>Ga0315290_10002739_pt1 | contig 12497 bp, 11 predicted proteins | sample YL17G12_0_MG_FD_203627 | JGI IMG/M metagenome (GOLD analysis project Ga0315290, IMG submission 203627) | Sediment microbial communities from Yellowstone Lake, YNP, Wyoming, USA - YL17G12_0 | ecosystem: Environmental > Aquatic > Freshwater > Lake > Sediment | place: USA: Wyoming | collected...
GCGGCTCAGGTACTGGTAGAGCCCGCCGCTCGCCATTAGTTCCTCGTGCGCCCCTCGCTCGACGATGCGGCCGTCCTGCAGGACGACGATCTGGTCGGCCTTGCGAATGGTTGAAAGACGATGGGCGATGACGACGGTCGTGCGGCCGCGCATGAGGCGTTCGAGCGCTTGTTGGATCAGGAGTTCGGTCTCGGTGTCGACGGACGAGGTCGCCTCGTCGAGGATGAGAATGGGCGCGTCCTTCAGCACGGCGCGCGCGATGGCCAGGCGCTGGCGCTGACCGCCGGAGAGCTTAACACCGCGCTCGCCAATCATGGTGTTGTAGCCGTCGGAGAGCTCGCTGATGAAGTTGTGCGCGTTCGCGACGCGCGCGGCTTCGATCATCTGCTCGTCGGTGGCGCCCGGTCGGCCGAAGAGGATGTTCTCGCGCACGGTGCCGTGGAAGAGGAAGACCTCCTGCAGCACGATGCTCGTCTGTTGGCGCAGGCTCTCGAGCGTGAGGTCGCGCACGTCGTGCCCGTCGAGGGTGATCGATCCTTCGGTCACGTCGTAGAACCGCGGGATGAGCATCGAGAGCGTCGTCTTACCGACCCCCGTTGGCCCGACGAGGGCGACGACGGAGCCGGGCCCGACATCGAGGTCGATGTTCTGCAGCACCACGTCGCCGACGGCGTACTTGAAGCTCACGTTCTGGAAACGGATCGCCCCCTTGGCCCGGCCGGGGAACTCGACGGCATCCGTGCGCTCGGCCACATCGGGCTCCTGCTCCAGCAGTTCGGCGATGCGGTCGGCGCCGGCCATAGCCTGCTGGATCGACTCCCACACGTTGCCGAGCGCCTGTACCGGTTGGTAGAGGAGCCCAAGGTAGAGGAAGTAGGCGACGAGGTCGGCGACGGGCAGCGTGTGGTTGAGGACGAGCTTGCCGCCGAAGTAGATGAGGACGACGGTTCCGAGCGACGCGGCGAACTCGATCGACGGGTGAAAGACGGCCATGAGGCGCAGGGCGCGCAGGAGCGAGTCGCGGTAGCGGGCGATGCGGCCCCAGATGCGGTCGGCCTCGCTGTCCTCGCGCGTGAATGCCTGGATCTCGCGAATCCCCGAGATGTTGTCATTGAGAGCGGCGTTGAGTTCGCCGAGCTGGACCTGGCGCTGGCGGAAGGCGGGTCGCACGAAGCGGCCGAAGCCGCGCATGGCGAGGATGATGAACGGGATCGGGATCATGCTCATGAGGGCGAGCGGCCAGCTCATGCTGACGAGCACGGCGGTGACCCCGATGAGCATGAGGATGTTGACCATCACGTCGGGGATCGCGTGGGCGACCAGCTGTTCGAGCAGGTCGGAGTCGTTCACCGTGCGCGACATGAGCTGCCCAGTCTGCTTGTCCTCGTAGAAGCGGAGCGACAGGCGCTGGAGATGCCGGTAGATTTCGTTGCGGACATCGGCCACGACATGCCAGCCGGCGACGTGGGCGGCGTAGCTCCGCACGAACTGCATGAAGGCGCGGAGGACGTAGATGGCGAGCGTGACGAGCGCCAGCTTCGCGATCAGGGCGAGGGCCCCCGGGCCTGCGTCGGGCGCGGTGACCGCGGCGATCATCAGCTTGACCAGCCAGGGGCCGACGAGTTGGATGGCCACGAGGGCCAACATGCTGAGGATCGTCAGCAAGAGCGGGAGCTTGTAGTGTTTCACGTGGTGGAGCACCGCGCGCAGGGATTTCAAGTCCTCACCTCTTCGCCCGTTCGGACCACACAGCTTCGGTTGCCACGCCGGAGATTGTATCCCAGGGTGCGCTGGCTCCGCAGGAGCGAGCGGCCTCACCAACTCGCCTTCCCAGCTTCATAGGCGCTCCACACGCCTTCTGTAGAGTCCCACCGTGACACACAGCAAGCCACGAGGCGCTGTGGATTCCTAGACACATGACGGAAGAGACATAGGGAGGGGAACCATGAAGAAGACGACGATCATTGCGGTCGTGAGCACGATTGCGGTCTTGGCGGCAGCAGCAGGCGGGGTGTTGGCCCTGCGCGGCGGTTCGACGGCTCTGGCTGACACGTCGGGCGGGACGGCGGCGGATGTCACGGGCACGGCGAGCGGAACGGCGGAGATCACGCCGCTCGCGCAGCAAGCCGTTTCGAGCGCGCCCACTTCGGACGGCCTCATCTACGCCAACGAGTACCGCAACAGTCTCTATGAGCTCACGACGGGGATGTCTCTTTTCTGGCAGAACGACGCGACGAACCTCTACGTCGGCCTTGTGAGCCCCGGCACGGGGTGGGCGGGCGTTGGGTTCAGCGACCGTTTCGGCAAGCCGGGGACGAACATCATCCTCGGCGCGGTCAGCAGTGGGATGGTGACGATTGAGGATCACTACGGCGTGACGAAAGAGCTGCATCTGGCGGACAGGACGTCGTCCCTGCTCGCGATCGGCGGCAGCGAGACGAGCGGCGAGACGACGCTCGAGTTCGTCATCCCGCTCGCCAGCGGCGACTCGCAAGATGTAACCCTCGTGCCCGGTCAGACGGTGGCCGTCATCTTGGCTTACCAGGCGACGAAGGACAGCTTCACGGCCCAGCACACCAGGTACTCGCAACTGCAGATCACACTCGACACGTAGGAATCGGGGGACACATACCTCAATTCCGCAGCCCACAACAGGAAATGAGGTATGTGTCCCCCGATTGTCCGCTAGCGGTCCTCGGCGTCGCGCTTCTTGCGCAGGCCGATGGTGACGCGGGTCTCGCTCGCAGCGAACGGCGCGAGCTCGGCTCGTGCGGCGGGTGGGAGCTGGTCTTCGGCCAACGCCTTGCCGAGCTTCGAGAGACTGAGGTCGGAGACGTCGTCCCACAGGCCGAGGTGTCGGACGGCGGCCTCCAAGGGTTCGCGCGCCGGATCGTCCTTGCGGGGCAGCGACAGCACCTCGCTCTCGGAGATCGATGCCTCGTGGTCGTCGCCCACGACGACGGTGTAGCGGTGCTCGCGGGCGTAGCGGAGGAGGGCGTCTTCGACGCGTTCGATCTCCTCTGTCATGGCCTCGCCCGTCATCTTGAGCGTGGCGCGGAGCTCAACGAGCCGATTGACGAGGACGACGCCGGGCTCGTCCAGATACTCGTTCGGCGGCAGCGTGTCGACGGCGAGGCGATGGCCCTTGGCGGGACACATGCCGAAGTAGTCGCACCAGTCGCACAGTGCCGATTCGTGTGCCGGGAACTCGGCGGCCGCTTCGATCATGCGCACGCGGCGGACGATGTCCTGCTCTAGCGCCTCGGCCTCTTCCGGCGTGCGTTCGCTTTCGAGCTCTTCATCGTGGCGCAGGTAGTGCCACACGAGGCGCACCGCGTGGGCGTGCGGGAAGCGGCGGCGCACGGCGAGCGTGTACCAGCCGCCCTGCTCGTCGGCGCGAGCCTTCGCAGGCGTCGGCAGGCGCTGGCTCGTCTTGTAGTCGTGGACCTCGTACACGCCGTCCTCGGTCTTCATCAGACGGTCGATGAAGCCGTTGAGGACGATGCCGTTCGCGAGCGGGATTTGGAACCCCTCCTCGAGGCCGAGGACGATGCCTTCGTCGAACGGCGCGTGGCGCCTGTAGTAGAGCTCAAGGCAGCGGCGGCCGGCGTCTCGATACGCGGCTTCGTCGAGGTCCTCGTCCACAATGCGCAGGTCCCCCGGCCGTTCGGCATCCCAGCGCTCGCTGTAGACGGCGACGACGTCGTCCTGGGTCGGCACGCGGCCGTGGCCGACCTGCTTGTACAGCCACTCAAGCGCGTCGTGGGCGCGCGAGCCCATGAACGCCTCGACGCCGGGCGCGACCTCGACGCGGATCTTGTCGATGTAGCGGAACCGGTACTGGAGCGGGCAGGTTCGATAGGTGTTGAGCTTGGAGTACGAGTAGCGAGCCATCCTCACCTCACGTGCGAGCATGAGGATAGAGAGACCCCCGGAGTAGGACAAGCGCGAGGCAGCACGTGCAGCGCAGAGAAACGCCTGATGCTCACACAGGCAAGGCTAAGGCATGGATCGATCTTCGAAAGCCCGTGGGGCTCCGTTTGCCTAACCCACGTGCCACAGGCTGCACGCCATAAGCTGGCCGTCACAAGCGTGGCGGCACGACGCTGAGTGCGCTGGAAAGAGACGGGGCGAGGCGCTCGCGAACTCGAGGCGAGGTTCGCGGAAGAGGCCGTCAAGTCAGAAACCGTGCCACACGAGGAGTCCCTCTGACATGGACGCAGAACACAAAAAGCCCATCCGTTGGGCTGGTCGGAGAACGCGGTCCGTTCTGTGCCGGGATGCCCCGGCCCGCTCGGTCGAAAAGAGCGAAGAATCTCGCGCTCTCTACCGAGACGAGGCCGGGGGCATCGCCGACGTACCTTGGTGCTTCGTCACGCGATCACCCCCTTCTGTCGAAGACTCATCCGGCGGCGCACGCGGCGCCATGGATGGCAAGCACTAGGATAGCCGGCGCTTGTGAGGTGTCAAGAGCCTGTGTCCCCGAGTGGGGAGAACCGAACTCGGGAACGAGGCCACGAGGAGGGGAGCCGTGGATGATTCGAGGTGCCAGGGGCAGGCAGAGACGAGCAACCGCGTCTTGTGGGACGAGATGGCCCGCGTGCACATCGAGACCTACAGGAAGGTTCAGCTTCTGCGGCGAGGCAAAGAGACCCTCGACCCGGTCGAGCTGCGCGAGCTCGGCGACGTGCGCGGGAAGACGATGCTTCGCCTCCAGTGCCACACCGGGACGGACACGCTCGCCTGGGCGCGACGCGGCGCGGTGGTGACAGGCGTCGATTTCTCGGGCCAGGCCATCGCCTGCGCGGAGCGTCTGCGGGACGAGCTGGGTCTCGAGGCGAGGTTCCTCGAGTCGAACGTCTACGACCTGCGCGTGGTTCTCGACGAGAAGTTCGACATCGCCTACACGTCGCGCGGCATCTTGTGCCGGTTGCGCGACCTGAACGCTTGGGCGCGCATCGTCGCCCACTTCCTCAAACCCGGCGGGTGTTCTACCCTCTCGATTCCCACCCGATCAGCAACGCGCTCGAGGAACGTTCGCCAGGGGAGTCGACCTTCGTTCACCGCTGGCTTCACTAAGCGGAGCCGATGGTGTACACACTCGGCGAGACGGACGAGAGACGCAGCCCGACGAAGATGGGGCGTAGTCGTGCAGGCTCGCGAGCCTGCCAGGAGGAGAAAGTGACGAAGCGGGTTCTAGTTCTTGTCGTTCTTTTCGCGCTGGCCGGGGGCTCACTCGTTTGCGTGGGTGAGGATGGCGGCGCGCTCGGTTTCGGATACGGCGGTGGCGGGATGGCGGGCTTCTTCCCGAATCTCGACGGCGTCAACGCGTTCCTGTCGGAGAACGGGCTTGACCCGTTGTGCGAGTTCCTGATTGGCGGGGGCGGTGCCGGCCGCGGCGGCGTGATCGGTGGGATGTCGTTCGGCGGCATGGGATGGGGTGCGGCGGCGACCTCGACGGGCCTCGACCGCTCGGCCGAGTTCACGGTAGGCGCCGGCGGGTTCGACCTCGGTTTCGCCGTCGGCGGCGACGAGAGCTCGGTCCTGACGTTCGGCGCCGTGGTGGGCGGCGGAGCCAGTATCCTGGATCTGTCGTTCTCCGCCGTTGAGCCGCTCCACGTCGAGCTGCAGGGCATCGTCCCAGAGCCGATCGAGCGCATGATCGGCCGTGCCTTCGGGTTCGTCATGCCGTACGTCAGCATGGAAGCGCAGCTCGTGAGCTTCGTCGGGTTCGAGGTGCGGATCGGCTACCTCGTCCCGATCATCGGCTTCGACTTTGGCGACCTCGTGGGGATTCCGGCGCCGTCGCTCGACATGTCTGGGCCGTTCGTCGGCGTGTCGATCGTCTTCGGCGGGATCGGCGGCGCGGCGGAGTCGGGAGGCGACGAGGCGGGCACGTCGCGGAGCAGCGGGTCGTTCGATCTAGGGATGCAGAACGGCGTGGCGATCGAGAACGGGGTGGGCGACATCGTCGTCTCGTCGTACGTCGTGGACACCACACAGACGGATCCCCGGCGCATCGTCGAGTGGACGGCCGTGGGCGAGGCCGGCGATGCGGACAGCCTCAAGAAGCTCGGCGTGGAGGCGGAGAATACGGCGACGGGCGTCACGCTGCGCACGGTGGGCGATGGGAAGGTCGACTACGCGCTGCGCGTTCCCGCAGGGACGAATCTTGACCTTGTGAATGGCGCCGGGCGGATCGAGGTGGCCGGCCACCTGGCGGCGCAGGTCAGCGTCACGCTCGGCGCCGGCGAACTCGTGCTCTCGAATCTCGTGGCGGAGGAGCTGTCGCTTTCTCTCGGTGCGGGAAAGGTTGGGCTGTCCGGCGTTGAGGCGATGCAACTCAAAGCGCACGTTGGGGCGGGAGAGATCGCGCTCGACCTGCCGCTCGGCGCCTCCGCGACGGTGTCCGCATCGGTCGGGATCGGCGACGTGGACGTTTCCGGCTTCCCGGACATGACGGTGCGTTTGCGCGGGTTCTTCTTGACGCGGAGCGTCGACGCGGTGCTCGGTGGCGGGTCGGCCGAGGTCTCCCTCAGCGTGGGGATCGGCAGGATCGTGGTGCATCCGCAGGTGCCGTAGGCGGACACCTGCGTCCGCTGGATTCGGTGACCGGAGGTCGCGGCGCCGGCCGCATCACGCTCGATCCCTAGCCGCGAGACGCGCGCATCCCGTCGCCAGCGCGCGGCCCATCTGCCGATCTAGATCTCTGGAGCCTCTTCGCGTCGCGTCGGTCTCCTCTGGAGGTCCCCCCGAGCGAGGGATGCGAGGATTCCGAGGGCGCACAGCCCGGCGAACAGAGCGAAGGCGACGCGAGCCGCGCTGAGGTACCGCAGCGCGTTCTCTTCCGAGATCGCGACGTTCCCGATGAACAGGGACAAGAGCAGCATGGCTGTTCCCATGCTCGCGATCTGTCCGAGTGCGCGCATCGTGGCCAGCGTCCCCGACGCGGCCCCGTAGTAGCGTGCGTCTACGGCGCTCATCACCGCGTTCGTGTTAGGCGAGGAGAATAGGGCGAAGGACAGACCGAGCCAGGCGAGGACCGCCACTAAAAGCGGGAGCGGAGTCTCCGGGCCGAGGAAGGCGAGAAACCCGAGGCCGAGCGTAGTCATGGTCATGCCGATCGACGCGAGGATGCGTGGCTGCACGCGGTCCGAGAGCCGTCCGGCGAGGGGGGAGAAGACGGCCTGCAGAATCGGCTGCGAGACGAGGACGAGGCCCGCACTCTCCGGGGAAAGGCCGCGGTTGTACTGCAAGTAGAGGCTCAACAAGAAGCCGACTGCAGCGGTGGCGGCGTAGTTGATGAAGGCGGCGACATTCGACAGGACGAGGGTCCGATTGCCCCGGAACAAGCACAGATCGAGAAGCGGGCTGTCGCATCGCGTCTGCCAGGCGCCAAAGCCGAGGAGGGCGGCGAGGCCGCCGAGGACGAGCAGGAGACCCGAGACGGCTGGCAGGCTGGAGAATCCCATCATCAAGGCAACGATGCCGGTTCCGTAGATGAACGCCCCGGGCAGATCGAAACGGGCGCCACGGAACTCGGCCCACTCGTCGCGAATCCTCGACACGACCAGAGCGAGGATGAGAAGTCCGAGCGGGATGTTGACCAGGAACAGACTTCGCCAGCCGAGGCGCTCGGTGAGGATTCCGCCGAGGAACGGCCCGAGCGAGAGTCCGGTGTAGACCGCGGCGACGTTCCAGCCGAGGGCTCGGCCGCGTTCCTCGCGAAGGAAGGCGGAAGACACGAGGGCGGCCGAGGTGCTGAACACCATGGCGGCTCCGACGCCCTGAGTGAGGCGAAAGGCTATGAGGACCGTGTTCGTGGGAGCAAACGCGCAGGCTGCGGCGGCGAGAGTGTAGACGAGGAGACCGATCGTGAACACGCGCTTACGGCCGTGGAGGTCGGCGAGGCGGCCGAACGGGACGAGGCCGACGGCGGCAGCGAGAAGGTAGGCGGTCGTGACCCACCCCATGGCGACCGCGCTCGTCTGGAACTCGCGCCCGATCGTGGGCAGGGCGATGTTGACGGATGAGCCCATGAACGCCGCCAAGAACGACGCGAGCGAAGCGACGAGGAGGATAGTTCGCTTCGTCGAGGCATCCGGCGTGGCGTGGGGAGGTAGGTAGGGCGTCGTTTCCTGTGCGTCGGAGCGATCTCTTGGCTCGAAGGTTCCCATGGGAGTTCCGGCCTCCTGCCGGTGGCCCGGCGCGTGGCACCGGGTGTCCGCGCTCACTAGGTCGCCACACGTGGGTACAGCCGTCCGGCGACAAAGATGAGCAGCGCCGTGACGCCGGCGAGAACCGCAAAGTCGACGCCCAGTCCGTACGTGCTCTTCTGGCCATCGAGCATCAGTGTGCGCAGTGCGTCGACCTCGTAGGTGAGCGGGTTCCCTAGGGCAATGGCCCGCAGCCACGGCGGCATGATCGAGATCGGGTAGATGGCGTTCGAGGCGAAGAAGAGGGGCATCGTCAGCACTTGGCCGATGCCCATGAAACGTTCGCGCGTCTTCACGATGCACGCCACGATGAGCGAGAAGGTGGAGAACAGCGCCGCGCCGAGGACGACGGCGGCGACGACGCCAAGCACGGCGGGCACACTGAGATCGAGCTTCACTCGCAGGATCGCGGCGAGGAGGTAGACGATGACGGCTTGCGACAGCCCGCGCACTCCGGCGGAGAGGGCCTTCCCCGTGACGATGGCGGCGCGTGGAACCGGAGCGACGAGGAACTTGTGGACGATGCCGAGGTCGCGCTCCCAGATCACCGTGATGCCGTAGAAAATGGCGATGAACAAGACGCTCTGCGCCAGGATGCCGGGCGCCAAGAAGTCGATGTAGGGCAGGTCGCCGGTCGGAATGGCGCGCGTGTGAGTGAACACCTGTCCGAAAACGAGAAGCCACAATGCAGGCTGGATGGCGCGCGTGAACAGCTCGGTCGGGTCGTGGCGGAGCTTGCGCGCCTCGAGCTCGGCGATGACGGCCGCTCGGCTCGCGAACGTGGCGACCGCCGCGAGGGGTCTTTGCCACGATCTAGCGCAGGCGACTTGCGGTGCGGCGGGTTCGTCCCGTTTCACGGTAGGTTCCTCCCGATTCCAGGTTGTCTCCGGTGTAGTGCGCGAACACCTCGTCCAAGGTGGTCTCCGCGTTGCCGATCGACGCCTTGAGCTGCGCCGGGCTTCCACCGGCTACGACGCGGCCGCGGTGCATGATGGTGACGCGTCCGCAGAGAGCGTCAGCCTCCTCCATGTAGTGGGTCGTGAGGACGATGGTCGTTCCCCAGCCGGCGCGGAGGCGGGCGATGTGGTCCCAGACGGCTTGCCGGGCGACCGGGTCGAGGCCGACCGTCGGCTCGTCGAGGAAGACGACCTGCGGCCTGTGAAGCATGGCCTCGGCGATCTCCAGACGGCGAATCATCCCGCCCGAGTACTGGCGCACGAGTCGATCGGCCGCGCCGTCGAGGCCCATGAACGCGAGCGCGGCCGGTACCTCGACCTTCCGCTCTCGGCGCGGCATTCCGTAGAGCTTGGCAAAGATGATGAGGTTCTCGCGTCCTGTCAGGGTCCCATCCGCTGACAGGAGTTGCGGCACGTAGCCGATGGCGCGGCGGACGGCCAGGGGGTGCCGGACAATGTCGGCGCCGGCCACCGTCGCGGTTCCCGAGGTTGGGCGAAGGAGGGTGGTCAGCATCTTGAGAACCGTCGTCTTGCCGGCGCCGTTGGGGCCGAGGAGGCCGAACACCTCGCCGGACGTGACGGAGATCGTCAGGGAATCGACGGCGATGAGCGGCCCGAACGTTCGTGTGAGGGCGTGGGATTCGACGGCGAGCGGCACGAGAACCTCCCTCCTACGTGGATGTGAGGACCGAGAAGAGCGGGGACACGAGTTCCATCGCGGCGACGATTTCCGCGCGTTCGATGGCCGAGAGATCTTCAAAGAGGCCGGAAAGGTGGGCCTGTGTGGCGTCGTGCACCACGTCGAGCAGCCGCCGTCCGCCGCTGGTCAGGCTGAGAGCAACACGACGTCGGTCGTCGGCCTCGGGCACGCGTTCGACCATCCCGCGGGTAACGAGTCCGTCGATCAGCTTCGACATGGAAGGAAGAGAGGTTCCGACGTGTTGGGCAACGTCGGACAAAGACGATCGTGGACGGCGCCCGACGAAAGCGAGGGCGCGGAACTGTGGGACCGAGAGCGCCCCGCGGCGGCTGCGCATCTGGGCGCGCAGAGACTGCATGACCAGGGGAGTCGTCTCGAGGACGGCGCGCGCGCACTCTTCGGGCGTGGCTCTTCTTTCAGTTGCCATAGTGAATAGTTGCCGAAGCGAAGTATAACGGCGCGCCGTTAGGGGTCAAGGGGTCGCGGAACTCTGGCGAAGCGGACCGGACCCGAGAGGTGCGACGGAGAACAGACAGGCCCGAGAGGTCGACGCGACCTCCCGGGCCGTAAGATTTGCTCTGAATGGGCTGAACTACTTCGTCGCGGGCTTAGCCGGAGCCGGGGCGGGTGCGGTCACGACGAGGTTCGTGTTCTGCGACGCCGACTTGCCCTCGTACGCGGCCAACACTTGGACGGCGTAGGAGCCGGCGGGAATCGTCTTCGCGACCTTCCACGTCCAGACGACTTCACCGCTGCGGCCGGCGGTCTTGTCCGCGAGGCCGCTCGGCGGCACCTGGCCGGCGGGGTACTTCACGCTGACCGAGCAGCGGGCGCCCGGGTCGGTCGTGACGACGAGCCGCACGGTGTCGCCCTGCAACACGGGGGTTGTCAAGCTCTTGATCCCGAGCGCGAGGGGCGGGTTGATGTGGTTCTGGAGCGACGTCTCAAGCGTTGTTACCCTCGTGGTCAGCTGTTTCACGAGGTTGGTCTGATTTGTCAGCTCCGTTTTCAGCGCAGTGTCCGCCTGCGTCGCGGCGTCGACCTTGGTCTGGAGCGCGGTGACCGTCGTCTGCAGCCCGTCTACCTTGGTCTCAACGGTCGAGGTCGAGGGACCCGAGCAGGCAACAACCAGCGCCATGAGTCCGAAGATGCACACTAGAAGGCTTACACGTCGCAGCATAGTGACTCCCTTTCTCTTGTGGAGCTTCCGGCGCTACGCCGGGAACGCCCCAAAACCGGATACCTCGGGGGCTCACGGGAACGGTAAAGCCCCGATCCCCCAGCCAACTCCCCGCAGCCCGTGTCGCTCGCCGAGAGCGTCACGAACACCGCGATGGCCTCAGTGTACTTGCCTCTGGCGGTCGTTGTCCATGTCTCTAGGGAATGGCCGCTACCCGCGCAGTCAAATCGGCGTCGCGTCCGCAGACTGCGCCAACGGTGCGCGGCTAGAGGCCGAACTGCTTCGTGTCGACCCACTCCATGGAAAGCAGGGACCAGAAATCGCAGGCGAGTCGACTGGCGACGTAGTCGTAGGGCAGCCAGCCGTATCCCTTGTCTCCCCACCCCTTTCCCCACGAGTTCCGAATGAGCAGTGCGCCCGTCGTCGTCTTGCCGGATGTCGTGTTCTTGATCTCCTTCACGTCGTCGTAGCCCGCAGCGACGACGGCGTGGCCCCACTCGGCCTTCTCCCCGGGACACGGATACGGGATCCCGCCCTTGACGTCGCAGGCGGCGAACGAAGGGAAGCCCCAGAAGCCGAACATGGAGGGGACGCCGGCGGCAAGATGCTTCTTCACCTCGGCGAGGACGGTGCCCGCGGGGACATCGGCGCTCGCCGGATCGTGGCAGAAGTAGCGCACGGCTTTGTAGTTGTCGGCTACGGCGTAGACGAAGCTGTCCGGCTCTCGATCGAAGTCCGGGTCGGCGTCCGTGTACGGCCAGTACGCCTCGTCCGGGACGCCGCAGAGAACGAGCGCACCCATCGTGTTCCGCAGCCACGCGCCGGTGTCTCCCTGCGTTCGCATGAGGTTCCTCGTCGTCTTGTAGACGTAGAGGCGTGAACCCTCGACATGCTTGCCGAACGCGCGGCGTTGGAAGTACTCAACGATGCCGACCGCCGCGTGCGCGGTGCAGGAGCCGAGGTTCTTCTGGTTCTCTACCGGCGAACACCACTCGCGCAGGTCCATGCGCGAAGGGGTCTTCGGGGGAGATGCGGCGCGCTTGGCCATACCGAGGTTCTGGACCATCGCGGCGATCTCCGGCTTGTCCGTCGTGTAGTCCCGCAGGTCGGGCCAAGGTGGCAGCCACCCTGTCCCAACCGTCCCACCTTCCGCGAGTTGTGCGGCCTTGTTCATCGCGACCATCGATTCCTCCTTCGGCGAACGCCTCATCGCCGCTCGGCGGCGATGAGGTATGAGAGGATGAATGTACAGCATGTCACTAGAGACCAGTCAAAGGGAGGGGCGTGACCGCCGAGTCGAGCGGACCCGCTGGGCAGCCGACTTGCCGCCACTGCGAGGTCCGTGGTAGCGTTTCCTCATGGAAGGGCTGGGGGAGCAAGGTCTGCTCGCTCGCGCGTGGGGTCACGAGATGTACGCCGTAGACCGGGGACTTCGGTTCGTCGAC
>Ga0315290_10002740_pt1 | contig 12495 bp, 8 predicted proteins | sample YL17G12_0_MG_FD_203627 | JGI IMG/M metagenome (GOLD analysis project Ga0315290, IMG submission 203627) | Sediment microbial communities from Yellowstone Lake, YNP, Wyoming, USA - YL17G12_0 | ecosystem: Environmental > Aquatic > Freshwater > Lake > Sediment | place: USA: Wyoming | collected...
TTCCCCCCGACCCCCAGGGCGGCGAGCTCTACGTGGACCCCGACGGCCGCGTCCGCTCCACGGCCAATCCCTTCCGGTTCGCCCGCCCGGAACCGGGCAACCAGCGCGCGCCCGAGCCCGGCGTCCACCCCGAGGCCTACGGAGGCCCCAGACCGTGACACCCACCCTCTCCATCGCATCGGTGACGTTGCGTGAAGTGTTGCGCCGCAAGGTGCAGGTCAACTTGCTGCTCTTCGGGTCGCTCGTCATCTTCGCGAGCCTCATGATCTCGAAGCTCACCATCGGGGAACAGCACCGGATCCTGTCCGACCTCGGCCTCTCCGCGGCGACCGCCATCGGCACCCTCATCGCGGTCTTCGTGGGCTCGTCGCTCGTCTCCGGGGACATCGAGCGGCGCGTGCTCCTGCCCGTCGTCGCCAAGCCCGCGTCGCGCACCCAGTACCTCCTGGGCCGATACCTCGGCCTCTCGGCGTCCTTGCTCCTCAACCTCGTCGCCATGGGGGTGGTGCTCGCCCTCGTGCTGGCGATTGACGCCGGCTCGCTGCGCCCCCTCGACCGGAGCCTGTTCGCCGCGCTGGGCATGATGGGCGTGCAGTTCGTGGTGGTGGCTGCGGTGGCCATCCTCTTCTCGTCCATCACCAGCACGACGCTCGCCGCCATCTTCACGCTGGCCGTCGCGATCGCCGGCCACCTCTCCGGCGAGGTCCGCGCCATCTGGCAGGGCGACGCCGCGTGGGTGGCGACGCTCGTCTGGTACCTGGTCCCCAACCTCGGCGCGCTGTCCTTGAACGCCTCGGTCATCTACCGGACGCCGCCACCACCCGGGACATGGCTTGCGGCCGGGTACGGATTGCTCTATGCGGCCACTGCGCTGGCGCTGGCGTCGTTCGCCTTCGAGAAGCGGGACCTTCGGTGATGCCGACTGTGCATCCTTTTCACAATGCGCAACACCGTGCGGTGTGAGTCCCCGGCGCACCCGGGCAGATATCGACCAACGGTTTGAATTTCCTGGCGTGTGCCGGAACCTGGGGCGACCGGCCCTCGCCCGCTCCTTGCAGCACCTTCGCGGGGGACCCCATGACTCACCGAAATCGACGAACCACCCACGGATTCACCCTGATCGAGCTCGCCGTCGTCATGGTGATCATCCTGGTCATCGGTGCGCTCGCCTGGTCCAACCTGTGGCGGCTGCGCCCCCGCGCGCAGCTGGCCGACGCCTCGAGCGAGCTGGTGGCGCTGGTGCACGGCGCCCGTCAGCACGCGCTGGCGACGAGCAACGACGTGGTGGTGATGGTCTTCCCTCAGTACGCGAGCAACGGAAGCACCGGACGGGTCATCGTGTACGAGGACGGCGACACGAACTTCCTCACGGAGGGTTCGCCGCTCAACTTCGGCGGATACGACCCCGCCGTCCTCAGGCACGGCCTCCGGAGCTCGGTGGTCGCCGACTACGATCTCCCCCGGAACGTCGTGATTGGACCGGTCGCCGGCGCGGGCGCCGCGGCGGCGCTGGTCGCCCCGCTCGCCGGTATCCCCATCAACGTCGACTGCTCCTTCTGCGAGGCCGGTGGCGTCCGGAAGGGGGCCATCCGCTTCGACTCCCGCGGCCGGGCCTTCTTCTACAGCGGCAACACCGGCGCCGGAGGGCCGGCCCCGAACGTCGTGGGCGGGAGCCTCTCGCTCGCGGCGCCGGAGGTCGGCGGCCAGCGAACCCTCATCATCACGTCGGGCACGGGCTCCGTGACCCTTCGCAACCAGGGCGGCTAGGAGGAGCCATGGCGTCTCGTCCAAGCGCTCGCGGCTTCTCCCTCATCGAGGCCATGGTGGCCATGGTCGTCCTGCTCGTGGGTGCGCTGGGCATGATGAGCCTCCACTCCACCGGACTCCGCATGCAGAGCGAGGCCCGGGAGATCACCCGCGCCACGGCCATCGCCCAGGACCTCATGAACCAGATCCAGAACTGGGAATATGCGGATGCCCGGCTCTCGAACGCCAACGCCTCGAACGACCGCGACGTGGGCGACGGCGCGCAGCTGTTCAACGTCTATGGCTCGACACCCCCGTTCGACCACGCCGAGGCCGACCTGGCGCCTGGCGGCACGGGCTGGACCGGAATTCCCGCCGCTTCCCTCTCCGTCGGAGGATTCGAGCGCTACTGGAACGTCACGACGGTGAACGAGGTCGGAACCCTGATCGACCCGGGTGGCAACGGGGTGGCCGACGGGATGCACATCGCAGTCATCGTCCGCTGGCCGCAGGGCGGCACCTGGCACAAGGTCGTGCTCCACGGCTTCAAGGTCAACCCGGAGGACCGCCTGTGAACCGCCGATCCTTCCGATCTAGCCAGGGCTTCACGCTGGTCGAGCTGCTCATCGGCGTGGGGGTCTCCCTCATCGCCATCGCCGGCGCGGTCACCATGCTCGCGGCCCAGAAGCGCAGCTTCCAGGGGTCGTCAGCCGACCGCGCCCTGCAGGAGACCGGCCGCATGGCGCTGGGCGCCATCTCCCAGGACCTGCGCGTGGCTGGATACGGCGTAGAGCCGGCCATGGTCTTCGACTTCGGCCAGATGACCAACGTCCCCATGGAGCGGGCCCCCCAGGTGCCGGGCAGGACCGTCACCTATGGTGGCGATTCCTCGGGAACCACCGGCTTCGCCTGCGGGTCCGCCGTCACCTGCCGCGACTCCGTCGCCGGGCCGGACGAGCTGGCCTTCCAGTACCGGAACCCCTCCTTCAACCACCTGATCACGGCGGTCCCGTCCGCCACGTCGATCGAGATCGCCGGCCCCCTCCTCCGGCCCATCCGGGCCGGGCAGGTGCTCCAGGCGATCTGCTTCAGCGGGAACATGGTGTGGGCCTACGTGAGGGCGGCGGGCGAGGTCGCGGCCACCGCCGACGCGAAGGTCCTGATCCCCCTCCAGCCCGGCGTCGCCCTCGAGTACCCGCACCAGAACGAGGCGCTCGCGCCAGGTACCGGCGACACCTGCTTCGCGAATGGCACCGTCAACGGAGGGGCGCACCTGTTCGAGATGGAGCGAATCCGCTACTTCGTCCAGAGCTACGACGCCGCCGGGCAGGTGGTGGCGTGGAACTCGGCCGGGTCTCGCCCGTACCTCATGCTCGACCGCGGGCTCAGGTCCGCCGACGGGACGCCCCTCCTCGACGTCGTGAGCCCCGATGTGGAGGACCTCCAGGTCTCCTACGTCTTCCCGCTCGCCGCGGTGGAGGCCCAGGTGGCCGGCTCGACCGCCGGGACGCGCGTGGACAACTCGGACACCGGCATCGACTTCGCGCCGCCCGGGGGCATCTTCCCGACCTACGCGGCCGCCCGCCTCTCCGTGGTGCGGGCCTCGCACTTCCCGTCCAACATCCGGGCGGTGCGGGTGGCGGTGGTGGTTCGCCCCCCCAACCCGGACCCCGACCAGGCGGCCCAGAACGTCCCCGCCGCCGGGAACCGTCCAGCCGTCGCCGCGGGTGACCCGGGCTACCTTCGCACCATCTTCGAGACCAGCGTGGCCATCCCCAACATGGAGAGCCGCGCTCCCTTGTTCCCCACCACCGTCCCCACCACGGACGTGCTGGCCGACGTCCTCAACGTCGGCGGAGGCTAGGTGCACGCCATGCGAAATCACTCCCAGCGCGGCAGCGCCCTCGTGATGTCGGTCCTCGTGGTCCTGATCATCGCCATCATCGGCGTGGCCGTCATCCGGTTCGCGTCGCGCGAGGTGGCGGGCGCCACCGCATCGAGGAAGACCCAGGCGCTCGTGGCCTGCGCCGACGCCGGCAGGCAGATGATCACCTCCCAGTTCAAGGCCCTGGGCGTCTCGCCGGTTTCGCTCACCGTCCTGAACCTCCCCATGGACGCCAGCACTCGCGTCGTGGGCGGCCACTTCGACAAGAGCGACGTCCAGGTGACGCAGGTGGTCTCCTTGCCGGGGACCGCCTTCGGCCCGGATCCGGGAGTGGTCCAGGACATCTCGAACCGGGTGATGGTGACCGGCGGTGGCGGCAAGCCTCTCAAGGTGGTCGTTCACTGTCAGCAGGGTGGCGTGGGCGGCGACCCGACCACCGGACGGCAGCTCGAGGTCGAGTTCGGCATCCGCTTCGGACTCTAGGGGGAACCACAATGGACCGAACCAACACGACTCGCCGGAACCTCCTGGGTTTGCTCGCGCTGGGGCTCGCGATGGCGGCGCTCCTCCCGCTCCGGGGCGACTGCGGCCAGAGCGAGTGCGCCAACACGACCACCTCGCTCGCCTCCATGGTGAACAACCCGGTGGCCGGTGACGAGAAGTTCTTCACGCTGCCGGTGGGCACGACCAATCTCATGATCCTGCTCGACGCCTCCGGGTCGATGGATCAGCTGCCGCAGTGCGGCGACGGCGCGTTCGCCGCGAGCGCCGCGCTGCCCAAGTGCAAGCCGTATCCGACGCTCTCGTCGAACACGGGGACTTGCGACGTCCGGGCCAACGCGAACCTCTCCTGGATGCACGACTACACGCCCACGGCGACCTACGCCGACCCGGGCAATGGCGTCGACGCGGGCAACGGCCTGGTCGACCGGCCTGCCTGGGGCGACGGCTGCACCGGAACGAACTGCCTCTTCCAGCCGTCGGCGGTCTACGGCTACGGCGACTGGTCGGAGACGTCGGCAACGCCGCGCGACTGTCCCGGACAATATACCTACACGACCTACTCCGCCGACTCGGCCGGCAACTGCACTGTCGCCAGCACGGCCATCGCCACGTACAACGCGACGGTGGCCGGCCAGTGCAGGGCCTGTGTCGCCCTCACCGGCGCGGGCTTCTTCTTCTACAACCCGTCTGGCAACGTCACCGTCAACTACACCTACGTCGCCAGGAGGGCGAACGGTGCCTGCGCCGCGCCCGTCAGCGGCAGCGCCGCCGTGACCCTACCGAGGCTGGTCTTCGGGGGCGGCTGGCTCAACGCAAACCCCCCGAAGTTCATGTCGGCCCGCAAGGCCATCAAGAACACGGTGTGGATCGACTCGACCCGGGCGCCGAGCAATTCCGACTCCGCCCGTTTCGGGCTCGCCTACTTCTCCAGCAGCATCGCCAACGGCGCGAAGATCATCGTCCCGCTCGGACCGGACAAGGCCCACTCGTACCCGGCCGACACCACCGCCAACAAGGCGGCGATGATCAGTGCGCGCCAGCTCATCCTGGACGCTCTCAACCACCGGAACTGGCCCACCGGCGGCCTGCCAGCCCTGGCGAGCGGCAACACGCCCATGTCCGCCGGCGTGTTCCGGATGGGGCAGTACCTGAGCCAGCCCGGCTTCTACCGGACGACCTTTGGCAGCACCTACGAGCTCACCGCCTCGTCCAACAACTTCTCCCAGACGTCCAGGGGAGCGATGAACGCGCCCTGGGTCGACGCCAACCAGTGCTCCATCTGCTGGTCCTGCCAGACCAGCGCGATCATCATGGTGACCGACGGCTCGCCCAACGAGTACAACGCGACGCCCACCCCCGTTCCCGCCTCCTTCAACACCTTCGCCGACACGCCGTACAGGACCAACTGCGGCTCGACGGGAGCCAACTGCGTCTCCCCCGCCGACGGCCACCAGTCGCCGGTGTCGCGCATCGCCTACTGGCTCGACAACACCGACCTTCGCCCGGAGCTCATCGAGCCGGTCCTGAAGCAGGTGGTGAGCGTGAGCCCCATCAGCATCAACCTCCCGGACGGCGCAGCACACAACATCCTCCTGGCGGTCGGGAACATGGGCGGCGGGACCTACATCGACGCCCCCGACGGGAAATCGCTCGCCAATGCCCTCACCAGGACGGTCGAGTTCTACAACAACCGCGCCAACTCGTTCAGCGCGCCGGCGGCCAGCTCGCTGTCCACCATCCACGCGGTCTCGTCCGAGGCCTTCATCACCCGCTTCAAGCCAAACGAGGTGGCGCCGTTCTGGGAGGGACACCTGTACCAGGTGAACCTCTTCGACGAGTTCCTGAACGGCTGCGACCCCACCCGGCCGGCGTCCGCCCAGGCCGCGGTGACCTGCGGTCCGAGGACCGTCTCGGCCAACTTCAACGGCGACCAGGATTCCACCGGCCACGCCATCTGCACCGGCGTCTTCATGGTCGACAAGGACTGCGACGAGATCACCGAGTACACCGGCGACGCGATCCCGGGAAGCCTTCAGCCCGGCGATTTCGTCAAGAAAGGTTCGGGAAACAGGCCCGCCAACCTCGTCTGGGACGCGGGCAAGGTGCTCTCCGACAGGACCCAGACCGGCTACCGGACGGCGCGCGAGTCCCAGGCCAACTCCCGGAAGATCCTCTCGGCCGTACCCGGCGGCGGCAGCGGCTTCGACATGGTGCCATTCGACACCGTGGCCGGCAACGTCGCCAGGCTGGCTCCGTTCATGAACCTCCCGTCGGCCTGGTGCACAAACCTGCTCGTCAACCGGGCCAAGGTCTGCGGGACCGGGGAGCCCGGCGTGCCGGCCTGCCCGGCCAACGCCACCGATCTCCGCGACCTCTGCGCCCGGCAGATCATCCACTTCGTCCGCGGATGGGACGTCACCGACAACAACGCCAACGGCTGCTACGGGCCCGACCGCGGCTGGACCGGCACCACGCACAACCCGATCACCTGCGCCTCCGGCGTCCTCGGCGAGGAGCGCGATCGCGCCAACGACGCTCGAACCACGCCGGTGTTCTGGAAGCTGGGCGACGTCTTCCACTCCTCGCCGGTCATCGCCAAGCCCCCCGTGGTGGAGTCGGTGTGCGACACCGGGTACGACAACCAGTGCGTGGCCACCCTCCACAGCCCGAAGGCGCTGCGCGACCAGACCGCGTACGAGACCTCGGTGGCCTGCCGGCCCGGCGTCGAGGTCGACGCCTACGAGGCCTACCGCTTCGACAACCGCGACCGCCGCCGGATCCTGATGGTGGGCGCCAACGACGGCATGCTCCACGCCTTCGACGCGGGCTCGCCCATCGCCTCGGGCACGCGGGACCTCAACTGCAACCTCCCCTACGACACGGGCACCGGGGAGGAGCGGTGGGCCTTCGTCCCTCCCGACATGCTGCCCCGGCTGAAGGACCTGCTCGACGCGCACCAGTACACGGTGGACGGGAACGTCATGGCCAGGGACGTCTGGGTCGACGCCAACTCCGACCGGGTCAAGCAGAAGAACGAGTTCCACACCGTGGCGATCTTCTCCGAGCGCGCCGGGGGAACGCAGTTCATCGCCCTCGACGTGACCAACGTCGACGCGCCGACGATGCTCTGGAGCTTCCCGCCCCCGGGCTCGCAGGACGCCCAGTGGATGGCCCAGTCCTGGTCGGACTTCTCGCCCCGCCCCCCTCCCATCGGCCCGGTGCGCCTGGCGCTTCCCGGCGGGGCCAAGGACGGCGAGGGGCGCACCTTCGAGGAGCGCTGGATCGCCATGCTGAACGGCGGTTACGACCCGACGCTCGGGGCCGGCAACGCGGTCTGGATGGTGGACGTGTGGACCGGGGCCGTCGTGTGGCGCTTCACCGACGACGACTTCAAGGACCAGAACGGCTACGGCTCCGGCACCAGCATGTACTCCATCCCCGCGGCCGTCGCCCTCGCCGACATCGGCGATCCGAGCCGGCCTCAGTTCGACGGGGACGGCTACTTCGACACCGCCACCTGGGGCGACATGGCAGGGAGCCTTTTCGTGGCCCGCTTCCTCGAGCCCGGTACGCTCGACCCCACCACCAAGCGGGTCACCAACTGGTTCGCCGCGCGCACCTTCGAGGAACAGCGGCGCACCGATGACCTCCAGTCCGCAGCGGGACGGAGCCCGATATTCTTCATGACCGCCAACACCTTCGATCCACAGGGGAAAGCGCTTCACTCCTACGTCGGCGGCGGCAACCGGGAGCGGATCATGCAGCAGGGTGAAGCCTGCGGTCCCGACAACCTCATCGGCTGCTGCCGCGGCGGCTGCTCGGTGGTCGATGCCACCACCGTGGACAACTACGGGTCCTGCGGCTTCAAGAACCACTTCCGGTGCGAGTCGGCCACAGGGGTCGGAATGATGACGCGGGACAAGGCCGTGAGCCCGGGTGGGGTCACGCCGCTCTGCTCGAGCTCCAGCCTGGCGTCCTGTGCTGCCAGCCCTGGGAACAGCTTCACGTCGACCGTCACCCTCCAGTTCACGTGCCCGGGCGTGCCCGCGCGCACCGACACCGCCACCGTCGCCTGCGACACGGACGGGAACTGCCCCACGCTGACCACCATCGGGGATGCCTCCGTCGTCCCGTCGTTCGCCGGCGCCTGCCCCAAGAGCCGGTTCTTCGGGGTCCTCGCCTATGGCCGGTACCCGGAGAAGACGTTCAACGACGCGGCGGGAGCCGTGACGTTCGAACGGAACCGCTACACCGACACGGCCGCGCCCTTCACCAAGGCCGGCATCTGCTCCAACACCGCCGGCAACTGCAACCTGGTGGACACCACCTTCGCGGTCACGAAGGTCAACGAGCCGTTCCCATCCTGCGCCGTCCGCCCCGACGGGACCCAGCCCACGGTCTGCTCGGCCACCGCCGACGATCCGGGCTGGTTCTACGAGCACGGCGACACCTGCCCGGTGAAGAACTGCGGCAGCCTGGCGGCCTGCCGGAACGAGAAGACGGGCTCGGCCGCCGGCATCCTCTTCGGCTGCACGGTCTGGAACGGCTTCGTCCCGGTCGGCGCCCAGACCGGCGACGACCCCTGCAGCGGAAAGGTCGGAACGCCGCTCGTGTTCGGGTACGCCGCCAACTACATCTCCGGCGTCCCGAGCGGCGCCTGCGGCTACAGCATCTCCCCCGACACCCTCCTCTACCGCGCGTCCCAGCGCGACACGGTGGCCCCGCCGTCGGGCGGCATCTTCCGCGTGGCGGTGAGCGCCAAGGGAGAGGTGGGGTACTCGTCGTTGCAGATCGACCCGGGCGCGGCACCGACCTCCATCCAGCCCGGAACCCGCAGCGACATCGCCGAGCCGGTCTACTGGCTCGAGGTGCCTCGCCAGCTCCACGATTGCCGGCACGACAAGGCCAAGACCGGCACCGCCTGCGACTAGCCACCCCGGGGTCGGCGACGATCAGTCGGCGCCGATCCCGTACTTGGCGAGGCGATACCGCAGCGATCGGAAGGTGAGCGCGAGCAGCTTGGCCGCCTCGGTCTTGTTGCCTCCGGTTCGCTCGAGCGCCTGCTCGAGCACCTTCCGTTCCACCGCGTCGAGGTGGGCCTGGAGGTCGATGCCGGCGGTGGACATCTCGGCCGGCGAGCCGCGCAGCTCGGCACCCCGGATCGCGGGGGGAAGCAGCTCGGCGCCGATGACCGCGCCGTCGGAGAGGGTCGCCGCGCGCTCCACCACGTTGGCCAGCTCGCGCACGTTTCCCGGCCACTGCCAGGCCACCAGCATCTCGACTGCGTCGGGCGAGAAGGCCACCTCCCCGCGCCCGAGCTCGGCGGCGAAGCGCCGCAGGAAGAAGTCGAGGAAGGCCGGCACGTCGGCGCGCCGCTCGCGGAGGGGCGGCATCTTCAGCTGGATCACGTTCAACCGGTAGAAGAGGTCCTCGCGGAAGCGCCCGGCCTTCACCTCGGATTCCAGCTCCCGGTTGGTGGCGGCGATGATGCGGGCCGAGATGGCGATGTCGGCCTTGCCGCCCACCCGCCGGATCCGACGTTCCTGGAGGGCCCGGAGCAGCTTCACCTGAACTTGTGCTGGAAGTTCCCCCACCTCGTCGAGGAAGAGGGTTCCCGTGCCGGCCACCTCGAAGAGTCCGGGCTTCGCATCCACCGCGCCGGTGAAGCTCCCCTTCTCGTGACCGAAGAGCTCGCTCTCGATGAGCCCCTCCGGGATGGCGCCGCAGTTGATGGCCACGAAGGGCTGGTCGCGCCGATCGCTGCCGGCGTGGATGGCGCGGGCCACCACCTCCTTGCCGGTCCCGCTCTCCCCGGTCACGAGCACGGTGGTCTTCGTGGGCGCGAGCTTGTCCACCAGCGCCCGCACCTCGCGAATGGCCGGCGACTCGCCCTTGATCTCGTCGGCGCCGACGCGGCGCGCGCCAACTTGATGCCGCAGGAGGCGGTTCTCGGCGAGGAGCGCCCGATGCTCGAGCGCCTTCTCCACCACCAGCCGCAGCTCCTCCACCTTGAAGGGCTTCAGCACGTAGTCGTGGGCGCCGAGCTTCATGGCCTGGACCGCGTTCTCGGCGGTGGCGAACGCGGTCATCATCACCACCTCGGTCCGGGGCGATTCCTCCTTCAGCATCCGGAGCAGGTCGAGGCCCGACTCGCGCCCCAGCCGCAGGTCGCTCACCACCAGGTCCGGCTCGACGTCGCGGAAGCGCTCCAGCGCCCCCGCCACGTCGCCGGCCGTGACCACCGAGTGCCCCTGCTTCGCGAGCAGGATCTGCAAGAACTCCCTCATGGAGAGCTCGTCGTCGACCACCAGGATTCGCGCCATGCTCGATCCTATCCCTCGGGCGGCAGCCGGACCGCGAATCGCGCCCCGCCCGACCCCGCGTTTCCGGCCACGACGGTGCCGCGGTGGGCATCGACGATGCGCTGCACCGTCGCCAGCCCCAGCCCGCTGCCGCGCTCCTTGGTGGTGAAGAATGGCGTGAAGAGGCGGGGGAGGTCCTGGGCCGGGATCCCGGCCCCGTCGTCCTCGACCTCGAGGCGCGCCCAGCCGTCGGCGTCGCAGCCGGTCCGGACCGTGACGCACCCCTTGCCCCCGGACTCCGCCTGGTTCCAGCTGGCGGCCTGGGCGGCGTTCGCGAGCAGGTTCCAGAGCACCTGCCGGATGAGATCCGGGTCGCACTTGCAACTGGCCGCGACCAGGTCCCGCTGGATCCGGATGCTCGACGCGGACGGATCGTTCGCGAAGACCTCCAGCGTATCGGATGCCAGGCGGGCCAGGTCGGTCTGGGCTCTGCGCGGAACGGTCGGCCGCGCGTACTCCAGGAAGCGGGTGACGAGGGCGTTCAGGCGCGTCGCCTCCCGGGTCACGATGTCCATGAGCCGCTCCTCCTCGGGCGCGAGTTCCAGGCCGCCGCGAAGCAGCTCGATCGATCCGGACATGGCGGCCACCGGGTTCCGCAGCTCATGGGCCAGGCCGGCGGCAACTCGCCCGATGTCGGCGAGCCGCTCGCTTCGCTGGACCCGCTCCTCCATGGCGCGCAGTCCGGAGAGGTCCTGGAAGATCACCGCTCGGCCGATGGCCTGGCCGGCGCGGTCGCGCAGGGCGAAGTGGGTGTAGCCGAGACGCAGCCGTTCGCCGCCGAGGTTCTCGAAGTCGGTCTCGTCGCGTCCGGTCTGCTGCTGCAGCGACGCGAACCAGCGCGAGGCGGGCTGGCCGCGGACCTCCTCGGCCGAGAGCCCGGTGATCTGCTCCCCGGCGCGGTTCAGGAAGGTGATGCGGTCCTCGGCGTCGAGCGTGACGAGTCCGCTCGCCACCGACTGCACGATGGCCTCCTGCAGCGCGGTGATCGCCGCCAGGTCCGACTCGCTCGCCTCGAGCTTCTCGCCGGTGCGCCGGAGCTGCTCGGACAGGTAGGTGGCGAGCGCGCCAGCGGCGAAGAAGGCCCCGGCGTGGGCGAAGAGGGAGAGCACGGCCGGCCGCCCCGGCGCCAGGAAGAGCACCATCGGCACGTAGGCCAGGAGCGACAACAGAAGCGCCCCCGCGGCGCCCAGGCGGAAGAGGAGCAGCGCGCCTTCCACGATGGCCAGCGAGTACATGAAGATGAAGACGCTGTCGCTCCACCCGGTGATGGCGACCACCGCGGTGGCGATGCCCACGTCGACGGCGATCTGCGCCCAGGCGAGCCCCCGGAGCCAGCGACCGCTCGCGAGCCAGGCCACCAGGCCCAGCGACGCCACGAAGGTGGCGAGCACGATGACGTAGAGCGCGTTGGCCAGCGGCGGCGTGACCCCGCCCGCCCGCGCCTGCCAGGCCGCGGTGCCGCCCAGCAGCACCGTGTCGAGGACCAGCCGGAAGAGGATGACCCAGGCGAGCCTGCGCCGCACCGGGTCGGCCATCCAGCCAGCCGCGCGGAGGCCGCCTTCCGCCGGCGCCATGGCGCCTACTTGATGTTCCCGGCGATGCTGAAGATGGGGAGGTACATCGCCACCAGGAATCCGCCCACCACGCCGCCCAGGAAGACCATCATGATGGGTTCGATCATGCTGGTGAGCGCCCCCACCGCCACGTCCACCTCGTCGTCGTAGAAATCGGCGATCTTCTCCAGCATCGTGTCCATGGCGCCGGTGGCCTCGCCCACGCCGATCATCTGCACGACCATGGGCGGGAAGACCTTGGTCTCGGCGAGCGGGCCGGCGATGTTCTTGCCCTCGGCGATGCGGCTCCGCACCACCAGGATGGCCCTCTCGATCACCTTGTTCCCCGCCGACTTGGCGACGATCTCGAGCGCGTCGAGGATGGGCACGCCGGAGGAGAGCATCGTGCCCAGGGTCCGGGAGAACCGGGCCACGGCGATCTTCC
>Ga0315290_10002741_pt1 | contig 12495 bp, 13 predicted proteins | sample YL17G12_0_MG_FD_203627 | JGI IMG/M metagenome (GOLD analysis project Ga0315290, IMG submission 203627) | Sediment microbial communities from Yellowstone Lake, YNP, Wyoming, USA - YL17G12_0 | ecosystem: Environmental > Aquatic > Freshwater > Lake > Sediment | place: USA: Wyoming | collected...
TCTTCATCCAGCCAAGCCACTTGATTGACTGAGCACCAGCATGCATTGCTGGCCATTCCAGCTCGGCTATTTTCGCCACACGCTCGAAATCTTTCACGGCAAATGCGTGATGGATCGCATCCGACGGAAAACCATTCTGCTCATACCATTCGCTAGCCTGGATGTGCAACCCGGCAGTTTCTCCTGGCACGAGACTTTGCCCCAGCCGCTTGCGCAGTAGCTCGCCAAAGAGATGGTGATAGCGGTACCAGCGCCGCTCGCTATCCAGCGGCACGGTGAACAGGTTAGTGCGTTCGAGATATTCCAGGGTTTCCTGCCCGGAAGCAGAAGGAGAACCCAAAACGGCATCACAAAGGGCCCCGCACATGCGATCAAGGATCGATGTGCGCAGTAGGAAGGTCTGGATGCTTTCGGATTGCTGTCCCAGAACCTCTTCCACCAGATAGTCCAGGATAAAACGGTGGCTGCCGGTGAAGGATCGGATGAAACTGGTCGTGTCTGGCTGCCCCTGAATGGAGAGTGACCCTTGCAAAGCCAGGGCAGCCAGTTGCAGGCCGGCGATCCAGCCTTCGGTGCGGGTTTCCAGAGCGGAAATATTCTCTGGCGAGAGATCCAGGCCCATCATCCGGTTTACGAACTCGGCGGCTTCGGCGGAGGTGAAACGCAGGTCGGCTGCGCGCAGTTCGGTTAGTTGGCCGCGGGCACGCAGCCGGGCCAGGGGCAGGTCAGGATCCTCGCGGCTGGCAATGACCAGGTGCATCTGGGGCGGCAGGTGCTCGAGCAGAAAGGTGAGGCCTTCGTCAACCGGTTTGGAATCAAGAACGTGGTAGTCGTCAAGAACGAGTACGAAATGATCCGGGATGGTGGTGATTTCATTGAGCAGGGCTGTCAGGATCGATTCGGTGGACGGTGATTGAGGGGCTTGTAGAACACCCAACATCCCTTCTCCAATATTCGCATCAATCGACTGCAGGGCCGTAACGAGGTAAATCAGGAAGCTAACAAGGTCGTTATCCCCTTCGTCCAGCGACAGCCAGGCAACTGGTCGCTCGCAAACAGCGACCCATTCGCTGACCAGCGTGGTCTTACCAAAACCAGCTGGGGCGGAGATCAGTGTCAGTTTGCGTTGTAGGCTCTCGTTCAGCCGCTCGATCAGGCGCGGGCGGCTGACAACCTTGGGCGGAGGTGGGGGGATGTAAAGTTTCGTAGCCAAAATTGGCGCGGACATGGATTAATTATAGACCCATTCTAAAATTGTTGATCGGGAATAATGCCTCGAAGAGATTCAAATGTTAAATCTTCCAGTTTTCCCCTCTGCTCAAAACGCAAACCAGCCAGAAAATCATCCAAATTCTTGGAATTCTGGCTGGTAATTATTAATGCCCCAGGCGGGACCTGTTCCGAACCACACCCTTGCCTGAAATCAGAGCTAAATGCGAAACCTATGGTGCCATTTCTTCGATCCAATGCACCCAATCCAGGTGGTTTTCCTGGAGTGCGTTGAACAGGCGCTTATCAGCCGTCCAAAAGTTACATTCCAGCGTCTGGGCGAGAACAAGGTAGTAACTGTCATAAGCTGAGGCGCGCTTGAGCCGTAAGGTCCAATTGAAAGCGGCAAGGTTTTGGTTGGCATCCAGGACAAACAGGCGCACACCCAACGCATCCAGTTCCTCAAGCGCCTGTTGCGCCTCTGTTTCCGTGAGCGCTCCAAAATATACCGACTTGGCGATGGCAGAAGTAGTTTCATACGCCCAGAGCGCTGGTGCAGCGGGTTGAACTTCGATGAAGGTTTGTACAAGTCCGAGGCAATGAGTCTGGAGTGGGTTTGGAAGAATAGCTTTTATCGCAACGCTGGCGTCGATTACGACCAAGCTGTCGATCATCGCGACTCCAGAACCTCACGGGAGGCTTCCAGGATGGAATCCACATCCACTGGTTTGCCGCGGCGCTTTTCGATCCTGCTGGATAACGCCCGGTTATCAGCCAGCCATTTTTGAATATCGGAGGCGCGGCCCTCGCTTTTAAGTAGATGCTCGTAATCCTGCAGGCTGACCAGCGCAGCCTTGGGTTTACCACGGGAGGTGAGAATGATACGCTCGCCAGCATAGGTAACACGGTTGACAAGCTCAGAGATGTCACGCTTGATTTGCCCAATACTTACACGGGTTATGTTCATGGGATGGCTCCTTATTGCAATATCAGGATATTGCAATCTTACCCCTACTTTAAACTATTTACAAGATTAAAATGATCGATTGGCAGCTCATCCAGCTTTCGCCTCTGTTCAAAACGTGAACCGGCCAGGAATTCCTCGAATTGAATGGAATCCTGACCGATTTTTCTGATCCTGGTGCCCCAAACGGAATCCATTCCAAACCATACCCTTCACTGGTAGCAGGGGATAGTAAGCCATAACAGGACACCCTGTTATGGAACCAGTAATTGAAAACTTAATTATCGTCAAGGAATAATTGTGGAATTAAGGTAGACCAAGAACAAGTGCTGCCACTTTTGAAAATGCCCCTGTTTTGTTAAAGCAGCATGATCTATTTCTTAATCTTGGTGGTTTCCAATTCTTTCAACTCACCGGTGGCAGTAAAGATTGTCCGCTCACAGATATTGGTGACTCGATCAGCAAAACGTTCCAGGTTGTGCGCCACCCACAGCAACCAGTTGGCGCGCTCGATGGTCTTCGGGTCCTGGATGACGTTCACCATCAGCTCGTGATAGATCTGCGTGTAGAGTTCGTCAACTTCATCATCTTCAGCAGGAATCGAACGGGCAGTTTCCACATCTTCGTTAACGAAAGTGGTTAAGGCGCGGTGGAGCATATCTGCGCCTTTTTGAGCCATACGCGGTATGTCGATCAATGGCTTCAACAAAGGTTCATTCCCCATTCGAATATGGATGGTGGCGATGCCCTTGGCATAATCGCCCATCCTTTCCATTTCACCTGCCACCTCCAGAATTGAAGCCAACAGGCGGATATCATGCGCCATCGGCTGCTGGGTGGCGATCAGGATCATGACCTGTTCTTCAATCGTATAACGTTTCGAATTAATGCTGGCATCTATATCATAAATACGATGTGCTGCATTGAGATCACGTTTTTTTAGTGCTTCGACTGCGTCCAAAACTTGTTGTTCCACCATGCTTCCCAGGATGAGCAGTTCATCTTTCAACTGCTGTATTTCACTCTCGAAGTTTTTTCGCATTGATCACCTCTTTTTGCATAATGATCGATTTTTTGTAAACGTTTCGGCAATCAAACTAGCCAAACCGCCCGGTGACATAATCCTCGGTGCGCTTGTCGGCTGGCCGGGTGAAGATCTTGTTGGTGGCGTCGAATTCGATGACCGTGCCTGAGCGTGTCTCACCGGTGAGCATCATCATAGCTGTGTAATCCGAGACCCGCGCCGCCTGCTGCATGTTGTGGGTCACAATGACGATGGTGTACTTCTGCTTGAGCTCCTGCATTAACTCTTCGATTTTCAGCGTGGCGATCGGATCGAGGGCGGAGGCGGGTTCATCCATGAGAATGACCTCGGGTTTGACAGCAATTGCACGGGCAATGCAAAGGCGCTGCTGCTGTCCGCCGGAGAGCGACAGGCCAGACTGTTTCATCTTGTCCTTGACCTCGTCCCACAGTGCGGCCTGGCGCAGGGACGACTCGACCAGTTCGTCCATGTTGCCTTTGTGACCGTGGATGCGGGCAGCCCAGGCCACGTTCTCGTAGATGGATTTCGGGAACGGGTTGGCTTTCTGGAAAACCATCCCGATGCGGTAGCGGACCTCGACCGGGTCCACGCTTTTCTCGTAGATATTCTGACCATCGAACAACACATCGCCGTGGATGTGCGTGTCTGGGAAAAGTTCGTTCATGCGGTTGAAAGCCCGCAGGAGCGTGGACTTGCCGCACCCCGAGGGGCCGATGATGGCGGTGATCTTGTGGCGCGGGACGTTGATGCTGACATCTGCGACAGCCATGAAGTTGCCGTAAAAGATGCTTAGGCTGCGGGTTTCGAATACAGAATTATTATCCATTGGTGTTTCTCCAAATTCTTAATACTTGCGTGCAAAACGATTGCGCACTACGATGGCTGCCGCGTTCAGGCTGAGCAGCATGGCGAGCAGGACGACGATGGCTGAAGCTGCCAGATGACGCCACTCTGCCTGCGGACGGGCTGTCCACTGATAGATCTGGATGGGCAGGGTCGTGAATTTTGAGAATGGCCCGGATGGGTCGACGCTGATAGCCGAGGAGGCGCCGATCACCACCAGCGGTGCGGTCTCTCCGATGGCACGGCTGACCGCCAGGATGGTACCGGTCAGGATGCCGGGGATGGCGTTCGGTAAAACGTGGAACCAGACCGTCTGCCATTTCGTCGCGCCCAGTCCATAACTAGCCTTGCGCAGGGACTGTGGGACGGAGCGGATGGCTTCCTGGGAGTTGATGATGATCACAGGCAGCACAAGCAGGCCCAGGGTCAGACCTGCAGAAAGGATGGTGCGTCCGTTGGCGGTGGTTGAATCGACCAATCCAAAGAGCGCACCGCTCGTCAAAGTTTCCATCAGGCGGACGAAGATCGCCAAGCCAAGGATGCCATAGATGATGGATGGCACGCCCGCCAGGTTGTTGATGTTGGTACGGATGATGCGGTTGAGCCAGTTGTCGGCTGCGTATTCTTCGAGGTAAATGGCTGCCCCCACTCCCGTCGGGAAGGCGAACAGGATGGTGATGAAGATCGTCCACAGCGAGCCAAGGATGGCAGTGCGGATGCCCGCCGTGACGGCTTCACTTGACTGTGGGCGGGAGACGAAGTCTGCCGTCAGCCAGGAGAGGAAGGTCAATTTATCACCGGGGTAGTGCTCGGCGGCGTAAGTGCGGATCTCGCCGCTGCGCGTAATCGATTGCCACAACGACCAGGACTCTTCAACACTGTATTTGACGAGGCGCTCAATGACGATGCCGTACACTTCGGCACGTGAACGGCTCTCGAAGGATTTTTCGTTGTTAAGTTTGTTGTACGCGCCGCTGGAAAGTTCGCTCTGGAGCAGCGCTACCAACTGGTCTTTGGTCTGATCTTCAAGGCCGACACCGTTCACCGAATAGGTGGCGGGATCAGTCCTGGCATGCAGGACCACAAACCCGAACGAACTGTCGAGGATGTTGAGCAGGAGTGCTGTGAGCGCCAGGATGCCGATCACGGTCGAGGACAGGAAAACCAGTTGCCAGGTCCGACCGGCGCGGTTGCGGGAGGGGAGATTGGAGAGTGAAGATGAGAGAACGGAGTCTCTGACCCTTGTACCGTCCTCTGGTCCCTTTTTTCTGTTCTCTGCGTTTTTCATTCGTACACCTCGCGGAAGCGGCGCACGATGCGCTGGCTGATGATGTTCAGGGTCAGTGTCATGAAGAAGAGCATGAGGCCGATGGCGAAGATACTGTTGTAGTCGATCGAGTCGTAACTCAGGTCACCGCCCGAAATGCGGACGATGTGCCCGGTCATGGTCTCGGCAGCTTTAAAGGGGTTTAGCGTGAAGTTGGGGCCAGCGCCTGCCGCCACAGCCACGATCATCGTCTCGCCGATGGCGCGGCTGATGCCCAAGATGACCGCCGCAGCAATACCCGAGAGCGCCGCCGGGAGTACGATCTTGACCGCCACTTCCAGTTTGGTGGCGCCCAGGCCGTAGGCGGCTTCCCGCAGGGAGCGGGGCACGGAGTTCAGGGCGTCTTCGCTTATGGATGTGATCAGCGGCAGGATCAGGATGCCCATCACCAATCCAGCAGAACCGGTGTTGTAGATGTCCACGATATCGCTGCCAAAAATGGTGCGCAGCAGCGGCGTGACAAAGGTTAGGGCAAAATAACCGTAGACGATGGTGGGGATGCCCGCCAGGATCTCGAGCACAGGTTTAAGTGTGTTGCGCGTTTTCTTGCTGGCGTATTCGGAGAGATAGAGCGCCGCCGCCAGCCCGAGCGGGATGGCGATCAGCATGGCGATGGCAGTGGTAACCAGCGTGGCACTGACCAACGGCAGGATGCCGAACTCGTTGATGTGCGGCTGCCATTGCGTGCCGGTCAGGAACTTCCAGATATTCACTTCCGGAAGACGGAAGAACAACCAGGCTTCCTTGCCCAGTTCGTAGACGATTCCCAGCGTGGTAAAGATCGAGAAGAAACCGGCAATAAACAATAAGGACTGAATAACATTTTCGCCCGGTCGCTGCCGTCGTTTCAGGGTCATGGCGGGGCGTTCGGGACCTGGATCCTGATTCAAACCATTTGCATTTTTCTGTGCCATAGCAATACTCATTCAAGCATGTGCCTTCCCCCCTCCGCGAGGGGGGAAGGTCATAGAAGAGGGAGCCAAACCTCCCTTTATTATATTAATTGCCGGTGGCGGTATGCCAGGTATTGAGGGCTTCATCGAGGGCGGCCTGGCTGGCCGGGAAGTAACCGACATCCACGATCTCGTTGTTGACGTTGGTCAGGTAAAAGAGGATGAAAGCGGCTACCTGGGGTTTCTCCTGCATGATCTGGGCCGTCGAGTAGATGAAAAGCGGGCGGGAGATCGGGTAGGAGTTATCTTCAGCGGTCTGCTCGTCGGGAACGACACCTTCCACGGAGAGCACGTTCAGTTTGCTGGAATTCTCCTGATAGTAGGCGAACCCGAAGAAACCAATGGCGTACGGGCTGCCTTCCACACCCTGCACCAGGACGTTGTCATCCTCAGACATCTGCAGGTTTTTGGCAGCCAGGATGGCGGCTTCACCGAGGGTAAGGTCAGCTTTGCCGTCCGCGTTCAGGTTGGCGGGAGCCATGACCTTTTCCACGAAGTAATCGAAGGTGCCGGAGTCGGTGCCAGGGATGAAGCGCTGGATGGGTTCGGCGGGCCAATCGGGGCGCACGTCCGACCACTTCTCAGCGGTGGAGAAGATCTTTGCCAGTTCAGCCAGGGTGACGTCAGTCAGGAAGGTGTTGTCCTTGCTGACGACCAGGGCGATGGCGTCCGTGCCGACACGGAACGAAAGCGGTTCGCGGCCGATGGCCTGGCAGGAGGCAAGTTCAGTATCTTTAATGGTACGGCTGGCGTTGGAGATGTCGGTCTCGCTGTTGACGCAGAAGCGTTCGAAACCGGCGCCGGTGCCGATGCTGTCGATAGTGATGGAACCGGTATAGCCTTCTTCGCTGAAGCGCTGCGACATGCGCTCGGAAAGCGGGAAGACCGTAGACGAACCGGCAGTGACGATATCACCGGTCACGGCCTCGGGCAGGTACATGGCCAGCGGGTCAACCGTAGGCTTGACAGTGGGAACCGCGGTCGGTTCAACGATGGGGGTGGCAGGGGTAGCAGGGGTGCCGCAGGCAGCCAACACCAGACCGGCAATGATCAGGACGAACATGGAAACAAGTAAATTTTTACGCATTTTTCTTTTCTCCTTTAGATTTTTTTGACATTACAATCTTATCAACCCATGTTTATGAACCGGAAAACGTTCGGTTAACGATTTGTTATCGTTTGGTTCTGTTTGATCCCCCGGAATAGATATCCTTAATTACAAAGTTTGCCCGCCTAGTCTCAGCAGACAAATCTCAAAACAATGAGGAGAGAAATGTAATCTCAGGATTTTATCCCAAGCACGGCAGGGAGGTAAAAAAATGTTTCTTCGACTGCTCGTGCCACTGCCAGGAGTTCAGATCGGCCAGCACCTTGTAAGCCGTCAGATCAAGCTGCAAAGGGGTGATCGAGATAAAGCCCTCAGCAAGAGCGCCAATATCCGTGCCAATTTCCGAGACCCCGGTGGGAGCGTCACCGCCGATCCAGTAATAGGGGTGGCCGCGCGGGTCAATCCGTTCGTCCAAACGACTGTGATAAACCCGCAGTCCCTGGCGGGTGAGACGGAAGCCCTTGATCTGCTCATCACTTAAAAACGGGACGTTCACATTCAGCAAGATCTCGCCCGGCAGGCTGCCATCAATCACGTGCTGGACGACCGTTCGGGTTGCTCTTGCAGCTGGACCAAAATCAATGCTACCGATGTGTTTTTCCGGGACTTCCAGCGATACCGCTATCCCGGGTATCCCGGCAATCACTGCCTCCATCGCAGCAGTCACCGTACCGGAATAAGTCACATCATGCCCCAGATTGGCGCCTGCATTTATCCCCGAAACCACAAGGTCAATGGGCTCCTTTATAAAACCCAGAGTGGCCAGCGCCACGCAGTCGGACGGTGCGCCATCGCTGGCATACGCCGGGCTGTCATCTGCCAGGTGTACATCTTGGACGCGCAGAGCCCGATCGAGCGTTTTGACATGCCCGCTGCCAGACCAATTTCGATCCGGAGCCAGGATGCTTACTTTTCCAAGCTGGCGCATTTCCTGCACCAATGCAAACAGCCCGGGAGCCATTACACCATCATCATTTGTTACCAGAATATGCTTTTCTTTCATTTTTTCCTTTTTACCTTTACCGGAGATCGCTCCGACGTTTTTGAATGATATCCACTGCAAAGATAACCAGTGTTGCTATCAAAGCAAGCCAGAAGAAAATCACTTCAGACATACTTCCTCCAAAAAAAACCTGATGTATCATCAAGTTCATGATAGCGCATCAGGTTTAAGAACCGGTTATTGCTCTGTTATGGATATATTAACTCTGGGGAAACAGGAGGATCAGGAAACCCCACCTTCTTTAATCTCTTTTACCCATGCAAGGATTTTTTCCTGGATCTGATCGCGCACCTGGCAGAACTTTCCCAACTTCTGTTCTTCGCTGCCTTTAAAAGCTGCCGGGTCTTCAAACGACCAGTGCAGTCGTTGATGCACACCCTGCCAGACGCGTGGGCAATTTTGATCTGCATCGTCGCAAACCGTGATGATGAAGTTAAAGTGCTGCTCGCCAAGAAATTCGTCCACTCCCTTGGACCGGTAGCCGGAGAGATCGTAGCCGATCGCTGCCATCGCCTGCACGGTGAGGGGATTAAGTCCCATGGGTTCCAACCCAGCGCTACTGGCTTCGAATTGTTCCGCCCCCAGCCTGTGCAGGAAGGCCTCCGCCATCTGGCTGCGGGCTGAATTTCCGGTACACAGGAATAACACTTTGGTTTTCATGGTCGCCTCCATCGAATAAGCTCGGATCCTTCGATCCGCCCTTATTGTATCCGCTGGAATTTAACAACCTGTTAATGGCGGGTGATGGTTTGGTTAACCCTGCGGGATGGTGAAATGAAAGACACTCCCCCGACCTTCGACACTCTCAGCCCAGATGCGACCGCCGTGCGCCTCGACGATGTGCCGTGCGATGGACAATCCCAATCCGGTCCCTCCGCCGGAACGCGCCCGGTCAGCCTTGAAGAAGCGTTCAAAGATACGCCTCAGGTCTTCTTCGGGAATGCCGGCTCCTGTATCGCAGACTGAAAAATGGATGAATGTTCCCTCCACAGCGGCAGACAGGTTCACCATGCCCCCGGGGCGGGTGAACTTGACCGCATTGTGGATGAGGTTGACCAGCACCTGCTCCATCCTGGCCGCGTCTGCCCGGATGGCTGGTAAATCTTCCGGGAATTCCAGCTTGAGTTCCAACCCGGCGCGTTCAACTTGGGCGCGCATGCGCTCCGCGGAAGACTCGAGCAAGGCAGCAGAATTCACCCTGGTAAATTCCAACAAAGATTGCCCCGATTCTATTTTCGACAATTCGAGCAGCTCCTGTGCCATCTGGGTCAGGGCATCCACTTCGGTCTCCATACGACCCAGAAATCGCGGAGCAGCTTTGGGATCCTGCAGCGCGCCGTCTCGCAGAGTTTCGGTCAGGGCTTTAAGTGAAGCGAGCGGTGTGCGTAGTTCATGAGAGATATTCGATATAAAATCCCTGCGTACCGTTTCCAGGCGGCGAACCCTGGTCAGGTCTTGTACGAAAAGAAGTGTACCTCCTGTGTAGCGGTCAGGAAGCACAAATAATTGCAGGAATTGATGGCGGGCGGTCAATTCTACCGTTTCGTTTTGCGCTTCGCCAGTTTCCAGGCAGCGTTTCCAGGCTCCCACCAGTTGATATTGGCGGAGTACTTCCACCACCCTGCGCCCAGTGGCACCTTGGGCATCAAATATGCGTTCGGCAGCAGGGTTTATAAAGTTGATCTGCCCCTCGGCATCTGCGATCAGTACCCCGTCGGTCATTTGCTCCAGGATGGATGCAAGCCTGGCACGTTCAGTCTCAACAGTTGACAATTGGGTGTCAAAGGCAGTCCCCAATGCATTGATTGCATTGGAGAAGTCTTCCAGACCCGGCACATCCAGGGGCAAGTCGGTGAATGGAATATCGCCGAGCGCAGCACGGCGGAGGATAGACCGATACGTATCCAGCCTACGGCGCAGGCGTTCATATCGCCACGCCAGGATGCCTGCAATGGCAAGCAGAACAATTAGTAAACTACCAAGAACCCATTCCATCATGATCTGTCTTCAAGCTAATGCTGTGCAGTCTCCCCATGCGGTTATCCTTCGAACCGGTATCCGCCGCCGCGAACCGTAACGAGGCGTGTCGGGTTGGCTGGGTCGTTCTCGATCTTCTGGCGCAGCCATCTCACGTGGACATCCACCGTGCGGCTGTCGCCGATGTAATCCCAGCCCCAGACCCGCTCAAGGATGAACTCGCGGCTGAGCATCTGGCCTTTATGTTCCGCAAAAAAGAGCAGTAGATCGTACTCCTGTGGCTTGAGTTGAATAACCTGACCTCCCAGGGTTGCCTCTCGGCGAGTCTGGTCGATGGTCAGATTGTCGAAGGTCAACAGCTTGTGTTCCGTTTCAGGAGTCTGATTTTTGCCCAGCTCCTGGCGGACCATTTCAGTGCGACGCAGTTGAGCTTTTACCCTGGCTAGCAGTTCTCGCATGGAAAAGGGCTTGGTCAGGTAGTCGTCTGCGCCCACCTCCAGGCCGACAACTCGGTCGATCTCGTCGTCGCGGGCAGTCAGCATGAGGATCGGGACGCTCATTTCTTTGCGAAGGATTTTGCAGACTTCAAAACCATCCAGCCCCGGGAGCATGATGTCAAGCACGATCAGGTCTGGATGCCGGGCGCGTGCAGAGTCGATGGCCAGTCGACCATCACCAACAGCCTCAACCCGGTAACCTTGTTTTTCCAGGTTGTAGACGAGGGTTTCCTGTAGAGAAAGCTCGTCTTCAACAACGAGAATGGTCTCAGACATGGGTTTATCTTATCACAGTCGGTATCTTTGACATTAATAGTACATTGCCGCGCGAGTCAAGCCTGCAAGGAAGAGTGATGGCAGCATCAGTGTATTTCGGGTAAGGCTTGAAATAATCATAATTTGATCGATAGATCATCAAGTTGGCCCCTCTGCTCAAAACGCAAACCAGCCAGAAACTCCTCCAAATTCTTTGAATTCTGACTGGTTTCTACTAATTTTTGTGCCCCAGGCGGGAATTGAACCCACAACCTTAGCCTTAGGAGTGCTCTGCTCTGTCCGTTGAGCTACTGGGGCAATAAAATAATTATACCAAATTCTTGCGTTTCCTCTGTTCCGTTGCTATACTAGGGTATTCTGGAACAATTTAGCAGGATATCCTGTAATTGAAGAATAATTCGGCACTGGTGTGTCTACGGGTTATCGCGAGGAGCAGAGCCAATGGAGCCACAAAAGTTCGGACGCTACGAGATCAGGACCGAGATCGGCCGCGGCGGCATGGCCACCGTTTATCATGCCTACGATCCGCGCTTCGAGCGCGAGGTGGCGCTCAAAGTACTGCCGCGCGCGATGCTGCACGACCCGCAGTTCCGCACCCGCTTCGAGCGTGAGGCCAAGACCATTGCCATGCTCGAACACCAAGCGATTGTGCCGGTCTATGACTTCGGTGAGGAGGACGGCCAGCCTTATTTTGTCATGCGCTATATGACCGGCGGCTCGCTCACTGAGCGAATGAAAAAAGGTCCGATGACCATCCTGGAAGTGGCCCACCTCTTCGGACGCCTGGGTCCCGCACTCGATGATGCCCACGCCAAAGGCATCATCCACCGCGACCTGAAACCTGGCAACATTCTTTTCGACCAATACAGCGAACCATATATTTCCGATTTCGGCATTGCCAAAATCGCTGCCACGCAGACCAACGTTACCGGCAGCGCCATCGTGGGCACCCCGGCATACATGTCACCGGAACAAGCCCAGGGCGATGTCGTAGACGGGCGCTCAGATATCTACGGTCTGGGGGTCATTTTATTCGAATTGCTGACCGGCCAGCAGCCCTACCACGGTGACACTCCGATGAGCGTGGTTGTCAAGCACATCACCGACCCCGTCCCACATATCCTGGACATAAAGCCAGATCTCCCGCCCGCCATCGAAACCGTCATCGAGAAGGCCATGGCAAAGGATCGCGAGGAACGCTTCTCGACAGTTAAAGCCCTGTCCGAGGCATTGGAGGCGGTCGTAAGGGGTGATACGCTGGTCCTGGATAATATTGATAGAACACTCGTTTCG
>Ga0315290_10002745_pt1 | contig 12486 bp, 8 predicted proteins | sample YL17G12_0_MG_FD_203627 | JGI IMG/M metagenome (GOLD analysis project Ga0315290, IMG submission 203627) | Sediment microbial communities from Yellowstone Lake, YNP, Wyoming, USA - YL17G12_0 | ecosystem: Environmental > Aquatic > Freshwater > Lake > Sediment | place: USA: Wyoming | collected...
CATTCGTCTATCTCGCGTCGGACGCAATGAGTGGCTATGTCACGGGACAGGTGATCGAAATCAACGGCGGCCAGTACATGCCCTGACTGCACGCCGGATGTGATCCCGCCGGATTTTCCTTGCCGCCCAATTCACCCTGTCCCAGCCAACCGGGGCGGCAGATCGGCTGGGTCGCGCAATTGATGGAATAATCGGCACGCACCCATGTTGGCATCGATCGCAGCATTCCCTATCCACCAAAGGAGCAAGCTCTGTGGAACGAAAAAAGGCCGCCGATTTTCCGCCGGAAGTTCTGAAACTGTTCGACGGTTACGTCCACGGCTGGCTCTCCCGCCGCGATTTCTTGGACAAGGCCGGGAAGTATGCGGTCGGCGGCTTCTCGGCTGCGGCGATGCTGGAGAGCCTGCGGCCCAACTACGCCTTCGCCCAGCAGGTCGCCAAAACCGATGCCCGGATCGCGACGGAGTACCTCACCTACCCGTCGCCACAGGGCTCCGGCACCATGAAGGGGTACTTCGCCCGGCCCGCGGGCGCGGGCAAGTGGCCCGGCGTCGTCGTGATCCACGAGAACCGCGGCGGCAATCCGTACATCGAGGACGTCGCGCGGCGCCTGGCGGTGGACGGCTTTGTCGCATTCGCACCGGATGCGCTCACGCCCCTTGGCGGCTATCCGAACGACGAAGAAAAGGCAGCGCAGCTCTTCGGTCAGCTCGATGCCAAGAAGCGCGAGGAGGACCTGATCGCCGCGGCCGGCTTCCTCAAGTCACGTCCCGAATGCACAGGCAAGATCGGCGCCGTGGGCTTCTGTTTCGGTGGCACGATCGTCAACACGATGGCCGTGCGGATCCCGGACCTCGGGGCCGCGGTGCCCTTCTATGGCGGGCAGCCCAGCGCCGCGGACACGGCCAGGATCAAGGCGCCCCTTTTGCTTCACTACGCGGCGCTTGACGAGCGGCTCAACGCCGGATGGCCGGCCTTCGAGACCGCGCTCAAGGCCAACAACGTCAGGTACCAGGCGTTCGTCTACCCGGCCACCAACCACGGCTTCCACAACGACACGACACCGCGTTACGACGAAGCCGCCGCCAAACTGGCGTGGTCGCGCACGATCGCGTTCTTCAAGGAAAACCTGAAGTCGTGAGGCGGGCGCGGGCCGGCGCGTTGCGGCCGGCCCACAGCGAGTCACGCAGGGGGCGTGCGCCGGAAGGGCGCCCCTTTGTGAAGTGGCCCGGGTCGTCGCCCGCCACGCACAGGACGGACGCGCCGTCAGCCGATCGCGATGTCGCGCGTCGTCCATCCGACGCGACAGGAACCGACCTTCAGGCTGACCACACCCCGGCCGCGCACGACCCAGGCGACCGTGCGCGCGCCGGTGGTCCCTCGGGTAACCGAGTAGTAGAGCGCGCCCGAGCCGTCGAAAAGTCCGCGGCCCCAGCCGTCGAGGTGACCGATCTCGCGATGCGCGAGGTCGGGATCGGCGAGTTCGCATCCGGTGCAGCGGACGTCGGCCCACAGCGCCTCGTTGTGCGTGAGCGCCTTGGCCGATGCCAGAATGTAGGTGGGGAGGTAGCCATGGTTGGCGACGGTGACGCTCACGCGTGTCAACTCCGGCGACAGCGCCGTGGTCTCGATCGCGTCCAGCGCGACGGCCGGCGCGAGCGCCGCGGCCCGCAGGTAATGCGCCGACTGCGTCGCGCAGATCCGCGGCATCTCTTCCGGCGGCGGATTCCACAAGCCGATGCGCGGGTCGATGCCGCCGACTTCGACGTCGCCCAACTGCGGATGCGCGAACGGACGCCACGGACGGATCACGCGGCCTGAATTCTTGTCGCGGTCCCACGCCGCGATCCGCTGCATGTCCGCGCGCGTCAACTGCACGTAATTGTCGACGAAGCGCTTCTTGCGCTCGAAGCCGACCTGCTTGAAGAGATCCCAGAGTTCGACGACGTAGGCGACGGCGCCGCGCTGGTGATAGGCATAGTCGGTGAGGTCGCCGTGCAGCGGCGTGTCGGGCTCGTAGAGGAATTCCTCGCAGCCCGATACCATCGGATAGCCGGTGAGCTCCTCGGCCCAGGCTCCGAGTTGCCGATAGAGCGCGAGATCCTCCTGGTTCATCTTGGCGTCCGGCTTGTCGCCCAGCGGCCGGATGAACACGCCGCCGAAGGTGTGCAGGTTGAGCCACAGAAAGATTTCCGGATGCTGCGTGGTGAACTCGACCACCGCGCGCGACTCGATCTCGCTCAACGGAAACGCGCCCGCGCCTTCCTGCTTCGAGTCCGGCGCCCAGAAAAACGGGAAATTGCGATTGAGGTCGGTCTGGTTGTCCGACAGGAAGTGCGGCGTCGGCACGTTCTTCCCGTCGAAATTCTCGATGACGCCTTCGGGATAGACCTTGTAGTAGGGCGGAGGGTCGTCGATGGTGCGCGGCAGCAGCAATCCGGGGAAATCGCTCGACTCGACCATCTCGCCGCCCGGGTCGCGGATCCGCATCGCCAATGCGAGCCCGTCGCCGTCGACGTCGTCGCAACGCCAGTACGCGTGGGCCCGCGCCGGCCGCAGGTCGCGTGGCACCGAGCGCACATAGCGACCGTTGGTCAGGACCGCCTCCGCGCCGTCCGGCGACATCCGCGGCAGAATGTAAAAGCGGACCTCGCGCAGGCGCGCCGCCGCCAACGCGGACGGAGCCGGGCTCGCTCCCTCGTCATCCTGGCGCAGGTGCAGCCGCAGGATGTCCTCGGCAACGGCCAAGGCGACGCTCGAACCGGCAAGTTCACTCGCATGCATGTTGCCGTCGACCCAGGCGGACGGACGCGACCGATCGGGGTCGCGACCGAGCGTCAGCAGCCAGAGCTCGCGTCCCTCCGGAGTACGGCCGATCGACGTCGCGCGGCAGAGATCCGGAAACGCGTCGGCCCAGGACCGCACCTGCCGCGTGAGTTCGTCGTAGGACAGGAAACGATCGCGGAACCCGAGCGACATCGCGTCGAGCCGGGCGATCTGCGCGGCGCTCATGCTGCCGCTTCCATCGCCGGCAGTGCCCGTTTCGAATCCGAGACCCACCCGAAAATCCCGCCCTGCGCCTTGATCATCTCCAGCGCGACGCGCTGGAATTCGGGAAAGTACGAGCCGACGCAATCCGCCAGCACCACGCATTCGTAGCCGCGGTTGCCGCGAACGAGGATCCGTCCCATCGGCCCAGGGTCGCCGATGCGCGTAGCACCCCGGCCACGCACGATCTTGCTCGGCGGACAGTCCGCCGGATCGGGGCTGTGCCCCTCGCGCGTGTGGATCACCATCATGCCGGTGCGCCGCGCGGCGCCGCGCACGCGCTTGCACGGCGCGATGACGGCCTGCAGCGGCGTGACATCGTTGCCGCGGGCTTCGCCGAAGCTGCCGGGCTCCCCGAAATCGCGCTGCACGTCGATGATGCGCAGTGCGGTCGATTCGGAGTCGAACGTGAACTCGTACGGCTCGTCAGCGATGGCTTTCTGCGTCATGTCTTCTCCGCCTCATGGGGTTACGGAAGGGACCGCGCCGGATCGGGCGCAGCGTTGCAGGCTGATCGCGGCGCGATGGACAAAAAAGAGGGGTTACACTTGCGCGTAACCCCTTGGTTCATGTGGTGGGCGGTACTGGGTTCGAACCAGTGACCCCCGCCGTGTGAAGGCGGTGCTCTACCGCTGAGCTAACCGCCCCGCGAACCCAGACAGGAGCGGCGATTTAACCATGACGCCGAGACGGGGGTCAAACGGGTCGCCAGGTTATGTAGTATCCTGTCCTGGACATAAAATGGCCCCGGGTGGCGCGCGTTCCGCCCTTGTCTGGGGCGGCACGCCATGTCCGGCCTGTGGATAAAACGGTAAGCTTACGGCAGGACAAGCGATTTCGGGCGTGGCCCGTCTCTTGCACCTCGATCAGAGCCCGGCCCAGCGCCCCGAGAAATAATTCGTGTCCCCCTCACCCTACGACGAAATGCGGACCCCGGAGGGGGAAATCCGGCCGCAATATCGGGCTTTCGCCGGATGGCTCGACCGGACCGCCAGCGAGCGGATCGCGCAAAAGCGGGAAGAGGCCGAGCGTGCGTTTCACAGGGTTGGAATCACGTTTGCCGTTTATGGCGAGGATTCCGGCACCGAACGGTTGATCCCGTTCGATCTCGTGCCGCGAATCATCGCCGCGGATGAATGGAAGCTGCTCGACCGCGGATTGAAGCAGCGCGTGCAGGCGCTCAACGCGTTCCTGCGCGACGTCTACCACGACCAGGCGATCCTCAAGGCGGGCGTGGTGCCCGCGGAGCGCGTGCTTGCCAACGCGCAATACCGGTCCGAAATGAAAGGCGTGGATGTCCCTGGCGGCATCTACGCGCATATTGCCGGGGTCGATGTCGTTCGCGCAGGGGCGGGCGAGTACTACGTGCTCGAGGACAATCTTCGCGTCCCCTCCGGGGTTTCCTACATGCTCGAGAACCGCAAGATGATGATGCGGCTGTTTCCGGAGCTGTTCGCAACCCAGCGGATCCGTCCGGTGCAGCATTACCCCGACCTGTTGCTCGCGAATCTCTACGGGCTCGCACCGGCTGGCGAAGAGAGGCCGACGGTCACGGTGCTTACGCCGGGCGCCCATAACTCCGCCTACTTCGAGCACGCATTTCTCGCGCAGCAGATGGGCGTCGAGCTGGTCGAGGGACAGGATCTCTTTGTCCAGAACGATACCGTCTACATGCGAACGACCCGCGGGCCGCAGCGGGTGCACGTCATCTATCGGCGCGTCGACGACGACTACCTCGATCCGCTGGCCTTCAACCCGGACTCCATGCTGGGCGTTCCGGGTCTCTTTGGCGCCTACCGCGCCGGACGGGTGACGCTCGCCAACGCGATCGGCACCGGCGTCGCCGACGACAAATCGATCTATCCGTACGTGCCGGACATGATCCGCTTCTATCTGTCCGAGGAACCGGTGCTCGCCAACGTGCCGACCTATCTGCTGCACAGGAAAGAGGATTGCGACTACGCGCTCGCCCACCTTTCCGAGCTGGTGGTCAAGGAAACGCACGGCGCCGGCGGCTACGGCATGCTGATCGGCCCGGCGGCGACCACCGCCGAGCTCGAGGCGTTCCGGGCCCGGATCCTGGCGGCGCCAAGCAAGTACATCGCGCAGCCGACGCTCGCGCTGTCGACGTGTCCGACCTTCGTCGAATCCGGACTCGCCCCGCGGCACGTCGACCTTCGGCCGTACGTTCTGTCGGGCAAGACCGTCAATCTGGTGCCGGGCGGGCTCACGCGGGTCGCCCTGCGCGAAGGGTCGCTCGTCGTCAACTCGTCGCAAGGCGGCGGAACCAAGGACACGTGGGTCCTCGCGACCTAGCGTCTGCGCATGCTTTGCCGCACCGCCAACGAGCTTTTCTGGATGGCCCGCCACATCGAGCGTGCCGAAAACACCGCACGCATGCTCGACGTGACGTTCCGGATGTCGCTGCTGCCGTACGAGGTGATCGAACCCGGCCTTGCCTGGGCCGAGCCCTGGGCCGTGCCGCTCATCAGCTCGGGGCTTGCCACCGAGTACTATGCGCAGCATCCGCTGCTGTCCGCGGAAAGCGTGCTGCGATTCATGATCCTCGACGCCACCAACCCGTCGTCGATCTTCTGCTGCCTCCGCGCCGCACGCGAATCGGCGCGGTCCGTGCGGGGCGCGATCACCTCGGAGATGTACGAGGACCTGAACTCGGCGTGGCTCGAGGTGCGCGGCTACGATTACGCGCGGATCGAGCGCCAGGGTGTCTCCGAGTTTCTCGAATGGGTGAAGATGCGCTCGCATCTCTTCCGCGGCGTGACCGTCGGGACGATGCTGCGGGACGAGGCCTACCACTTCATCCGGCTCGGCACCCACCTCGAACGGGCCGACAACACGGCGCGCATCCTCGACGTCAAGTACCACACGCTGCTGCCAAGCGCCGCGGATGTCGGCGGCGCCGTCGACTACTACCAGTGGGGCGCGCTGCTGCGGTCGGTGTCGGGGTTCGAGTCGTATCGGAAGATCTACAGCGACGTGATCACGCCGCGGCGCGTGGCCGAGCTCCTGATCCTGCGGGACGACATGCCGCGCTCGCTGCACGCGTGCATGAACTTCATCTACGAAACGCTGCAACGGCTTTGCGACGACAACACGAAGGAGATCGAGCGCGCGGCGGGGGAGCTGCACGCCAAGATTCACTTCGGCAGGGCCGACGACGTCATCCAGTTCGGCCTGCACGAGTACTTGATGGACTTCCTCGACCGCATCTCGAAGCTCGGCGAAGATATCAGCCGGCATTTCCTGGTGCCGGCCTATTAGGGCATTCGGATTCGGTAGAATGGATTCCTTTTTCCCTGCCCCAGCACGATGACCTATTGTGTCGCGATGTCCCTCGATGCGGGAATGATCTTCGCCTCGGATTCCCGCACCAATGCCGGCGTCGACCAGATCTCGCGCTTCTCGAAGATGCGTACGTTCGTTCGCGTCGGCGATCGCGTGATCGTCATGCTTTCGTCGGGCAACCTGTCGATCACGCAGAACGCGATCAACATCCTCGAGCAGCGCGGCCGATCGGCCGGCGGCGAGCTCAACCTGTGGAATGCGTCGTCGATGTTCGACGTGGCGCGCCTGTTGGGCGACGTGCTGCGGGAAGTGAAAACTCGCGACGGTCCCTACCTGCTGCAGAATAACATCGACTCGAACGCCAACTTCATCGTCGGCGGCCAGATCGCGGGCGAGGCGGCGCGGCTCTTCGAGGTCTACAGCGAAGGCAATTTCATCGAGGCCACGCCGGACACCTGCTATTTCCAGATCGGCGAGAGCAAATACGGCAAGCCGGTCCTCGATCGCGTGCTGGAGCGCGACACGTCGCTCGTCGACGCGACGAAGTGCACGATCGTTTCGTTCGACTCGACGATGCGGTCGAACATCTCCGTCGGACTGCCGATCGACCTGGTGGTCTACGAGGTGAATGCGCTCACCATTCGGCTGCAGCGGCGGATCGAGGAGACGGATCCCTACTTCCAGATGGTCCACGCCCAGTGGGGCGCGGGCCTGCGCCGGGTGTTCGCGGAGCTCCCCGCGCCCGACTGGACGTAGTGGCTGGCAGCCGCCTGCTCAATGGCCATCCGCGTCGCATTGCAGCACCGCACGTCGTACCGCTTCGACCGGCTCGTCGGTCTTTCGCCGCACGAGATCCGGCTGCGCCCCGCCCCGCATTGCCGAACGCCGGTTCTCGGCTATTCGCTGAAAGTCACGCCCGACAAATATTTCCTCAACTGGCAACAGGATCCCTACGGCAACTGGGTGGCGCGGCTCGTCTTCACCGAACCCGCCTCGGCGCTCGACATCGTCGTCGACCTCACGGCCGACATGACGGTGACGAACCCGTTCGATTTCTTCGTCGAGCCGTACGCCGAACGATTTCCGTTCGGCTACGCGCCGGCGCTGGCGAAAGAGCTGATCCCCTTTCTCGAGATTGCGCCGCTCGGACCGCGGCTTGGCGCCTGGCTCGAGCGCTTTCGCAAGACGATCGCGCCGGGAGAAAAGACCGTCGACATGCTGGTGCGCCTGAACCAGCAACTCCAGTCCGAGATCAAGTACCTCGTGCGGATGGAGCCGGGCGTGCAGGCGCCCGACGACACGCTGGAGAAGGGCTGCGGTTCCTGCCGCGACACGGGTTGGCTGCTCGTTCAGATATTGCGCCAACTCGGCATCGCCGCACGCTTCGCGTCGGGCTACCTGATTCAGCTCGTCGCCGACGTCAAGCCGCTCGACGGGCCCTCGGGTCCGGATCGGGATTTCACCGATCTGCACGCATGGGCGGAAGCGTTCCTGCCCGGTGCCGGCTGGATCGGATTCGACCCGACGTCGGGCCTGCTCGCCGGCGAGGGCCATCTGCCGCTTGCCTGCACCGCCGATCCCGGCAATGCGGCGCCGGTGATCGGCTTCACCGATCCGTGCAGCGTGGAGTTCTCGTTCGCGATGAGCGTCACGCGCGTCCACGAGGATCCGCGAGTCACCAAACCGTACGGCGACGCGCAGTGGAGCGCCATCGGGGCGCTCGGCCGTCGCGTCGACGCGGACCTCGCGAAGCACGACGTGCGCCTGACGCAGGGCGGCGAGCCGACGTTCGTTTCCATCGACGACATGGACGGACCGGAATGGAACTACGCGGCATCGTCGCCGAAGAAACGCGAGCTCGCAGAATCGCTGTTGCGTCGACTTGCGGATTCGTTTGCGCCGGGTGGCTTCCCGCACATGGGTCAAGGCAAGTGGTATCCGGGCGAGCCGTTGCCGCGGTGGGCCGTCGGCGTCTATTGGCGCACGGACGGCAAACCCCTTTGGCGCGATCGCACGCTGATCGCCGACACCCGAGCGCCGGGTCGCGCCGACATCGCGAAGGCGCAGCGGTTTGCCGCAACGCTTGCCACCGGCTTGGGCCTCGATCCCGCGTGGGTCATCACCGCGCACGAGGACGTTCCGCAGCTGCTCGGCACCGAATCGGCGCTGCCCGCGAATGTCGATCCGCTCCAGGCGGATCTCACCCGGCCCGATGAGCGCGCGCGCCTGGCGCGCCTCCTGCAGCAGGGGCTAGACCGTCCCGCCGGCTTCGTGTTGCCGCTGCGCGCGGTCGCCGCCCGCGAACCCGCGGCCACCCCATGGCAGACGAGCCCCTGGCCGCTGCGTCGCGAACGGCTCTACGCATTGGCGGGCGATTCGCCGCTCGGTCTGCGCTTGCCGTTGGAGTCGTTGCCCGACGTTCTTGCCGAAGACGCGGATCCGGAACGGGCGGTGGACCCGTTCGCTCCGCGGGGCGAATTGCCGGACGGGGCCGCGCCCGTGACCACGAAAGCCAAAGCCGGGGCCGGCAACGCGAAGGTGGCGCCCAAGGATGTGATCAGGACCGCGCTCTGCGTCGAGGCGCGTGGCGGTCACCTGTATGTGTTCATGCCGCCGCTGGTGCGCCTCGAGGACTACGTGCTGCTGCTGGCGGCCGTCGAGGCGGCGGCGAAGGCCGTGCGCGTGCCGGTCGCGATCGAGGGCTACACGCCGCCGCGCGATCCGCGCGTCAGGGTGCTGAACGTCACGCCGGATCCGGGCGTCATCGAAGTGAACATCCATCCCGCCTCGTCGTGGGACGAGTTGATCGCCACGATGGAGACGTTGTACGAGGAGGCGCGGCAGTCGCGCCTCGGCACCGAGAAATTCATGCTCGACGGACGGCATACCGGCACCGGCGGCGGCAACCACGTGACGCTGGGCGGTGCGACACCGGCGGACAGCCCGCTCCTGCGCCGTCCCGACCTGTTGCAAAGCCTGATCACTTACTGGCAGAACCACCCGGCGTTGTCGTATCTCTTTTCCGGGACCTTCATCGGCCCGACGAGCCAGGCGCCGCGCGTCGATGAAGCGCGGGACGATCGCCTGTACGAGCTCGAGATCGCGTTCCAGCAAATGCGCCGCAAGCACAAGGCCGGAACCGAATCGACGGCGCCGTGGCTTGTCGACCGTCTGCTGCGGCACCTGCTGGCCGACCTCACCGGCAATACCCACCGCACCGAGTTCTCGATCGACAAGCTGTATTCGCCCGACGGCCCGACCGGCCGGCTCGGGCTGCTCGAATTTCGCGCCTTCGAAATGCCGCCGCATGCCAGGATGAGCGCGGTCCAGATGCTCCTCCTGCGTGCGTTGGTCGCGCGCTTCTGGCAACAGCCGTACCTGGGGCGCCTCGTCCGCTGGGGAGTGGCGCTGCACGACCGCTGGCTGCTGCCGCACTTCGTCGCCGCGGACATTCGCGACGTCGTCGATGACCTCAATGCGTTCGGCTATCCATTCGAGTTGGAATGGTTCGCGCCGTTCGTCGAGTTCCGTTTCCCGCGCTTCGGCACCGTGAATTACGACGGTGTCACGATCGAGCTCCGACAGGCGATCGAGCCGTGGCACGTGCTCGGCGAGGAAGTGAGCGGCACGGGGACGGCGCGCTATGTCGATTCGTCCGTCGAGCGGCTGCAGGTCAAGGTGTCGGGAATGAACAGCGCTCGCCATCGCGTCGCGTGCAACGGTCGCGCGCTGCCGTTGGCCTCGACCGGCATTCCCGGCGAATATGTGGCCGGCGTGCGCTTCCGGGCGTGGAACCCGCCGTCGGCGCTGCATCCGACGATCGACGTGCAGGCTCCCCTCGTGTTCGACCTCGTGGACACGTGGGCCGCGCGTGCGCTCGGCGGCTGCACCTACCACGTCGCCCATCCTGGCGGCCGCCACTACGAAACGTTCCCCGTCAACGCCAACGAGGCGGAAGCGCGCCGCCACGCGCGATTCTGGGCGCACGGCCACACGCCCGGCGGAATGAAGCTCGTCGACGAACCGCCCAATCCGGCGACACCGACCACGCTCGATCTGCGCTGGGATCCCGGAATAATTTAGCCTTACCGACATGGCTGGCACCTTTGCAAACCGGTTCGTCGTTCCCGCGACGGCGGGGACCCGGCGGACTTCGACGCAAGACGCCGGATTCCCGCCGCCGCGGGGACGACGACCTGCTTGCGGCGTTTTTCACCTCATTGGGTAAAGCGCTCAGGTGACTCCCCATGCCTGAAATTCGTACCCGTTTTGCACCGAGCCCGACCGGCTTCCTCCACCTGGGCGGCGCGCGCACGGCGCTTTTCGCATGGGCGTATGCGCGGCGGCATGCCGGCACGTTCATCCTGCGCATCGAGGACACCGACGCCCTGCGTTCGACGCCCGAGGCCGTCAAGGCGATCCTCGACGCGATGGCCTGGCTCGGGCTCGACTACGACGAGGGGCCGTTCTATCAGATGCAGCGGCGGGAGCGGTATCGTGCGGTGCTGGCGGAGATGCTCGACCGCGGGCTTGCCTACCGCTGCTACATGGCGCCGGCGGAACTCGAGCTGCTGCGTGCGGCGCAGATGGCGCGCGGCGAGAAGCCCCGCTACGACGGTCGCTGGCGACCCGAGAACGCGGCTGGCAAGACGCCCCCCGCGGGCGTGACCCCCGTGATCCGGTTCAAGAATCCGCCGGACGGCAGCGTGGCCTGGGACGACCGCGTCAAAGGGCGCATCGAGATCGCGAACGCCGAGCAGGACGACCTCGTGATCGCGCGACCCGACGGCACGCCCACCTACAACTTCTGCGTGGTCGTCGACGACCTCGACATGCGGATCACGCACGTCGTGCGCGGCGACGATCACGTCAACAACACCCCACGGCAGATCAACATCATCCGCGCGCTGGGCGCCACGCCTCCGGTCTACGCGCATGTTCCGACGGTGCTGGGCGAGGACGGCCAGAAACTCTCCAAGCGACACGGCGCGATCAGCGTGATGCAGTACGAGGAAATGGGCTATCTGCCCGACGCGATGGTGAATTTTCTCGCGCGGCTCGGATGGGCGCACGGCGACGCCGAAGTATTCGGGCGCGACGAGTTCGTCGCCTGGTTCGATCTCGATGCGATCAGCCCGGCGCCATCGCGCTTCAATGCCGATAAGCTGAAGTGGGTGAACCACGAGCATCTGAAGCGCCTATCGGAGGACGACATCGGGCGCCGCCTCGTTCCGTATCTCGACCGCGCCGGGCTGGACGCCGAAGCGGGGCCCGCTCCGGGCGCCGCCGGCGTGCTGGTCCGCGACCGCGTCGCGACGCTGGCCGAAATGGCCGGCGCCGTGCGCTATTTCTACGAGGCGCCGACGGTGTCGCCCGAGCTCTCCGCCGCAAATGTCAACGACACCAGTCGCGCCGCGTTGTCCGAACTTGTGGCCGAGTTCCAGCGCACGGAATGGACGCGCGAGGCGCTCGGCGCGGCGATGAAGGCCGTCGCGGCGCGGCATGGGGTGAAGCCGGGGCAGGTGATGATGGCGTTGCGCGTGCTCGTCTGTGGCACGCGCGAGACTCCGGCGATCGACGCGGTGCTCGCCTTGCTCGGACGCGACCCGGTCGTGGCGCGCTTGCGCCGAGGGTTGGGCACCGCGGACTGAATCCCCTGCGAAGGCGGAACGCTCGATGCGCCGAGCGCCTCGGCGGGATGAGGCATCGAGAGATCGCGCGCAACACGCGGCCGCCGGTGCCGCGGCAGCGCGCGCATCCGCGATTGTTTGCATCGGGCGCCTCCTGTAGAATGGCGATTTCCGGAACTTGTCGCCCATGCCCAAGTTCGTCTTCGTGACCGGCGGCGTCGTTTCCTCCCTGGGGAAGGGCATCGCCGCCGCCTCACTTGCCGCGATCCTCGCCTCGCGCGGCGTCCGCGTCACCCATCTCAAGCTCGACCCGTACATCAACGTCGATCCTGGAACGATGAGTCCGTTCCAGCACGGCGAGGTGTTCGTCACCGAAGACGGTGCGGAGACCGACCTCGACCTCGGTCATTACGAGCGCTTCACCGACGTGAAGATGGGCCGGCGCAATAATTTCACCACCGGCCAGATCTACGAGAGCGTGATCCGCAAGGAGCGCCGCGGC
>Ga0315290_10002746_pt1 | contig 12486 bp, 11 predicted proteins | sample YL17G12_0_MG_FD_203627 | JGI IMG/M metagenome (GOLD analysis project Ga0315290, IMG submission 203627) | Sediment microbial communities from Yellowstone Lake, YNP, Wyoming, USA - YL17G12_0 | ecosystem: Environmental > Aquatic > Freshwater > Lake > Sediment | place: USA: Wyoming | collected...
GGGATACACTGTACCCGGTACAGATTCACGTTGTAGCGGGTTTTGGAGCTGGGCGGTGATTTCCGGGAAGGATACCCGATCACATCGTTACCGGGCGCAGGGTAGGCAGTAGAGGCGGCTGTCGCGGGCGACGGTGCGGGTTTCCATGACCCCTTCGCCGCAGCGGCTGCAGACGAGGGTGGGGAAAATCTGGGCTTCGGCAGGAAATTCGAATGGGGGTTCCGAGATCCGGTAGAGCGACTCCAGGGGATCGTTCAAAAGCTGCTCGATGAATTTCTCCCGGTCGGTCCGGCCGTCGGGACCGGTCGGCTTCACCAAGTCTCCCCGCAGGGCGATCCGTAACGCTTTCCCCGATTTGCGCGATCCGATCGTAAAAACCTGTTTCCCATAATCCAGAAAAAAGAGATTGCCCTTGCCGAAGGTGCAACCGCAGAGGACCTGCAAGGCGTCGACGCTGCAGCTCTGGTTTTCCACCACGGCCACCAGTTCCTCGTCTTCGGAACGGGTCATGCCCAGTTTTTCCAGGGCCGCCTTCGCGGCCCGGTAGCCGATGAGCAGACCCGGGCAGAGATGCCCGTGGAAGCGGATGGTTTCTTGTAGATCAGGGGGATATGTTTCCATGGTGATCCCTAAATCCGAAGGTGTTAATCCCTGAATACTTTTCTCAAATCGACTATCAAGTCCGGAAACAGCCCCACCGGAATTTGATCGGCCCCGGCGTAAATGCGGGGCTTTCCATATTCCCGGTGGTCGTTCAGTTGAAACACCATGGCCGTTTTATCGATCGGATGGACGATCCAGTATTCCGGCACTTGCCGTCTTTCGTAAAGAGTGAGTTTTCTGATATAGTCATGGGCGGCGGTGGAGGGTGAAATAATTTCGATAATCAGGTCCGGGCTGCCCAGGCAGCCTTTTTCGTCCAACTTGGCGGGATCGCAGATCACCGTTAGGTCGGGCTGAACCACCGTGTTGATTTCCTTTTCAGATTGATCGCCCTCGGGCAGGCGGACATCAAAAGGGGCCACATAGACCTCACAGAACTTATCTTCCAAAAAATTGTAAAATTTGCTGGCCAGGGCCATAAGGACGTCTTGATGGCGTCGCGAGGGAGTGGGGGTTATATTAAAAAGTTCTCCGTCAATTATCTCCCACCGTTCTTCATCCGGCCATTCCAGATAATCGCCGTAGGTTAATTTTTGGTTTTTTTCAGCAGGGGAGGCCATAGTATGAAAATAAAATCGAATAACGCTTTTGAGTAGTTGTTTTTGCCGTCATGCCGGACCTGATCCGGCATCCAGGGCATTTGAAGCTTAAACGGCCCTGTCCCGCCGGCGGCGGGATCGCTTCGCTCGTCCCGAATGACGACCTTCTTCCTGGCTAACAAATATTTTCATGCTTCGCGGGTGCCCGACGCAAGCATGGTGGATTAGTATCCAAAAAGAATTCGGTAATTGTCAAGAATTATCTCAGGGCTTAGCCTCCGTCCAAGGCCTTCAGGAAGACCAGGTGGTCCTCCTGATGTAGTAGCTGTTGCAGATCAAACGGGCTCTTAAAAATCCGGCCGTTGAGGATCAGTTGCAAGACCGGATCTTTTAAGTCTTTTTCCACATCGGAACCCAGGTTCTCCGGGAGAAGGCCCAGCAGATCCCCGAGGGTATGCCCGGTGAAATCCAGGTCGATCTTTTTTAGGCCGTAGCGGGCGCAGATCCAGGTCCCTTCCAGGAAAGTCAGGCTGATCTTCATAAAATCCTTGAATGCCTCCCCTCCATAGTTATTTTCGACAAGGATAAGGTTGAGCCGGAATTCAAGGATTTTATATAACGAGCCACTATGGCCTCCATCCGATGGGGAATCGAACCCAGCCTGAATTTTTCCTCGGACACTCTTTGGTCCCAGGGCAGGGTTCCCCAATAGGGGACCTTGGAATAGTGTTCAATGATTCCCGGAGCAGTTTTTTCGGCCAGGTCGGGTTTGCCCTTTTGCCCATTAAACAAAAACCCCAACACCTTTACCCTTTGCAGTTTGAGCAGGGTCAGGGTCATCAGGGTGTGATTGATGGTGCCCAGGCCCGGGCGTCCGATTACCAACACCGGGAAGCCTACCTGTTTGATCAGGTCGATCACCCAGAACTTTTTCTTCAAGGGCACCAGCAGACCTCCTACCCCCTCCACCACCAGGAAGTCATGATAACTCCGAAGAAGTTTAAGGGCCTTGGTGATTTCGGATCGAGACCAGCGGACCCCGGAATACTCGGCGGCCGGCAGCGGGGCCAGGGGGGGAACGAGGCAGACCGGATTCATCAAGGGCGGCGGATCCATGAGCCCGGTGGTATTCAGGATCAGCCGCAGGTCCGGGGACAGCCACCCGGTTTTGGTTTTCACCGCGCCGCTGGCCACCGGCTTGAAATAGCCGGCGTCCAATCCCTGTCTCTTGAGGGCGATGACCAAAGCGGCGGCGATGATGGTTTTTCCAACGCCGGTGTCGGTTCCGGTGATGAAAAGGCCCGAAAGGGTCTGCGGGGTCGGTCGTTTTTGATTCATGGATGGTCGCTTATCCTATAGGAGGTAGATTTTTGAGCCAGACAGAGACGCCCCCTCACCCCAACCCTCTCCCCCTCGGGGGAGAGGGAGCCTTAGGAAACAGCCCCAAATTCTGAACTTCCGCTCTTCCATGCTGGAATGGGTTCCGGGGGTAGAAGGGCTCGAAGCAGATACAGGCTGCGCGCAATTCCGCCCCTGTCCCGAGGGTAAGTCCGAGAACCTTTATTATAGCAGCTCTCGCAACCCCGACAAGAGTTCATCCAGTTGTTCCCGGGTATGGGTGGCCATGAGGCTGATCCGCAGGCGGCAGTGGTTGGCGGGTACGGTGGGCGGGCGGATGGCCGGGATATAGAGCCCTCGGTCCCCTAAGGCTTGGGAAAGATGAAGGGCCTTTTCCTCCGACCCCACGATAATCGGGAAGATGGGCACGGGATGAGGGGAAGAGTCAACCCCGATCTTTTTCAAACCATCCCGGAGATAGGCGATATTCTCCCGAAGGGACAGAAGCCGTTGCGGTTCTTCGGTCAACAGCCGCAAGGCGCAGCGTGTGGCCGCGCAGACGGAGGGCGGCAGCGCCGTGGAATAGAACAGGGTCCGGGACCGGTTGCGCAGGTAGTCCGCTATCATTTCAGGCCCGGTGATAAAACCGCCCAAACTCCCCAGGGCCTTGCTGAAGGTCCCCATGGTCAGCAGCCCCTTCGGGTCCAGTTGCCAGTATTCCGCGGAACCTTTCCCCTTCGGGCCTAAAACACCGGTGGCATGGGCGTCATCCACCAGGATCAAGGCGCCGAATTTTTCAGACAATTTCATCAGGTCCGGAAGCGGGGCCAGGTCGCCGTCCATGCTGAAAACACCGTCCGTGACGATCAGGATCCTCGCGCCGGGTCTGGGGGGGGTTGCTTTGAGCCGGGTTTCAATAAAATCGACCTGCAGGTGGGGGTAGATTTCCACCTTGGCCGGACTAAGGCGGCAGGCATCCACCAGGCTGGCGTGATTGAGGGCGTCGCTGAAGATCCAATCGCCTTCCCCCACCAGGGCGGGAACCGTCCCGATATGGGTGAGATAGCCCGAGGAGAAAATAAGGGCGGCCTCGGTTTCCTTGAAAAGGGCCAACTCCTTTTCCAGTTGGGCATGGTTTTGTTGATTTCCGGAGATTAACCGGGAGGCCCCCATGCCGGTCCCCAATCGTTTTAAGACGGCCCCGGCTTCTTCCATCATCCGGGGATGGGTGGCCAGCCCCAGATAATCGTTCGAGGAGAATTGGATCAGGGATCGGCCGTCGATTTGGATAGTCGGACCGATGGGACCCTCCACCACGCGCAGCGAGCGGTAAAGGCCCTTTTGCCGGAGACGGCTCAGCTCGGCCTCATAAAACTGAAGAAAAGAATCAGGAATCATCGAGAAGCAAGAAAATAAATGAACGCCCAACATCGAACATCGAACGTCCAACTTCGAATGAAAAACAAACCTCCATTAATCATTCGATGTTCGATGTTCCATTTTTTAGTACCCTTTCCTCTGTCAATTAATAATTAAGAATTGAGAGTTGATTATTGGTCATGGTATCGGTGGGTTATTTTCGTCCTAAGCCCCGGCAACCTCTTCTATGGCCCGGTAGGTTCCCTGAACCAGCGTTTTCAAATCCCTCATAGAAATCCCCAGGGGAGGCATGAGTACGATGACGTCTCCCAGGGGACGGAGGATGATCCCTTGATTCCGGGCTTCCAGAATCACCCGATGACCCATTCGGGCTTCCGGCGGGTAGGAGGTTTTGGATTTTTTGTCCTGAACCAGTTCGATCCCGACCATAAACCCCTTCTGCCGTACCTCCCCCACATGATCCAGCCCTTCAAAAGTCTCCAGCAGGTTTTTTAAATAAGAGATTTTTTCCCGCAGTTCAGGAAAAAAATCTCTTTCCTGCATGAGGCGAAGATTCTCAATCGCCACGGCGCAGGCCAGGGGGTTCCCGGTATAGGTGTGCCCGTGATAAAAAGTTTTTAAGGCCTCCACCGGGCCTAAGAAGGCCTGATAAACGGCCTCGGTGGTCAAGGTGGCCGCCAGGGGCAGATACCCTCCGGTGATCCCTTTTCCCAGGCAAAGCAGGTCCGGGGTTACCCTTTCCTGGTCACAGGCAAAAAGGGTACCGGTGCGGCCGAAACCAACGGCCACCTCGTCGGCTATCATCAAGATTCTATAGCGATCACAAAGTTCGCGGGTCCTTTTTAAATAGCCGGGGGGAAAGGAGATCATCCCGGCCGCTCCCTGAACCAGGGGTTCCAGAATAAAGGCGGCGACGGACCGATGGCGCCGGGCCATGACCTGCTCCAGGCGGTCCAGACATTGGGTCCGGCAGGTTTCCGGTCTTTTTCGGAGCGGACAGCGGTAGCAGTAGGGAGAAGGGGCTTGAATCGTTTTAAAGAGCAGGGGCTGATAGACCTGGTGAAACAGAGGGATCCCCCCCACACTGACGGCCCCCAGCGTATCCCCGTGATAAGCATTTTCCAGGCAGAGGAACGTCTTTTTGTCCCGCTGCCCCTGATTGGCCCAGAACTGGTAAGCCATCTTCAGGGAGACTTCCACCGCAGTCGACCCGCTGTCGGAATAGAAGACCCGTTGCAGGCCGTTGGGCGCCGCCCGAATGAGCTCCCGGGCCAGGGTGATGGCCGGCGGGTGGGAAAGACCGAGCAGGGTGGAATGGGCTACCCGACCGAGTTGGGCCTTTATGGCCCGATTCAGTTTCGGGTGGCCATGGCCGTGCACGGTTACCCAGAGGGAAGAAACGCCGTCGATATAGCGTTTTCCCTCGGTGTCGTAAAGATAGCATCCCCGGCCCCGCTCAATGATCAACGGTTCTTCCCTTTCCCAAACCTGCTGGGGGGTAAAAGGGTGCCAAAGATAGCGATGGTCCCATCGGGCTAGTTTCCTTTTGTTCATCTCTTGACCTTTTTAAATTTTAAATCCGAAATTCGAAGCACGAAATCCGAAACAAGCACCAAGGTCCAAAACCCAAATGATCAAAACAAAAACGTTTCGAATTTATACTTTCGGGACCAGCCCCAAATCCAAAATTTCCTGTATATCCACCTCCGGAGAACGCCCTTCGGTGGTCAGGTAATTTCCGATCATGGTCCCGTTGCAGCCGGCCAGGTACATGAGCGGTTGCAGAGTCCGCAGGTTTTTTTCCCGGCCCCCGCAGGTGCGGAGGTCGGCTGCGGGCAGGATCAAGCGGAACAGGGCGATGGATTTTAAAATCTCCAGCGGCGAAAGGGGCGGTTGGGAGGCCAGCGGTGTCCCGGGGATCGGATTCAGAAAATTCAGGGGCACCGACTCCACCTTCATTTTTTTTAAAATGAAGGCCATCTCCACCCGGTCGTTCAGCGTTTCGCCCAACCCGAAGATCCCTCCGGAACAGAGACTGAAACCGGCCTCCCGGGCGATGCGGAGCGTAGCCAGACGATCGGAGAAGGAGTGGGTAGTGCAAATGGACGGGTAATGCCTCGGGCCGGTCTCCAGATTGTGATGGTAACGGACGAGCCCGGCTTTTTTTAACGCCCCGGCCAGTTCAGGGGTCAACAGGCCCAGGGAGGCACAGGGACTGATTTTCTCTTTTTTTGCCAGGCCGGAGATCACCCGGCAGATCCGGTCCAGTTCCTTCGGACTCAGCAGGGATCGGCCGCTGGTGACCAGGCTGAACCGGGCCGCCCCCAGGGACCTGGCCCGGCCGGCGGCCTCCAGGAGGTCGGATTCGCTCAGCAGAGGATACTTTTTGGTCCTGGCCGGGTAATGGGAGGACTGGGCGCAAAAGGTACAGTCCTCCGAACAACGTCCGGACTTGGCATTGATGATGGCGCACAGATCAATCGTTTTTCCTTTGTGACGATGCCGTACCTGATTCGCCCAAAAGAGCAGTTCCATAATAGCTTCCGGCGTTTCTAAACGGGCTAACCGCCGGGCTTCTTTTTTGGTGAGGGCCCCGCCCGCCAGCACTTTCCGGGCGTAATCGGCCAGGGGGGAACAATTCAAGGCTTCTCCTCTCTGTTAACCAATTTAATCATTAAGGTTGACAGTTATAAACGAATCCCCCCCCCTTGTCAAGATTCTCACTGGTAATTGAAAAGGAGTTGATAAAAAATATTTCTTAGGCTAAATTATTATCGTTATTCTTATGATATTTTCAGTTAACCAACAATTAAAATAGTTTTGGTTAGGCACTAACCTGTAAAATCAGAATCAGGCCATGGTTTTCTCCGAGTCTCCAAGAGGCATAGATCCGGACCGCAGCCCGAATCCCCAGGATCGGCGGAAGGCCAGTCGCCGCAATGAGGACCGGCGGCTGTCCCATTTTTATCAGGATCAATCCCGAAGGCTGCAATCCCTTTTGGAATTGGGTCGAATGATCACCTTGGATCTTAAGCTGGAACCGCTGCTGACTCAGATTGCCCAAAAAGCCGCGGAAATAATCCAGGCCGATCGCTGCAGCGTTTTTCTTTACGATTCAAAAACGGAGGAACTCTGGTCCACCGTGGCCCTGGGCCTGAAAGACCAGACCATTCGAATACCGGCCGGGACCGGTTTGGCCGGCGCCTGTTTCCAGTCCGGGCAGCCGATCAATCTGGCTGAGGTGTATCAGGATTCCCGTTTTAACCCGGAGGTGGATTCCCGGACCGGATACCGCACCCGGAGCCTCTGCTGCCTGCCGATCCGCAATCGGGATAAGGCCGTCATCGGGGTGATTCAACTCCTGAATAAGGAGGAGGGTGGTTTCACGGAGGAGGATATGTCCTTTCTCCAAACCTTCGGCAATCAGGCCGCCGTCTTCCTGGAGATGGCCCAACTGCAACGGGCCCGTATTGAGGCACTGGAACAAGCCCAGGACGAATTGCGTGGCCTGAACCGGGCCAAGGATAAAGCCCTGGACCACCTTTCCCATGAACTGTGCACCCCCCTTTCCGTCATTCAAGGGAATGTCCGATTGCTGAAGCGTAAAATGGGCGTTCAACCCCTGACGCCGATTAAACCCGAGATTTTTCAGAGCCTGGAAAAGAATCTGGAGCGCTTGCTGGAGATCCAGAGGGAGACCGACCAGATCGTTCGCTCCCATCAGGAATTGGAAGACCACTGGTTTCTGAAGGAAGCCGATCGCCGACTCACCCGCCGGCAGCAGGATCAGGAACTCCCGGAGGAGTTGCTGACCTACTGGCAGATCTTGAAATCCTGGATGAGCGAACAAGACGGGATCCGTCGTTCGGCCTTTATTAAGCGGGTGAAGCTTTATTCCTTTCTCCGTCTGTTGTTGGACAACCTGAAGTTGCAGGCGGCCCCACGTAAAATTTTTTTCGATTTGCGGGGACCGGAAGACCTGATCTGGCCGGTAGAACCCCGCTCCCTGGGAGAAGCGTTGGTCAGTCTGGTCAAGAATGCCGTTGAAAATACCCCGGATGGCGGCCGGATTGTGGTCTCCATTGAAAAACAGGACCAGCGGGTCATCCTGGGAGTTCAGGACACCGGAGTCGGAATCAGCGGGGAAGACCAAAAATATCTTTTTGACGGGTTATTTCATACCCAGGAAACCGACCTGTATACTTCCAAGAAGCCCTATGAGTTTAACGCCGGGGGAAAAGGATTGGACCTGCTGAGGACCAGGTTGGCCGGCCGACGCTTCGGTTTTGAAGTCGGGGTTCAAAGTGATCGCTGTGGCCATTTAGCCCAAAAAGAGGATCTCTGCCCCGGCAAAATCTCTCTTTGCCGGTTTTGCCTGGGACCGGAGGACTGCCTGGCCAACGGGGGCAGTTTATTTACTTTGACCTTTTCCGCCTCCGAGGGGGAATTTGAAAACCCTTCGGAAGCCCCGGAGTTATCGGGAGCCCTATGAACCGGGATAGATACCCTTTCCAGGACAAGGAACGTCTTTTTGACCTCCTGATTCATGACCTGCGCAGTCCCTTGGCGGTGGTGGCCACCAGTGTCCATAACCTTATGCATAAGGGAGAACGCTACGGGCCTTTGAACGAAAAACAAAAGCAGGTTATGGAGCGAATCGCCCGGAACGTCCAAAAATCCCAGTTCCTGATCCAGGAGATGATTGAAATCCTGCGGTCCGAGGAGGGGATTTTCCAGCGGGAATATTTCTACCTGGAACCCGCCTTGCGGGAGGCCTTGATGGATGCCTTGGGGGTGACTTTACCCCAGATCCATGACCGGCTTCTCCAGGCCGCCAATCCCCGTGAATTTCAGACCCTGTTGGAGTCCCAGGGGATTTACTTTCAGATCGACGGAAGATTCTGCTCCTCTTTTTTTTGCCACGACCAGCGAAAGATCCAGCAGATTCTGCGCAACCTGATCAGCAACGCCCTGAAATACCGCCGAAGCACCGTCCGGGTTCAGATTGCCGGAGAGGCGGATTTAGTCATTCAGGTGGAAGATGACGGGCCGGGGATTCCGATCGAGGGACAGAAAGCGATTTTTGGTCGATTCGTTCAATTGGAGCCGGCTCCCGTCTTTCCCTTGTCGGGGTTGGGCCTGGGATTGGCCGGCGTGAAGACCCTGGTCGAGGCCATGGGAGGTGAAATCACTTTGAAGAGTCGGGAAGGGGCGGGTACGGCCTTTACGGTTATCATCCCTCCTTTAAACCGAAGAAAGGAGTCGGTAATGGGTAAGGATTCGATCCTGAACGAAAAATCGATTTTGGCGGTAGACGATGAACCCGATGTGCTGGATATCCTGGAGGAGGAGATAAACGCGGAATGCCGGGGATGTCGGATTTCACGGGCTACGACCTATGATCAGGCCATTGAATTTCTGGCCCAGGAACCTTTTGATCTGGTGATCCTGGACATTATGGGGGTCCGGGGTTTCGAACTGTTGGACGAGGCCAAAAGACGCGGGTTGCCGGTGGCCATGTTGACGGCCCACGCCTTGTCCGCGGAGGCCCTGAAGAAGTCCATCGAGAAAGGGGCCCGGGCCTACCTGCCCAAGGAGAAACTGGGGGAGGTGGTCCCTTTTCTGGAGGATATCCTGCAATACGAAAATGACGAGGGCTGGAATCGCCTGTTCGGCCGTCTGGGAGGTTTTTTTGACCGCCGTTTCGGCCCGGACTGGCAGCAGCCGGATACCAAGTTCTGGAACTCTTTTTCAGGTCAAATCGGGGGCCGTTTCGACCGGGTGGTGATTAAGTAAAGGATAAGGGTCATGGACTCTAAACTTCGGGATAAAAATATCTTGATTGTAGATGACGAGCCGGACATCCTCAGCCTGTTGGAGGAAGAGATCAGCGAGGCCTGTCCGAACTGTCGGGTCATCAAGGCCGAAACCTACGAGTGGGCCAGGGACTTGCTGAACTCGACCCCGTACGATCTGGTCATTTTAGATATCATGGGTGTCCGAGGCTTTGACCTCCTGACCCAGGCGGTAAGTCGGAACTATCCGGTGGTGATGCTCACGGCCCACGCCCTTTCTCCTGAGACCCTGAAAAAAGCCATAGAGCAGGGCGCCCGGGCCTATCTGCCGAAAGAAAAGATAGGAGAGATAGCTCCCTTCCTGGAGGATGTGCTGGCCCATGAACCGATCTCGGGTTGGCGGCGTCTTTTTGAACGGTTGGGCGATTTTTTCGGCCGGCGTTTTGGACCGGATTGGCAAAAGTCGGACGAACCCTTCTGGAAGGAATTTAATGAAAAATTAAAAACCGATGGCACTTCTTATGTGGAAACACCGGGTCAAAAGTTGGGATTTTATTAGCCGGCGCGGCGCCCCTCCCCGCCGGGGGATTCATCCTGGGGACCGGAGGTAGTCCCGTGGAAACCGCGACCGAAAAGCGCCGTTCCCCCCGGTTCGACCTACCGGTACCGGAACTGGGGGTCCTCTATTATCTGAACCGGGGCGCCGAACCCGGTCCGGACGCCACCCACCACTGGTTTCCTTATTTCGTCGACATCCTGAATAAAAGCCGGACCGGGGTTTTGGCCCTTTCGGGGCTGGCCCTGGAAGCACGGACCGCCGTGTATCTGGAGGTCTACTCCGAGCGGGACCGGTCCTGGAGCGCCTATCAGGGCAAGGTCGTCTGGTGCAAGCCGGAAACGAAACCGGACCAGGGCTTTAAACTGGGCCTGGACCTGCACCCCAAGGAGCAGGGCCTGCCGATTTCCAGGTCCCGGGGCGAGGCCCTCAGCCCCCGGCCCGGGGTGGAGGATTATGAGTTTTTCCGGCGAACCCGACTGTTACGCTCCATCCCCCGTTCGGCGGTCTGCCCGGTGCTGAACAGCATTTTTTATAGGTCCGTCCGGGCCGGTGAACGGCTGATCACCCAAGGGGACCCCGGGGACCGCTTCTTTGTGATTCAACGGGGGTCCTGCCGTGTCATCCTGGAGAAGGGGGGGGAGCAAATTCTGGTCACCCGCCTCAAGGCGGGGGACGTGGTGGGGGAAATGGCCGTCCTGACCGGGGAACCCCGGAACGCCCAGGTGGATGCCGAGACGGACCTGGAAATCTGGGGCCTGACCAAGGACCAGTTCGATGTCCTGGCCGCGGCCCACCCGGACCTGCGGGATTTTCTGACGGAGCTGGTGGCCCACCGCTTCGCCGTCTCCCGGGCCACCGTCGACCGGACCATCGGGAAATATCTGATTACCGACATCATCGGTCAGGGTGGCTACAGTATCGTCTATAAAGGCCGCCACCTGGACCTGGAAATGCCGGTGGCCATCAAGATGATGAAACACGACCTGGCCATGGACCCGGAATTCATTCAAAACTTCCGTCAGGAGGCCCGGACGGTGGCTTCCCTGAATCACCCGCATATCGTCCAGGTCTATGACTTCGAGGAGCGCTACCGGACCCTGTTCATCATTATGGAGTATCTGGAAGGCCTTTCCCTGGATGCTCTCCTGGAAAAGCTCGGCCGCCTGCCGCTGTCCCAGGTGCTGCGTTTCCTGTTTCAGATCCTGGACGGCCTGGAGTATGCCCATGGCAAGGGACTGGTCCACCTGGACATCAAGCCGGCCAACATTTTTCTGCCGGCCGAAGACCGGATCAAAATTCTGGATTTCGGACTGGCCTGCCCCCCGGGTGCGGAGGGCGTGTGCGGCCTGGGCACCCCCCATTACGTTTCGCCGGAGCAGATCGAGGGGGAGATGGTGGACGGCCGGGCCGATCTCTATTCCCTGGGGATCATGACCTTCGAGCTGCTGACCGGGGTCCGGCCCTTTCCGGGGGATGACCCCTCCCTGCTGCTGGAGGCCCACCTGACCCGGGAAATGCCCGATCCCCGCGACTGGGTGGCCGACCTCCCGGACGGTATCTGTGACTTCATCCGCCGGGCCACCCAGAAAAAACCGGAGGACCGCTTTCCCGACCTGCAGGAGGCCCGGGCCGATCTGGAGCAGGTTTCCCGGGACCTGGGCTTTTCGGGACCGCCGGGCCCCGGGGAAGAACGGAAGATGATGAGCCTGTTTCTGTTTTACCGGGATGCGCAGCGGCTGAAATTAAACAGCCTGCTGGAAGAGTTCACCCGCAAGCTGCGGGAGACGGGCGTCCAGATGAAGGCCGCGGATTTCAAGGATATTGATTGAGATGGATGTAAGATTCTAATGGGTGACGACGAAGAATATCCGCCCAAGAGGCTGGAGCGGCTGAGCCGCTTCACTCCACCGGCTCTAGGATAGGGATCGGGCGGTTTCGCGCCGAGGACAAAAGACGTTGGAAGGTTTCCTGGGTATTCAGGGTATCAAAGAGAATCCGGGTGTCCCGCAGGAGATTCAGGGCGGACTGAATGGCCTTTTCAATATCTTCCTTGGGCGTATCTGAAATCGGGCCATGGCCCGGCAAAAGGGTTTCCGCCCGCAGGGTCTGCAGACGCTTCAGCGAGTTGATCTGGTCACTGATGTTTCCGGAGGTTAAGACCCCGGAAAAGATGCCCCCGGCCAACAGCGTATCTCCGGTAAAAAGGAGACGC
>Ga0315290_10002753_pt1 | contig 12469 bp, 8 predicted proteins | sample YL17G12_0_MG_FD_203627 | JGI IMG/M metagenome (GOLD analysis project Ga0315290, IMG submission 203627) | Sediment microbial communities from Yellowstone Lake, YNP, Wyoming, USA - YL17G12_0 | ecosystem: Environmental > Aquatic > Freshwater > Lake > Sediment | place: USA: Wyoming | collected...
TCAAAGCGAAGGTGAAGGAAATCATTTCTCCAGATGATCCGGATATCTTAAAAGCTAAGAAACTGGTGATGTGGGTTAAGAAATCTATTCAAAAAAGACCTGTTCTTTCTGTTCCCAATGCCCTCGAGACTTTGCAGAACCGGGTTGGGGATTGTAATGAACATGCCGTGCTGTTAACAGCGCTGGCCCGCGCGGTCGGTATCCCGGCCGATGTTGAAGCAGGGCTCGTCTATCTGAAGGGACGTTTTTACTATCATGCATGGAATGTCCTTTATCTCGGCACATGGATCACTGCAGACTCTGTGATGGGGCAGTTGCCTGCTGATGTGTCGCACATCCGTTTCGTGCGAGGAACAGAACGTCAGATCGATCTGATTCGAATCATGGGCAAGTTGAGAATAGAAATTGTATCAGACTTTTGAAAGCTAAATGGCCCCTCACCCTTCCCCTCTCCCCAAGGGACTGTGTCGTAATGGGTGGAGGCACTGGTGATCGGAACAGACAGACGGGTTCGAGAGCTTTAAATTGCGGTCGTTTAATTCTTATGGGCAATGGTCCTTGTCAGTGAGGCAGTAATCTTTTCGTGATGTTGGGGACTCTATGCGTAATCGTTCAAAGGTGTCGCCCTGCCTTCGCCGAAGCAGGCTACGCGCAGGCAGGTCTAAAGCTTCTCACCCGCCCGTCTGTTCTGTGGCGACCTTAAATTGGTCCCACTTCGCATTCTGACACAGTCTCCGGGGGGAGAGGGATGGGGTGAGGGGATGTTTGGTGTGGGTAGAGGTTAGAATGATTGAACTCAGAAATCTAACAAAGCGCTTTGGGGACATCGTGGCCGTCAATCGGCTCAACCTTTCTGTGTCAGAGGGAGAGATATTTGGATTCATCGGTCCCAACGGTGCAGGCAAGACCACTACACTCCGGATGATGGGCGGAGTCCTTGCACCCACAGAAGGCTCTGTGTTGATTGACGGGATTAACATGGCGGACGAGCCGGAGAAGGCCAAAAAAAGGATCGGATTCATACCGGACAGGCCATTCTTATATGAAAAACTGACGGGGATGGAATTCTTGAGGTTTACGGCGGACCTCTATGGTGTAGGAGATAGCTTGTTTCGTAAGAAATCCGAGGAGGTTTTAAAACAGTTCTCCCTGTATCATTGGGCCGACGAGTTGATCGAATCCTATTCCCACGGGATGAAACAGCGATTGATCATATCGGCAGCCATCCTTCACGACCCGAAGGTGATTGTGGTCGATGAACCCATGGTGGGACTTGATCCAGCGGGTACCCGGATGGTCAAGGACCTTTTTCGGGATCTTGCAAAGAGAGGGACAACCATCTTCATGTCAACCCACACTTTAGCTGTCGCAGAAAACGTATGCGACCGCATCGGGATCATTCATAGAGGAGTCCTGATCGCGATGGGGAGCGCGGAAGAACTGAGACTCAAGGCTCGGGTCAGGGAGGGAGACCTGGAGGAGGCATTTATGATTCTCACAGAGGGAGAATCCATTTCATGAAAGAAGTTTTTACGCTCTTAAGACCTCGATTCTGGTCTTTCAAAAACCGGGGCATCTCAAAAAACCTGAAAGGGAGAAAATGGAGAATCTTCATCTTAGGCACGATCGGCCTTGGGTTTTGGGGGTCCACCTTTGCTATCATTTACCGAGTCTTGAGATACTTTCAGAGGTTTGAGAGTTTTGGGGATATTCTCGCCTACAAGCTCCTTTCCATGGCACTCATCACCTTTTTTTCACTTCTTATTTTCAGCAGCATCCTGACGTCACTGTCTAAGCTTTATCTCAGCAAGGATTTGCAGCTGGTTCACTCCATGCCGGTATCGAGGGAAAAGATTTTTCTTGCCCGATGGATTGAATCTACGATTGACAGTTCGTGGATGGTTTTTGTTTACAGTCTTCCCTTATTTCTATCCTACGGGATTGTTTACAAGGCAGGACCTTTTTACTATGCAATGCTAGGTGTTAATATTTTGCCTTTTTGCCTGATTGCATCAAGCCTCAGCGCCTTCATCGTCTTGATGGCCGCATTTCTCCTGCCGGCGGGCCGTATTCGGAGTGTCTTTTTTTTCCTGGGTCTTTTCTTGTTTCTCCTCCTCCTCATCTCTTTTCGTTTGATGAGGCCAGAGAGGTTTGCCAATCCCCAGTCCTTTTCAACGGTCATCCTCTATCTCAAGGGTATGGAGTCATCCCATTCTCCATTCCTCCCGACGACCTGGTTCTTTGATAGCCTGAGGACCTCTCTGTCGGGATGGGTAGGAAGTACTTTCTTCCATTCCGCCTTATCCTGGAGCTGTGCCGTTACCCTGATCTTTGTCACGACCTGGGTTTCAGGAGCTGTTTACTTTACAGGTTTATCAAAGGCGCAGACCGTACCCAGGAGGTTTTTTTTGTCACTCGGTTTCAAGAAGCCAGGGTATGAGTTTTTCCTCAATTCTCTTTCCGGCCCTGCCAGGGCCTTCGCCATGAAGGAGATAAAGACTTTCTTTCGTGACAAGACCCAATGGTCCCAGGTATTCCTTGTGGTGGCCCTCATTGTGATTTACCTCTACAACTTTTCTGTTCTGCCCTTGGAAAGAGGTCCCATGAAGAAAGAGTATCTTCAAAATCTCATCTCCTTTTTGAACATGGGATTGGCAGCTTTTGTCCTGACCGCTGTGTCCGCGCGGTTTGTCTTTCCTGCCGTGAGTATTGAAGGGGATGCCTTCTGGATTGTGAAATCTTCACCGGTATCGGTTCGCACTTTCCTTTGGATTAAGTTTTTCGTTTATTTCCTTCCCCTCCTTCTTCTTTCCGAAGTGTTGATTATAGTGACGAATATTCTTCTTCATGTGACACCCTTCATGATGGTCCTTTCGGTTTTGACGATTTTTTTCATGGTTCCAGGCATCGTTTCCATGGGAATCGGCCTTGGAGCAATTTACCCGGATTTTCATTCTGAGAACCCGGCACAATCTGTCACGAGCGTGGGAGGTCTGACTTATATGACCCTCTGCATGGGCTTCATTGGGGGGGTTATCGTGCTTGAGGCGGGTCCTGTCTATAATGTCTTTATGACAGATATCCGCGGTGTGGGCCTGACCGGGATCCAGTGGCTATGGCTTGTGGGTTCATTTTGCTCTGTCCTTGCTATTTGTCTAATGGCAGTGGTGATACCGATGCGTTTGGGAGAAAAAAAGATTTTTGAAGATGAAATGTCTCCGGCCCTTGATGACAGCGGGTCAAATTCATCGAAACCCTCTAAGAACCCATTGGTATAGGAAGGAGATGTAATGCAATTGAGACACTGGACTTCAGACTATAGACGCCGGACTTTCCCAGATAGGAAATTAACCCTTGAAATGTGCTAAATCTGCTTATCGTGTCCGTGTCCGCTTTTTATATATTGCTTTCTGCCTGCTATTTCTCCCAATCTCCTATCACCCCGTCTCGCCATTATCTTTTTGTAATCTCTGGCCATTTCCTCCCCTTACTGAGGAGTCCATAATTGATTAGACATATTCTTCCAAAAATCTCCCCTCCCCTCGGTGGGAGGGGATTCACCCTGTTAGATATGAGATCCCTTAAATAGCAGGGCTGAATAGACAACCTTATCTAACAGGGTGAAGGGGAGGGGGGACCAAAGGGTCTTCATCTTGTCCACCCCCACCCTCGCCCTCCCCCATCGAAGGGGGAGGGGATTATTGGGGAGATTTGAAATATCTTTTGTTGATCATTACCGTCTATACAATTATGGACTGATTAGTAAGTCTGATGTCTGAATCACAGATAGGAAGGAGATGTCGATTGCTCTTGCAGATTTGCACAGGTTGTGTTATCTTAACTAAAATTCATTTTGAGGTTCGGAAATGGCAAAAGTGTGTGAGATCTGCGGGAAGGGGCCAGTCTTCGGCCACAATGTAAGTCACGCCAATAACAAAACCCAAAGGGTCTGGTATCCCAACCTCCATAAGGTGAAGGCTATCAAAGAGGGAAGGACGATTCGAATGAAGGTCTGTTCCCGATGCCTTCGCTCAGGACTGATCACCAAGGCCGCCTAAGGCAAACACCCAATCCCAAATCCCAAATAGTAAATAAATTCTAGCCAAAGATATTTGAAATTTCCCCTCACCCTTCCCCTCTTCCCAGAGGGGAAGGGTGAGGGGGCTAAGTTGAAAATGTTAGAAGAAAATTGTCAGATTTAACCATATAGGAATCCAATAACCAAAATTAGAATTCCGAAACAAATTCATTTTGGTCATTTATACATGACGACATAAATTTTAGCCGGTTTGTCATTCCGGGCTTGACTTAGCCTGCCCCGTACTTGATACGGGGGAATCCAGTGTTTTCCTGGATTCCCGCCTTCGCGGGAATGACGGGGTATGTTGTGATTAATGAGGCTCTGTATAGAGTTGGAGTTTGGAATTTATTTGAGTTCTGGGATTTTGGATTTGTAATTTTGAAACGGGTCTGACAGGTTGAAAAATCACAAGAATGTCTTTGTGTCCGTCTATAGCAGATTAGGATTTTAGGGCCTGCGGTTCAATCCTCATCCTTTCCACTCGATGAACCCCCTTAATCTTTTCCAGCCCCTTGATCACCTTTTTGAGATGATTTAAATCCCGGATTTCGACCTCGAAGGTGCCGATCGCTTTTTTATCGTCTGTTGTTTCGACCCTGGCATTGGTAATGTTGGCCTCATTGGAGGAGATTGAGTTACTGATCTCAGCCAGCAACCCTTTTTTATCTTCAGAATAGATGCGGATTCGGACGGGATAGATATATTCTTTCCTCGAATCCCATTCTACTTCGACTCTCCGGTTAGGGTCATCGTCCAGTGCATTCTGGCAATCCGAGGTATGAATCGTTACCCCTCGGCCACGCGTAATAAATCCTACGACTTTGTCTCCTGGCAACGGATTGCAGCACCCCGCATACCGAACCATCACATTATCGATCCCCTTGATGAGAAGGGCATCTTTGGGGCTGCGAGTGATTTTTTTTATAAGGTGTTTCAAACGCCCTTCTTCCTGCTCTTCTCTCTGTTCCAGTCTTTCTTGAGGAAGGAGCTTGCCAATAATCTGGTTTGCAGTCACCTTCCCATAACCCACAGCAGCGATGAGATCGTCCACCGCCTGAAAGCTGAATTCGCTTGCGGCCTTTGCCAGGTCTCCTGACTTAATCAATTTGGCCTGTTGGAGGTTGTATTTTCGAAGTTCCTTTTCCAGGATTTCTTTTCCAAGAATGATCGATTTTTCCCTTTCCTCTGCCGTAAACCATTGACGAATTTTAGTCTTAGCCCGTGAGGTCTTGACAAACTTGAGCCAATCTTTGCTAGGTCTTGCAGCAGGAGAGGTCATGATCTCGACCGTATCCCCGCTTCGGAGTTCATATTTCAGGGGAACAAGCTTGCCATTCACCTTTCCGCCCATACAGTGATTCCCGATATCGGAATGGATACTGAAGGCAAAATCGATGGGAGTCGCTCCAGTGGGAAACTGTTTGACCGACCCCTTGGGGGTAAAGATGTAGACTTCATTCGGGAAAAGGTCTACTTTGACACTCTCGATAAATTCTGCGTTATCCTTTAGATCTCGTTGCCATTCTAAGAGTTGTCTCAACCAGGTAAATCGCTTCTGATCGGCCTCTTCGATGATCTTTCCCTCCTTATATTTCCAATGAGCAGCGATGCCTTCCTCCGCAATCCTATGCATCTCATGGGTACGGATCTGGATTTCGATTCGCTCACCGTATAGTCCGATCACAGCGGTGTGGAGAGATTGGTACATATTCTCTTTGGGAAGGCCGATATAGTCCTTGAATTTTCCTGGAATGGGTTTCCAAAGAGAATGGATGATCCCGAGCACGTCATAACACTCTTTGATGCTATTGACGACTGCTCGAAATGCAGTGATGTCGTAAACCTGATCAAAATCGATGTTGTGGTCCTTCATTTTCAGGTAGATACTGTAAATTTGCTTTAAACGGCCGGTCACCTCCCCCTCGATATGGTTTTCGTAAAGTTTCTTCATTAACATCCGTTTCACTTCGTCAATATAGCGCGCTCTTTCTTTCTCCCTTTTTGCGATCTTACGTTGGATCTCCTGGTAAATATCGGGGTGAAGATATTGAAAGGCGAGATCCTCCAACTCTGACTTGATCCAATCGATCCCGAGTCGGTGGGCCAATGGAGCGTATATATCGAGGGTTTCCTGAGCGATCTCCACCTGTCTCTCGGGAAGGTGGTATTTAAGGGTTCGCATATTGTGGAGGCGATCGGCCAGCTTCACCAGGATGACCCGAATGTCCTTCACCATGGCCAGGATCATCTTTCGGAAATTCTCTGCCTGGTGTTCCTCGGAGGATCGAAGAGCAATCTTGCTGATTTTGGTCACCCCATCGACCAACTGGACGATTTCATCCCCAAAGTTCTCCCGGATCTCCTCGAGGGTGGTGAGTGTGTCCTCCATACTATCGTGGAGAAGTCCGGTCGCCACGGTGGCAACATCGAGTTTGAGTTGAGTCAGGATTCCGGCGACCTCCAGAGGATGAATGAGGTAAGGCTCTCCGGAAAGGCGGACCTGTCCTAAATGAACTTTGGCAGAAAAGACGTAGGCCTTTCTTAAAAGGTCCATGTCTGCATGGGGATTGTAGGAAATCAGCCTATCCAGGATATCATTGAATCTTAACATCTTGATTTCATATTACTATAACTACTGGAAAATTCAAGGGCTCTTGTATGCAATGAGGAAAGCTTTTGACAAGGAGGGAATGGGAATCTATAATGGATATGCTGAAATTCATGGAGCGGGTTCCCATATGAAACGAATTGTCCTTGTCATTTTTATTCTCGCCGTGGTGGGTGGTCTTCTCTTCTATTTTCTCACTCGAAACAAAGGCGCGGAGGATCCTTTTATCAAGGTCTCTGGAAATATCGAAGCCACAGAGGTGGATATTGGATTTAAGATCGCCGGAAGGATTGTCAGCCGTTCCTTTGAAGAGGGGGACTGGAAGGATAAGGGAAAAGTTCTGGCGAAATTGGATGACGAGGATCTCCGCAACCGCCTTGAATTGGCGCGGGCCACCTTGGTGTCAGCCCAGGCTCGATTGAGTAAATTGCTTGCAGGGTCGAGGCCGGAGGAAATAAGAGAGGCCGAAGCCGTCCTTCACCAGGCCAAGTTTGATCTGGAAAATAAAGAGGCCCACTATGAACGAATGAGGCCTCTCTTTGAGAGGGGAGTTATCCCTAAGGAGACCCTTGACAATGCCGGGGCTGGATTTAAGATTGCAAGGGCTGCTCTTCAGAGAGCTACGGAGAATTACCTTTTGGTGAAGGAAGGGCCGAGAAAAGAGGATATTGAAGATGCGAGAGCTCAAGTGGATCAAGCCCGGGCCTCTGTGAAACTGAATGAGACACAGCTCAGCTATACGACTCTCTATTCTCCCATATCCGGCGTTGTTTTGGTGAAATCGGGGGAAATTGGTGAGGTCGTCAATCCGGGGACATCCATCGTCACCTTGGCCGATATCGAAAATGTTTGGTTGAAGGCCTATATCCCTGAGACCGATCTCAGTAAGGTGAAGTGGGGTCAGGAGGTAATTGTGACCACTGACCTTCGGCCGAAGAAAGAGTATAAAGGAAAAATTTCCTTCATTTCCTCTCAAGCTGAATTCACACCCAAACAGATTCAGACGGAAAAGGAGAGGGTAATGCTGGTTTACCGGGTCAAAGTGGACATCCCAAATCCGGATCGAGAATTGAAGCCCGGGATGCCAGCCGATGGAAAGATACTACTATCGCCATCACCTCAAAAACCATAATTTCAATTATAGAATGGAAAGAATCGTCGGATCCTTAAATCCCAAATAACACATTGCAAATTCCGAACAAGTTCCAATCCCAATTTCCAATGGCCCAAACGGGTCTGTTTGAAATTTTGGATATTGGGATTTATCAAAATATGCCAGAATACCCCCCAGCTCTGCTGGGGGGATGAATGGCCTACCTTCTCCCCTGGGGGGAGAGGGTTAGGGTGAGGGGGAAATGATCTAATCATCACCCCCACCTTAATCCTCCCCCATCAAGGGGGAGGAAAGTTTTTTAGAGAATTAGATGCCCCGCAGCTCTGCTGCGGGGTACTTCACTTGTGATTTGGTGCTTGTAATTTGGAGCTTTCTCCTATGTTATCCATCCAAGCCACCAACCTGACAAAGACCTTTGGATCACTGATCGCTGTCAACCATTTGAACCTGGAGGTGAAGACCGGGGAGATCTTCGGTCTGGTCGGTCCAGATGCCTCTGGAAAGACGACTACCATCCGGATGCTCTGCGGGATTCTCCCTCAGGATGGAGGGGAGGCAAAGGTAGCTGGATGTGATACCCGGAAGGAAGCCGAATCGTTGAAGGAAAAAGTCGGCTATCTCCCTCAGAGGTTTGGCCTCTATGGAGACTTGACCGTTCTTGAAAACATCCATTTCTATGCCGACCTCTATCAGGTTCCAAAGAAAAGGAGACAAGAACGGATCGAAAGGCTCCTTCGATTTGCCAATCTGAAACCCTTTGGAGGACGAAAAGCTCAGGATCTCTCCGGTGGGATGAAACAGAAGTTGGGATTGATCTGTGCATTGATCCATACTCCTCAGGTCCTCTTCTTAGATGAACCCACCAGCGGCGTTGATCCGCTTTCCCGGAGGGATTTCTGGATTATACTGTATGAATTGTTGAAAGAGGGGGTCACCATCCTTTTTTCAACCTCCTATCTGGATGAGGCAGAGCGATGCAGCCGCATCGGTTTAATCTATGAGGGGGAACTCTTGATCTCGGATACGCCAGCTACCGTTAAGGCTCAAGTGAAGGGAACAATCCTGGAACTGCGGACGGAAAATAATCAGAGAGGAATGAAGATATTGGACGGCATCGAATCGCTCCGAAGCTTTGTTCTATCCGGGGATAAAATCCATGTCCTGGTTGACGATCCACAGGAAGGTGAGAAGACGATTCGAGAAGCTCTGAAGACACAGGAGATGGAAATATTGGGTTTGATAGTGGTCAGGCCCTCTCTTGAAGACGCCTTCGTTTCCATCGTACAGAAGAGGAAAAGCAATAGTTAAGAATTATGAATCAAGAGTTATGAATTAGCCTAAAACTGTTAACTCTTTACTCAAAACTCTAAATTGGTTTGTGGACTATGGATTCTTTTGCTGTCGAGGTGGAGGATCTGGTCAAAACCTTTGGTACCTTTGTTGCGGTGGATCATATCCATTTCAAGGTGAATAAGGGAGAAATCTTCGGGTTTCTGGGACCCAATGGTGCTGGCAAATCGACTACCATCCGAATGCTTTGCGGCCTTTTAATGCCCACTTCTGGGAAGGGTAGGGTCGCAGGATTTGATGTGATGGAAGAGCCGGACAAGATTAAACAGGTGATCGGTTATATGTCACAAAAATTCTCCCTCTATGAAGACCTGACCGTCTTCGAAAACCTTCATTTTTTCGGAGGAATTTATGGTTTGTCCGGTTCTCTTCAGAGAGAAAGGGAGGAGCAGACTTTAAAGATGGCAGGGCTCCCAGAGCTCCGGGATCGAATGACCCGGACATTGTCCGTTGGATGGAAGCAGCGTTTAGCATTGGCCTGTTCCATTCTCCACGAGCCTTCCATTCTCTTTTTGGATGAACCTACCTCGGGAGTCGATCCGATATCCCGAAGAAACTTCTGGGGTATGATCCAGCAGATGGGAGAAAGAGGTGTGACCACCTTCGTCACAACCCACTACATGGATGAAGCAGAATATTGTGATCGTTTAGCCCTGATCTACCGGGGGAAGATCGTCGCTTTGGGAACCCCTTCCGATTTGAAATTGAAGACCCTTGCACAAGGGGTGATGGAATTGGAATGTGACCCACTCATTACGGCCTTAGACCTTCTGAAGAGGGAGCCCTGGATCTCTGAATCTGCGGTTTTTGGAAACGGTCTCCATGCCATCGGCAGAGAGGGAGTCGATTTGGAAAAAGAGATCACTCTGCTCTTTCAGAAGCATGGGATTGCTCTGAAGAAAATGGGTTGGATCAGACCCTCCTTAGAGGATGTCTTCGTCTCATTGATTGAAAGAGAGGAGGAGCGGTGAGGTTCTCGCGTACCTGGGCGATCGCCAAAAAGGAATTTTTCCATATCTACCGGGATCCGAGAAGTCTGGCGCTGGTGATCCTTATGCCAGCGCTCTTGATGCTCCTCTTCGGTTATGCAATCACCCTCGATGTAAAAAAGGTCTCCGTGGCCGTTTTGGACCATGACCAGAGTCAGGAGAGCCTATCTTTCGTTCATCGGTTCAGCGCATCTCCTTATTTCAATGTTCGTATTTTTACGAGAGATGAAAAGGAGATAAAGCGGCTCATTGACGAGGGTGTAGTGAAGATGGGATTGGTCCTCTCCTGGAATTTCTCAAAGACGATCAAGGCTGGGAAGAAAGCCACTGTCCAGGTCTTATTGGACGGAACCGATTCCAATACGGCCAACATCGTTCTCAGTTATGTTCAAGCCATTTGCCGGCAATACACGCAGGAGAAGACCATCCTGAAGTTGGAACGGATGGGTCGAGGAAGACTGAATCTTCCCCTGGAAGGTCGGACGAGGATCTGGTTCAACGAGGAACTGGAATCGAAGAACTATTTCATTCCAGGTTTAGTGGCGGTCATCATGTCGATCATCGGAGTGCTCCTCACCGGTCAGGTGATTGTTCGGGAATGGGAGAAGGGAACAATGGAACTCCTCATCTCCACCCCAGTTCGAAAAGATGAGTTGATTATCGGAAAGTTATTTCCCTATTTTTTCTTGGGTCTGTTAGATTTATCACTGGCCGTTCTGATGGGGAAATGGGTTTTTCAAGTTCCATTGAGGGGAAGCATCGCACTGCTCTTCCTTCTCTCTTCCATTTACATCCTCGTTGCCTTAGGGTTGGGTTTGACCATCTCCACAGTGGCGAGGACTCAACTTCTGGCCAATCAGATGGCCATGGTCATTGGTTTTCTTCCGACGTTCCTCTTGTCGGGGTTTACCTTCGTCATCGCCAACATGCCTCTCTGGCTCCAGGTCATCACCTATGGGATTGCCCCTCGATATTATGTGACCATTCTCAAGGAAATCTTTCTAAAGGGAGCGGATTTCTCATTTCTCTGGAGAGAAACCTTGGTGTTGGTCGGGATGGCGACTTTGGGGCTCTGGGTGGCGACAAAAAGTTTTAAAAAGGAATTGAGGTAAATTTAAGTTACTAAGGAGTCCATAATTGAGAAGACATGTTCTTCTGAAAATCTCCCCTGACCCCTCTTTTCCAAAGAGGGGAATTCCTCCCTTTAGTAAAGGGAGGGAAGGAGGGATTTGATCCTTGGTGTATATACAATTATAGACTGATTAATAATAAAAGGTTCAGGCTAAGGTTGAGGTTAAGATGCTCGTTTTTCAATTTTGGATTTTCGATTGCCGATTTTCGATTTTTCTAAAACCTAAATCGCAAATCATAAATCATAAATCATAAATCATGAGGGGCTTCCTAACCGTAACCCAAACACCATTTTTTGACAGGACAAGAGATGTTTAATCGGGTTCGATACCTTTTTGTTAAAGAGTTGACTCAGGTTCTGAGAGATAAAAGGATGAGGATGACGCTCATCATCCCACCTCTTTTTCAACTGATCATCTTTGGATATGCGGCCAATCTGGATGTGAAACAAATCCGTACCGCTGTCCGGGATCTTGAACAAAGTGTTGAATCGAGGGATCTCATCGCTCGACTTGGGAGTTCTAAATATTTCGAAATCGTCGCTTTTCCTCAAACCCCAGAGCAGATTGAAAGCCTCATCAAAAAGGGAGATATCGTATTGAGCATCGAGATCCCCAGTGATTTTTCCAGGAAATTAAAAAAAGGAGATACGGCAACTGTCCAGATCATCTTCGATGGAACCGAGTCAAATACCGTGATGATCGCCTTAGGCTATGCGAATCAAATTCTTTCGGAATTTTCAACGTTCATCCTGTTGAAACGGCTAAATCGAGCTGGGATGATGGACTTTGAGGAGGCCGGTGTAGAGTTGCGTCATCGAATCTGGTTCAATCCCAATTTTGAAAGCCGGCTCTTTTATATCCCAGGAGTAATCGCCTCCATTGCCTTTCTCATCCCTATTATCCTGACTGCGCAGGCCATTGTGAGAGAAAGGGAGATCGGAACCCTCGAACAGATCATGGTCACTCCTATTCGATCCTGGGAGTTGATGGTAGGGAAGACCCTTCCCTTCGCCATGATCGGTCTTCTGGATGTCGTCATGATCGCGCTCATTGGTGTGTTTTGGTTCGAGGTCCCTCTTCGAGGGAACCCCTTTGTTCTTCTTTTGGGCGCAGTCCTCTTTCTGATGAGTTCGATTGGAGTTGGCCTCTTCATCTCCACCATCTCTACGACGCAGCAACAATCTCAAATATCTA
>Ga0315290_10002761_pt1 | contig 12456 bp, 9 predicted proteins | sample YL17G12_0_MG_FD_203627 | JGI IMG/M metagenome (GOLD analysis project Ga0315290, IMG submission 203627) | Sediment microbial communities from Yellowstone Lake, YNP, Wyoming, USA - YL17G12_0 | ecosystem: Environmental > Aquatic > Freshwater > Lake > Sediment | place: USA: Wyoming | collected...
GAGCGCCATTCCGAAGGCCACGGTCTTTCCCGACCCGGTGCGCGACGACACGAGCAGGTCGCGCCCGCGCAGGCCGGGAGCAAGCACTTCCCGCTGGACCGGGGTCGGTTCGGCGTAGCCGCGGGCCTCGAGGGCGCGGCGGAGCGCGGGGTGGACGTCAAGGCTGGCGAAGCTCATGGCCGAAATTAGCACGAGAGCCGCTCCAGCTCGCCGGAGAGCCGTTCCCACTCCGCGTAAAGCGGCGCGAGCTCCGCCTGGGCGCGCTGGCGAGCCTCGACGTGGACCCGCGCCCGGACGAAGTCGTCGTAGATTTCGGGGTTCGCGAGCGCGTCCGTGGCCTCGCGCTCGGCCAGCTCCAGCTCGGCGACGCGCGCCTCGACCGACTGGATCCGGTCGCGCAGCGGCTTCTCCAGCCGGTAACGGACGTTGCGGGCCTCGGCCTCGGCGCGGCGCCGCCCCCGGTCGCCGGGGATCTGGCCCGCGTCGCGTGGGCCCGGCCCGGCCGCATCCCCTCCGGCCGCGTCGGCCAGCTGGCGCTGGTGGTAGAGCCAGTCGTCGAGGTTGCCGGGCCAGGGCAGCACGCCACCGTCCTTCACCTCCCAGACCACGGTCGCGAGCCGGTTCACGAAGCTCTTGTTGTGCGACACGAAGAGGAGCGTCCCGCCGTATCCGGCCAGCGCCTCGATGAGGGCCTCCGACGACTCGATGTCGAGGTGGTTGGTGGGCTCGTCGAGGAGCAGGAGGTTCGTCGGGCGAAGAAGGAGCTTGGCGAGCGCCACCCGCGACCGCTCCCCGCCCGAAAGCACCCCCACCCGCTTGTCCACCGCGTCGCCGGAGAAGAGAAACGAGCCGGCCACGCTCCGGATCCAGGACTCGCCCTTGTCCGGAACAATGTCCCAGAGGGTCCGGAGCACGGTGCGGTCCGGGTCGAGCACGCCGAACGTGCGTGCCGGCCCGTCGGCCCCGGCGTGCTCGTCCCGCTCGAAGTGGTGCTGCGCGTAGTAGCCGGCCAGGACGCCGTGGCCGAGCTTCACCGACCCGGCGTCGGCGGGAAGCTCGCCGGCGGCGAGCTTGAGCAGCGTGCTCTTGCCGGCGCCGTTCGGCCCGATGACGGCGATGCGCTCGCCCCGGAGCACCTGGGCGTCCAGTCCGCGGTAGACCGTCACCGGCCCGTACGACTTCGTGAGCCCCTCGATGCGCATCACCTCGCGCCCGGAACGCGGGGCGTCCGGGAAGCGGAAGAGGGCCGTGTCCCGCTCCTCGCGCAGCTCGACCGTCTCCATCCGGTCGAGCATCTTCTGCTTGCTCCTGGCCTGGGTGGCCTTGGTGTTCTTGGCGCCGAAGCGCTCGATGAACCCCTCGAGCTGGGCGCGCCGGGCCTCGATGCGCGCCGCCTTGGCGACGAGCCGCTCCTCCTCCTCGGCGCGCAGCCGGCGATAGTCGTCGTAGTCGCCGACCCAGCTGCGGACCCCCTCCGGCTCGAGCGAGAGCACCCGACCGATCTGCCGATTGAGGAAGAGCCGGTCGTGGGAGACCAGCACGAGCGCCTTCCTCGTCCCGCGCAGGAAGTCCTCGAACCAGGCCAGCGTCGGAACGTCGAGGTGGTTCGTGGGCTCGTCGAGGAGCAGGAGGTCCGGGTCCTGGAGCAGGATCCCGGCCAGCGCGGCCCGCATGCGCCAGCCGCCCGAGAGGGTGCGGGTGGGGCGGTCGAGCTGGTCTGTGGCGAAGCCCAGGCCGCCCAGGATCCGCTCGGCCCGGTGGCGCCCGAAGTGCTCCTCGAAGTGGGCGGTCTCGTCGTGCAGCTCGGCCAGCTCCTCCGAGAGCTCCAGCCGGTCGTCGTCCGTGCGGGACCCGGCGAGCGCCGCCTCGGTGGCCAGCAGGCGGGCCTGGAGCGCGTCCCGCCCCGGCACGGACGAGAGCACCGCCTCGACGATGGTCCCCTCCGGAAGCGACGAGACGTCCTGCGGCAGGTAGCCCAGCCGGGCGCCTCGACGGAAGACGAGCGCCCCCCCGTCGGCGGAGCGCTCCCCGGCCAGGATGCGGAGCAGGCTCGACTTGCCCGTGCCGTTCGGCCCCACCAGCCCGATCCGGTCGTGCGGACCGATGGCAAAGGACGCCCCGTCGAGGAGGACGTCGGCGCCAAAGGCGAGCGAGAGGTCGCGTGCGGATACCAGGCTCATGCGGTTCACACTTCTTCACCCAGGATCCTGGCGGAGGCAAGGGGCTCCGCGACTATGATGCGCCCCGTGTCGATCGACCCCGTCCTGACCGCGCTCCTCGTCGAGGACGACGCCCGGCTCGCCGCGCTGACCGCCGAGTACCTCGGCGGCCACGGCGTGGTGGTGACCCGCGCCGCCGACGGCGTGGCGGGTCTGGAGGAGGCGCTCCGCCGCCGCTACGACGTGGTGCTCCTCGACCTCCTGCTCCCGGGCAAGGACGGCCTGGAGGTGTGCCGCGAGCTGCGCCTGCGCTCCGACGTGCCCATCGTCGTGCTCACCGCGCGCGGCGAGGAGGCCGACCGGGTGATGGGGCTCGAGGTCGGCGCCGACGACTACGTCTCGAAGCCCTTCTCGCCCCGCGAGCTGCTGGCCCGCATCCGGGCCGTGGTCCGGCGCGCCCGGGGCCAGGTAGGACCCACGGTGAAGCCAGTCCAGGTGGGGGTCCTGGCGCTCGACCCGGGGGCGCGGCGCGCCACCCTCTCCGGCCAGGAGATCGCGCTCACCGGCTACGAGTTCTCGATCCTCTACGCGCTGGCCTCCCGGCCCGGGCGCGTGCTCTCGCGGGAGCAGCTCATCGACCTCGCCGGCGGCAATCCCGAGGAGGCCTTCGACCGGTCGGTGGACGTCCACGTCTCCCGGCTGCGACACAAGCTCGGCGACGACCCCAAGAGCCCGCGCATGCTGAAGACCGTCCGTGGCGCGGGCTACATGCTGGCCACGGAGGGGGATTGAGACTGCGCCAGCCGAGGCTGTTCTGGCGCCTCTACCTGGCCGGACTGGCGCTGCTCGGGCTGGTGGCGGTCGCCAACTTCGTCGTCGGGTCGTTCACCGGGCGAGGCCCGACCGTGCGCGGCGCGGAGCGGCTGACCCATTTCGCCGCCGAGCACATCGCCGGCCACCGGGGCACACCCGAGAGGATCGAAGTCGAGCTCCGGCAGATGGGCGACGCCTTCCAGGTCGACATGGCCTTCCGGCTCGACGCCGGGACGGTGGTGGCGAGCGCCGGGGAGCCGCCGCAGATTCCCGACCAGGAGCGGGCGCGGCTCGACGGCGGCCTCCGGCACTTCGACGGGGACGGGCGCCCGGTGTGGGCCACGCGCGTCGCCGGAAGCCCACCCGGCTACCTGATCGTCGCCGCGCCGCCGCGGTCCTTCCCGGTCGAGCGGGCCGCGGCCTTCATCTCCACCTGGCTCTTCGTCCTCGCGCTGGCGGCCTTCCCGCTGGCCCGGGCGCTGGCCCGTCCCATGGAGCGGCTCACCGACGCGGCTCGCAAGCTCGGCGCCGGCGACCTGTCGGCGCGGGCCGGGCTGCGTCGAGGCGACGAGGTGGGGGAGCTCTCGTCGGCCTTCGACGACATGGCCGGGAGGCTGGAGAGCCTGGTCCGCTCCGAGCGGCAGCTGCTCGCCGACGTCTCGCACGAGCTGCGGACCCCGCTCTCCCGGATCCGGGTGGCGCTCGACCTGGCCGCCGAGGGGGACGTGGAGCGGGCGCGCAAGTACATGGAGTCGATCCGCATCGACCTGGAGGAGCTGGACCAGCTTCTCGGCGACGTGCTCACCGCGGCCCGGCTCGACCAGGCTGGGGGCCGCGGAGAGGTTCTGCTGCGCCTGCAGCAGGTCAAGGCCCAAGAGATCGTCGACCGCGCCGCCGAGCGGTTCCGTCGATCCCACCCGGGCCGTGAACTGAGAGTGCGTGTCGAGGGCGACCTGCCCGGGCTGGTCGCCGACCCGGTCATGCTTCGGCGCGTCCTCGACAACCTGCTCGACAACGCGACCAAGTACTCGGAGCCGCAGGCGCCCGTGGAGGTGGTGGCGCGGCAGGACGGCGCGTCCTTCCAGGTCTCGGTGCGCGACCAGGGCATCGGCGTCGACCCCCACGACCTCCCCCGCCTCTTCACCCCCTTCTTCCGCACCGACCGCAGCCGCGCTCGCGGGACGGGCGGCGTCGGGCTCGGGCTGGCGCTCGCGAAGCGGATCGTCGAGGCCCACGGCGGGACCATCACGGTCGAGAGCCACCCCGGCCTGGGCACCACGGTCCGCTTCTCGGTCCCTGCCGAGAGCTGACGCGGGACGCCCCGGGTCAGGATTCCTCTTGATAAGGATAACCGACCGACGTCGGAGGGACGAAGTTCTCCTTGATGGCCCGCGGTGAGATCCAGCGCATGAGGTTCACGGCCGAGCCGGCCTTGTCGTTCGTGCCGCTGGCCCGAGCCCCGCCGAAGGGCTGCTGCCCCACCACCGCGCCGGTGGGCTTGTCGTTCACGTAGAAGTTCCCGGCGGCGTTCACGAGCACCTTCGCCATGTGGGCGATGGCGCGGCGGTCCTGGGCGAAGACCGCGCCGGTCAGCGCGTACGGGGAGGTGGCGTCGCAGGTCCGGAGCGCCTCGTCGAGCCGGTCGTCCGGGTAGACGAAGACGGTGAGCACCGGCCCGAAGATCTCCTCCTCCATGAGCTTGAAGTGCGGGTTCGTGGTCTGGACCACCGTGGGGCGGATGAAGAAGCCTTCCGACGCATCGCTCTGGCCGCCGGCGATGACCTTCGCCTCGGGCGACTGGCGGGCGAAGTCGGCGTAGCCGGTGATGGTGTCGAACGCGCTCCGGTCGATGACCGCTCCCAGGAAGTTCCGGAAGTCGGCCGGGTCGCCCATGCGGAGCGCCTCGACCTCGGCGACGAGCCGCTCCTTCACCTTCGGCCACAGGCTCTGCGGGACGTAGGCCCGGGACGCCGCCGAGCACTTCTGCCCCTGGTACTCGAAGGCGCCCCGCACGAGGGCGGTCACGAGCGCGTCCACGTTCGCCGACGGGTGCGCGAAGACGAAGTCCTTGCCGCCGGTCTCGCCGACGATGCGCGGGTAGGTCCGGTACTTCGGGAGGTTCCCCGCGATGGTGCGCCACATCCCCTGGAAGACCGGCGTCGAGCCGGTGAAGTGGATGCCCGCGAAGTCGGGGTGGGCGAGGACGGGATCTCCCACGGCGCGCCCGGCGCCGGGGAGGAAGTTCACCACGCCCGGCGGCAGCCCGGCCTCCTCGAGAAGCTTCAGGAGGTACCAGCCGGAGTAGACGGCGGTGGAGGCCGGCTTCCAGAGCACGGTATTCCCGACGATGGCCGGCGCGGTGGGCAGGTTGGCCGCGATGGCGGTGAAGTTGAAGGGGGTCACCGCGAAGACGAACCCCTCGAGCGGCCGCTGCTCGAGCCGGTTCCAGATCCCGGGGGAGGAGACCGGTTGCTGGGCGTAGATCTCGTCGGCGAAGGAGACGTTCCAGCGCCAGAAGTCGATGGCCTCGCAGGCGCTGTCGATCTCGGCTTGGAAGGCCGTCTTCGACTGGCCGAGCATGGTGGCGCCGTTCAGCACCTGGCGCCAGGGACCGGCGAGCAGGTCGGCTGCCTTGAGGAAGACGGCGGCCCGGTCGGCCCATTCCATCGAGCCCCACTCGCGGCGGGCCTCGCGAGCCGCATCGGCCGCCAGCGCGACCTCGGCCGGCCCTGCCTGGTGGTAGCGGGCCAGCACGTGGCCGTGCCGGTGGGGCACGCGCACCTCGGCCACGCGGCCGGTGAGAATGGCCTTGCCGCCCACGACGACCGGGATCTCGATCTCGGCGGACGACATCCCGGCGAGGCGCGCCTTCAGGGCCGCCTTCTCCGGCGTGCCGGGGGCGTAGGTGAGGTTCGGCTCGTTCTTTGGAGGGGGGACGCGAAATCGGGCATTGGACATGGGGGTCTCGCTGGCGCGGAGGATAACCCCGATCCGGCCCGGGGGCTCGCGCGAGCAGGGCGGATTCGATAGGCTGCGCCCGAACTCGATGCCCCCACAGGGAGAAGCGACATGAAGACCATCCGCATCCTCGCCACGCTCGCAGCCATCGCCCTCGCCACCAGCGCGCAGGCCTACCAGGTGACGGGCGACGTGGAGGACGTGACTGCGACGAGCATCACCGTGAAGGCCACGGGCGGGAAGAACAAGGGCGAGAAGTTCGAGATGACCCGCGGCGCCGACACCAAGGTCACCGGCGACCTCAAGAAGGGCGCCAAGGTGACCATCGAGTACACGATCACGGCCAAGTCGGTCGAGGTGAAGGCCGCAAAGAAGTAGCCAGCATCGACTACTGCTCGTCCCCTCCACGGGCCAGCCCGTGCTTGTGGAGCTTGTCGTGGAGGGTGACGCGCGAGATCCCCAGCTTGCGGGCGGCCTCGGTGCGGTTGCCGCCGGACGCCCGCAGCGCTTCCATCACCAGCCCGCGCTCGAAGGCGTCGACCCGGGACTTGAGGGTCATGGCCGGCAGCTCTCCCGGCTCCTTCTCCCCGCCGCCGCCGCCGGGAGGGAGCAGCGCGGGATCGACCTCGCCCTCGTGGGACAGGGCGACGAGCTTCTCGACCGCGTGCTCGAGCTCGCGGACGTTGCCCGGCCAGTGCCAGGCCGAAAGGCGCGCGAAGACCTCGTCGCCGGCGCGCAGCGGCCCCGTGCCGAACCGCTCGGAGAAGCGGGCCAGGAAGTGGCGCGCCAGGATCGGGATGTCCTCGGGGTGCTCCCGAAGCGCCGGCACGTGGAGGTGGACCACGTTGAGCCGCCAGTAGAGGTCCTCGCGGAACTTGCCGCGGGAGACCAGGTCGGCGAGGTCGCGGTGGGTGGCGGCGATGACGCGGACGTCCACGTTTCGGGAGCGCTCCTCGCCCACTGGCCGGACCTCGCCTTCCTGCAGGACGCGGAGCAGCTTCGCCTGCAGGGCCTGCGGCAGCTCGCCCACCTCGTCGAGCAGCATCGTCCCGCCGTCGGCCTCGCCGAAGAGGCCGACCCGGGCCCGCACCGCGCCGGTGAAGGCGCCGCGGGCGTGGCCGAAGAGCTCGGCCTCGGCCAGCTCGGGCACGAGCGAGGCGCAGTTGAAGCGCACGAACGGGCGGGACGCGCGCTTCGAGGCGTTCACGAGCGCCTCGGCCACCCGCTCCTTGCCGGTGCCGCTCTCGCCGGTGAGGAGCACCGCGACGTCGCGAGGCCCGACGCGGGCCACCAGCGCGGCAAGCCGGCTCATCGCAGGCGAGTCGAAGATCATCGTCCGCGAGAGCGCCAGCTCGCCCGCCAGCCGCTCGTTCTGGGACCGCAGCCGGGCGGCCTCGGTGGCGCGGCGCACCACCGCCAGCAACTCCTCCGGCTCGAAGGGCTTGCGGAAGTAGTCCCAGGCGCCGGCCTTCATGGCCTCGACGGCCTGCCGCTCCGACCCATGGGCGGTGACCAGCACCACCCGCGGCGCCGACGGCCCCGAGCCGATGCGCCGGAGCAGCTCCATGCCGTCCATGCGGGGCATGCGCAGATCGGCGAGGACCAGGTCGGGCTGGAAGGGCTCGAGCCGCTCCAGCGCCCGGACCCCGTCCTCCGCCTCCTCGACCTCGAGCCCCTCCGACTCGAGGATTTCACGGAGCGTGTAGCGAACCCCCGGATCGTCGTCGACCACCAGGGCCCGGGGGCGCCCCTCGGCGGCCGGCCTGCCGTTCAAGCCGCCACCTCGGCAGCCGCCCCGGAGGGCAGGGTGAGCTCGGCGCGGAGCCCTCCCCCGTCGCGCGGAGCGAGACGCAGGTCCCCGCCGTGCTGGCGCGCGATGGCCCGGGCCACCGTCAGCCCCAGCCCGGAGCCGGCCCCCTTGGTGGTCACGCCCGGCTCGAAGACGCGACCGCCGAGCGAGGGATCCAGGCCGGCTCCCCGGTCGAGGACGGCCAGGCGTGTGGTCTCGGCTCCGTCCTGCACCTCGATCTCCACCGCCTCGCCGGCCGGGCTGGCGTCGAGCGCGTTCTGCACCAGGTTGATGAGCACCTGCTTCACCTTGCGTGGATCGCAGCGGGCCCGGCCGCTGCCGCGGACATCCAGGGCGACCCCGCGGTCCCGGGCCATTCCCTCGTGCAGCATGGCCACCTCGCGTGCGATGGCCCCGAGGTCGGTGCTGCCAAGCGCCAGCGGCACGAGTGGCCGGGAGAAGTTGAGGAACTCGTCGAGGATCGACTGGAGCCGATCCACCTCCCGCCGAAGCACCGAGAGCCGCTCCGCCGAGCGGGCATCGGTCACGGCCGGAGCGAGCAGCGCCGCGAGCCCCTTCACGCTGGCGAGCGGGTTCTTCAGCTCGTGGGCGATCTCGGCGGAGAGCGCGGAGAGTTCCGCCTCCCGTTCCCGGTAGGCCCCGAGCGATTCCTCCTGGGCCGACAGCGCGCGTCGGACCATGCCGTCGAAGGTCTTGCGGATGACCCGGCCCAGGCCGGCGCCTCCCACGAGCAGGAAGGTGAGAATTCCCCAGTCCACGAGGGTGGCAAGGCGCGACGCCAGCCCCAGGGCCGGAAGGGCGACCGGCGTTCCGGGGGCGAGCCCGAGCGTGGCGAGGGCCGCCGCCGCCAGGACCTGGAAGCCCACCACCGCGAAGATCGCCGGCGGGTCGAGGAAGATGCCGAAGGTGATGGCCAGCACCGGCAGCAGGAACACGAGCGGGCTTCCCAGCCCCCCGGTGCCGAGCACGATGCAGGCCGTGCCCACCGCGGCCACCGCCAGGTTGAGCCGGATGGAGAGGCGCTCGATGCCGAGCCGCCGCGCCCGGACGGCCTCCACCGCAAAGAAGGTGATGATGAGGACGGCCACGGAGCCCACCAGCCAGGTCCGCCACGGTCTCGGGTCGGTCCACACCAGCGCCACGGCGACGGCCATCATGATGGGCACGAAGACGAGGCGGATCCCGACCACGCGGCCGAAGAGGCGATTCACCTCCTGGCGCTGGATCTCCGCGAAGCCGTGGGGAGAGCTGGTCATGCCGTCGCTCGAGTCGTCGCGGCGGAGGATACGCCGGGGGGCGGGGGAGCGCACGCGGGCTGCCGGGCCGTTCACGGGGAGCGCCCCACCGACCGGTCGAGTGCCGCGAGCGAACCGCCCAGCCGCGCGCCGGCGCTCGCGACCTGGACCTCCGAGAAGAAGAGCATCTCGTTCGCCGAGAGCACGTCGAGGCTCGAGGTCAACCCCTCGCCGAAGCCTCGGCGCGCCGAGGCTGCCGCCTCCGAGGCGGTGTCCTTCTCCTGCTGCGCCAGAGTGAGCCGCTGCCGCGCCACCTCGACGTCCCGCGCCGAGTTCTGCACCTCCTGCAGGATCTGGAGCCGGGTTCCGGTCTCCGCGGCGCGGGCCTCGCTGGCCTGGGCCGAGGCCTGGTCGGCCTTTCCGTAGTGGAAGCCGCCGTCGTAGAGGGTCCAGGTGAGATCCACGGAGACGCGCCATCCCTGCTTGTCGCCGGTGGGGTAGGGGACCGTCTGGGCCGTGCCGCTGCCCGAGGCCGAGATCTGCGGGGCGATGCGCCAGAGCGCGGCGCTGGCCTGCTTCTCGTAGGAGCGGACCACGGAGGCCTGCGCTCGCAGTTCCGGGCGGGCGTCGAGCGCCTGGCGGGACAGGTCGGCCACGTCGTAGGCCGAAGGCCCGGGCAGGGGAGGCATGGCGATGATCACTGGATCGGATCGCCCGAGGAGCACGCCCACGGCGATGCGCGCGCGCGATCGCTCGGAGCGCGCCTGGACGAGGTCGCTCTCCCGGCGCGTCGCCGCCGTGTCGGCCTGAAGCACGGTGAGCGGCGCCGCGGTTCCCACCTTCACCTGCCGGCGCGCGCTCTCGGCCTGCGACCGCGCGTTTTCGACGGCCCGCTCGGAGGCGGCCACGATCTCGTCGCCGGCCCAGGCGGTCCAGGCTGTCTGGAGGAGCGCCATGCGGACCGTGAGTCGCGTGGCGTCCCTGGCCGCCGCCGCCGCGAGCGCTGCCTCGCGCGATGCCGACAGGGAGAGCCAGGCCTCGGGCACGAAGAGCGGGACGCGAAGGGCGCCGCCCCCATACCAGGCGTCGAGCGGCTGGATGTAGACCTTCTGGAAGGTGGTGGGGGTGGTGGGGCGCAGGAAGACCGCCTCGGCGTTGTTGTGGAAGTAGCCACCGCCGGCCTGGAGCGTGGGGAGCAGCGGCGCAGCTGCCTGCCGCACCACGCCGAGGGCCGCGGCCGCCCGGGCCCGGGCCTCGTCCAGCGTCGGATTCTGCCGGTCGACCGCGGCGAGCGCCTCGGTGAGGCTCATGGCCACGACCTGCGGCATCCCGCGAAGGGTCGGGGGGGCGGCGGCCGTTCCCCCGGGAAGTGCCTCCGCGGTGGCGAGTGCGGCAAGGATGGCGACGAGTGCGTTCATGGCGGTCCCCTGGGGCGCGACGGCCCACGAGGACGGCAGCAAGGAAGATGCCGGAGGGGCAGGTGGCGTCGCCGCACGGCTTCGGAGGACGGCGCCCGGTGCAGGATGTACGCTGCGCCGAACGAGGTGTCGGAAGTCCTTACACCCGCTGCGAGAGCGCCCGCAGCTCGGCGCCGGAATCGCGGGCCGGGGCGAGGGGGCCGGACGGCACGCTCCTCGCACCCGGAGCCGCGGGCCCGCCGGTTCCGTGCGGGCGAGGAGTCGCCGAATGCGCCGCATCGCCGTGGTCGTCACCGTGGTCGTCGTCGTCCTGGTCGCACTCCTCGTCGTGCGCCTCCGGGTGCAGGCGTCGGCGCGCAACGCCCCGCCCGGAGGGTCGGGGGAGATCGAGGGAACCAACGTCGACCTCTCCGCCCGGGTCACCGCTCGCGTGGCCGCGCTGAAGGCGACCAAGGGACGGCCGGTGAAGGCAGGCGAGGTGCTCGTGGAACTCGACTGCTCCGATCAGGCGGCGGCGCTCGCCGAGGCCGAGGCGCGACTCGACGCCTCCCGCGCACAGGCAACCGCGGCATCCACCAATGTCGATGCCTCCCGACGGACCCGGGAGGCTGCGTCGGCCTCGCAGGACGCCGCCCGGGCCCAGGCCGAGGCGCTCGCCGCGCAGCGCGACGTGGCCCGGCGGGAGGCGGCGCGGCTCGAGGCCCTCCCCGACGACGTGTCCCTCTCCGCCCGCGACCGAGCACGCTCCGCCGCCGAGCAACTCGGTCAGCAGGCCGCCGCCGCCCAGGCCCAGGCCCGCGCCAGCGCCGAGCAGGCCCAGGCCGCCGCGCTCACCACCCAGGCCTCCGGCTCCCAGGCGACGTCGAGCGCGGCCACGGTGAAGGCCTCGGAGGAGACGGTCCGGCGCAGCCGGCTCCTCGCCGACGAGTGCGTGGTGCGCGCTCCCCGCGACGCCATGCTGGAAGACCTGCCCCACGAGGTGGGCGAGCTGGTGCCCGCCGGGCAGCCGCTGGCGCGTCTCGTGGACATCGGGGAGGTGAAGGCCACCTTCTACCTTCCCAACGCCGAGGTGGGCGCGGCGCGGCCGGGCGGCCGGGCCGTGGTGGTGGCCGACGCCTATCCCGATCGCAAGTTCGAGGGCACGGTTGCCTCGGTCTCCGCCAAGGCCGAATTCACTCCGCGCAACATCCAGACTCGCACCGACCGCGACCGGCTCGTCTACCCCGTCGAGGTCCGGGTGAAGAACCCCGACGGCTCGCTGCGTCCGGGAATGCCGGTGCAGGTCACCTTGCCGCGGGAGAACTGATCCCATGGGAGCCGCCCTCGAGGCGCGCCAGATGGTGAAGCGCTTCGGCCAGGTCGAGGCGCTCGCCGGCATGAGCTTCTCGATCCGGGCGGGCGAGCTCTACGGCCTGGTCGGGCCCGACGGCGCCGGCAAGACCACCGCCATCCGCGCCCTGGCCGGCCTCCTCGACCTCGACTCCGGCGAGGCCCGGGTCCTCGACATGGACCCGCGCTCGGGCGGCGAGGTGCGCGAGGCGCTGGGGCTCCTGCCCCAGCAGTACAGCCTCTACCGGGATCTCACGGTGATGGAAAATCTCAAGTTCTTCTCCCGCCTCTACGTGCTTCCGCGCGAGGTCTTCCGGCGCCGGGCCGAGCGGCTGCTGGCCATCACGCGGCTCGACCGCTTCGTCGACCGGCGCGCCGACCAGCTCTCCGGCGGAATGTACAAGAAGCTGGCGCTGGCCGCCGCGCTCCTCCACGAGCCCAGGGTCCTGCTCCTCGACGAGCCCACCAACGGAGTCGATCCCGTGTCGCGCCGCGAGCTGTGGGCGCTCCTTCACGAGTTCGTGCAGGGCGGCATGGCGGTGCTGCTCTCCACCCCGTACATGGACGAGGCCGAGCGCTGCGACCGGGTCGGACTCGCCCACCGGGGGCGTTTGCTCCTCGAGGGCGAGCCGGGCGCGCTCCTCTCCGAGTTCGACGAGGAGGCCTACGAGGTCGCGGGCGGCGACCGGGACCGGGTCGAGGCGGTGCTGGCCTCCCTGGCCGCCGTCCGGGCC
>Ga0315290_10002764_pt1 | contig 12450 bp, 9 predicted proteins | sample YL17G12_0_MG_FD_203627 | JGI IMG/M metagenome (GOLD analysis project Ga0315290, IMG submission 203627) | Sediment microbial communities from Yellowstone Lake, YNP, Wyoming, USA - YL17G12_0 | ecosystem: Environmental > Aquatic > Freshwater > Lake > Sediment | place: USA: Wyoming | collected...
CGCCGCCTACAATGTCGCCAACGTCGGCGTCGCCGAGGCCGACCTCGCGCTGATCTATTTTGCCGGCGGCGCGGCGTCGCTCGTCACGGCACAGGTGATCGGTCGGCTCGCCGACCGCTTCGGCAAGCGACGGGTGTTCACGATCCTGGCGTTGATCTCGATTCCGCCGATCCTCGTGATCACGCACCTGCCACCGCTGCCGCTCCTTTGGGTGGTGCTGCTGTCGGTGGTGTTCTTCGTGTTCGTTCCCGGCCGGTTCGGTCCCGCGACGGCGCTCGTCACGGGCAGTGTCGAGCCGCGGCTGCGCGGCAGCTTCATGAGCTTCAATGCGTCGATTCAGAATTTCGCCTCGGGGATCGCCTCGCTGACGGCGGGGCTCATCATCGGACGGGCGCCGGACGCCACCTTGACGCACTACGGCATCGTGGGATGGTTGTCGGTGGGCTGCACGCTGGCCTGTCTCTGGCTGGTGCGGCGGATCCGGATCGTCGACGACGGCGCCGGCGCCCGATCGTTCCGGCCCTGACGTCCCGGCGCAGGGCAGGGAGCCGATATCAATCGAGGTTCGAGTCCGAACCGAAGTGCGCAGAGATGAATTCGGGCCGCGTGTTTGGGTTGGTCGCGACCGGTACATGCGGGTAACATTGGGCCCCACCACCTGCGCGCTGCCCGCGGCCTCCGCATGATCATCCCTTCGCTGCTCGATACCGACCTCTACAAGTTCACGATGATGCAGGTCGTCCTGCATCATTTTCCGGGAGCGCAGGTCGAGTATCGTTTCAAGTGCCGCAATCCGGGCGTCGACCTGACACCGTTCGTCGAGGAGATCCGCGACGAGATCCGCGGGCTCTGCAGTCTGCGGTTTGCGCCGGACGAGCTCGAATATCTGCGCGGCTGGCGTTTCTTCAAGAGCGATTTCGTCGACCTGCTCGGCCTGTTCCAGCTGGACGAGCGGTTCATTCACGTCGACCGCATCGCGGGATCGGACCGCGAAATCGACATCACGATCCGCGGCCCGTGGCTGCACACGATCCCGTTCGAAGTGCCGGTGCTGGCGATTGTTTCCGAGGTCTACGACCGCAACAGGCATCCGGGCGCCGATCTCGCCGAGGGCCGGCGGCGGCTCGGGGAGAAGATCGGGCGGATGAATGCGGTGGCCGATCCCGAGTTCCGCATTGCCGACTACGGAACCAGGCGGCGCTTTTCACGGGAATGGCACCAGGAGGTCGTGCGGACGCTTGCCACCGGCATCGGCCCGAAATTCGTCGGAACGAGCAATGTGAAGTTCGCGATGCAGATGGGGCTGACGCCGCTGGGAACGATGGCGCACGAATATCTGCAGGCGTGCCAGGCCGTCGGCCCGCGGCTGCGCGACTCCCAGGTGTTCGCGTTCAACATGTGGGCGCGCGAGTATCGCGGCGACCTCGGGATCGCGCTGTCCGACGTTTGCGGGATGGATGCGTTCCTGAGCGACTTCGACCTCTTCTTCTGCAAGCTCTTCGATGGCGTTCGCCACGACTCCGGCGATCCGTTCGAATGGGGCGACAAGCTGATCGCGCACTACCAGAAGATGCGGATCGACCCGCGCAGCAAGACGATGGTCTTCTCGGACAGCCTCGACGTGCCGCTCGCGATCAGCCTGTTCGAGCGCTTCCGCGGCCGGATGCACACGGCGTTCGGAATCGGCACCAACCTCACCAACGACGTCGGTTTCGAGCCGCTGTCGATCGTGATCAAGATGACGCGCTGCAACGGGCAGCCGGTGGCGAAGATCAGCGACGAGCCGACGAAGAACATGGACTACGATCCATCCTATGTCGCGTATCTGCGCGAGGTGTTCCGGGTGCCCGGGGTGACATCGACTCCGGCCTCGGAGAGTTGAGCGCTGTCGGCGGCTCGTTCTTCCGTGTAGAGTTTGCTCATGGCCACAACCGTAACCAGTTCGCCGGCCCCGGCTGGCAGCGGCACCGCGTTCAAAGGCGCCGGCCGCCGCCTGCGGCTCGAGGAGATCCTCACGCTGATGATCGCCGACGGACTCATCGGCTCCTACGATGCGGAGACGTTGCTGCGATCGCCGACGAAACGCGTCGAACATCCGCTCGAGATCATCGCCGAAAGGAATTGGCATTCGGCGACCGGGCCGCGCAAGGCACTGACGCTGGATTGGCTCGTCGAATGGCTCGCCGGCAAGCTCGGCGTCCCGTACATGCACATCGACCCGCTCAAGATCGATCTCACGGCGGTTACGCAGTCGATGACAAACGCGTACGCGGAGCGGTACCGGATCCTGCCGGTCGAGGCAACGCGCACGACGCTGACCGTCGCCACGGGGGAGCCGTTCGTCCGCGACTGGGCCGACGAACTCGAGAAGATCCTGAAGGTCGAGGTGAAGCTCGCGTTCGCCAACCCGCAGGACATCCGGCGCTACCTGGGCGAGTTCTACAACCTCGCGCGCTCGATGAAGAAGGCGCAGGAAGCGTCGAAGGGCGCCGTATCGCTGGCGCGCGACTTCGAGCAGCTGGTGGCGCTGGGGCAGCAGGGAAAGCTCGACGCCAACGACAGCCACGTCGTCCATATCGTCGACTGGCTCTGGCAGTACGCGTTCGAGCAGCGGGCCTCCGATATTCACGTCGAGCCGCGGCGCGACGCCGGCCTCGTGCGCTTCCGGATCGACGGCGTGTTGCACCAGGTCTACGCGATTCCGACGCCGGTACTGGTCGCGATGACGTCGCGGATCAAGCTGCTCGCGCGGATGGAAATCGTCGAGAAGCGGCGCCCGCAGGACGGCCGCATCAAGACCGTCACGCCGAACGGCGAAGAGGTCGAATTGCGGATCTCGACGATGCCGACGGCGTTCGGCGAGAAGATCGTCATGCGGATCTTCACGCCCGAAGTGCTGGTCCGCGACTTCATCGAACTCGGGTTCACCGCCGAGGACCGGGACCGCTGGGGGCGGATGATCAAGGAGCCGAACGGGATCATTCTCGTCACGGGACCGACGGGCTCGGGCAAGACGACTACGCTGTACTCGTCGCTGAAACAGCTCGCCACCCCCGAGGTCAACGTCTGCACGATCGAGGACCCGATCGAGATGATCGAGCCCCTTTTCAACCAGATGCAGGTGCAACCCTCGCTCGGCGTGGACTTCGCGCACGGCGTGCGCACGCTGATGCGACAGGATCCCGACATCATCATGGTCGGCGAGATTCGCGATCGGGACACCGCCGACATGGCGATCCAGGCGGCGCTCACGGGCCACCTGGTCCTGTCGTCGCTGCACACCAACGACGCGCCTACCGCCGTCACCCGCATGCTCGACCTCGGCATGCCCCCGTACCTGATCAACTCGACGTTGCTGGGCGTGATGGCGCAGCGGCTCGCGCGCACGCTGTGCCCGCACTGCAAGGCTCCGGGCGAACCGCCCGACGACGAGACGTGGCGGGCGATCACGGCGCCATGGCGCGCCGACAAGCCGAAACAGGTGATGGCGCCGGTCGGCTGCGTCGAATGCCGGATGACGGGCTACCGCGGCCGCATCGGCCTCTACGAGGTGATGTTGCTGACGCCGGCCATTCGGAAGCTCGTCACGGCAGACACCGACGACGCGAAGATCCGCGACCAGGCCTACAAGGACGGGATGAAGCCGCTGCGCGTCTCCGGCGCGATGAAAGTCGCAGCCGGGCTGACCAGTGCCGACGAGGTGATGAAGGTCGCGCCGCTGGGGTAGGGGCAATGCGGTTCACTTAGGGCTTTGCCGTCGTTCCCGCGAAGGCGGGAACCGAGCGTCTTGCGATGATGAACGCCGCTGGACCCCCGCCTTCGCGGGGGCGACGAAAATCGTTAAGTGAACAGCATTGGGGTGGGGGACTCTGTGGGGTCCCGTAGGGACAACGTCTCGCCGCGGAGGGACGAAGGCGTCGCCGCGGCGTTGCTGCTGGCTAGGCGGCGCCGCGCGTCGCCATGCTGAATCGTCGATCAGTTGACGCGGCGCCGACGGAGCGCTGTCAGGCCGAGCAGAGCGATCCCGATGAGCAACAGCGACGACGGCTCGGGGACGCTGCCGGGCTTGACCGGTGTTGCGGAGCCGGCCACGGACAGAAGCTTCACGTAGTCGTTCCCGGAATACCCGTTAAGAGCCGTATTGCCAAGGGAGTTGAACGCGCCGATGAGCCAATAGCTCGAGCTCACGCTCGTCGTGATGGTGGCGGATGCAGAAGGCGTGCTGGCCGTGCCGCAGTTGATGCCAGAGCCACAAACGTTGAAATAGTTGCCGATCAGCGACCACCCATTCGCCGTAAGCCCGTTCCCCCCGCTGTAGGCCTTCGTCCCACCCGTCAGCGCCGGGGCCGCGGGCAAGCCGCCGGTCGGTTGATAGGCCAGGACGGTGATGTCGGAGTCGGTTTGCGACCACCCGAGCGTCACCTGGCTCAACGTGATGGCGCTGCCGAAGCTCAACAGCATGAACTCGGAATTGCCGTTGTTATCCATCGCGTGCTGCGGCGATGTCTTGGTTTCCTCGGTGCCCGGAGCGTTCTCTCCCGTACCATAGGGAGAGGTGCCGTTCGCGGCGGAATTGGTGCCGGCCTCGCTCGTGACCCCAAGGTGGTTTGTACCGTACTTCACGACGTATGCCTCGGCCAAAAGCTTGGTGCCAAGTGTCGTGCCGCCCGTGTCGGATATCGCCGAGAACGTCACCCCTGGATCCCCGACGCCCGACGAACTCGTGTCAGAACAGCTGACCTGATTGGAACCCGCGCAGCCCGTGACGTCCCATTGGTAAGTTGTCAACGCGCCAGCCGGCAGACTCGCCGCCAACAGCCAAGGCGCGACCAGCGCGGCGATCCATCCATATTTCCGGTTCACGGCAAACCTCCGTTCCCGCCAACCGCGGGCCAGATTCTTGATAATTTGACAAATGCTTCGATTTCGCAATCGGCTCAGACGTTAGAGCAAGAATCACGCCGATAAATAATAAATAAAATAATCATAAGGTTATATTTATCCACGGCAACTGCATCGATTGTTTTGTAAGATTTTCCGACAACTCCCCGCCGAAACAATTCCGACCGCAACCGCAAGGGACGATCGGTTCATGTCCGCCCGGTCAGGGTCCGAGCTTTTGCTGCAGTTTTCGCGCATCCTCGAGTTCATCAAACGCGGCCCCCTCCTTCAACCCCTCCTTCAGCTCGCTCCGCGCTTCCGCCTCGCGTCCGGATTGCGCCAGCGCCGCGGCAAGGTGATAGCGGATTTCGGCGTTCGATGAATCGCGCAGCCGGGCGTCGCGGAGGAGGCTCGTGCCGCGATCGAGCTGGCCCTGGCGGACCAGCACCCAGCCGAGCGTGTCCAGAATGGCCGCATTGCCGTTCGCCAGCTGATAGGCCCGCTCGGCGTATCCCAATGCCGCCTTGTCGCCCTGGCGTTGGGCCAACTGGGCGAGGTTGTTGAGCACCTCGACATCATTCGGATTGCGCTGCAACAGCCGCTCGTAGTCGGTGCGCGCCCCCGCGAGATTGCCGGCGCGCAGGCGCCCGTCGGCAACAGCCCGAAGGACGGTAAGATCGTCCGGGTTGTCCTTGGACCATTGTTCCAGGAAAACCAACCCCTTGGCGGCATCTCCGGCAGCCAAGAAGGCGCGATACAGGCGATGCACCGTATCGGTGCTCTTTTCTTTCGCCAGTGCAGCGCGATAGTTCGTGATCGCGGTACTGAACTGGCCGCGGGCCACCGCGAGATCGCCCATCAGGCGCGGACCCGAACCGCGGGCGGGAAATCGCTCGGCGATTCGCCGCGCGCGCTGCTCGGCCTTGACGTAATCGCCGCCCCCGATCTCCACTTCGGTCAGCAACACGAGCGCGGGCAGATAGTCCGGGTTGTCCTTGATGACCTTGCCGAGGCTGTAAGTCGCGCTCTCCCGGTCTCCGGCCGCGAACTGCAGCCGTGCGATGTCGACATTCGCACCCGGATCGAAGCCCGCCAAGGGGCCCATCACCGCGAGCGTTTGCCGGGCGCCACGATTGTCGCCCGCCGCGAGCTGCGCCCGAGCGAGCGCATAGAGAACCGACAGATCTTTCGGCGCCCGGCTGACGGCATCCTTGGCGACGCTCACGGCCCGTTCGAAATCGCGCTGGCGCAGCAGCAGTCCACTGAGGTATACGGCCGCGCTCACCTGCTGCCGGGGGATCGTCATGGCTTGCTCCAGCCAGCGGACAGCCTCGGCGGGACGACCGGCCTGCTCTTCCAGCAGGGCGAATTCGTACATCGCATCCCCGTTTTTCTGGTTGATCTTGAGCAATTCCGTCAAGCTGAGACGAGCGGGGTCCAATTTGCCTTCGGCGAGATCGAGCCGGGCAAGATTGAGACGCGCCGCGTGAAACTGCGGATTGAGCGTGAGTGCATTTACATAGGCAGCGCGGCCCCCGGCCCTGTCGCCCGACGCCACGCGCGCGACGCCCTGCAGATTGGCGGCATCGACGTTTTTTGGATTGCGCCGCACCACCGCGTCGATCACCTCGAGCGCCTTTTTCGGTTGGTCGCGCTTGAGGTACAGCGTCGTCATCACCATGCCGGCGCGTGCCTGGCCGGGATCCTTGGCGAACGCCTGCTGCAATTGATTGAATCCGATGTCCGCTTGCCCGCTGCCGATCAGGCTGACCCCGAAATCGGCGCGAAGGTCCGGCGCGCCGCCGGAAACCCTGACCGCCTTCTCGAGATAGGCGGCGGCCTGGGCGTACCGTCGTTGCGCCATGTTCGCCGCGGCCAACAGCGACAAGAGCTGCGGATCATTGGGGGCCAGCGATTGCAGTGGTTCCAGCAACTCGATCGCGCGCGCCGGGTCGCCGCGGTCGATGTAGATGCTCGCCAGAAGCTTGCTCGCCCCTGGATGCTTCGGATTGAGCCTCAAATAGATTACGAGATACTGGCTGGCCTTCTCCATGTTCCCCAAACCATGGTGCGCCAAGCCCCCCAGCAGCAGCAGCTGACCGTATCGGCTCAGTACCTCTTTCGGCACCGGGTCGAGCAACCCGACGACATCGGAGAGCTGCGTGCGCACCGCATCGCTGTCATTCCTGCGGCTCGCCGCGACTGCCCGCAGGTAAGCGGCGCGCGGCTCGCGGGGCGCCGCCTGCTGCAGATTGGCAAGCGCCAGGTCGGCGTCCTCCAGCCGTCCGAGGTCGAGCAATAGCCCGGCTTGCGCGACCAGCGCATCCGCGTTGCCGGGGTCAAGCGCAATGGCCTTCGCGTAGTCAGCCAGGGCCGCCGGCAAATTGCCGTTGAGGTGTGCCAGCGAAGCCCGCGTATTCCAAACGGCCGAATCGTTGGGGGCGAGTTTGATGGCCTCGTCGAGCACGGCCGCCGCCCGAGTCCTGTCACCGGTCCGCAACAAGACGTTCACCAGGGCCAACCGGACCCTGATGGACCGGGGATCGAGCGCCCGCGCTTCGTCGAATGAGCGCAGCGCATCGGCCGCACTGCCCTTGTCCGCCTGCGCGTTGCCGCGCAGGACGAGAATCTCGATCTGACTCTGCCGCGGGAGCCCCGCGGGCATGATGCGTTCGAGCAAGGCATCGGCCTTGCCCTGCGCGGCATAGGCTTGCGCCAGCGGCAGAGCCACTTCGGTCCGGTCCACGCCAAGCTTGAGCGCCTTTTCGAATGACGTTTCGGCGCCCGCGGGATCGTTGTTCCTGAGCCGTGCCTTGCCCAGCAGAACATGCGCCGCAAGCATGTTCGGATCCTTCTGCAGCGCGTTGTTGAGTTGAATGATGGCCCCGGCGACATCGTTGCGTTCAAGACGTCCCAACGCGTCGTCGTAGAATTTGGAACTTTCGGGATTGGCCGCCACTGCGGGAAACGACGCGCCGACTGCGAGGCCGATGGCAGCCACGGCCACTGCGCCGGCACGACGAAAAATGCAGCGGTGACGATCGGGTCGAAGTTCGCGCGCGTTCATGTCAGGTCTGGCGTCTCTGGGTTTGTGCGCATGGTCCGGGAAGTCTTGATGGAATGATCGTGGCTTCGGCATTTCATCGGTCTGGGATGATCCAAGTTCGGCAGTTCATCGGACGCAGTACCGCGGCGGACAGGTCGGCTGAACCCTACGTCGAATAGTATCCTCAACCCGTCTCCCGAACGGGATCCATAACGCCAACGGCACGCGTGAATTCGTCGCAGCCGTGCTGGCCCCCCTCCGAAGTCGACCCGCGCACGAAGATTGCTTGCGGGCAAGGTCGTGGTGGACTCGACACGGCGAGTGACGCATGCCAAGGAAATGTTCCAACTGCAAGAGTCTCAATGTCCGTCGCCTGACGCGGCACAGGGACGGGTTGGCGCCGCCACTTTTTCGCTCGCGTTACCGGTGTCGCGATTGCGGGGAGAAATTTTGCGTCGTTGGCCCGAGAATCTTCCGGCGCGTTGGCGCTGCCATAGCGGTGACCGGGGTTTTCTTCGCGCTGATCGCCGGGTTGGTCGTACGGTTAGCGGACTGATCGCGATGATCCGTTGCGAAGCGCGACCCTGGCACGCATTGTAGCGAACAGTGGGCGCGGTTTTGCGTCCGCGCCTGCCGCACTTCGTACCCGGTCGAGACGATTTCCGTTCCGTTGAAGGAGCGCGCTGGCGCGGCGATTTCCGCATTTTCGACCGGTTGCGCCGCAACCCAAACGGGTCGGTTGCCTTTCATTCTCGTCGCCCGACCGCTCGTCGGTGTTGACGTTCGCGGCCGCCGGCGATGGCATGGCCCTTGCACTCTCTGCGGCATTCACCACCGGCGAATCCGAAGATTCAATGCGACCGGGAATGTTCGGCCGCGCAACGGATTTCGCGGCTGCGCGCAATTTGCAGCTTGATTCCAGACAACGCGCATCAGTTTCGGGAAATGTGACCATGAGCATTGTATCCGTACGAGAAATTACGCCATCAGGCTCGCGTCGCGCGCCGACTCGGGCGGCGCGCGTCGACCGTGCCGCACTGCGCCGGAAACGCGGCTTCACGCTGATCGAGGTGCTGATCACCGTGGCAATCGTCTCGATCCTCGCCGCGGTTGCGTTGCCAACCTATACCGATTACATCACCCGCAGCAAGATCGTCGAGGCGACAAGCAGCCTCAGCGACATGCGTGTGCGCCTGGAGCAGGTCTTCCTCGACAGCCGGCAATACCCGGCGGCGTGCGTCGCCCCTGCGGCAGGCCCCGCTCCGGCAGGGCAAATCTATCTGCCGGCCAGCAGCAAGTTCTTCACGGTCACCTGTGCGCTGGCGGCAACCACTTATACGGTGACGGCCACCGGCAACGCGACCCAGGCAATGGGCGGTTTCGTTTACACGGTCGACCAGGCCAACAATCGCAGGACGACCAGTTTGCCGAGCGGTTGGTCAGGCGCCGGCGCCGGCAGCAAATGCTGGGTCAGCAAGAAGAACGGAGATTGCTGAAATGTCTGCGCCCTCATCCGCCCGCGGCTTCACCATCCTGGAACTGATGGTCGCAATGACGATCGCTGCGCTGCTGCTGACCATCGGAATGCCCTCGTTTACGACCTTCCTGCGCAACAGCGAGATCCGCTCGACGACCGAGTCGATCAGCAACGGCTTGCGCGTGGCGCGAACCGAGGCAACCCGTCTGAACAAGCCGGTCAGTTTTACGCTCGCCGGCGGGGGTGACCCCGGTTGGGCAATCAACGAATTCAATCCGGCCACGGCAACGCTGATTCTGCCTCCGATCCAGCAGTACGCCAAGCTCGAGGCGGGGAAGAGTTCGAAGGCCGTGACCACGCCCGCGAATGCGGTTTCGGTCACCTTCAATGGTCTGGGACGCGTCATCTCTCCGTCCCCGATCGGCACGCCGAATCTCCAGCAGATCGACGTCGGTTCGCTCGTCGTCGGCGAAGCGCGCACGTTGCGCATCTATGTCGACGATGCGCGGGGAATCCGGATGTGCGATCCCGACCCGGCGGTCAAGGCGCTGGTGCCGGCTGACGCGAGGGCTTGCTGAAATGGTCCCGTCCAACACCCCATCGAAGCGCTTTCATACCCGGCAAGACGGGAGCTTTCTGCTCGAAGGGCTGATCGCGCTTCTCATCTTCGCGTTCGGCATTCTCGGCTTGATCGGAATGTTGGCGGGATCCATCCGCGCGTCCAACGACGCCCGGTATCGGGCCGAAGCCATCAATCTGGCCAATGCCATGGTCGGCGACATGTGGGCCACGCAAGCGGCCGCTCTCGATACGGAGTTCGGCACAGGCGGCGCGAAATTGACCACCTGGCAGGCGCAGGCGGCGAGCCTCCTCCCCTCCGCAACCGGTGCCAATGCGCCTCTGGTCGATCTGACGCAGCCGGGACTTTCGTCGCGGAGCCGCAGTGTCGTCGTCACGATTTTCTGGCAACTGCCCGGCGAGACTGGGCGACACCAGATCCTGCTGACGGCCCAAATCGGGAAGAACGCATGAGCGCACGCGCATCCGGAAATTCGTCGAACGAGCGGGGCGTCGGCCTCATCGAGGTCATGGTCGGCATCGTCATCGGCATGTTGTTGGTCCTGATGATCTTTCAGATCTATCTGGTCACCGAAAGCCAGAAGCGCACCATCACGTCGGCCAACGACGCGCAGGAGAACGCGAGCTACGGGCTGTTCCTGCTGGGCCAGGATCTGGCAGGCGCCGGGAATGTCATTTCGGTGACGACACCCCCGGCGAAGACGCCCGCATTGAGCGGCTGCGCGATGTTGCGCCCGATTCCGGTGGTCATCGCCGCGGGCGCCACCGACAATGACCCGGACTCTCTCACCGTGCTCTTCGGCGGTTCGGGTTCGTTGTCGACACCCGCGGCGTTTCTGAACAACGCCCTGGTCAGCACGTCTCCCCCCGGTGTCTATCAGGTATTGGGACCCGTCGGCTTCAGCCCGAACGACGTGATCGCCGCGGTCCAGGGCGCCAACTGCACGCTGTCGACCATCAACGCCGGAGGGGTCACCGTCGCGGCGGGTACGGGCATCGCCACCATCGCCCACACGCTCACGGCGACGCCTGGCAACAATACCGTGGCAACGTACAACGCCGCGTCCGCGTCGCTGGTCAATCTGGGCCAAGGGGACCGGTTCGGGCGGACGCTGTATTCCGTCGATCCGGCCAACAGCACGCTGAGGACGCAGAGCCTTCTGCCCGCCGTGCTTCCGGCGACTCCCGTCGTCAGCAACGTCGTCAATCTGAAGGCGCAGTTCGGCCTCGACACCGATGGCGACGGAGACGTGGATACCTGGCAGTCGGCGACGGTCAACTGGTCGTCGGCCAACCTCCCGTTGCAGCCCATCGCGCCCAACCTGACTTACCCGTGGCAACAAATACGGGCGGTACGCGTCGCCATCGTGACGCGCAGCGAAAAATACGAAACCGATGCGGTTACGCCGGGACCGCTCGCGATGCTCTGTTCCCCCGCGCCGTGCGCGGCCTCGATGACCCTTACCACCGATCAACAGCACTATCGCTACAAGGTGCTCGAAACCATTGTCCCGTTACGCAACGCCGTGTGGAACGCGCCATGAACTCAACAAATGCAGCATTTCGTCGGCGAGCCGGCGTCCGCAAATTGAGCCTGCGCCGGCAACGAGGTGTCGTTGTCTTCGTCGCCCTGCTGGTCATGGTCGCCTTGGCCCTTGCCGGCATCGCGCTTATCCGGTCGACGGACACGACGACGACGGTCGGCGGCAACCTCGTGTTGAAGCAGGCCGCCACTTCGGCGGTGGACCGCGGCATCGAGAAGACGATCTATGCCTTGTGGGAGGCCGCGCCGGCGCTGGACCGCACCGCGCACAATTCGGCCCAGAACTATTACGCCTGCGTTCAGGGCCCCGTGGTCGGATGCCTAGCTTCGGGCAACGCTGTTCCAAAAATTCCGGTCTTGCTGACCAGTGCGAGCGGCTGCACCGGCGCCGGTCTCACCGCCGGACTGGTTGCCAACGATGTCGCCGATAACAAGAGCTGTTTCGTCATCGAGCGGATGTGTCTCAATCCCGGTCCGGCGGTCGGCAACAACTGCAATCTGTCCGCCGCCTCGTTCGGCGCCGACCCGGGGACGATTCATTACACGGGATTGATCCGGCCTGGCGACGCGTTCTACCGCGTCACCGTCAGGGTCGAAGGACCGCGCAACACCGTGACTTATGCGCAGGCCATGCTGAGGTAGGCCTCGCGCCGCCTCGAGCCGTTCAGGAGCCCCACGATGACCCACTTCCGCCAATTCGCAATTGCCAAATTCTGCGCGACCGTTTTGGGCGCCGCGCTGGTTTTCCAGCCGCCGGCAGTCTTTGGCGCCACCATAACGCCAACCTTGGCGGAGATCCCGATCCAGGGGCTGGATCCGGTCAAGTCGAACATCATGTTCACGATGGACGAATCGGGCAGCATGGCGAACTACTATCTTCCGGATTACGTGGCGGAGTCTGCCGTGGCTTTTTGCCGGGACAAT
>Ga0315290_10002766_pt1 | contig 12445 bp, 8 predicted proteins | sample YL17G12_0_MG_FD_203627 | JGI IMG/M metagenome (GOLD analysis project Ga0315290, IMG submission 203627) | Sediment microbial communities from Yellowstone Lake, YNP, Wyoming, USA - YL17G12_0 | ecosystem: Environmental > Aquatic > Freshwater > Lake > Sediment | place: USA: Wyoming | collected...
CTCGGCCTCCAGCCGTTCGCAGTTCGGACAGCGTCGTTCCTGTGTCCCCATGCCTGAACAGCATAAGCACAACTCCCAAAATCACCTACACCAATTCGCCATCCTGGTGACTGCTTACTGGGAAGCAAGGCGAGCAACATCCTCGTGGGCGGCGATGGAAACGACACGATCACGGCCGGCGGCGGGCGCGATCTTCTCTTCGGCGGCCGGGGGGCCGACGCCCTGCGCGGCGGCTCGGGCGACGACCTCCTCGTGGCCGGACCCTCGGCCTATGACGCAAGCCTCGCTGCGCTGCGGGCGATTTGGGACGAATGGACGCGAATGGACGCCGCCTACCCGACCCGGGTCAGACATCTCAGGGGAACCAGCTCCGGCGGACGCAACGCGGGGTATTACCTCACGCCCTCCACCGTGTCCGACGACGCCGCGGTCGATCTGCTCTTCGGCGAATCGGGCAACGACTGGTTCTTCTACAGGTCCAGCGGGGGTTCCAAGGACGTGCTTGACCGGAAACGCTGCGAAGAAGTTACGCTCATCGACCCGTGAGCGTGCCCCCTTCCCGGTCAAAGATCCAAGCGGCGTTTGTCCTCGGCGCTTGTCGCGCGGCCGTGGCGGGCTTATGTTCGAGGTGTTCGCGGGCCCGCTCACCGATCGAGGTCGACTTCGAGGAGGTCTCTTCCATGACTGCGCGCAACAAGCTCGGCAAGGACCGGGGGCGTTCCCTGGCGGACCGGAGGCGGCTCTTGGCCGGGGCTGCGGCGATCGGCCTGGCAGCGGCCCGGCCCGGACGGCTCTTCGGGGCGCGGGCCGATGCCCCGCGGTACCGCGTTGCGGTGATCGGCCACACCGGCCGGGGCAACTACGGCCACGGGCTCGACGAGGTCTGGCTCGAGGTGCCCAAGGCCCGCGTCGTCGCCGTGGCCGACGCCGATTCCACCGGGCTGGCCGGCGCGGTCAAGCGGCTCGGCAACCCGAAGGGCTATCTCGATTACCGCAGGATGCTCGACGAGGTGAAGCCCGACCTGGTGAGCATCTGCCCGCGGTGGCTCGACCAGCACCGCGACGTGGTCGTGGCCGCGGCCGAGCGGGGCGTGCGCGGCATCTACATGGAGAAGCCCATGTGCCGCACCCTGGCCGAGGCCGACGAGATGGTCGCCGCCTGCGAGAAGCACAAGGTGAAATTTGCCATCGCGCACCAGACCCGCTACAGCCAGAAACTCCCCGTCGTCGGCGAGCTGATCCGCTCCGGCCGGCTCGGCCGGATCGTGGAGTACCGGGCGCGGGGCAAGGAGGACCAACGCGGCGGCGGCGAGGACCTCTGGGTCCTGGCCGGGCACATGTTCAATCTGATCGAGCATTTTGGCGGCAAGCCACGGTGGTGCTTCGGCACGGTCCAGGAGCAGGGGCGTCCGATCCGCCGGGACGACGTGCAACCCGGCGCGGAGGGGATTGGCCCGCTGGCCGGCGACGCCGTCCACGCCATGTACGGCCTGGAGGGCGGGGCGGCCGCTTACTTCGACTCGGTGCGCAACGCCGCCGGCCGGCCCACCCGATTCGGCCTGACCATTTTGGGCTCGGAGGGGATCGTCCAGAGCTTCGACACGGGCCACCTGCCCGAGATGTTCTTCCTGGGCGATTCGGCGTGGGCCCCCGGCCGGACCGGGAGCCGGTGGATTGCGATCAGCTCGGCGGGGGTCGGCCGGCCCGAGCCGCTTAAGAACCGCGGCCTCTCCGGCGGGAACCTCCTGGCCGTCAGCGACCTGATCGAGTCCGTCGAGCAGGACCGACTGCCGAGATCGAGCATCTACGAGGCCCGCGCGGCCACCGAGATGATCGTTGCGGTATTCGAGTCTCAGCGTCTGGGCAAGCCGGTCCCGCTGCCGCTGGGCAATCGGCACAATCCGCTGGGGATGCTCTGAGCGGGAGGGGCCGAACTGCCGCCCCTTCGGGGCTTGGCGGTTGTGTTCGGGCTTTGCGCCCAGGGGCTTGCGCCCCTGGCTATGGACGGACGGCCCTCCGGGCCTGGTCCACGGATGCCAACGGGCTACGTTCGCCCTCACCACCGAAACGCGGAAAGCACGGAGTCACGCAGGCCGCAGGGGCACCAGCCCCGAAGGGGCGCTTCGTCAATAGCCAGGGGCGCAAGCCCCTGGTGCATGGGCGGAATCGTTTCCGTAGCCCCGCGAGGGGCGGCAGACGATCGCCCGATGGAGGTCACGCATATACCGGCCGGACACAACGCCCGCATCAATCCCAAAGATGCGATTCGTCGAATCGGAGGTTGTGCCGGCGCAACAAGGCGAGGAACTCCTCCTGGAATGTCCTGACGCGATGATGCTCGGCCTGTTGCGCAAGGTATCGTTTGACTGTGGGAAGATTGGAATAGCTCACCGCAAACGCCCCGTATCCCGCCTGCCAGGCGAAGCCGCGTTGGTTGGGGAACGTCTCGTGAATCCATCGGGACGAATTGGCCTTGATGACCCTCAGGGCTTCGGCGACGCTGATCTCTCTGCCGAAGGAGCAAAGCAGGTGTACGTGGTCCGGCATGCCGCCCGCGGCGACCAGCACGCTCCCGTGGGCGCGGAGGATGCCGCCGAGGTACTCGTACAAACGCGGCGCCAGGTCGCTGGCGATCAAGGGCGCCCGGCTCTTGGTGCTGAAAACGATGTGCACGTGCAGCGATGCAAACGATTGGGGCATGGCGGTGCTCGCTGGAATGTCGAACTGCCGCCCCTTCGGGGCTTGGCGGTTGTATTCGGGCTTTGCGCCCAGGGGCTTGCGCCCCTGACTATGGACGGACGGCCCTCCGGGCCTGGAACGACCGCATTCCGCCGGAGAGGTTGCGGACGCGGAATCCGTGGTGGCGGAGGATTCGGGCGGCGTAGTAGGAGCGCTGGCCCACGCCGCAGTGGAGCCAGATTTCCCGGTCGCGGGGGAGCTCGCCGAGCCGGGCCCGCAGCTCGCCCAGGGGGACGTTGACGCTCCCGGGGACGGCCCCGGCGGCCGCTTCCCCGCGGGTGCGGACGTCGACCACCAGCGGCGGCTCCTTGCCGGCCGCCTGAAGTGCCTGCCAATCCTCCCAGTGGGAGAGGTCCACGTCGCCGCAAAGCACGTTGCCGGCCACGAAGCCGGCCATGTTGACCGGGTCCTTGGCGCTGCCGTACTGCGGGGCGTAGCACAGCTCGGCCTGTTCCAGGTCGAAGACGGTGGCCTGCTTCTGGATGGCCATGGCCAGGACGTCGATCCGCTTATCCACGCCGCGGCGGCCCACGGCCTGGGCCCCGAGGATGCGGCCCGACGCCGGGTCGAACAGGAGCTTCATCGCGAGCATCTCGGCCCCCGGATAGTAGCCGGCGTGGTCGAGCGAGTGGGTGTAGCTCTTCTGGTAAGGGATGCCGGCGGCCTTGAGCCTCTTCTCGCTGGCGCCGGTGACGGCCGCCGTGAGGTCGAACACGCCGACCACGGCGGTCCCCTGGGTGCCGCGGAAGCGGCTCGCGCGGCCGCAGATGACGTCGGCGGCGATCCGCCCCTGCCGGGCCGCCGGGCCGGCCAACGGACAGAGCGTCCACTGGCCGGTGACGAAGTCGCGGACCTCGACGGCGTCGCCGACGGCCCAGACGGCCGGGTCCGAGGTCTGCATCCGGTCGTCGACGCGGATCCCGCCCAGGGAGCCGATCTCCAGTCCGGCCCGGCGGGCGAGCTCGACGTTGGGCCGCACCCCCACGGCCAGGATGACCAGCCCGGCGGTCAGCCGGTGCCCTTGCGAGGAGATGACCGTCAGGCGGTCGTCCTGGCCCGGCTCGATCGCCGAGAGGCCGTCCCCCAGGCGCAGGTCCACCCCGTGCCCTTCGAGCTCGGCGTGCACCGGCGCGACCATCTCGGGGTCCATGGGTGGCATCACCTGGGCGCCCGCCTCCAGCAGGACGACCTCGATGTTGCGGCGGGTGAGGTTCTCGGCCATTTCCAGGCCGATGTAGCCGCCGCCGACGACCACCGCCCTGCCCGGCCGGTGCTGCTCGATCCGGGCCCGGATGCGGTCGGTGTCTTCCAGGTTCCTCAGGGTGACGACACCAGGTAGATCGACCCCCGGACAAGCCGGCCGGATGGGGACGGCGCCGGGGGCCAGCACCAGGGCGTCGTAGCGCTCCGTGGCGCCCGCGCCGGTCAGGAGGTTCCTGACCGTGACGGTCCGCCCCGGGCGGTCGATCGCTTCGACCTCGGTGCGAATGCGGACCTCGATGCCCAGCCAATCGCGGAACCGCTCGGGCGTGGCCACGAGGAGCCGCTGGCGCTCGGCGATCACCCCGCCCAGGTAATAGGGCAGGCCGCAGTTGGCGAACGAGACGTCCGGCCCGCGCTCGAAGACGAAGATCTCCGCCGCTTCATCCAGGCGCCGCAGGCGTGCGGCGCAGGCCGCCCCTCCGGCGACGCCGCCGACGATGAGGATTCGCTTGGAAGGCATGTCGTGATGTTCCTTTCGCTCGCAATGGGTGCAACTATCCACTATCCACCATCCACTATCCACTACTTCTCCGCCACCAGCGACTTACCGCTGACGTTTTCCACGGCCACCTGGTACCCGGCAGGCACGACGAGCCGGTAGTGCAGCCGGCCGTCCTGCCGGCGCCAGCGGAGCTCGATTGGTCCGTGCGGCGTGGGGATCGCCCCTTCGCACCAGGGGAGGCGGAGGTCCTGGAAGCGGACCTCGACCCGCTTGCCGACCACGTCGACCCTGCGCAGGCCCAGCACGTCGCGGTAAAGCGTGTGGACGACGTGCGAGGCGAAGCCGTGGTTGCAGCTCGCGTAAGCCCCCACGTTCTCCCAAAGCGTCCCGGTCCGGTCGGCCATGTAGAGCAGGTAGGCGATCGACTCGTCGAGGATCTGCTGCCCGCGCCCGGCCTCCGAAAGAAGCTCCATGCGCAGCATGTTGCCGATGAAGGAGTTGGCCGGGTGGACCTCGGGCCAGGCCTTGGTCTTCTGGCGGTCCGGGCCGAACTGGTCGCGGAGCACCTCCCACAATTGGGCGTCCTGCTGCCGGCCGGCCACGCCGAAGAAGAAGGCGAAGTACTGGCAGACCTCGGTGCGATTGCGGGTCACTTCGAGCTTTCCGCCCTTGCGCAGGGCGTTGTCGACGAAGAACTGCCCGTCGAACGACTGCGTGCGGACCGTCTGGCGGACCTTCCCGGCCTTGGCCGCCAGCTCCGGCAGGCCGTACATCCGCCCCGCCGCCGAAAGCGTGCCGGCGTAGAGCATGTTGCTCGGGTAGTTCACGTCCTGGACGAAATCGTTCGCCTTCGACCACTCGATGAACACCCAACTGGGCAGCTTCTCCAGCAGGCCGTCGGCGTTCTCGTACTTCTTGAGGAAATCGAGGAGCTTGAGGATTCTGGGGCGCAGGGCGTCGACCGTAGCCCGATCGCCGCTGCGGGCGAGGTACTCCTCGAGCTCGACGACGAACCACATCGCCCAGTTGGGAATGTAGACGCCGTCGTTGTGGTCGGCCGGGTAGCACATCGGCAGCATGCCGTCGGGCAGGTGGGCGAACCGCTCGGGAAGCCGATAGTTCTCAAAAAAGTTCCGCTCGATGGCCGCGTTGCCGGCCAGGTCGGCCGCCACGCGGGCGGTGAAGAAGCTGTCGCACAGCCAGCCCGCTCGCTCTCGCGACGGGCAGTCCATGAAAATGTCCGTCGCGTTCTGGCGGAAAGTGAGCACCCCGGCGGCAAAGAGCTTTTCGAGCCGCTGGTCGCCGGCGGCGAAGCGGGCCTGGCCCGGCAGCGGGTGGGCGTACTCGCGCAGCGCCACCCGCGATACCTCGCACGCCCCTTCCAGCGCGATCAGCTTCAGGTACCGCAGCGTGTACGGCTCGATCGACTCGACTTCATACGTGCCGGGCTCCAGGTCGTAGGTCACCACGTTGACGCAGCCGAGGCGCTTGAAGTCGACGTCGCCGCCGGTGAGGAGTTCGTCGAAGGCCATCGCCAGCCGGGCCTTCTTCGGACAAGTCACCTGGGCGCCCAGGAACCCGGTCAGATTGGCGCCGAGATCGAGGATCCGGTACTCGCCGGGTGGCACGGGCTGCTTGTCAGCCCGTGTGGGGACACTGGCAGGTGAGCTGCCAGTGCCACCCGGAACCGACTTGAGATGCTGCACCTCGGTCGAGACGACCACGGCGAGGTCTTTCTCCGGGTATCCCTTGAGCTTCGGGCCGACGTCGACCAGCGAGCGATCCTTCCAGAGATTGTCCACCTTGGCACGCTTCTCGACCTTGCCCGCGCCGACGAGCCCGACCGGCCGCTTCAGGTCGAACTGCGGGTAGGGAACCCCACGGGCCAAGAGGGCGTTAGCCGGCTGGAGGGCAACCTCGACTCCGCCCGGCGGGGCCTGCGGATCATGACGCCAGGTGTCCCAGCCGGGCGCGAGGCGATAGACCTCGATGAACGGCCGCTGGAAGCTGTAGCGCTGGACCTTCTGCACCCGGGAGTCGAGAATTCGCACGTCGAACGGGCGGCCCTCGCCGGCCGTCGAGGCCAGCACGCGGTCGCCGGCCGCGACCTCGGCCTGGCAGAACGAGGGCTGGTCCAGCAGGTAGTAGCTGTTGGCGTTGTAGCCGGCCACCTCGATGGCCACGACGTTCCCGCCGGGCCGGGGCTTCAGGGGCAGGTCCCAGACGTCGACGCGGTAATGCCCGTGCGGTCCCCGGGCGGGCCCGCAGCCCAGGAACCGGCCGTTGAGCCACGCCCGGTAGATCGTCGAGGCGGCCACCCGGAGCTCCACTTTCTGGCCGCCGTCCGGCGGAACGTCAATCACCGCGCGGAACCCGACCAGGAGGTTCATTTCCGTCTCGCGTCCCTTGGGCCAGACCGGCCTGGCCGAGCGGAAGGCGGCCGGCTCGGCAGCGCCGGCGGCGGCCGCCGAGAACCCAAAGGCCAACGCCACCGACACGGATCGCACGAGGAGGCATCGCATTGGCAGACTCCTGAGGGTGGATCGGTCTGAACATACCCCCCCGGGCGCGACGGGGCAAGCCCCCAGAACCCTCAGCCTGCGGCCGACACCAGGGCAACCCCGGCCTTCGAGGCCGCTTCGCTGAGCGGTTGGTCGAGCGTGGCCAAAGGGAGGCCCTCGCGCAGGGCCAGCTCGAGGTACGCGGCATCGTAAGCGGTCAGTCCATACAGCCGAGCGAGCGCGAGCACGGAAGTGAATCCCCGTTCCGCGCCTCGATGATCCAGCGCGATCGGCAACTCGGCCAGCCTGGCCAGAAACTGCTCGGTCTTGGCGGTCGTGACGCGCTCGGTGCGCTCGGCCAGAACCAGGACGTTGGCCAGCTCCAGGGCCCAGAGGCTGGGCACCACGGCTTCGTGCGTCACAAGACTGCCCAAGACGTGGTCGGCCAGAGGGCTTGTCTCATCCTCGAAGAACCAGGCTGCGGCGATCGAGCAGTCAAGCACGAGTCGGCTCATGCCCGGCCTTCCTCAATCATGGCTCGGACCTTCAGCCCGCCGAGCCGATTGCCCTTGCGGAGTTCCCGAATGGCTTGGATCGCCGCGCGAACGTCGGCCTTGGAGCGGGTGCCCACCGGCACCAAACGGGCCACCGGCACTCCGTGGCGAGTGATGGTGATCTGTTCGCCGTTGGCCACTCGATCCAGGAGACTGGGCAGATGGGTCTTGGCTTCGTAGGAACCGACGGTAGTCATGGGTCGCTCCGGTCTAGACTAGTCTTCGACTAGTCTAGTACCAATTGTCCGCCCGGTCAAGAGCCAAGTACCCCTCCACTCGCGGGTAGGGTATCCGTCATCAAGTCACCCCAGCCCACGCAGTCCCCTCGCTCGGCCCCCCTTCCGTGGGGTTCTCATAGCGCCCTGAACTTGGCAAGAGGGCCAGGGACCGCGGTCACGGGTTGCCCGGTTTCCTTGCCTGGAGAAGCTGGAATTCCCAGATGGTCGGGCCTTCCGTGGCCTGGAGGACGTTCAGCCGGAACACCCGGGCGGTGACGGGCGGGAATTTTAGCAGGCAATCCTCGCCGATCTGCGTGCCGCGGTGGAACGTCGTCCATGCGTCGCCCTGCTTGGCCTGGAGCTCGAACCGCTCGACCCGGGGGGCGTACGATTCGCAAATCCGCACGCGGTCGATCGAGCGGGGCTCGCCCAGGTCGACTTCCAGCCACGCCTGCCGGGTGCCCGCGTCGGTGGCCCAGCGGGTCTCCGGGTCGTCGTCGAAGGCCCGCTGGGGACCGTACTCGTCGACCATGTTCTGAAAAACGTTCGAGGCCCTGGCCTTCTTGCCGGCGCCCAACGAGTCGGAGGCGAGCCTGCCCGGCTTGACCTCCGCGGCCGGGCCGTCGAGCTCCAGCACCACGATCGTGTCAATGTCCTTGCGGTCGGCGGCGGGGACCGAGATCTCGATCGACTCGGCCGTCTGCTTCACCGCAACGGTGCCGCCGGTCAGCACGCGGCTGGAGACGATCTTCTTGTCGATCGGCGGGAGGACGACGGGAGCGATCCGGGGGTCGAGCAGGTGCACGTAGACCGTTCGGTCCTTGCAGGTCGCGGCGATCGATCCGGTGCGCGGGAAGGGTCCGCCCCGGGTGCCGTAGAGGCTCTGGCCGTACTGCCTAAGCCACTGGCCCATCTCGCGGAGCCGCTCGACCTGCCGTGGCTCGATCCGGCCGTCGGGCATGGGGCCGACGTTGAACAGGAGATTGCCGTCGCCCCCGACCACCCGGACGAGCGTTTGGAGGCATTGCTTGAGCGACTTGATCCGATCGTTGGGCTTCCAGGCCCACTGGTCGCCGATGGTCATGCAGGTCTCCCAGGGGCGGCTGGTCTGCATGGCGCCGACGCGCTGCTCCGGGGTGTCGTAGTCGGCCGCGAGTCCGCAGCGGTCGTTGATGACGACGTGCGGCTGGAGCGTGCGGATCGAGCGGAAGAGGTTTTCGGCGTCCCAGTCCTTGGCCGACCCGCCCAGGCCGTCGAAGAACAGCACGTCGACGCGCCCGTAGTTCGCCATCAGCTCGCGAACCTGCTCGTGCAGGTACTTGACGTACCGGGCATGGTTGGGGGTGCGGTAGTCGGGGTGGTGCCAGTCGGGCTGGGAGTAGTAAACGCCCCATGCCAGGCCGCCCTGGTGGCACGCGTCGGCAAGCTGCTTGACGAGGTCTTTGCGGTAGGGGGACTGGGGGCTGGTGATCTTGTAGTCGGTCACCTGGGAGTCGAAGTTGGTGAAACCGTCGTGGTGGCGGCTGGTGAAGACCATGTAGCGCATCTCGGCCGCCTTGGCGATCTCGACCCACTCGGCGGCGTCGAACCGCACCGGATTGAACTTCTTGTAGAGGTTGTCGTAGACGTCCAGGGGGATCTCGCCGGTTCCGCCCGTGCCGCGGCGGGGGCCGCCCCGCGACCAGCCGATCTCGGTCCCCACGAGGCTCACCGGTCCCCAGTGGATGAACATGCCGAATTTCATCTGGCGCCACCGGAGGACGTCTTCGGGTTTGGCCTGGAGATAGGGCTTGGTCGGCAGCTCGGCCTTGGCTTGCCCCCCGGCCGATTGGCCGGCCGCCAGGGCGGCGCCGTCCGCGCTGCCGGCAAGACCTGCAAGAACCAAGCAGACGAGCGCCACGCCCAGGCCGACGAGATACGGGAAACTCTTGTTCATGTCGTTCTCCTTGAGCATCCGCGAGCGGGTGGACTGACCCCAACGTTGGGGTTTACTCGGGGGGAACCGAGGACTGGCCGGGGGGCGGGCTGAGGGCCTCGGGTGGCGCGTCCTTCGCAGGAGCCGGCTTCTCGCTCTTGGAGCTGCGGAACTCCTCGAACGCGCGTTTGGCGAAACTGTCGACGGGGTCCTTGTCCAGTGCGGTCAAGAAAGCCTTCTCGGCCTTCTCGCGCTGACCGAGCCGGGCATAGTTCATCCCCAGGTAAGCCCAGGCGCTGGAGGCATTGGGGTGTGCGGCCACGAACTGCTCGAAGACGGCCGCCGCCTCCTGGTGTTTCGCGGCTCGACCCAGAGACACGCCGGCCCGCCACGCCGCCTCGGGCGACCCCTTCACCAGCTTCGCCGCGACCTGGCCGACGGCGTTGGCGTCCGGCGGGGGAGACAGGGCAAACTGCTCGGCGAGAAGCTGCAAGTTCTGCGGGTCGCGGGAAAGGCCCAGCTTGACCAGCTCTCCGGCCCGTGCCGGCTGGCCGTGCTCCACCAGCAGCGTGACCAGCTCCCGGAGCGCACCGGCGTGCAATGCCGCGGCGCCGGAGGCGTCCAAGACCGCGGCCACGTCGTTGGCATCGAAGGCGGCCAGCAGCATGTTGGCAACGCGGCTGGACGTGACGCGCGGATCGAACAATCGCCGGGGCGAATCGAATTCCAGCCGGAGGTTGACGTCGGTGTTGATGACGTCCGCAGCGTCGCCGGCGACCATGGCCCGCAGGCTCGCGTCGCCCAGAATCAATCGCCTCGGCAGCAGGGCGCCGACCCGGTCCGAGCCGAAGTGCTTCTGGAGGTCCGCGCGGACCTCGGGAGCCGCGTCCACCAGGGCCTGGGCGCTTCGGAGGACCTCGGCGGTCGGGGCAATCGGGGTCTGCGAGGCCATGAGGATGGTGTCGCCCTCCGAGATGCGAACCAGGGCCACGTGGGGGAAGACCCCGGCCACCGTCCGGACGATCATCGCGTAGTCGTCCGGCGAAAGCGAGTAGGCCTGGATCCACTGGGCCAGGAGCCCCTCCGAGGTCAGCCTGGTCTTGGCCAGCTCGTAGAATTCGCGGGTGAAGAGGTTCGACACCCCTGCAAGCCAGGGGTTCGAGGGCTCGGAGAGGATTAGGTCAAACCGCCCGGCGGTCCCGGCCAGGTAGGCCCTGCCGTCGTCGAAGACGACGGAGAAATCGGGCGAGTCGTGGGGGCGGTGGTTCACGCCGGCAAAGAGCTCGGCGCCCCCGAGAACGGCCGGCTCGATCTCGCAGCACGTCACCTCGGCCGGCTTCATCAGCAGGCTCGCGCCGCAGGTCGTGCCGCTGCCGAAGCCGATGACGAGCATGCTCTTGGCGCTCGGCCGGAGCATGCGCGGGAAATACGCCAGGCCAAGCTGCATCGCCATGTCACCCATCGTGCTGGCGTCGACCTTGCCGTTCACGCGCAGGGTGCGGTCCCCGCCGCTGCTCATGACAAGCACGTTGCACGACGCCCCCTCCTGAAAGTAAAGCACCTCTTCCGCCGGCCCGGCGGGCCGGTAGCCGTAAAGGTACATTCCGCGGTTGGTGAGTTGGGGATCGTGAGGGCGGGAAACCCCGACCAGCAGCAACCCCGCGAACATCGCCAGGACGAACAGGGCGGCCAGGTCGCGGCGGTGCCGCTGCGGAAGGAGGATGAACATCGCCACGCAGTAGATGCCCATCGCCAGCGCGACGCTCCGCGTCGTCCCCAGCCAGGGGATCAACAGCACGTTGGTCAGCGCCGCCCCGGCAATCGTTCCGCACGTGTTCCAGGCGTACACGCTTCCCACCGTCCTGCCGGCGGACTCTCCCGACGTGCCGAGCAACTGGACGAGAACCGGGAAGAGGATTCCCATTCCAATCGCGGGCAGCAGCTCCAGGCTCGCACTGGCGGCCACGCACACCAGGCCGTTGACGACCACGGTGTCGCGGATCGGGCCCATCAGGCCGACCAACCTGGTGACCGGCGGAATCAGCCAGTGCCCTGCCAAGAGCGACGCCGCCAGGGCGAGCACCACCAGGCCGGGCGTGTAGGCGAGGTGCACCACCTTGGCGATCCAAAGACGGAACACCAGGCTCCCCAGCCCGATTCCCACCAGCACCACGAACAGCACCGCCGTGAAGGCATAGGTCGAGCCGCCGAGGACCAGGGCCAGTTGCCGGGCCCACACCATCTGGAGAACCAGCGCCGCGCAGCCGGTCAGCGCGGCCGTGATCCGGAGCGCCATCCCCGGCCGGACCACCGAGGGCCCGGGCGGGGCTGCGGCCGGCTCCAAGCCGGAGGCCCCGTCCCCTGCCGGACTCGTCTCGCGGATCCGGCGCAGGGCGGGCACGGCCAGCAGCGCCAACAGCCCGATGGTAACGTTCGCCACGGCGGTCAGCGTGTTGGTCCAGGCCATCCCGAGCCAGGGCAAGAGGTGAAACCCGACCGCGTAGCAGCCAACGCCCGCGCCCAGGCAATTGACCGCGTAGAGCCACCCGGCGGAATCGCCCAGCCGCACTCCCAGCGCAGTCAACTGCCGCACCAGAAGCGGCAGCGTTCCTCCCATGAGAATGCACGGGGCGGCCAGCACCAGGAACGTCAGCACGCAGCGGACCAGGGAATGCGCCACCGGGTGCTCGTGCAGATAGGGATAGAGCATCGCGGAAGGGCCGGCCAGGCACGCCGTCCCCCAAGGGACCAACAGCGCCAACAGCCCGATGGCCGCCTCGCAGACGCCGTACCACGCCAACGGGAAGGCCGTG
>Ga0315290_10002767_pt1 | contig 12441 bp, 9 predicted proteins | sample YL17G12_0_MG_FD_203627 | JGI IMG/M metagenome (GOLD analysis project Ga0315290, IMG submission 203627) | Sediment microbial communities from Yellowstone Lake, YNP, Wyoming, USA - YL17G12_0 | ecosystem: Environmental > Aquatic > Freshwater > Lake > Sediment | place: USA: Wyoming | collected...
CTCGTGCCCATCGGCCCGGTGCCGAGGGGGTTGCTCGCCGAACTGACCGCGGCGCTGCAGGAGGTCTTCGCCGCCCCGTCGGAGGTCGGTACACCGCTCGGGAAACCCGACTTCGCCTACAACAAGGACCGGCACCAGTACCACTCGACCGCCGTGCTGCGCCGGCTCGACACCGTGGGGCCGCCCAGCCGCGAGGCGCCGACGCTGGGCGTGGTGGACGTGGATCTCTTCGTGCCCGACCAGCCCTTCGTCTTCGGCGAGGCCGACCGGGAATCGAGCACGGCGCTGGTCTCGGTGTTCCGGCTAAAGGGGGCCGACGGCCAGCCGGTGTCGCCGGAGCGGTTCACGCACCGCGCCCGGGTCGAGGCGGTGCACGCCATGGGGCACCTGCTCGGCCTCTCCCACTGCAGCGACTTCCGCTGCGCCATGTTCCTGTCGCACACGCCGGCGGACTCCGACCGAAAGGGCGCCGGGCTCTGCACCCCCTGCCGCTCGGCCGTCGGGCGCCCCTGAGGTCGCTCTGCCAGCGAGCCAGCGCGAGCTGCGGCGCCTGCTGCGGGCTCTACAACCGCGAGGACCACGGCGAGGGCGCGGTGCGCGAGCGTCTCGACGCGCGCACGGACGCGCTCGCGCTCGTGCCCCGGACGGCGGAGGCCTTCCGGCGCGCCGCGGCCCGCATCGCAGCCTCCGAGCCGCCGCCGGTCTTCCTCTCGGTTCGGGTCTGCCCGCTTCTCGGCTGGCTCGACCCGGAGCGCAGCCGGGTCGGCTGCCTGGCCCATCCCGTGGTCACCGGAGGCCCCGACCTCCGCGACCAGGGGGCCTACGACGCCTCGACCTGCGAGACCTTCCTCTGCCCCAGCCACTCCTGGCTCACCGAGGAGGAGGCGGAGATGGTCGACGCCACCTGCGCCGACGCCTGGCTCTACGGACTGGTGGTGACCGACGTGCCCTTCGTGCGGGCGGTGCTCGACGCGGTGGGGGCCCTGTCCGGGGCGCGGCTCGAGCGTCGGCACCTGGAGCGGGCGGCCGTGCGCGAGGGGCTGTGGCGCCTCTTCGCGCTCAAGGAGGAGCTCGAGCCCGGGTCGGAGGGGCTCTTCGGGGCCTTCCGTGCCGGCGCCGACGGGGAACCGGCTCCGCGTCGGATCGACTACCCGTCCATGGGCAGGGAGGGATCGCCCTGGGACGCCATCCTGCTCTGCGTGGGGGCCGACCCGCGATCGGGAAACGACCTCGATCGGCTCGAGGGCGAGGTCCGGGAGCGGCTCGAGGCCTTGGCGCGGGCACTGGCAGCGGGGTCACCGGGCCGACCCCCGGAGTCGTGGTCCCGTTCCTGCCGCCGCTGAAGCGGCGGCTGCAGTGCGGCGGCTACAGACCATCCGCCACGATCTCGGCCAGGTCCACCACCCGCAGCTTCTCTTCCTTTCCCAGCTCGTTCACGCCGTCGCGCAGCATGGTGAGGCAGAACGGGCAGCCCACCGCCACCACGCCGCCTTCTTCACCCAGCGTGCGCGAGGCCTCCTCGACCCGGTTCTGGTTGATGCGGGTTCCGATCTTCTCCTCGAGCCACATTCGGCCGCCGCCGGCGCCGCAGCAGAAGCCCTGCTCGCGGTTGCGCTCCATCTCCAGCACGCGCAGCCCGGGCACCGACGCGAGCGCCGTTCGCGGCTCGTCGGCGATGCCGTTCCAGCGCGCCAGGTAGCAGGGGTCGTGGAAGGTGACGAGCTGCCCCTCGAAGGCCCTGGCGACGCCCGGCACGAGCCGCCCCTCGGCCACCAGCCGGGCGATGAGCTCGGAGTGGTGCACCACCTCGAAGTTGCCGCCCATCTGCGGAAACTCGTTCTTGATGGTGTTCAGGCAGTGCGGGCACTGGGCGACGACCTTCTTCACCCCGTAGCCCTTCATGAGCTCCACGTTGGCGGTGGCCTGCATCTGGAAGAGGTACTCGTTTCCGAGCCGGCGCGCGGTCTCGCCGTTGCAGGTCTCCTCGTCGCCGAGGATGGCGAACTTCACGCCGGCCGCCCGCAGGATCTTCACGATGGCGCGGGAGACCTTCTTCTGCCGGTCGTCGAAGGCGCCGGCGCAGCCCACGAAGAAGAGCCACTCGAAGTCGCCCTCCGAGGCCCGCGGGACGGCCAGGTCCTCGCACCACTCGGCGCGGCGGTTCGACCCGATGCCCCAGGGGTTTCCCTGGGTCTCGATGTTCTTGAAGACGCGCGCCGCCTCCTCCGGGAAGGCCGACTCGACGAGCACCTGGTGGCGGCGCAGGTCGACGAGGCGGGAGACGTTCTCGATGAGCACCGGACAGGCGGTCTCGCACCAGCCGCAGGTGGTGCAGGCCCACACGGTGGCCTCGGGCAGCACGGTGCCCACCACCGCCGGCAGCTTCCCGGCGAGGGCGTCGCGGGCCGCGGCGTCCGGGGCCCGGGCGATGGCGACGAGCTCCGGCGCCTGGTCCTGGATGTGGTGCCGCAGCGTCCGGTTGACCTCCTTGTGGCTGAGCGGCTTGCCGGTGACGTAGGTCGGGCAATGAGTCTGGCAGCGCCCGCACTCGGTGCAGGAGTAGGTGTCGAGGGCCTCCTTCCAGGAGAGGTCCTTCACCGTGCGTGCACCGTAGTCGGGGGTCTCGCTCTCCAGATCGAGCTTGCGCAGCGCCCCGCGCGGCGGCAGCCGCTGCACGTAGACGTCGGGGAGCGCGGTGATGACGTGGAAGTGCTTCCCGAAGGGGAGGAAATTCAGGAACACCAGCACGATGACGAGGTGCAGCCAGAACGACGCCGCGCCGATGACCGCGACGGCGCCCGGCGAGAGCCCGGTCATCATCCAGGCGCCGATCGACCCGGCCGGCACGGCCCAGCCAGCCGGTGCGCCGGCCGCCAGCAGTTCCGCCCCCTCGAAGAGGATGTCGGTCGCCATCAGGCCGGCGATGAAGCCGAGGATGAGCACGCCCTCCCAGCTGCGGGTCACCCGGTCTGGCTTGGTGACGACGCGCCGCCAGATGAAGGCCAGCGACGCGAAGAGCGCGAGGAGGACCGCCGCGTCCTTCACGAAGGAGTAGGCGTCGCCGCCGGGCGTTCCCGGCCCGAGCAGCGGCAGGTGGAAATGGGGCGAGAACCCCATTCCGAAGAGGGTGACGGTCCGGGCCCCCAGGATGAGGAAGGCCGCGAAGATGAGGACGTGAAGGAGCCCGGGCCAGACCTCGCCGCGGGTGGGCAGCCGCGACTGTCCGAAGCCGAAGCGCAGGAGCGCGCGCACTCGCTCGCCCGGATGGTCGAGCCGGGATTCCTTCCGGAAGGCCCACAGGGGCGCCATCCGGCGGAGCATCGTGAAGGCGAAGAATCCGCCCGCCGAGAGAAGCAGGAGCGCGGTGAGCCAGGGGTTCATGGGGCGGCCAGTCTACCCCCTGATTCTGAAATCGGTCCACCTGCTTCTGCTACGGCTCGGCCTGCTTCTTGTCGCGGCTCCTGGGCGGCGGGTCATCCGCCTTCTTGTCCTTGCTCGAGTCCTTCTTCGCCGGTGCCGGTGCCGGTGCCGGCGCCGGCGCGGGGGTCGGCGGCCGGGTTGCGGGCGGCTTGCTCGCGGGAGCGACGGGCGGCTGCGATGGCGGACGCGCGGACGAGGGCTGCCCCGCGGCTGGCGGGGGCGGCGGCCTGGACGTGGGCGGCGGCCGGGTTGTGGGCGGCTGGGCGGCCTGCGGTGCGGCGGGCTGCTGCACGGCGGGGGGCTGGGCGGCGGGAGCGGGAGGCGGGGCAGCAGGCGGGGCAACAGGCGCCCGCGACGGGGGCGGCGCGTCGTGCCCCTGCGGCTTCCCGTTGCCCTTGTCCTTGCCGTGCCCCTGGTCGTGGTCGGACGCGATCGGACGCGGCGGCGCGACCGGAACGCGCATGCTCGGCGGCGGCGGCCGGTAGGCGCCGGGCGGCGGGGGACGGACCGCAGCGGGGGGCGGCGGGCGCGGTGGCGCGTAGGTCCACCAGGTGGGCGGCGGCGGCCGCGACGGCGACCACGGGCCTCCGTAGAGCCAGCCCGATCCACGCCAGGTGAAGCCCCCGCCGTAGGGCGGGAAGTAGTCGTGACGGTGGGGCACCTCGATGAAGCACCACCCTCCTCCCGGCATGGGGTGGCCACCCACGTAGGTGAAGACCACCGGGCCGCGCCAGAAGAAGAAGCCGTTGTCGAAGGCGTACCAGTCGAGCGGCTCCGGGAAGTAGTCGTGGACGTGCGGCCCGTCGTGGTAGCACCAGCCGCCGCCGATCGGCGCCGGCACCCCGTGCTGACCGCCGAACCAGACCTCCATCACCTGGACCGGGAGAGGCGGCGGCGGTGCGTCGGGGACCATCGTCGCCGTCGTGACCACGCAGCCGGAAAGCGCCAGGAGGATCAGGGAGAGTGCGGTCCGGCGCATGGGCGGCCTTTCGGGGTGTGGAATGGGGACGCCTGGAGGCGCCGGGAGATTCAATCTAGACCCGCGCGTGAAGGGAGTCGCGCCCGGCCCGGCGCGACCGGGCCAGCTCGACGGCGTGCTCCACGTAGAGCCGGGCGATGTCCTTGCGGGTGGCCCGCTCCAGCCCCTCGAACCCCGGCGAGCTGTTCACTTCCATGATCTTCGGGCCGTTGCGGGACTCGAGCATGTCCACGCCCGCCACTTCCAGCCCGATGACCCGGGCGGCCTTCACGGCGGCCTCGGCATACTCGCGGGGGAGCACCACCGAACGGGCCTTGCCGCCCCGGTGGATGTTGGAGCGGAACTCGCCGGTGCGGGCCTGGCGCCGCATGGCGGCCACCACCCGGTCTCCGATGACGAGCGCGCGCAGGTCGCGCCCCTTCGACTCGGCCACGAACTCCTGCAGCAGGATCTCCTGGCCCAGGTCCCAGAAGGTGTCGAGCATGCCCTGCACCTCGTCCATGGTGGACGCGATCATCACGCCCACGCCCTGCGTGCCCTGGAGGAGCTTGATGATGCAGGGCAATCCCCCCACGTGCTCCACCACCTGGGCCACCTCGTCGCGGTAGCGGCACATCGCGGTCCGCGGGATGTCGAGGCCGAAGCGGGAGAGCAGCTGGAGCGCGCGCAGCTTGTCGCGCGAGCGGGCGATCGGAACGGCCGCGGCGAGCACCGGGACGCCCATCATGTCGAACTGGTTCACCACCGCGAGGCCGTAGGAGGTGATCGACGCGCCGATGCGCGGGATGACCACGTCGATCGGCCCGATCTCCTCGCCGCGGTAGAACAGGGACGGCCGCTCGCGCGCCAGCACCAGGTTGCAGTGGAGCGTGTCGAGGACCGTGGCGCGGTGGCCGAGTGCCTTGGCGGCCTCTACGAGCCGGCGCGTGGAGTGGAGCTTGGGGTTGCGCGAGAGGATGGCGAGCGTCAGCCGGCCGCCCGGCGGCGTCTTCGCGCGGGCACGCCTGGGCGCCTTCGCGGCGCGCTGTGGAATGCCCCGGGCCATCGTCGCCGCGAGCCTACGACGCGATCCGAGGGGTCGCAAGGGCGCGGAACCGTTCGTTGCTCCACCGGTTCGGCGCTGGTAGAACCCCGATCCCCCAGGAAAGAGAGACGAGAGCGGACGTGGAATACAAGGACACCATCAACCTCCCGAAGACCGACTTCCCGATGAAGGCCAACCTGGCCCAGCGGGAGCCGGAGATCCTGAAGGAGTGGGAGGCCGGGAAGATCTTCGAGAAGATGGTGGCGGGCAACGTCGCCAGGGGCGGCCGGCGCTTCGTGCTCCACGACGGCCCCCCCTACGCCAACGGCCACATCCACATCGGCCACGCGCTCAACAAGATCCTGAAGGATCTGATCGTGAAGTACCGGAACATGGCCGGCGAGGTCGCCGACTACCAGCCCGGCTGGGACTGCCACGGGCTCCCCATCGAGCGGAAGGTGGACGAGGAGCTGGGCTCGAGGAAGCGCGAGATGGACCGCCCGGCGGTGATCGCCGCGGCCCGCGCCTACGCCCGGAAGTGGATCGACAAGCAGCGCGAGGAGTTCAAGCGGCTGGGCGTCTTCGGCCGCTGGGAGGACCCCTACGCCACCATGGACCGGCGCTACGAGGCCGACACGGTGCGAGCCCTCGCCACGGTCGCAGAGAAGGGGTTCCTCTCCCGCGGCAAGAAGCCGGTCTACTGGTGCACCACCGACCGGACCGCGCTGGCCGAGGCAGAGGTGGAGTACGAGGACCACACCTCGCCCTCCATCCACGTGGCCTTCGAGGTGGTGGGCGACCTGCCCGCCGCGGCGCTGGCCGGCCGCCCGTCGAGCCTCGTCATCTGGACCACCACGCCCTGGACGCTGCCCGCCAACCTGGCGGTGGCGGTCCACCCCGACCTCGTCTACGTCGCCTACGGCCTCGCCGGGAAGGTGGTGGTCGTTGCGAAGGACCTGCTCGGGCCCTTTCTCGCCGCGGTCGCGCCGGACGAGCTCGGCTTCGACGGCACGACGCCCGACTCGGCGCGAATCCTCGCCAGCATGGAGGGCAAGGACCTCGAAGGGGTCAAGTACCGCCACCCGTTCATGGATCGCATCTCGCCGGTCATCCTCGGATCGCACGTGACGCTGGACGCCGGCACCGGCCTCGTCCACACCGCGCCCGGCCACGGGCAGGAGGACTACGCCGTCGGCATGAAGTACGGCCTCGAGGTCCTGAACCCGGTGGACGGGGCCGGCATCTTCACCGACGCAGCCGGGAAGTACGCCGGCCAGAACATCTTCGCCGCCAACGCGACCATCGTGGCCGACCTGCACGCCTCCGGGCACCTGCTCTCCGACCCGGCCGCCTCGCTCCGCCACAGCTACCCGCACTGCTGGCGCTGCCACCGTCCGGTGGTCTTCCGGGCCACCGACCAGTGGTTCCTCTCGCTCGACCACGACGGGCTGCGCGGCAGGACGCTCGACGAGATCGACCGGGTCCGGTGGATCCCGGGCTGGGGGCGCGAGCGCATCCGCAACATGATCGAGCACCGGCCGGACTGGTGCCTGTCTCGCCAGCGCACCTGGGGCGTGCCCATCGCCGTCTTCTACTGCGAGAGGTGCGGCGAGCCGCTCGTCTCGCCCGCGCTCATGCGGCGAGTGGCCGACGAGTTCGAGAAGGAGGGCATCGAGGCCTGGTACCTCCACGCTCCGGCCCACTTCACGCACGGTGAAAAGTGCGCGAGCTGCGGAGGCGCCGACTTCCGGCGCGAGCAGGACATCCTCGACGTCTGGTGGGACTCGGGCGTCTCCTGGGCGGCGGTGGCCCAGCGCGGCAGGAACAGCCAGGTCCCGGTCAGCCTCTACCTGGAGGGCTCCGACCAGCACCGCGGCTGGTTCCACTCGTCGCTCCTCACCTCCATGGCCATCCGGGGCAAGGCGCCCTACGACGCCGTGCTCACCCACGGCTTCGTCCTCGACGGCTCCGGGCGGGCCATGTCGAAGAGCGTGGGAAACGTGGTGGCGCCGGAGGAGATCATCAAGAAGTACGGGGCCGACGTACTGCGGCTCTGGGTGGCGGCCAGCGACTACCGCGACGACGTGCGGGTCTCGGGCCAGATCCTCGACGGACTGGCCGAGGGCTACCGCAAGATCCGCAACACCGTGCGCTGGGCGCTCGGAAACCTGGACGGCTTCGACCCGGCCCGGGACTCGGTGCCGGTGGCCGAGATGGAGCCCTTCGACCGCTGGGCCTGCGCCAAGCTCGTCGAGTGGCAGGACAAGGTCTCGAAGGCCTACGCCGACTACGAGTTCCACGTGGCCTACCACGCCACGACCGAGCTGGTGAGCGTGACCCTCTCGTCGATCTACTTCGACGTGGCCAAGGACCGGCTCTACACCGCGCGCAAGGACGGAAAGGCGCGACGCAGCGCGCAGACGGTGCTGCACCTGGTGGCGCAGGACCTGCTCCGCATGCTCGCGCCGGTGCTCTCCTTCACCGCGCACGAGGCCTGGAAGTACCTGCCCGGCCGGCCGGAGGGGAGCGTCTTCGAGGCCGGCCTCCCGAAGCGCGAGCCCCCGCCCGACGCGGCGGCGCTCCTCGCGCGCTACGGCAAGCTGCTGGAGGTGCGTGCCGAGGTGCTGAAGGCGCTGGAGGCGGCGCGGCGAGACAAGCTCATCGGCTCCGGCCTGGAGGCGCAGGTGACGGTCTCCGCCGACGGGGAGACGCTGGCGCTCCTGCGCGGCGCCGAGGCCGAGCTGCCCACCCTCTTCATCGTCTCGAAGGTGGCGCTGGCCCATGGATCACTCGCAGTGAATATAGAACGGGCCCCGGGCGGGAAGTGCGAGCGTTGCTGGATCTACGCCGAGGACCGCGGCCGCGACCCGGTCCATCCGACCCTTTGCGGAAAGTGCACGGTAGCGCTGTCATGAAGCGCGGCGTCAACAAGTACGCGCTGCTGGCCGTCATCTTCGGGGTGATGGTGGTGGGCGACCAGTGGTCGAAGTTCCTGGCCGTGGACCGGCTCACCTGGGCCTTCCCCCGCGTCGGCGCCGTCACGCTCGGCCAGCGCGCGGAGGCCTTCTACTCGATGAAGCACCTGGAGGCCATGAGCCGCCCACCTCACGTGGTGTGGAACCCCATGTGGCGGATGACCTACGCGGAGAACCCGGGAGCGGCCTGGGGCATGCTCCGCGACCTGCCGTCGGGCTTCCGCCACGGGTTCTTCGTGACCATCACGCTCGTCGCGGTGGGCTTCATCCTCTGGTACTACCGCAAGCTCCGGCAGGACCAGCGCTGGATGCAGGTGGCGCTCTCCTTCGTGCTCTCCGGCGCGGTGGGCAACCTGGTCGACCGGCTCGCTCGCGGCTACGTGGTGGACTTCGTGCAGTGGCACTGGTGGAAGCGGCCGGAGCTGTACTGGCCCATCTTCAACCTGGCCGACTCGCTCATCGTGGTCGGCGTGGCCATGCTCATGCTCCACCCCGGCGAGAAGCGAAAGGGGGCCCGCTAGATGCTGCCGGTCCTCTTCCAGATCGTCATCCCGCCGGGATGGACCTGGGCGGTGGCGATCGGCATCGCGCTCGCCATCGTGGTGAGCCGCGCCGTCTCCTGGCGCCGGCAGGCGAGGAGGGACGGAAAGAAGGCTTCCTGGGGCGAGGCGCTCTGGAGCGACAAGGGCGTGCTGGCCGTGCTGCTGGTCGGGCTTCTCGCCGCCTGGCGAACCGGCGTCCTCGACGAGACCCTCCGGCTGCCGCTCCACAGCTACGGCGTGATGCTGGCGCTCGCCTTCGTGGCCGGCATCTGGCTCGCGCAGAAGGAAGCCGAGCGGCAGGGGCAGGATCCCCGGTTCGTGGGCGACCTGGCCTTCTGGATCCTGGTCTCGTCGCTCGTGGGTGGGCGGCTCTACTTCATCGCCGTCAACTGGAACGACTACTTCGGCGCGAACGCCTTCGTGGCCACGCGCCTGGGGCGCATTCCGCGCATCTTCGCGCTGTGGGAGGGCGGGCTGGTCTTCTACGGCGGGTTCATCGCGGCGGCGCTCGCGGCGGCTGTCTACCTGCGCCTGAAGAAGATGCCGTTCCTGCCGTGGGCGGACACGCTCATCCCGTCGGTGGCCTTCGGCCAGTTCCTGGGGCGCGTCGGCTGCTTCGGCGCCGGCTGCTGCTGGGGGCGGAGCTGCGACGAGGCCCTGCCCTGGGCGGCCCGGTTTCCGGCCGGGTCGCTGGCGTTCCAGTCGATGGCGTCCCGGCTGGACCCGGCGCGCTTCATCGCCCCGGACCACCTGCACACCCTCGCCATCCACCCGGTGCAGCTCTACGAGTCCCTGGGCGAACTCCTCCTCTTCGCCTTCCTGGCCATCTGGCTGCGGCCGCGCAAGCGCTTCAACGGGCAGGTGATGGCGGCCTGGCTCATGCTCTACGCGCTGCTCCGGACCACCACCGAGACCTTTCGCGGCGACGTGGAACGCGGCGTGTACCAGGGGCTCGGCGCCGGCCAGTGGACGTCGATGGGGATCTTCGCCGCCGGCATCGCCATCTGGGTGGTGGGAAGCCGGAACGCGAAGAAGGCCGTCGCCGCGCTGCCGACGTAGGGCTAGACTGCCCACGTGGCGCTGCCGCCCAAGAAGCCAGGATCCCTCCCGCCCGAGTTCGAGAGCGGCAAGGAAAGGCTCGCCAACGACCAGCTCAACGACGCCCTCGACGCGCTCGAGGAGGAGCTCGAGGAGATCAAGGTGAAGTACGAGATGTACTTCATCGGCGCCGAGCGCATGGAGCCAGGGCGGCGGCGGGAGGACCTGAAGCGCAACATCGCCCGGCTGAAGAACGCCTTCACCCGCAACGCCGCCATCCGCTTCCGCGTCCAGGCGCTTCACGCGCGGTACCTGTCCTACGAGCGGCTCTGGCTGCGCTCGACGCGCGAGAAGGAGGCGGGCACCTACCGGCGCGACGTCCTGAAGGCGCGCCAGAAGGCGGCCGCGGGGCGGGGGCAGAAGGGGACGGCCGCCATCGAGCCCGTCCGTCCGCCGCCGCTGCCGGCCGAGCGGGCGCCGCCACCGGCGGTGGCCGCCGCGGCGACGATGAGCGAATCCGAATTGCGGGAGCTCTTCGACGCCTACGTGGCGGCCAAGAAGAGCTGCAACGAGGACGTCTCCAGGCTCAGCTACGATGCGCTGGCGCGGACCGTGAACAAGCAGGCCCCGGAGATCGCCAAGAAGTTCCAGGCCAAGCGAGTCGAGTTCAAGGTCGCGGTGCGGGATGGGAAGGCCGTGCTCACGGCCGTCCCGAAGCTCTGAGGGGAGGGGCGCCGGGGCCCCTCCGGGCTTGCGTCCGTCGGTGAGCGATCGTAAAACTGCCCCCCTCGGTCGCCCGGAAGGGTGACCGGACCGCATCGCCCGGGTAGCTCAGTCGGTAGAGCAGGGGACTGAAAATCCCCGTGTCGCTGGTTCGATTCCGGCCCCGGGCACTTCTTCAACTCGCGCCGACATCGGCCCACCAGGACGCAAATTCTGGTGGGCCTTTAGCTTTTCGGACGCCGGCGACGAAGTCGCGTTCGAGCCGTCGTCGTCCACTGCGTCCACCGGATCCGCCGTTTCCGTGGGCGCTGTCACAAATGTGCTACAGACGCCCTGCGTCAAACCCATCGCGCGCGCCATGACGGCCGCGAGCTGCTCGGGGGTCTGGCGCCCGTAGACCCGCTCCAGCATCCGCGTGTCCTTGTGCCCCATGGCCTGTGCGATGGGGTAGAGCGGCACGCCCGCCTCCACCTGCCAGCTCGCGAAGGTTCGCCTCAGGTCGTTCGGGCTGCAGCGCTCGATGCCGGCCCGCTCGCAGGCGTCGAGGAGGTCCCGTCGTGCGTTGCGCCAGACGCGAAAGAGTGGGCCGCCGGTTCCCTGCGCATGCTCGACCGCGTACTCGAGGAGCGAGCGCTGGCCGGGGCTCACGATGGGGACCGTCCGGAAACGCGTCTTCCGCTTCGTGCCGCGGAGGAGCACCGTCGCGAGCCCCTCGCCGACGTCCTCGCGCCGGGCCAGTTCCGACTCCCGCCAGCAGGCAGACGTGGAGACGATGAAGGCCACCCGTGCGGCGCGGTCCGGGAGGAGCTCGTGGAGCAGCTTGCCCAGCTCGCTGGCCGTGAGCGCGCGGGTTCGCGGCACGGAGCCGCACGAGAGGGAAGGGGACGTGGGCGCCGCCGTCGGCGGTCTCGAACAGGCGGACCAGGTGGCCCGCCTTGGAGCGGTGGAAGGCGACCGTGTCGGGGCTGCGCCGGCCGGCCTGGACCTCCTCCTCGTCCCGGGCGAGCAGGAGCTGGAGCGCGTCGGTCAGCGTCGCGGTTCGCGCGGCCGCGTGATCCGGATCGGCGGCGTCGAGCTCCCACTGGCGGGCGACCCGCTCGGCCGCCGCGCGGTCGCGGCAGCGGGTGGTCCGGACCACCCGCCGGCCGTCCTCGTAGAACCACCCGTACCAGACCCGGCCTCGCTTGAAGATCCGCTGCACGACAGCACCTCCCTGGCGTAACGCTCCCAGACGTCGAGGGGGACCCGGAGCAGGCCCCGCTCCCCCGGTGGCCGCTGCGACGCCCGGCGGAGATGCTCGTAGGCGAGTGCCCGCGAGCAGCCCAGGGCCCGGCGGACGTCGGTCGCCGAGACCCACATCGTGACCAAGCCGAAGCGGCGCGACTCGGTGACCTCGCCCAGCATCAGCGTCCCTTCTTCCGGGACCTCGGGCCGTCGAACCCGGGCCCCTCTTCGCGGACGGCAAGGCTCCGCTGGAAGAGCAGGTGCAGGAGGTAGGCCTCCCGGTCCATGCCGAGCGCCGAGCGGTCGTCGTCCAGGATGACCCTCGCGACCTCCGGCAGCCCGAAATCCCCGGTGACGCCCCCCATGACCCGGATGACGTAGGCGGTGAGATCGAGCCCCCTCCGGTCCGCCTCTGCCCGGAGCCTCCCCACGAGCTCCCGAGGAATCCGGAACGTCTGCATCACCTTCTCCGTCGTCTCGAACGCCTCCGACTTTTTCTGTGCCTTCCTCGAAGCC
>Ga0315290_10002768_pt1 | contig 12438 bp, 10 predicted proteins | sample YL17G12_0_MG_FD_203627 | JGI IMG/M metagenome (GOLD analysis project Ga0315290, IMG submission 203627) | Sediment microbial communities from Yellowstone Lake, YNP, Wyoming, USA - YL17G12_0 | ecosystem: Environmental > Aquatic > Freshwater > Lake > Sediment | place: USA: Wyoming | collected...
AGGATAATCAGCCGGACGATCCGGTCAAGATAAATGTGCTTCAGGTGAAAGCGAATCCCAAGTGGGAAGATAAAACATTTGCCCCGATTCAACTGGAACGGACGCGCGACACGGGATTACGACATTTAGATGGCACGATATCTATGGCACGAACTGGGCCGAATACCGCTACACACCACTTTTTCATTTGTGTTGGTGACCAGCCGGCGCTGGATTTTGGCGGAAAACGTAATTCCGATGGGCAAGGATTTGCCGCTTTTGGCCATGTTGTCGAAGGTATGGACGTTGTACGAAAGATACATACTCTTCCTGAAAACAAGCAGATACTTACACCTCCAGTGGAAATTCAACGAGCTGTCAGGCGGCATTAAATCTTTGTCCGTCCAAAAATCGTCCTCAGCGTAATTCAACTATGCCCGCGGCGATTTTTGACCTCTGCCTCATTGACAAAAATTTCGCTCGTTCTCGCGACAAAAGCAATCTTTAGAGGTTCCCATTAGTTTATCACGCGGATTGTGCTTTTGTTTTCGATGAGCATATCGTAGAGTTCTTCGACATCTTTATTATGCAGACGGACACAGCCGCGACTGGCGGCCTGGCCGATCTTGTCAGGCTCAATCGTACCGTGGATGCCAAAGCCAATTTGTCCCTTGGCCAGACCTTCCAGACCTTCCATTGCGATCCATCGCTCACCGAGTGGGTTTTCCGGGTCGTCAGGCAGATATTTCTTGTTGGTTTCCGGATCGGTCCATTCGGGATTGACCTGTTTGAGTTTTACCAGCCACAGACCGGTTGGCGTCTGGCGATCCGCATTGCCCAGGCCAACCCGATACGTCCGCACCAGCACATCACCCAGATACACCGACATCAAAAACCGTTTGCGATCAACAACGACATGAAACGGTCCCTGGACTATTTTGATAATTTTTCCGAAGGGCACCTTGTTGAGATCCGGTATGTTGTTTATTCGCCCGATCAACGGATATGGTATGTCAAATTTAGGTCCGATCTTCGCTAAATTATCGTCGATTTTGTAGCGTTGGCAAAACTTGTCACCAGGAAAAACGTTACTGGAAAACAACCAGACATCGGTGGCCTGATTGAGCAATTTACGGGCCTCGGCTTCCTGCAAAGGCGGCAGTTGCAGCTTTACCGCCTGGCTGAGACTGGCACGGGCGGTGATGTAATCCCCAGCCGTCAATGCCGCCATGCCTTTTTGCAGTAGTATCTCCGCCTGAGTGGGCGTCTGGCCGGCAGGTTCTGCGGGAATCGTTTCCACCGTGGGATTGCCTGCCGATTCGGATGTCACCTCAGAGATGCCCGGTTGAGCCAAAGCATTATCAGGCCCCGCATCAGCGGTAACAGGCGGCTTGTAAAGCAGTTCAGTCTCATCAGTCAGCGAAACGTCAACGTCTTCGGCTATACCCGGAACAGGTATATGAAAGCCAATGCGCCATATCGCCAGGCCAATCATCACCACAAAGGCAACCCCTAAGAATATTCGTCTTCCCTGATATTTATTGTTACCGTTACTGGAGTAGTTTTGCTTTGCCATGCACAAATCCTTTCGAAATATAAAGTTGCGTTTATAAACAGGCTTTTTTCCCGGGGCGACATTCTGGATGGTTTCGGGAGAATCTAAGATTCCCTCAGAACATCCCCGATCCGCTCCAAGGCCCAGTCGATATCTTCTTTGGTAATAATCAGCGGCGGGGCAAATCTGATTACGTTTTCGTGTGTTTCCTTGCAGAGCAGTCCCTTGTCTTTGAGCTTCTCACAAAACCGTCTGGCGCCACCGGAGTTCTTATGCAATTCCACACCGATCAGCAAACCTTTACCGCGAACCTCTTTGACATAAGGACTATCGATGCTCGCCAGTTGCTCCATAAAGTAAGCTCCCATCCTGGCTGAGTTCTCCACCATCTTTTCTTCCACCAGCACCTTGATCGCTGTGCGGGCCACAGCACAGGCCAACGGATTACCGCCAAAAGTACTGCCGTGATCGCCAGGCTGAAAAACGCCGAGCACCTCTTTATTGGAAAGAACCGCGGAGACCGGATAAAGCCCGCCTGACAATGCCTTACCCACCAGTGTCAGGTCTGCTACCACGCCTTCGTGTTCCTCGGCCAGCAATTTACCGGTCCGGCCTAGTCCGGTTTGAATCTCATCGGTAATCAGTACGATACCTTTCTCATCGCAAATCTGACGCACCTGGCGCAGATATCCATCGGGCGGCACGATGATACCGGCTTCCCCCTGGATCGGCTCCACCAGGAAGGCTACCGTATTGGGCGTAACGGCCTCTTCCAGGGCATCGGCGTCACCGAATGGAATAATCTTGAAACCGGGCGTAAAGGGTGAATATCCGTCCCGATACTGTTGTTCGGTACTGAACCCGACGAGGGTAATAGTTCGGCCGTGAAAGTTATTTTCACAAACGATGATTTCCGCTTTGCCTTCGGCAATTCCTTTGGTCTTGTAGCCCCATTTACGCACCGCCTTGATGCACGATTCCACCGCCTCGGCGCCGCTGTTCATGGGAAGCACCTTATGAGAATCCGTCAACTGGCAGATTTCCTTATAGAACAAGCCCAGTTGATCGTGACGGAAGGCACGCGAAACAAGAGTAAGCCGTTTTGCCTGCTCAATCATAGTAGCCACGATTTTAGGATGACAATGTCCCTGGTTAATCGCTGAGTAAGACGAAAGAAAATCAAGATACTTGTTTTCTTCCACGTCCCAGACCCAAATACCCTGACCGCGGGTTAAGACAACATCCAGCGGTTTGTAGTTTTTCGCCCCATAATCCTCTTCCAGGGCTATATAATCCTGAGTTCGCATCACTAATCCTTTTCAACAAAATCAATAACTCCATCAGTTGTTTTGGTCTCGAAACAGTTCAGTACCTGCCTGTCCTGCCACAGCCTTGTCGATCGCCTCCACAGAGGTAATCACAGCACGTTCACCGCCGTTTTGCAGAAATCGCATAGCTGCCTTTATCTTGGGAGCCATGCTGCCGATAGAAAATTGGCCATCCTCCAGATAACGCCCGGCTTCTTCAAGCCTCATCGAACGCAGTAGTCGCTGATCGGGCTGACCATAGTTCAGCATCGCGCCGGGGACATCGGTTGCCATAACAAAAACATCCACCCCCACCTCCTGGGCCAGCTTAGCGCTGGCCAAATCCTTATCGATAACCGCATTCACACCGGAAAAGGCACGCCCTTCACGGATTACAGGTATGCCACCGCCGCCGCAGCAGATAACAATAAAGTCCATCTCGATGAGTTTCTTGATCTCGCGTTTTTCCACAATGGTCACCGGTTCCGGTGAAACCACCACCCGTCTGTACCCTTTGTCCGTCTTGCACATCGGATAATCTCCGTGTTGTTGCGCGTAAACCGGTCCGATAGGTTTGGAAGGGCTGAGAAAGGCTGGGTCTTTTTCATCAACCACCACATAACTGATAAGGCTCACCAGTTGCTGAGTATGAATACCCAAATCCATCAGTTCGCTGTCCAGAGTCGATTCGATCATGTAACCGATCTGCCCCTGCGTCTGGGCCACTAAAATCTCCATGGGTAATCTCGGAACCTCCCTACAGCATTCCTGCTGCAGTAATAGATTGCCCACCTGGGGGCCGTTGCCGTGCGTGATAATAATCTTATACTCGCGGCAGAGCTTGGCAATCTGGCGAATCGGCACCTTCAAATTTTCAAACTGCTGATCAATATCACCGGTCTGCCCCTTACGGACAAGGGCATTGCCGCCCAAGGCCACCAGCAGGGTCGGCCTGGTCGATTTTTCAGCTATATCTTCCATTATCTGTTTCAAACGGGAATTTTCCGGGAAGTCACTTCCTGCAGGTGGTTTGTGAGAACATCCTCTAGGCGTGGCCGGCCACAATCCCGGTATTCATAACGCACACGAAGCGTTGGTTTGTCGATGGTAACTATTCTGGGCAGATCTATCGGTGTGCCAAAAAGAACCAGGTCGCACTTGGTACTATTGATGGTAAGTTCCAGTTCGCGAATCTGCTTGTCACTGTATCCCATAGCCGGCAACACCGATCCGATATGCCGATAACGATTATATGTCTCTTTAATACTCCCGCAGGCATAGGGTTTCGGGTCAACGATCTCGGCCGCTCCATATCGCTCGGCGGCAATAACCCCGGCGCCAAAATCCATTTCTCCGTGAGTGAGCGTCGGACCGTCTTCAACCACCAAAACACGTTTGCCGCGAATTTGCTCCGGATCATCGACAATTATTGCTGATTCTGCCAGGACAACCTCCGCCTTGGGTGCGTACACCTCTATATTGTTCCTGACCTGCGCTACCTGTTCATCGGTAGCGCTGTCCACCTTGTTGATAACCGCGATGTCGGCCATCATCATGTTGATTTCGCCCGGGTAATACCGTTTTTCATGCCCGGCCCGGTGCGGGTCGAAAACTACGATATGCACATCGGGATAATAAAACGGTGTGTCATTGTTTCCTCCGTCCCACACAACAACGTCGGCTTCCTGTTGGGCCTGGTCGATGATCCGGCCATAATCGACTCCGGCATAAACCACGATATCATCCTCCACCAGTGGCTCGTATTCTTCTCTTTCCTCGATAGTACATTTGTGTTTCTCGAAATCTTCGTAACAACTGAAACGCTGTACCGCCTGCTGTTTCAAATCGCCGTAAGGCATGGGATGACGAACCACAACGGCTTTTTGACCCCTGTCAGCCAAAATTTTGCACAAGTAACGCGTAGTCTGTGACTTGCCGCAGCCGGTCCGCGCAGCGCAAACCGCCACGAGCGGCTTTGAAGACCGCAGCATTGTACGGGTCGCACCAAGCAGTGTGAAATCGGCACCATTGGCCATTACCATCGACGCCTTGTGCATGATCTCACCGTAAGGAACGTCGCTGTAACAAAAAACTACCCGATCAACCTGATGTTCCCGAATAAGCTCAGTCAACTCGTCTTCCGCATAAATCCCAATGCCATCGGGATAGAGCCCGCCGGCCAGTTCACGCGGATAGCGGCGCCCGTCAATATCAGGAATCTGCGCAGCCGTAAAGGCCACAACCCGATAACGCGGATTGTCTCTGAAGCAGACATTGAAGTTGTGAAAGTCACGCCCCGCGGCCCCCATAATAATTATCTTTTCAACCATAATCACCCTTTCATTGCTCTGCTAAAAACAAAAAATCCAAAGTAAATTAATCAGTTATAACAGTAAGACAGAACCTCCTTAGGCTCCGGCAAACTGCTGCTATTCTACGCACTGTTTCACAGTTTTCCAAATTATTTTTCAAAACGCCTGACGCGGCGGTCGGTGACAAGCATATTTAGAGTAACGTCATGTTCGGTTACCGGCACCGCTTCGATAACCTGCTGTTCGACCGCCAGACCGCAACTTAGCCCCCGAAAATCGTTACAACCCAGGAAACGATCATAAAATCCGCCCCCGCGGCCAAGACGGTTGCCCTGAGAATCGAAACCCACCCCCGGAACCACAACCAAATCGATTTCACCTGTCGGCATCGCTTTGCCCATTGCGGGATAACGCAGCCCATAACGGTCAGAGACCATCTCACACGTCAAACCCACCAGACAAACCGCGATCATCTCCCGAGTGTTCCAATCAACCTTCGGAACCAGCACTGTCTTGTTCCGCTCAAACGCCGTCAAAATTGCGCACGTGCTGTCCACCTCACCGCTCGGCAGTGACAAAAACATCATAACTACCGAGGCACGTTCGAACTCCACGGTAGCGCACAACTTTTCACAGGCCCAGCGGCTTTTCTGCTGAAGTTGCTCTTTGGGCAGCTCCTTCAAACGCCCAAGTAGTTGGTTGCGAATGTCTTTTTTGCCCATGGCTACCGTCTTACTTCCTTGATGGCGGTGCTTTACTGGTACTGCCTTTTTGCTCTGACTCGCTGTCACCGCGACAGTATTGTCTAAATTTGGCCAGGTATTGTCCAATCCGTTCTTCCATTCCCCGGCTGGTAGGTTGATAATACTGCTTGGCGAAGCTCGCAGGCATATATTCCTGCGGGGCGTAGCCTTCCGGAAAATTATGCGGATACTGATAACCTACGCCGCGGCCGAGTTTTTTGGCGCTGTGATAATGAGCATCTCGAAGATGATCGGGCACCGGAGCGGTTCGACCCTGACGCACATCCTCGGCAGCCTTCCAGATCGCCTCGGCGCTGCGGTTGCTCTTAGGAGCGCAGGCAATATAAATAGCCGCCTGTGCCAAAGGCAATTGCGCCTCGGGCAGGCCCACAAACTCGCTGATCCCCACCGCGGCCCCGGCCAACACCGTGGCCATCGGGTCAGCGTTACCCACATCCTCAGCGGCACAAACAGCAATCCTCCGGGCGATAAAACGCGGGTCTTCACCGCCAACAATCAACCGAGCCAGCCAATACACCGTCGCATCCGGATCACTGCCTCGCATACTTTTTTGCAGAGCGCTGGCCAGATCATAGTGATTATCGCCCGCCGCGTCAGCGACCAGGGCCTTTTTCTGGATCGATTCGACCGCCAGGGCTTTGTCAAAAATCAATCCTTTCCCGACAGACGATTTATCGCTCGATTCCGATTCAGACACCTTACCGGGCTTTTCTTTTTGCTGGTGCAACTGGGACAACACACCAACTTCCAGGGCCGTCAGTGCACGGCGGGCATCGCCGTCGCTCATAACAGCCAAATACTCCAACGCCTCGTCAGTAACACTAACATCATATCGACCCAGCCCACGTTCGCTATCGGCAAGGGCCATTCGAATTATTTTGATGATATCGGTTTTGCTCAGCGGCTCAAACTCAAAAATGGTGCTGCGCGAAACCAGTGCCGAATTGACCGTGAAATACGGGTTTTCCGTTGTAGCGCCGATCAGAATAACCGTACCGTTTTCCACATCGTCCAGCAGAACATCCTGCTGACTCCTGCTGAAACGGTGGATTTCATCGAGAAACAACACCGTCCTGCCCGCCTCCCCGGCCAGACGGTCCACAGCCCCCTTGATAATTTGGCGGATTTCCTTAACACCGATAGCCGAGGCGTTGGTTGGAATAAATTCCGCCGACGTCTGCCGCGCGATAACGTACGCCAACGTCGTCTTACCGGTGCCCGGCGGACCATAAAATATCAAGCTGCTGAGCCGATCAGCCTTGAGCATCCGCCAGAGCAGCTTACCGGACGCGATAAACTTCTCCTGTCCGACAAACTCATCCAGCGACCGTGGCCGCATCCGCAGCGCCAATGGCGCCGCTCCAGCAACGTTTTTCTGTTCCATCTCGGCAAATAAGTCCATAGGTCGCATTGTAACTATTTTTCAGGCCATAATACAATTAGTAACTCATAACGATTGAATTTTCGCTTATGCGGCTCTACATGTCCCGTTTTCATCCAAAGAGTGAATATGGCTGGCAGGGTGGTCGATAAACCAATAGAGCAGTTAGTTGCTCGTAAAAATGCGATCTTTTGTAACCCTTTGCTGGAGTAGTACTTATGTGTGGAATAGTTGCATATCTGGGCGACAAACGGGCCGAGCCGATCCTGATAGAAGGCCTAAAGCGTTTGGAATACAGAGGTTATGACTCAGCCGGCATTGCCGTTCTCGACGGGTCCGATCTGCAGATAGTCCGTTCAGCAGGACGGATTTCCGGACTGGAAGCTATCTTGGCCGATAAAAAAATAGACGGCACTATAGGAATAGCTCACACCAGATGGGCCACCCACGGCAAACCCTCCACCAAAAACGCCCATCCTCACCTGGACCACACCGGCAAGATCGCCATCGTCCACAACGGAATAGTCGAAAACTTTGCCACGCTCAAAAAATGGCTCATTAGCAAGGGATGCACTTTCGCCAGCGAAACCGATTCCGAAGTCATTGCCAACATGATCAGCATCTTTTATCACGATGAAACCCAATACAACGGCAGCGAAACCGACCTTGCCGACCGATTGGAAACAGCCGTGCGCCTGACCCTCAGGGAGTTGGCCGGAACCTATGGAATAGCTGTTATTTGCCGGGACGTACCCGATCTCTTGATCACGGCCAGACGCGGCAGTCCAATTGTTTTGGGCATCGGTGACGGAGAGTTCGTTGTCGCCTCGGACGTAGCTGCTATTGTCAAACACACCACCCAGGCGATTTACCTCGGTGATAGCGAAATGGCGGTCATTAGCCGGGACGGTTATCGCACCTCGACCATCGACAATGTGCCCGTAGCCGCCAGGATCGAACAAATTGAGTATTCGCTCGACGAGATCGAGTTGGCAGGGTTTGAGCATTACATGGCCAAGGAAATCTTCGAACAGCCCGCCACCATTGAAGCCTGCCTCAGCGGACGGCTCGACACCACTGAAGACCAGATCAATCTGGGTGGTATTAGCAGTCTCAGCCGGGAACTGGTCCGAGCAAGCCGCATCAACATTGTCGGATGCGGAACCGCATGGCACGCTGCGCTGGTCGGAGAATACCTCTTTGAAGAATTGGCGGGAATCCCTACGGAGGTGGATTACGCTTCGGAGTTCCGATATCGCAACCCCATCATCCAGGACGGCACCATCCAGATCGTTATCAGTCAGTCGGGCGAAACGATAGACACCTTGGCGGCACTGCGGGAAGCAAAAGATCGCGGCGCGACAACTCTAGGCATAGTCAATTCTGTGGGCAGTACCATCGCACGCCAGACCGACGGTGGAATCTATCTGCACGTAGGACCCGAAATAGGCGTAGCCTCCACCAAGGCGTTTACCGGGCAGTTAGCGGTTCTGACCATGACGGCCCTGTACGTAGCCCGGCGGCGACACATGTCCCAACATCGGCTCAGCCAATACATCCAGGCCCTGAGCAAAATACCGGACCAGATTCGAACCATACTCGGACAAAGTGACTATATCAACCAGATAGCCCGACAGTATTCACAGCGGGAAAATTGGCTTTTCCTGGGACGGGGATATCAGTTCCCCATCGCTTTGGAAGGAGCACTCAAACTAAAAGAAATTTCATACATCCACGCTGAAGGACTACCAGCAGCGGAAATGAAACACGGCCCTATCGCACTGATTACGCCGGAGATGCCGGTAGTCTTTATCGCCCCACACTGCGGCCAATACGAAAAAATCGTTGGTAACATGGAGGAGGTCAAGGCTCGCGGTGGAAAAATTATCGCCGTAGCCACCGAGGGCGACGACCAGATCAACAATTACGCCGATCACGTATTCACCGTACCAGACACCCTCGATGAACTGCAGCCGATGCTGACGGTCATTCCGCTGCAACTGTTGGCATATCATGCAGCGGTAATCCGCGGTCACGACGTCGATAAACCACGCAACCTGGCCAAAAGCGTAACGGTAGAATAAAAAATGCGACTTGGCCGGACCTGCCAGGAATTTTTTGCTTTCAATTTCCAGATCACGACATTAAACTAAGCGCATGTTTTTCCGCAGAAAAAAAACAAATTCCCAGCAATTCTCGGCTGACAAAATGGAACTGCCTGGCGACATGCAGGACACACTCGAACCGCTGAACGAGATCGAAAAGGCCAGACGGGACATAATGCTGGCCTGCCTGGAAGCCGCCAGGCGCGAGCAAGTCGATCAGCCTGAAGAATTTCCACACGCCACGGACCAGCCACCTCCGGAACAGACTCAACCGCAGAAAACCGAACCACAACAAATTGAACCGCGGGAAACCCAATCCCGGCCAACCGAACCACGGGACAATGACGCAAGTGTCGAACCAGAACCCGAACAAAACCCTCCCGATCTAACAGAAGATATCAAAACAACTGAACAAATCAATCTGACCGAACAAACCAGTCAGCCCGCTGCCAACGGCCTTGCGGACCTTACAAACCAGATGCCGCCGCCCAATCACCCCCCCACCTATGCTATCCCTGCCGACCAGCCAACTTATCGGAACAAATCGCAAAATATAAAAGACAACAAGCTGATCGATGAGATATTGAACGGGATTGTAACCGAAGACATCGCCCGCAATCATAAACCACCGGCAGAGCCATTATGCCCATACTAAATGAAAATACCAGGTACAACAATATCAACTGGGCATACCAACCATGTTTCCTCAGTCAAAATCCAAACTGACCAACTTGTCCTTTCTTATCATTTCACCAAAAGGTAACTCCTTATTTTGTATGCACTTACGAAAATCCACATTAGTAATCATTTTGTCCCGCTTTGGTAAGACCTTCAATTGTAATATCCTGTAAAAATAAACACTTCCAAAAATAAACACTTCATTATAAGCACAAAAAGTTGTATAATGAGGTTCTCCAGGTTTCTGGTAAAAGGTAGGATGAAAAGCGCAATGCAGATTCAGCGATATAAATGGTTGACTTGTTCGATCTTGGTTTTGTTAGGGGCGGTTGTTCTTGGGATAGCGGCTCGTTTGACGATTGTGCCCCGGATACCGCCGGACAATATCATCTGCCAGAAATTCTATTTCGAGCTTGACAGCAAATCGATCGAAAACGGTTGGCAGTGGGACTGGTTTGCCGGCCGGCAGAAACTGGACATCCTGAAACTGGCCCATGAAATAGAACCGTTATTAAGAGATCGCCTCACCATAACGACGGACAGACAATCCCAACAAATCACTTTATCCCTTCGTTGCCCCCAGACCAGCAGGAACCTGATCGACAGTTTCCCCAAACTCATCTCGGACTATGCCAAACAGCAAAAGGCGGGCGAAACGACCGGCCAGGCCGCTATTGAGGCGGCGTTGCGGAAACAGTTGAAAGAAAAAAACGAACAATACGATAAGCAATTACAGAACCTGGTTCTGCTCCAAAGCGAAAATGTATGTATGATCGCCACCAATATCACATTGGAAAATCTGGAAGGTCAAAACAGACCGTCGGTTGACCTGAGGGAATTTGATGATTTTGTAAAGCCCAGCATCGCTAAAATTCTGACCGAAGATGCCGAACTCAAGCAATTACGTCCCCGGCTTGGCGAACTGCAAAAAAAAATCGCACAACTGGATATCAAAGCCGGTCGATCCGACTCAGACGATCAACTGCAACAACTGAAACAGCAGCGACAACAGCTTACTTGGCAACAGGACGAGCAGCAGCAAAAATTTAACCAGCGACTTCATCTGCTGAACGAAAAAATCAAAAACGAAGCTTGGCCGAAATATTACAATAAACGCCGGACGGATATCCTCAAAGAACTGGATGCCAATTCCGACAAAGAACTGGCCATGAAAGATCAACTCGAACGCATGAAGGATTGCATCGATTTGATTCGCTCATTTCTGCCGCAAGAATCCGCATTTGGTACAGATATAAACATCGGCCAACAGATGCGTCAGCAAGTGGTTTTTTGTCCGATATTGCGCCACCCGCTTGACACTTATACGCTCCGCTCCAGTCATAGTCTGCCCCAATACACAATAATGGCGATCGCGGTTCTGCTAGGTGGCGGTTTGGGGCTGATCCTTGGCACAAATAACCGCACAGCACGAAAAACCACAAAAAAACCGCAGATACAACTCGACACCGAGCAGGCAACACCTGACGATGATCGACCCGTACGTGACGAAACACCCATCGGCCTATCGGACACCACCGCTCCAGCACCGGACAACGAGTCCACCAACGAGAGCAATCAGCAAATCCGATGGACTAAACAGTACGACCAGCTCGCCGAAGCCGCCGAGCAGCTCCACCGTCAGATCGACTCACCAGTCATTCTTCTTGGCGCCTTTGACCACAACGACGGTTACACACGTACCGCTGTCAACCTGGCCATCGCGCTGACTCGCTCATCGTTATCAAAAGTACTGCTGGTCGAAGCCGATCACTGCAGCGGTGAACTGGCCGACGTATTCGAACTGCCACACGGCCCAGGTTTCTTCGAGTGGCGCCGCGGAGAAATATGGTCCTCAAAAATAATCACAGAAACATCTCTGCCTGGTTTGAGTTTTATGCCGGCCGGACTTCCTTCCGCCGAACAGTTAGACCCCAAAATCGATTTGACTAAAGAACGGCACCGCTGGGCAAATCTTCGCAAAAATTACAATGTGATTTTACTGTATAATCGAACCGCTTTGGTATCCGAACCCGAAACTCCCGGGCAAATTGCCGCAGACCAACTGCCGGACCTGGCCGATGGCATCTTCGCTTGCCTGCGCAGCGAACGCAATTCCAGGCAAATTGACGCACTCCTCACCGGACGCAACTCACAACTACTCGGAATAATCCCTCTATAACCTTGGTACTCCGCAAATAACCGGTAGCAAGGTTGAGTTTGTAAGTCCTTTGAGGGTGCATGTCACGTTTGTAGGTAGGTTTCTCATGCAGCCAGTGGTTTTCCGGCCCACAATTGGACCCATTGGCGGTTTAACCAAGCTATTCGCAGGGCCAATATTGCTGATGAGCCGCTACGAT
>Ga0315290_10002769_pt1 | contig 12438 bp, 21 predicted proteins | sample YL17G12_0_MG_FD_203627 | JGI IMG/M metagenome (GOLD analysis project Ga0315290, IMG submission 203627) | Sediment microbial communities from Yellowstone Lake, YNP, Wyoming, USA - YL17G12_0 | ecosystem: Environmental > Aquatic > Freshwater > Lake > Sediment | place: USA: Wyoming | collected...
ACCCCCTAAAGGAACACTGTTGGAAGTGCATGCGGATCACTGTTGGAAGTGCATGCGGATCTAGGGCAAAGCGCTGTTGGAAGTGCATGCAGATCACTGTTGGAAGTGCATGCGGATCTAGGTGTAGAACCAGTATTCATGCGGCTTAGCGCCCTGCTGAACTGTATTGAACTAAATACGAACGTATTTGAACTGCAAAAAACTGAAAAGCTGTTGCGAAGTGTTATCGCTGTCGCTTCGCGACATCGTAGGGATACGCCGCTACGCGGCGCACCCCTAAAGGTGGCATGATGTGTATCACAAGCTCGGGCATCTCGGTTCTCTCAGCGCTCCGGGGCTCGCTCTACGATGCCGGTACTTTCAATTCCTTGGGCTCACTCTTCAAGGATGTTGCTCTTACGAAGTAGGGTTCACTTTCGCGAGGAGGTGCTTTCGGTGCTGTTGATTCACTCAGCCTGCCTGGTTCTCTCGTGTGGACGGGATTCGCTTTGATCTGATGTTGCTGTCTCGACATAGGGCTTTGTGCCTAGCTCCTGATCCTGGGTGCTGTTGAACGGTAGGGCTCGTTCCCTAGCCTTGGTGCTCTCCTGAACTTGGACTCACTCTCAAAAGCTGGTGCTCTCATCTGCTTGGGCTCGCTTAACCAACCTGGTTCTCTCCGGGGGTTGTCTGGGCTGGGGTAGTGCTCTTGGGGGTTGGTACTCTTCATGCTGTGGGCTCGCTTCGGCCGCTGGGTTCTCTTCTGAAGTAGGGCTCGTTCAAACAAGTTGGTGCTCACTGAGTCAATGACTCGCTCACATTGTGGGGTGCTGTCGAATCTTGTGGATCACTCTGCGTGCATGGTGCTCTTCTTGGATCTGGTTCACTCTTGTTGTTTGGTTCTCTACCTGCTCTTGGCTCGCTCCCGCCTATTGGTTCTCTCATTGAAGAGGGCTCACCTCACTTGTGCTCTTCGGGGGGCTCAGGCCGGACGGGGGGTGAGTACAACAGGTAGGGGAACATCTTGGTGCAGGACTCTGCGTCGAGGTCGCGATCCTGAATGACATCTTGATCGTCCCCAAGCAACAAACCCCCCAGTCGTCGTCGCACCTCCCCTGATGCGTATGTCTTATCCCAGGTGCGGAGGATGACGAAGACGCACGTCGGTGCCCGTCACTTGTTCCGCCACACCTGCCCGACTTTGTGCTTGCTCATGTTTGTCTCGGTTCTTTGTGGTGGTGGGAACAGGAAAGGCCCCCCACCCCAGAAGGGTGGAGGGCCTTGTGCTTTACTTCGGAGGGGGGATGATGTGAGCATGCCCCATGATGGCGATGGGGTACGGCAGCGGAGGTGCCTTGCCGAAGTGGGCCTTGTACCAGGTCTCATGCAGGTGGCTCAAGAAGAGCTTGACTGCGTAGCGACGTGCACGGGCATCGATCTGCCCTGGGGGCAGCTTGCCGGCGACGTAGGCCTTGTAGGCTTCTGTGGTCTTGCCGACGCGCAGCGCGCCCGCTGCTGCCGCCGCTGCGTTGCCACCGGCGTCGTTGCGGGTGATTTCATAGAGCTTGCGCTCGGCGTAGGTGTGCCCGTAAAAGCAATCGGGGTGGTTGTGGAACTTCATGAAGGACTGGCCAACTTTCCAGCACAGCGTCTTGAGCTTGGCGTTCCAGGGACGCTTCTCACCTTTGTTCCAAACCAGTGTCGGGTCCAGGCCAGCATACCGCCACCATGCGCCGGAGGTCTCGATGGTGACCCGTCCACACTCCGGGGTGCAGGGACTGCCAGGAGGACATGACATAACGCGAGGGCCGATGACGCCGCCATCGTCGGTGCCTTTCAGCTTCGTACCCAGCTTGGGGTTCCGGCATTTCCAGGGCTCCACGGCCAAGTGAGCCAAGAGGCCCGCAGCGATCACGGGCCCGATGCCGTAGATGCCGCGCAGCCAGGGGCCAACGAGGTGGTTGGTGCTGTAGACATCGAGGGCCCGTTTGATCTGGCCCTCCATCGTGTCCATTTGGGTATTGAGCCAGTCCAGTGTCAAGTGCTGGCCCGGGCCTGTGTCTGCCTTCTGTTCCAGGCTGCGGATTTGGTTGCCGGAGGACTTGCGGTACTCCTGGAGTTGGTAGAAGGCATCAACGAGGAAACGGCTTTCGGCGTCTCCCAGGTTTGCTGCTGCCTTCAGCGCGTCGCGCGTTGGACGCATGATTGAATCGAGTTCCATGATATTGAGTTCCTTCAGTTGGTTGATGATGGGCAGAAGTGCACACCCCCTAGAGCTGGTTGCCCTAGGGTGCTGTGCGCGGTTAGCGGGACGGTTGAGGTTGCGGTTGCGGGCTCTTTGCCACCATAGGCACGGGAGGTGCCATGCTGCAACGGTAGGTGACTGCTCGTCTGCCGATGAGCCAGTCAGGCATTCCGGGGACGGCAGAAACATCCGAGAGTTCAATGGCCGATTTCTTGCCCACCTCTTGACAAGACCTTGTCGCCGTTTCCTGGACTTGCTCTTTGGTGTTGAAGTCTCGCCAATCGATGACCACGGTCTCTCCGTCGTTACTTGTGACCATGGCGCAGGCAGACAGGATCAAGGGAAGTAGGATGTAGGAGGTTTTCATTTGGGGCTTTCGAAAGTTGTGGGTTGGGGTTTCGCTCTACCTGGTTGGTTCTCTCAAGGGATAGGGCTTGCTCAGTCAGCCTGGTACTCTCATTCCATTGGGCTCACTCTGGTCATATGGTGCTATCACGACATCGGGCTCGCTCGGGCAGACTGGTTCTCTTAGGCCGAAGGGCTCGCTCACGATGTAGGATTCTCTCCTGTGGTGGTGGCTCGCTAAACCAACCTGGTTCTCTCCTTGGTTATGGCTCAATCAGGGTGTAGGGTTCTCTCGTCAGTAATGGCTCGCTCCACACAAAGGGTGCTCTCAAGCTTGTGGGCTCGTTTTCCTTCCCTGGTTCTTTCCGTGTACGGGGCTCGCTCTCGCACTATGGTTCTCTCCTTGTCTCGGGCTGTGCTACCCCCCGTGCTTCAACCGCAGTTGCTCGGCGTGCAGCTTTTGCAGCGCGGCAAGCATTGAGGTCTGACCACCAGTGACGCGGACAATGCGCCTGCCGAGGGTCTGTACCGCTTCCACTGCGCTGTGGCTGGTATTTTCCATTGAGAACAAGACCACATCGGATGCTGCCGCCTTCTGCTTGAGCACGGTGAGGCCTTCGTTGGGGTTCTCTGCAAACCAGTGTTTCAAGTGCAGCGTCTCGAAGCCCACGGCGGTGCGGCTGTTGATCTCCGATTGCTGATGCCCTCTGAAGCCACACACCAAGCACTCAAGTTGTCGAATGCGGGGGTTCAGTTTCGCTTCCGGCGCGAAGGGGTTGTGCTTCTTCAGGTCACTGTCAACTATCACCTCAGGCATGACGCCGTTTTGCAGCGAACGCAGCATGCGGGCGATTTCGCCGTTGGTCAGCAACTTCTTCGCCGATTCCACCAGAACGCCCGCGATGAAGGTGCTGAGTACCTCGGTGACCGTCTTCTCCGCTGCCGGGAAGCGCTCTAGCATTTCTTGTGCGGGGGGCGTGTAGCTGGTGTAGACGTTGCCCACTTCCTTCTCCAGCGTGCTCTCCATTGACGATGCAACAGGGGCCTGTGCTGGCGCCACCGAGAGCGTGGGGTGTTCGTGCATGTGCTTGCCGAGTGCTTGGAATTTGCCGTAAGCGTCAGGAGGGTCCTTCTTTGCTTTGTCGATCAGGCTGTGGAAGGGCTTGATGTTGTCCTTGCCCTTCATGGACCCCCGAGGGCGGCGCCTGTTCTCGGGCAGAATATCTTTCTGCACGACGCGCACGGCGGCGATGTTGGAGACAGGCCAGGCATCGTAGCCGTAGCGCTTCAGGCACTCGTCGGCAAGTTTCTGCCACTCTTGCTTGGTCCACTTGATGCGGTCTTCGTTGCTGCTCATGCTGATTGTCCTTAGGTTGGTTTGGCGTGCAAAGTACACACCCCCTAGCACTGGTTGCCCTAGGGGCTACGTGCTTCTCTTTTGTCCTGGGTTTTAGAAGACGCCTAGAAGGCGTTTTCGGGGCTTCCGGCTAGTCAGCTATACCCCCGCTCCCGAAAACGTCGCTACAGGCCGATTTTGACGCTTGCTGGCAGGGTCTTCTCAGGAGTCAAACGTGCAGTTCTTACAGCCCCGATTGTTTGGGGTAGCTTTGAAGGAAGCTAGCGATGAGTTTCTGGTTGTCGACGATCCTACTCGCCGACTTGCGCTGCAACTGATGCAGAAGGGTGTGCACTTGTGCTCGCTCGTCGCCGTCGGCAGGAATCATGAGCTTCAAGACGCCTGCGTCGGTGTTCCTCATCAAGCTGGAAAGGAGAACCTCGATCAAGTTCTTGACTGGTGCTTCCTCGAGCATTTGCAGTACACAGACGATGGTGAGCGCGGTGTCTGTCAGCGTGCAGAGCAACCGCACCGCCTCCTCACACCGACTCCCGTGGTGGCGGGTGATGCTGCTGAGTACCTCCTCCCGTTTCTCATCCTCAGCGTTATAGAGGTGGGTTAGGGTGTCGAGCAGGGCTTTGAAGTCTTTTGGGGTCGTGCTGTCAGCCATGGGATCGGTTTCCTTTCGTGCGCCGGGCACACATCAGGCACGGGGTTGTCTGGGGTCTCTTGGTGGTGGGAGAGTTCAAGGTGGTGGGGCGTAGCCTGCTCTGCGCCCCACAGGCGAGGATGTTGTTGTGGGCTTTGGCGATGATGGCGTGGGATACCCCCCACGCCAGTCCGCCGCGCTGTCTGCACAGCCATCCTTGTGCTTGCACATGGTGGATCATAGTCACTCCCCCCTGACTTGCTTGAGCAGCAGCGCCTCCTGCGCCTCCCGGATTTGCGAGAAGGCCAGTGTGCCACATTCGCTCGGGGCGTGGAAGGCCTGTAAGTCCTCGGCAGTGCTGATCTCCTCGTCTTCCAACTCGGCCCATTCTTCAGCGAGCGCGAGGGTCGGAAACCTCGGCGTGTGTGCACTGGCGTAGGCGGCTTCCTCTTCTTCGGAAAGCGGCGGGTAGGACGAGGGACCAAACCCGTCAGCCGCCTCACACTTTTCGTATTCCTCGCGCTCTTGAGCGTTCAGCTTGTTGATGTCGAACCAGGAGACTGCACAGAAGTTGCCTTCAGCGTCACGCAGGAATTGCCAGCACTCCGAGGGGTGTGCAGACAAGAACTTGCGGGGCGTAGTTTTGATAATGGTGTCGGCTTTGTTCACAGGGGCTCTCCTTTGGGGGCAGGGCGAGTAACGAGTGCAGCGGCTTCCTGCAGCTTCTCGGTGGTGAGCATCAGGAAGATGTTTGCCTCGGTGAGTAGGTTGCGAGCGTCGCCGGTGGGTGTGGCCAAGATGAGGTTCTCAAGCTGGGGCTGCTCGACGTGCTGGAGCTGGCGCAGGATGCGGATAACTTCTTGGGTGTGGGGTGTGCTGTTGTTCAGATTCATAGTGGTTTCCTTAGGTTGGTTTGGCGTGCAAAGTACACACCCCCTAGCGCTTGCTGCGCTAGGGTGCTGGGCACTAGGACTTGAGGATGCGAGAGGTTTGCGCTTTGAGTTTTTCGTGCATCGGCAGGTACTGTGCGAAGGGAACGAAAACCGTGCCGTCGTCACGGCCTGTGAAATAGCCCTTGATGATGCGTCCGCGATGTCGAGTCGCTGCCGGGATTGAGAAGTACGTGTCAGCGTAGCCTTGTGCGTAGCAGGTGAGGCGTAGACCCGTTCCTTCAATTGGGCAGTTCTTCACCTTCGCATACGGACCGAGACAATCGAAGGGTCCGCCAGGACGATGCCCGATTGCGCCGTTCGGTGAAGTGAAGGTGTCTGTCGGGGAAGCGTAGAACCGTTGCATGGTGAACTCCGGGTTGGTTGGGTGCTGTGCTTCGAAGACGTGTAAGTACTCGACACGCCCTAGATCAAGTCAAATGGACTTTTCCGTCGTCCCCCTCGTAAGCATTGCTTTCGCCAAGGTGATGGGCAAGCTTTGTCAGGACGGCGCCAGCTTCGCCGAAGCCTCGGTCCCAGAACCCTGTTCCGTGGTGGTTGCGGGTGAGCCACAGGTCGTGTCCGATATTCGATGATTGCTGCGGGTAGATCGCCTCCAGCAAAAGGCCTTCCGCAATCGCCTGCCCTACGAAATCTTTGCAGGTCTCACGCGCAGCACGTTGCGATTCCTCATCGATGTCGGTGGGGAAATACTTCGCATCGAGGGGGCGCTCATCTTCTCCTATTGAAGCCCACAGCGCGCAAACCAGATAGCCTGCAAGCATGGCCTCGATGTCGACGATGCTGCTTCGTAGCCGTTCCCGGAGTTGCTTGTCGTACTCAGCATTTTCATGCTGACTGACCTCTGCGATGGTAGCCACTACCCTGAGGGCGTGCTTGGCGCTTGTGGGTTTGATGGTCTTCATGATGCTGCTCCTTGACGGCTGTCTTTCATTGTTGCGACGCGGTACTTGCTTTTCCAGCTCTGTATCGCGTGGTCAATGGTGGGTAGCGCCCGCTGTAGGTCTTCATACGTAGGTGCGTCGAACCGGAACCGAACGTCTCCATAAGCCTCGTCTTCCCCGACCGACACAGGGGAGCCTTTCAGGGCTTGTTCCAGGTGATCCCCGAGCTTCGAGCGGTAGACCCCGCGATCTTCCCGTTGTCGATCTTCCGCGGCATTCAACACGAACCCTAGTCGTCCGGCGTGAATGTTCACGGACACCCAAACAGAGACCGTGTCCAGGGTTAGGTTGTCCATCGTCGTTCTCCTTCAGTTCGGGTTGTTGAACTTGCAGGGGCGCAGGGTGATGCACATCCCCGGTGATCCGCGACCGAACCACTCCCCACCGTGAATGTCGATGACACGCACAGCGAGCACCGGTCCGTGCGCGTAGCTCCTGCGCGCAACTTTCACGGTGCTCGTTCGGGTGACGCGGCCGAGCACGTTGCCTTTCCAGCCCGTGAGCTTGTAGGCATCTTCCGACAGGTACCCAGTGAATGGTTTGCTGCGGTCAAGTAGTGCACGCCTTTCTCCGATGTCCACACCTTCGTCGGAGTAGACATTCCCTTCTCGGTCGTGTGCATAGTTGGTGGTGATTCCGCAAGCCGCCGCAATGAACTGCTTGCCGGTCTCGGCGCAGGTGAGGGTGTCACCTAACTTGATTTCATTCATTGGGGCCTCCCTTCTGTTGACGGTGCCTCCCGCATCTGTCTTGCCGCTTCCTTGGCGACGCAGATTGCCTTTTCCACGAACCATTCGTCGCCAAGGTTGATGAGGCGCTGCTTGCACAGCACACGCAGGATTGGTTCCAATGCCCCCCATTCGTGTGAGGGGATGTCCGTGAAGTGTGGGTTGGTGCTTTTCAGAATTCGGTCTTCGCCGATGGCGGTTACAACCCACCCCGTCACTGCATCATTCACGAACTGGGAGTAATAGCGCCGATGGGCAAGCAGGCTCTGGTGGTAGTCACCGCCAACGCTTGCTACGTACTCTTTGCGGGTGAAGGGTTTGCTCACGATGGTACCTTTTCTTGAAGTTTCGCGATGAACCCTACTTCCACGAAAGCCAGTGGTCCTTTCGGGGCAGGGGTGTTGAAGATGTTTTCCCACGCCGAGCGGCGCACGTGCGCCAACGCGCCGGTGCGGATAGCCTTTTCCAGACTCGTCGGTTGGTTCGAGCACTCAACCAGTGCAACGTAGCCATCGTCGGCGAGCTTCTTGTGCTCGGGGCAGAGTTGCCATCCGGTGCATGTCTTGTGCTCGAACTTATCGCGTAAGCGCGTATCGAGCAGCACCGCGCCGGTGTCATGCTGCGTTCCGCAGACCGGGCAGGCAGAGGTTTCGAGGGTGACGTAGCTTTTGTCAGACATGATGGTTTCCTAGTTGGGTTGGTTGTGGCATGCAAAGTACACACCCCCTAGCGCTCGCTGCGGTAGGGGGTAGGCGCTCTTACTCGATCTTGTCTTTGGCCTTTGCAGCGGCGGTCGTTTGCCACTGCATGTTGGACGGGTTGTCAGCACCCCCACGCTTCAGCGCTGTAACGTGATCGATGACGTAGCCGGGGCAGGAGCCATACGTCTTGCCGGTTGCTGGGCAGGGGTGGGCCTGCTTGAAGTGAACCTTTGCGGCTTCGGAGCGCTTGATCTTGCCGTGCTCGTCACGGGCCACGCTCGAAGGGGTGTCGGTGTGGTGGTGCTGATGAGAATGACCGCGCCCGAAGGCTGCTGGGTTGGCGCTTGCAAGGAGAACTGCAATGGCAAGGGCGACGATGCTTGCCCGTGATTTGATGTTGGTCATGTGTGTTACCCTGGGGTTCTTTCAAGGTTGGGGATTGGGTTGGCGCCCGCCATCGCCGCAGCCAGCACGCGCCTCCAGCAGGTGAAGGGGATGCCGTGAAAAGATTTGTCGATAGCGCCACGCTCCGCAGCGTCTTCCTCACCGCGTGCCCAGCGGAGCAGCGCGTAGTGGATGACGGCGCGAGTCTCGATGTTTGCACCGTCCTCGGTGTTGGGCCAGCCGATGTCGCTCAATTCCCGCATGCCTGCTGCGATGTCGAGCTTATCGACGTTGAAGCCGGGGACGAGTCCTGGTCTCATGATGTGGTTCCTTGCCTGCTACGTGATAGGTACGACTTGTTTCGTTTTCCACGTCTGGCACTGTGCATCATAGGCAGCATGTAGCTCCGTGCCGTCGCATTTGTATTGCCAGATTGCTAGCGCATGGGCGTCAGGGTACCCCATTCCATCATCTCGCATCCGTGTGAGCATCATGCTCAAGGCTTTCTCGACTTGTGTTGCGGTGCGCGTCATATTTTGCTTCTCCTGGGTTTGGGTTGCTGTGGATAGTTGCTTGCGGGCAGCCTCAAGGTGCCAATCGGGCTGACCATCCGGGAACCACTCACGGTCGCAGTGCTGGCAGCGCAGCGCGGGTGCCGTCGCCTCGAAAACTTTCTCCTCGACTGCCGTGCTACCACGTCCACACCTCGGGTGAGGGGCACCGTCAAACTGTGTCTCGTGCAAGTGAATCTTCACGGGGTGGTGCCTTCGTAGTTAAGGTTGGGTTGGAGTGCTTGGTACACCGTACGGGAATCGAACCCGTCTGCGTTGGGTGAAAGCCAACTGATCTCACCAGAAATTGAACGGTGTCAGGATGTGGTGGACTGGGATGGAATCGAACCACCGATGCGTGAAGCATGCTCGTGGTTTACAGCCACGCCCATTACCGCTCTGGCACCAGTCCATGTCAGGTTAGGGGCTAGCCGCGCCGAAGCGCGTATTGCACCTCACTGTTTGCGCGCCACGATCTGCGAATGAATCCGCGCAGCGCCGCTACAGCATGTCCTCGATTGTTGTATTCAGCTACCGGGTCGCAAATGTCTCCGGTGTATGGTTTGACCGTCCAAATAATCCAGCGCATGTTTTCACTCCAAATTGGTAGCAGGTAAGTCACGGCGCACGAAGCTGGTTGCCTCATGCACCGCACTCGTGGTTCGAGCGCAACGCCGAGCGGTGCGAACTCACGCTCAGGGCTTCGAGGGCGTCGGCTTTCGATACGACGGAGCCGTTCTTGCGAACCGTTACCCGACCCGACCGCGTTGCAGTCAGCTCAAGGGTCGTCGGCATGTCGGTGGGCAGGTCACCGCGGTTGATGAGCGTGATCTTCGCAAAGCCAGGGCGAAGGCCAGGGCCATTCGCAATTGCGGAAGCCGCGTTGAACAGGTCGTGTGCCGCACCGAACCCGAGGGGGGTGTCGGCGGCGTAGCGCACGAGCTTCGCTTGCTTCTTCGCAGATAGCTCGGCGGCGCGCACTGCACACTCGGAAACGTAGTGTCGCTCAAGCACATCGGCCTGGATGCGAATGTGACGACCCAACACGATGAGCGCCGACAGGGCCTGTGCGAAGTTGTCCTCAGCTTCGAGGTCGTCCGCGAGTTCCTTCGGGTCACGGCCACCGCTGCTGTGGCTCGGTTCGCAAGCCCACGTCACGGTTTCGATTGCGGTTTCGGGCTCGAAGTCGTAGGCAACCTTGCGACGCACGTACAACGTTGCAACGCTGCTCCAGAACCCTTGGACCTTGACCTCGATGCTGCCGCCACCGTTCTTGCCGAGGTCAGCAATACTGTAGGGGGCAATGACAAAAGGAGAAGAAGAGGTAGACATGATGGTGCTTTCTTTCAGTTGGTTGGTTTGGCATGCAAAGTACACACACCCACGAGCCCCCACACCAGTACCGCATGTGGGGGCAAGTGGCTGAGCGCGTTTCAATCCCACGCAAGAGTGAGAGGCGGCGGAAGCGGACGGCTGTTGACTTCTGCGTCAGCCAGCATCCATTGGGCAGTGCTCAAGGCGTCCTTGAGCCCATCCGTATGGTACGTGGCGTCGGGGCTGCCTTCGATGCAGACTTGGTACTCCCCGCAGTCTGCGTCATGGAGCACCGTGACCTTTATGCTGTGCTGGCCGTTGAGGGTATTGATGATGTGAAACATTGCTTGGTGCTTTCCTAGTTGCGCTTAGTCGCCGAGATTGACTCGACCGACGGCGATAAGTTGGGTGCGTTGCGCTTCGGGCAGCGACGCAAGGTATCGGGCCTCTGCGTCTGTCAACGCCTTACGCTGTTTGGCACAGGCATGCTCAACGCTGAGTGCGTTCAAGGCATCCCAGTCGCAGGCATCGACCAGGATTCGCATTACTTCGCAGACTTTTTCATCGTCCAAAAGATCGATTGTGTTTGCCATAGGGTTTACCTTTTACGTGGTTGGGCGCAGGGTGCAATGAATTCGCATGGCCGGTGCCCATACTTATCAAGTTCCCAGTTGATGCCGCCAGCAGAGAATGGCTTGCGCAGTGTTTCCGCTGGATAGTTCGCTTGCAGTTCGGCGATGCGCTCATCGAGGTCGAGCTTGAAAACGAGCCGGTATGCTTCAGCGAATGACATGCCGCCCATGATCGAGGCACCGGCTTGTGACATCTTCAGCGTTTGCCGTGCGATGTTCATTTGATGCTTGCGTGCTACACCTTCCATTTTGATTCTCCAGATTGAATTGTTGCCGCTAGAGCACGGCGATCAAGGTTGGGAGTACAAGGTGATCGAACCTTGCGGCAACTGACCGTCGGCTTGCATGTCGCGTGCTTTCGCCTTGGCCCACACCTTCGCGTCGGTGTAGGTCATTGACGGAGTCCAGATCAGCGTCGGGTGCATTACGTCGTGACGTGCTGCGTCGGTTGTTGCAAACGCCCACGAGCCACGCCCTTTCGGCGTCCTCTTGCGGCGCGCGCGCGAAGTCGGTGTCGTCAATGTCGATGGGAGAACGTAGTGTGCTCATGGTGCTTTCCTAGTTGGGTTGGTTGGCGTGCTAAGTACACACCCACGAGCCCCCACACCAGTACCGCATGTGGGGACAAGTGGCTATCGACTACTGCGACGGCGTTGTCGGCTTTACTTTCTCCTTTCCTTTATGTAATCGCGAACCGGATCACGTGGCCGTAGGGTGGCGCTTTGCGCTTACCACTCACACACCAGATCACCGGGTAGTCCGGGCCGGTGGTGGTGTAATTGTCTTCAGCGTCCGTCAGTGTGACGACCACCGCAGGGTCGATGCCTTGCTCTTTCAAGTAAGCAAAGCCAGCTTCCATCCTGGTCCCACCCCCGCGCATGTGCTTGATTTTCACCTCCTCCGGGTTCTCGAAGATATCGTGCTTCCGAACTTTGGTGTCGGTGTAGATCACGTGGACCAAGCTCGGGTTGCACTCTTCGATGATGCGCCGAACGTGCCCGTCGTAATGGGCGGTTTCTTTTGCGCTGATGCTCCCACTGATGTCGACTTGCAGCACGACCTCCGCGAGCTTCCCGACCCCATCGTAGGTGGGCAAGTAGTAATCGGGCAGGTATCGACGGTTCGGCCTCACCCAGGACACGGCATTCTTCAGCCGTTCCGTCATCAGGCGTTCCAGTTCGTCGAACCAAGGCACCTTACTGTCGATGATGCTCGACGCAAGCTCTTGCAGTGCCCCGGGAAGGGTACCGCGCGTCTTTGCTGCCTGAATCGCTTGCGCGACCTCCAGCTTCACGGTGGCTTGCTGCTCGACGATTTCGGCCTGTGTCAACTCTTGGCCGAAATCGATGTCACCCCCCATCGGATCATTCCCGCGACCATTCCCGGGTTGGGGCTTGCCGTCACCAGCTTGCGGTGTGCCGTCACCGGGTTGTGGTTTGCCGCTACCGCTGCCCTGCTGCTGTTGCTCGTCCTTCTTCTTCTGCTCCTGGCGGCGACGGTTCATCTCGTTCTCGTACAGCGTCTCACGAGTCAGCGCCGATGCGCCCGGCAGGCTGACGAACCCGTCGATGGGCTTGCCGATGCCGAGCTTGGCAAGGTAGTCGTTGATCCATTGGTCCGCTGCGATGTTCCACCCATCCGCGTCGCGATCTCCGATTCGCAGCGTATCCATGCCAACGT
>Ga0315290_10002772_pt1 | contig 12433 bp, 9 predicted proteins | sample YL17G12_0_MG_FD_203627 | JGI IMG/M metagenome (GOLD analysis project Ga0315290, IMG submission 203627) | Sediment microbial communities from Yellowstone Lake, YNP, Wyoming, USA - YL17G12_0 | ecosystem: Environmental > Aquatic > Freshwater > Lake > Sediment | place: USA: Wyoming | collected...
CGTGCGAGACGGCGTCGGCGAGGCGCCGCAGCGTCGCGTCGGAGATGGGCGCCGCGGCGTCCGCCGGCGGGGCCGGGGCGGTGGCGACCGCGCCGGGCTCCGGGGCCGCCTCGACGGGCGGCTCGGTCTCCCGGTCCTGCGGCGGCGGCTCCTCCCCCTCCTTCTCCTCGAAGCCGTGGTGCAGCGGCTCCTCGTCGCGAGGCGGCTCGAGCTCGCCCCACAACTCCCGCTCGCCCGACACGGGCGCCTCGTCGAGGAGCGTTCCGATCGACGCGGCGTCGAGCGGCGCGAGCGCGACGCCGTCGATGCGCAGGTCCTCCGCGCGCAGCGGGTTCGAGGTGCTCGCGGCGAGCGAGTGGCCGATCACGGCCTCGAGCTCGCGCAGGTTCCCCGGCCACGGGTACTCCTCCAGCACCGCGAGCGCATCCTCGCCGAGGCGGCGGGCCGCCTCGCCGCGCGCGGCACACCACGCGTTGGCCGTGTTGTTGGCGAGGTTCGGCAGGAACGCGTGGCGCTCGCGCAGCGGCGGGATCGCGATTTCGAGGCCGGCCAGCGACCGCAGCAGGGCGGGCTCGATCCGGCAGCGCGGGTCGTCGCGGTCACGCGCCGTGCCGACCCAGCGCAGCCGCGCCGAGCGAGCGGTGCCCGCCGGCAGCCCGTAGTCGATCCAGCCGGCGATACGCCGCTGGATCTCGGGCGCGAGCGCGTCCACGTCCTCCAGCCAGAGCGTGCAGGCCCGCTCGGCGCGGGGATGGCTCGCCTGGGCGACCAGCCCCTCGAGCAGATCCTCGACGCGCGAGCCCGCGGCGCAGGGCAGGTGGACGAGCGCTCCGTCGGAGGTGCCGCCGAAGGCGTGGAGGTAGCGCGCGAGCGTGCCGCGTCCGGTGCCGGGCTCGCCGCGGACGAGCACCGGAACCTCCGCCAGCCGCGGATCGAGCGCGCGCAGGAGCTCCGCAAGCTCGAGGTCCGCGAACCAGCGCGCGAAGCGCGCCGCGAGCGCCTCGCGACCGACGCGCTGCGAGAGCGGGAGCGGGACCTCCGCGCCGCGGGCGCCGGCGTCACGGATCATCTGGCGCAGCACCGAGGCGTCCGGCGGGTAGCCGACGAAGCGGGCGGAGAGCGAGTCGAAGAGGGCGCGGGCGTCCTCGAGCCGGCGCCGGTCGAGCACGAGGATCCAGGCGCTCGAGGCGAGCCGGGACTGGGCGCGGCGCGCGAGCTCGAGCTCGGCTTCGAAGTCGCCCGAGAGCCCGAGCAGCACCACGCGCGGCGGCGCCGCGGCGTCGAAGCGCGGATCGCTCGGCGCGCCGATCACGGCGTCGTCGGCGGCGGCGAGCCGCACGAGCGCGGCCCGCTCACGCGGGTCGCGATGGATGATCCACAGCAAGCTCATCGTCGGGTCGGTCCGTAGCCGCTGGCGCGAGATCCTGGCCCGCGCGCGAGATCCCCACCGGCAGTAAGGGCAATCCCTGTGCCAACCCGGCGGGGGCGGAATCAGGGCGGCAACTAGCGCGCCAACCATCTAGAATGACTTGGGAAGCTCGAGGTGGCTCCGGACCGGGTGCAGGGGCCGCAGCTGCCCGGCCGAGCCACCCGCCGGGGAAACTAGGAAATTGATTTCACAGCGCGCGCGGTTGATGCTCCGCGGGGCGTCTGCGACATTGGCCTCGGTAGCTTCGCGCGGGGGGGCAGGGTCGTGGCGGTGATCGACAACGGGCCGCAGGTCCGGCTGCGGAACCATTCCGATCGTCCCTACGACGGCGCCATCTCCGCCGCGCGCACCTGCTACTCGCCGCGCGTGATCGATCCGGACGAGATCACCGAGGGCCAGCGCCTGCGCATCGGACCGCTGACCTTCGAGGGCGGCCACCACACCGTCTTCCAGCACGCGACCTTCGAGTTCGCGCTCTCGGGCATCTCGCGCCAGCTCGTCTGGTGCTTTCTGCACGCCTTCCCGTACTACAACACCGAGCAGCAGAGCCAGCGCTACGTGCGCCTCGATGAGGTGGCGGCGCACGTGCCGCCGGCCCTCCGCGGCGAGGCGCGAGTGCTCTACGAGGCGGCGATCGAGCGCGCCTGGGTGGCCTACCGCGAGCTCTCGCGCCGGCTCCAGCCGATTGCGATGGAGATCCTCTCCGACCTCTGGCGCCTCGACCGCCGGCAGTCGGTGGCCTTCGGCAGGAGCATCGCGCGCGAGGCGGAAAAGAAGGCGATCGAGACGGCGCGCTATGCGATCCCGATCGCGTGTCACACCGCGATGGTCTACACCGTCTCGGGGATCGTGCTGCACCGGCTGCGGCGGATGGCGCACGCCTGCGACGCGCCGAGCGAGGCCGCGGACCTCGTGGCGCGCATGCTGGCCGAGGTGGAGCGCGTGGATCCCGACTTCTTCCAGCGCGTCGGGGACCCGCCGATCCCGGAGGCGGACCTGCCGGAGACGCGCCTCGCCCCGCGCGGGCTGGGCGACGCGGCGGCGCTCGAGGCCTTCGACAAGTCGCTCGACGGGCGCCGCTCGCGGCTCGTCGACCACGGCGTGCGGGCCCCCGCCGTGGTGGCAGCGGCCGTCCGCCACGTGCTCGGCCGGGTCGATCTCGACGACGAGGCGGCGCTCGCCCTGGTGCTCGACCCGGCGCGCAACTCGCACCGGCTCGAGCACCTCAACGTGTCGACCCACTCGCCGCTCCTGCGCACGCTGGCGCACGCCCATTACACGTTCCGCAAGAAGCTCTCGCACACGGCCGACTCGCAGGACCAGCGCCACCGCACCGTGCCGGGCTCGCGCCCCCTGCTCTCGCGCACGGTTCCCGACCGCGTCGACGTGGTGGAGCCCGAGCTCGTGGCCGAGGACCCGGGCTGCCGCGCCGTCTTCCGCGAGGCGGTCGAGGAGGCGTGGGACGCGCGCCGCCGGCTCCTCGCGCAGGGCGTCGACCCCGAGCTCGCGCTCTACGTGCTCCCGAACGCGCTCGCGGTGCGCTTCGAGGAGTCCGGCTCGCTGCTCGACCTCTTGCACAAGTGGACGATGCGGACCTGCCTGAATGCCCAGCGCGAGATCTACGAGGCCTCCATGGAGGAGGTCGCGCAGGTGCGGGCCGTGCACCCGGAGCTCGTGCGCCACGTGGGGCCGCCCTGTTTCGTGCGCTCCGGCCTCGCGCGCCCGCGCTGTACCGAGGGCTCGCACTTCTGTGGAGTACCCGTTTGGCGCAGCTTCCCCGACGTCTCGCGCCGCATCTGAAGGCGCTCGCTGCGGCGCTGGCAACGGCGCTCTGGCCGGCGGTCGCCAGCGCGGTCGATCTCTCCGGCACCTGGCACGTCCTCGTGCACTATCGCGACGCGAAGGCGGCGAATCCCGAGGCGGAGCGCTGGGAGGATCGTCTCTGGAACTTCGAGGCGTCGGGAGGCCGGCTGCGCTGGGCCGAGTACCCGATCGTGATCTTCAACGACGAGACCGGCCGCTTCGAGCGCCGCGCGGGGACCGGCCAGTACGCGCGCATCCTCCACTTCTGGGAGCCGAGCCCCGAGCAGCTCGCGAACCTCCGCGCCGGCCTCGCCGTGAACGACCGCGGTGCGGAGACCAAGACGCTGCGCCAGCTCGGCGGGGCGTGGAGCTCCGGGGGGCGGGCCAGCGCCACCGGCGCCGCGGTGATCACCTACCAGGAGACCTGGAGCATCGAGCAGCCGGAGGGCCTGCCGGTTTTTCTTCAGGTCGACGTGCTCGGCTCCGAGAGCGCTGAGCAGCTGGAGGGGAAGACGGAGCTGCGGACGGAGAAGATCCTCGAGGGCGGCGACCTCCTCGTCGGGCGCTTCGAGCGCGACGGCACGCGCAGCGGAACCTTCGAGATGCGCCGCTCGGGCGCACGCAAGGCGCTCCCGAAGAAGACGCAGTCCGAGCTCCACGCGCAGGCCTTCCAGCGCAGCCTCGAGAGCTCCGACGAGCTGCGGCTCGTGCTCGACCCACTGCGTCGCGATCTCGCCAAGGACGGGGTCGAGCTCGACGAGGCCGAGCTGAGCGCCCTCCTCGGTCGGGCGCAGCGGCTGCTCGACCAGGGCAAGAGCCCCGACGAGGCGCGGCGCGAGCTCGAGCAGGCGGTGAGGAGCGAGCGCGGCGGCACGGCTCCGAAGACCGCTCCGTGACGCGTCCCGCCGCGGCGCGCGATCTCGACGCGCTCGCGCTGCTCTACCAGGCGCTGCTCGAGCACCACGCGGCGCTCGAGCCGGCCTTCGCGCTGCGGCCCGGCGCCGGCGGGCGGCTCGCGGCCGTGCTGGCTCGCATGCTTCGCGACGACGACTCCGCCGTCTTCGTCTGGGAGGAGGACGGCCGCATCGAGGGCTTCTCCGCGGTGCGCATCGAGCGGGGGCCCGGGCTGCTCGCGGAGGACGTGCGCACGGAGATCACCGAGCTCGGCGTGCGGCCCGAGCGGCGCCGGCGCGGGATCGGGCGCGCGCTCGTCCAGGCGGCCTGCGAGTGGGCGGCGGCGCGCTCCGCGAAGCGCGTCGAGGTGCGCGTCGCGGCGCGCAACCGCGAGGGCCAGGGCTTCTGGCGCGCGCTAGGATACGAAGACTTCGTGGACGTGCTCCAGCGCCGGATCTAGGCGCCGCGCGTCCCCAGGACCTCCGACAAAGACCGGATCCCCCAACATGACGCACACAAACGACGGCCAGAGCTTGAACCCCCTCGCCCAGCAGCTCAACGCCCGGCTCGAGCAGGCCGCGCCCGAGGTGCTCGAGATGCTCTCGGCGCTCGGCCGGCGCCTCTACTACCCGAAGGGGATCCTGACGCAGAGCGCGGAGGCCCGGCAGAAGGCGCACCGCTCGAACGCGACGATTGGCATCGCGACCGAGGGCGGCGAGCCCATGTACCTGCCGTCGATCGCGCGCGCGCTCGTCGGCATTTCGGCGGCCGACGCCTTCGACTACGCCTCGCCCGGCGGGCGACCCGGCCTGCGCGAGCGCTGGCGCGAGAAGCTCGTGGCCGAGAATCCCGCGCTCTCCGGCCGGCGCTTCGGCCTGCCGATCGTGACGGCAGCGATCACGCACGGGCTCTTCCTCGCGGGAGATCTCTTCGTCGATCCGGGCGACGTGCTGCTCCTGCCCGACAAACTCTGGGGCAACTACCGGCTCACCTACGAGGTGCGGCTCGGCGGCCGCATCGCGACCTTCCCGTTCTACGCCGGCGGAGGCTTCAACACGGCGGGCCTCGCCCGCGCCCTCGAGGAGGAGGGTGCGCGGCGCCGGAAGCTCCTCGTGCTGCTGAACTTCCCAAACAATCCGACTGGCTACGTGCCGACGCCGGCCGAGGGCGCGGCGATCGTGCGCGCGCTGCTCGACGCGGCGGCCCGCGGCACGAAGGTCGTCGCGATCCTAGACGACGCCTACTTCGGGCTCTTCTACCACCTGGGCCGGGAGTCGATGACCGAGTCGCTCTTCGGCCTGCTCGTGGGGCGGCACCCGAACCTGCTGGCCGTGAAGCTCGACGGGGCCACCAAGGAGCTCTTCGCCTGGGGGCTGCGCTGCGGCTTCGTCAGCTTCGGTCCCGGGCGCGCCGAGACCGCCGAGGAGGTGAACGAGATCCTCGACGCGAAGACCCGCGGTGCGATCCGCAGCGGCATCTCGAACGTGTCGCAGCTCTCGCAGACGCTGGTCGAGAACGCACTCGCCTCGTCGTCCGTCGCCGAGGAGCGCAAGCAGAAGCGGGAGCTCCTGCGCGTGCGCGCGGAGCGGGTCTTCGAGATCGCGGGGGCGCCCCGCTTCCGAGCCAGCTGGGAGGTGTACCCCTTCAACAGCGGGTACTTCATGTGCCTCGCGGTGAAGGGCGTCGACGCCGAGCACGTCCGCGTGCACCTGCTCGATCGCTACGGCATCGGCGTGATCGCCACCAGCCCGACCGACCTGCGGGTTGCGTTCTCGTGCCTCGAGCTCGCCGAGATCGAGCCGCTCTTCGAGACGCTGCACCGCGCGATCCAGGAGCTGCTCGAGACGGGCTCCTAGCAAGCGAAGCGCGCAGCGAGCGCAAGCGAAGCGCGCAGCGAGCCGCCGGCGAGCGGAGTCACGCCTGGCCGGCGAGCGGAGTCACGCCGGGCAGGCGAGCGGAGTTCTCGGGCTAGGCTAGTTCACCCGCTCGGGCGAGCTCTCGCGGTCGAGCTGCTGGAGGATCGCGATCAGGGTCTCGACGCCTCGCTCGAGATTCTCGACCGAGATGCGCTCGTTCGGCCCGTGGACGCCGCGCTGCTCGCCGCGGCGCTGCCAGCGCGGAACGAATCCATAGGCGGTGATCCCGAGCTCGCGGAACCAGTGGGCGTCGGTGAAGCCCGCGAGGACCCGGGGCACGACGACCGCGTGCGGATCCTGGGCGGCGGCCACGGCCTCGATGGCGCGGTAGAGGCCCGTCTCTACCGGCGAGGTCGTCGACGCATAGGCGAGCAGGATCTGCAGCTCTGCGCCGGACGGGGCGGCGAGCTCCGTGACCTCCTGCGCGAAGTCCTCGCAGCGCCCGCCGGGGAGCAGGCGGGCGTCGATGTGGGCCGCGGCCTCCGCGGGCACGACGTTGGTGCGCGGCCCGCCGCGCAGCACGGTAATCGCGAGCGTGTCGCGCACGAGGGCGGAGTAGCCCGGCTCGGCGAGGAAGCGCCCGCGGAACGCGGGGTCGAAGGCGAGGGCGTTGGCCAGGTTCGCGAAGCCGGCGGCGTCCTCGGCGGGGGCGAGCGGCGCGAGCACCCGGAACATCCGCGCGACCTCCGGCACGACATGCAGCACGGGCTGGCGCCGCCGGATGCGGTCGAGCGCATCGAGGAGCCGCGGCACCGCGTCGTCCGGCTCCGGAATCGAGGAGTGGCCGGCGCGCCCGTGCGTCACGACGCGGAGCCAGCAGGGGCTCTTCTCGCTCACCGCGATCTGCCAGGCGTCGGGCCCGCCGCCCGGGTCCACGTGGATCCCCCCGCCCTCCGTCAGCAGGTACTCCGCGTCGCGCACGAGCTGCGGCCGCTCGCTCACCAGCCAGCCCGCACCCATGCGGCCGCCGGTCTCCTCGTCGGGCGTGGCCAGCAGGATCACGTCGCGCGAGAGCGGGATCTTGCGGCGCGCGATCTCCGTCAGCGCGAGCAGGTGGACGACGGTCAGGCCCTTCGCGTCGAGCGCGCCCCGCCCCACGACCATGCCGTTGCGGATCTCGCCGGAGAAGGGATCGGTGTCCCAGCCTTCTTCCGGGTCGGCCGGCACGACGTCGAGGTGCGAGAGCAGCACGATGGGCCGGCTCGTGCCGGCTCCCGGAACCCGCGCCCACACCGCCGCGCGCCCCACTCGGGAGTCCCCCCGAGGGGTCTTGATCACGCGCGTCTGGATGCCCTCGGCGCGAAGCAGCCCGGCCAGGTAGCGCGCCAGCGGCTTCTCGTCTCCCGGCGGGTTCACCGTGCGGAACCGGATTGCCTCGGAGAGGATGCCACCCGCGCGTTCCGAGAGGGTCGCGGGAACCAGCGTCGGCGCGGGCGGCTGCAGGTCTTTCTGCGCGCCCCCTGCGCACGCGAGCGAGACAGCCACCCACCCGCAGGCGAGTGCAAATCCACACATTCGACGGGTGGCGCGCCACTTCATCACGGATCGCAGATCATGCCAGCCTAACGAGGAGGGCGTAGGTAAAAAGACCCAAAACCTGTGGACGCCACCGCGCCCGATCTCCCCGGAAAAAAGACTATTTACCGTGCGGAGGTGCGTGCCGAAGGCTAACTATAACCCGCCCGACTTCCGACCCGGGAGATGCAATGAGCCGCAAAGCAGATTGGACCCGAAAAGTCCTGGGGGTCCTGCGAAACGATCTGACGTTGGTCGCGCTCGCAGTCGCGTTCGTGGTCCTGAGCGCCGGCGTCTTCGTTGTCGCAAACCGCGAAGACATCGTCGCCCACGACGCAGACGCACTCGATGGCCCGTTCGATTCCGAAACCGTCCTGGCGGATACACAGAGCATCGACGATTCCCTGGCGAACTCCGACGCGCTCTTCGACGCCGGCTCGCTGCTCGAGTCGACCGAGCCCGCCGCCTCCGATACGCCGTTCGTTCCCGAACTCGCCACGGATACGCCCTCGTTCGAGCCGTCCCTGCGGGTCTTCGAGGGCAAGATCGCGCGTGGTCAAACGCTGTCGCAGGCGCTCAACAGCAACGGTGTTTCGGGCGGGGTCGTCCACGGCATCACCACCGCGATGGGGAAGCTCTACGACTTCCGCAAGGCGCGACCGGGCCACACCTATCACCTCGAGCTCGGTCGCGACGGGGAGCTCGTCGCGTTCCACTATACGACCTCCGAGATCGAGAGCTACTCCGTCTCGCGCGATGGTCAAGCCTTCGTCTCGCGCCGCGAGGAGCCTCCGACGCGCACCGAGGTGACCCGGATCGCCGGGGTCGTGAGCACGAACCTCCACGATGCGGTCGTGGGCCTCGGCGAGAGCGCCCAGCTGGCGGCCGACCTGGCCGACATCTTCGCCTGGGATATCGACTTCTCGCACTCGCTGCGGGCGGGCGACGAGTTTCGCGTCCTCTACGAGCGGACCTACCGCGCGACTCCTGCCGGGCGCGAGCGCTACCTCGGGCCCGGACGGATCCTCGCCGCGCGCTACACCGGCGCCTCGGGCGACCACGCCGCAGTCTACTTCGCGTCCAAGGAAGGGCGGGGCGGCTACTACCGCCCGGACGGGAGCTCGGTCGAGCGCAACTTCCTGATGGCCCCGGTGCGCCACAGCCGGATCGCGTCGGCCTTCTCCAACTCCCGCCTGCACCCGATCCTCGGCATCTGGCGGCCGCACCATGGCATCGATTACGCCGCACCCGAGGGGACCCCGATCTGGTCCGTCGCGGACGGGACCGTGATCTACCGCGGGCCGGCCGGCGGCTTCGGAAACCTGGTCAAGATCCGCCACGCGGACGGCTACGTCTCGTACTATGGCCACCTCTCCCGCTTCTCCGGCGGCCTCGCCGAGGGGCGGCGGGTGAGCCAGAAGCAGGTGATCGGCTACGTCGGCCACACGGGGCTCGCGACCGGCCCGCACGTCTGCTTCCGGATGTCGAAGGACGGCCTCTTCGTCGACCCGGCCCGGCTGCGGATGCCAGGGGGCTCGGCCGTCACGGCGAGCCTGCGCGGCAGCTTCACGAACTCGCGTGACACGCTGCTCGCCCGGCTCGACGGCACGGCGCCGCTCGTGGAGACGGACGAGGCCCTGTAGCCGGGGGGACGCGCGACTGGGGCGCCGGTGCCGCAGTTCCCTGGGATGACCCGGTGGAGCCGCGCCGGGACCTGTGCGAGCATCCCGAAGATGTCGCAGTCCCCCCCTGCGGATCTCGCCGACCGCCTCGAAGCCCTGGGCCGCGAGCTCGGAGAGCGCGAGGCGGCGTTCCGGGACGACCTCGCGCGCGCGCGGTCGGTGGCGGACAAGCTGCGCGATCGGATCGAGGAGGGCCTCGGACGCTTCCAGCGCGCGGCCGCGGGCGCCGGTGCCCCGCACCTCTACGCCGCCGTCTCCGAGACCCGCGTCGACGACAAGCACGTGCGCGCCGTGCAGTTCGACGTGTCCCGCGGGCGCCATCGCGCGATCGTCACCGTCAAGGCGCGGGGCGACGTGACCCTGGTGGGACCCTTCCACGCCGGCAAGGCCGAAGGGCCTTGTCGCACCTTCCCGATCGAGAGCGAGGCGGAGATCGACGCCGCGCTCGGCAGCTTTCTCGAGAGCTTCCTCGAGCAGGCAGCGACTCCCTAGGTCCCGGAGCCAGCGTGAGTTCGGAGCTCGAGTCCTCCCAGGAGCTGGAAGCCCCGATCGAATCGGTCGACCAGCTGGTCGAGTTCCTGCGGCACTCCGAGAAGCCGGTCGAGCGCTGGCGGGTCGGGACCGAGCACGAGAAGATCGGCCTCTGGACGCCCGAGCTGCGGCCGGTGCCCTACGAGGGCCCGCGCGGGATCGCGGCGCTGCTCGACGCCGTCGCCGTGGCGGACGGCTGGGAGCGCGTTCGCGAGGGCGACGACGTCGTCGCGCTCCGCAAGCACAACGCGAGCATCACGCTCGAGCCCGGCGGACAGCTCGAGCTCTCGGGCGCGCCCCTGCGCACGATCCACGAGACCTGCTCCGAGTTCAACAGCCACCTCGCGCTGATGAAGCGGGTCTGCCAGCCGCTCGGGATCGTCTGGCTCGGGCTCGGGATGCATCCCTTGCACGGCGTGCAGGAGATCCCCGCGATGCCGAAGAGCCGCTACCGCATCATGCGCAGCTACCTCCCGTCGCGCGGCTCGCTCGGCCTCGAGATGATGTTCGCCACGGCGACGGTCCAGGCGAACTTCGACTTCTCGGATGAGGCCGACATGGTGGAGAAGATGCGGGTGGCCCTCGGGGTCTCGCCCATCGTCTCCGCGATCTTCGCGAACTCGAGCCTCTCGGAGGGCAAGGCCAACGGCTTCGTCTCGCGGAGGCTTCACATCTGGCAGCACACGGATCTGGACCGCACGGGGATGCTGCCGTTCGTCTTCGAGCCGGACTTCGGCTACCGGCGCTACATCGAGTGGGCGCTCGACGTCCCGATGTTCTTCGTCGTGCGCCAGGGTCGCTACGCGCCGGCCGGGGGCCTGAGCTTCCGGCGCTTCATGCGCGAGGGCTTCGGCGGGGAGCGGGCGGTGCTCGCCGACTTCGACCGCCACCTGACCACGCTCTTTCCCGAGGTGCGGCTCAAGCGCGTGATCGAGGTGCGCGGCGCCGACGCCGTGCCGCCGGGCCTCACCTGCTCGCTACCCGCGCTCTGGAAGGGCATCCTCTACGACGCCAATGCGCGCGCCGCGGCGCAGGAGCTGGTCGCTGCCGCGGGGCCGGAGGAGCGCGAGGCGGTGCGCGCGCTCGTCGCGCGGCGCGGTCTCGCGGCGCACTACGTGGGCCGCTCCGCGCTCGAGCTCGCGCACGAGCTCGCCGAGATCGCGCGCCAGGGGCTGCGCCGCATCGGCCACGCGGGACGGCGCGACCCCGACGAGTCTGCCTACCTCGACCCGATCTTCGAGCAGCTCGAGGCCGGCGCCTCTCCCGGGCAGATCGTGCTCGACCGCTGGGAGGGAGAGTGGGGGCGCTCGCTGGATCGCTTGATCGAGTACGCGCGCTACTGATACCCTCGCCGCCTCCGGCGCGAGTCCGGCGGTTCCGGGAGGCTCCCATGTCGAAGTTCAAGGTGACCTTCCAGCTCGACGAGTCCGATGCCGAGTACTTCCGCAGCCTCTACCGGAAGGCGAAGAAGGGGGCCTCCGACCAGGATGCGGAGACCATCATCCGGAGCGCCCGCGACGTCGTGCAGCGCGTGCGCAGCTCGAAGAAGACGCCGAAGTTCGTGATCGACGCCATCGAGGTGCTCTCGGACATGACCGACCTGATCCAGGACGAGGCCTACGCGGCGCCGCCGCGCGTCAAGAGCGAGGTGCTCGCCGCGCTGGCCTACTTCACGAATCCCGAGGACCTGATCCCCGATCACGTCCCCGGCCTCGGCTTCCTCGACGACGCGCTGATGGTGAAGTTCATCGAGGAGGAGTTCAAGCACGAGCTCTGGGGCTTCCGGAAGTTCCGCGACCGCCGCGACGCCACCGAGCAGCGGCCGTGGGCGGGGCCCGGCAGCGAGCGCCTGCGGCAGCGCCTCGAGGCCGATCGCCAGCGCATCCGCGCCGAGATCGAGGAGCGCAAGGCCAAGGAGGCGACGAAGCGGAAGTCCGGCTCCTACCTGGGGTGGTGATGGCCGAGACCCGCCTGCCCCGGATCCTGGTCGTCGACGACGAGGAGGCGATCCTCGAGACGATGACCTTCACCTTCGAGGGGGAGTACGAGGTCTTTACCTCGACGGACGCGCGCCGCGCGCTCGAGATCCTCGAAGAGAAGTCGCCGATCGCGGTCGTCCTGACCGACCAGCGCATGCCGAACATGAGCGGCGTGGAGTTCCTCGCCGAGGTCTGTCGCCGCCACCCGGACACGGTGCGGATGATCCTGACTGGCTTCGCAGACCTCGAGGCGATCCTCGAGGCGATCAACGACGGCCACGTCTACGCCTATATCACGAAGCCCTGGGAGCCCGATCACCTGAAGCAGCTGATGAAGCAGGCCGTCGAGCGCTATCGGCTCACGGTCGAGAACGAGCGGCTGCTGGTCCACCTGCGACAGGCGAACGTCTTTCTCGAGGCGGTGATGGACGAGCTCGACGTGGGCGCGATCGCGCTCGACGGCGCCGGCTTGGTGCGCGCCGTGAACCGGCCGGTCCGCGACTACCTGGCGCTCGAGGGCGACCCGCGCGGCCGCCCGCTCGGCGAGGTGCTCGGCCCGCGCGGCCTCGAGCCCGTCGGGGCCGCAGCCTGGCGGCTGGCCGGCGGTGAGGCTCCGCACCGGCCGGCGGAGCCGCGCGGTGAGCCGCGGGCGGGCGAGGCGCCCGGCGCGCGCTCCAGCGCCAG
>Ga0315290_10002774_pt1 | contig 12430 bp, 10 predicted proteins | sample YL17G12_0_MG_FD_203627 | JGI IMG/M metagenome (GOLD analysis project Ga0315290, IMG submission 203627) | Sediment microbial communities from Yellowstone Lake, YNP, Wyoming, USA - YL17G12_0 | ecosystem: Environmental > Aquatic > Freshwater > Lake > Sediment | place: USA: Wyoming | collected...
GTAAGCGGCCCCACGGCCAGCACGATGGGGTTGTCGGGCCCGAGGGGGTCGCACCGCTCGGGGCACTCCTCGCGCAGCAACTCCACGCCCACACCCGTGCCGCCGAGGTGTTTTTCGAACAGATCGCTGCGCTGCTCGATGCGAAACTGCTTCTGCGAGAGGTCGACGTACAGGACGTTGGCCAGCGGATCATCCTGGTGCATGCTCGGCCGCCTCCCTCAGTTCGAGACCCAAGATGCCGTGGGGGCAGTACTTGGCGCACACGCCGCACTGGGTGCAGATCATGGGCTTGTGCTGGTCGGCGTCCCAGAAGACCGCGCCCAGCACGCAGGCGTCGCGGCAGTGTCCGCAGCCGATGCAGCGGGTGGGGTCGAGCTCGACGCCCCCGCCGGGCCGGACCGCCAGCGCATCGACCGGGCACACCCGGGCACAGGGCGGATCGTCGCAGGCGCGGCACACGATCACCGTGAAGCCCCGCTCCATCCCTCCGACCGAGCGCACCCCGATGCACGCATGGGCGAGCCCCGGCTCGTGCTTCCGGGCACAGGCGAACATGCACAACTGGCACCCCACGCAGCGATCCGGATCGATCACCGCCAACCGTCTTAACTTGGGCACGCCGTTGCTCCTCATGGTCTTCCTGGCAGGCATCCCTACCCAAGGTCTGATTATACCGCAGACGCCCCCGGCGGGAAACCTCAAGACAGCGAGGGATCGGGACTCCCTCTTCTCGGCAGCGACGCCTGGCCGGGCAGGATGGTCGGAGGGCGGAAGGGCCACCCGCCCCCCTTTCTTGTGACTTTGCCTGGCAAGCCAAGCTCGCACGCGGTAGAATCACGCGCGTGGTGGTCCCCACGTGTTGGACAGAAGCTATCGAACGCCAACGTAGACCAAGGGAACAAAGGGTTGAGAAGCATGGGATGGTTCTTTGCGGCATGTGGCGTTTTCGCGATTTGCGGCGCCGCGTTCGATTGGGAGTGGTTCATGAACCATCGCAAGGCCCGGTTGTTCGTTACCCTGCTCGGTAGAACCGGTGCGCGGGTTCTCTATGGATTTCTCGGGGCCGCCCTTGTCGCAGGCGGCATGCTCATGGCAAGCGGGGCCCTTCAGAGCTTAAGGTGGTGAGTGGAGTCTCCCACGGGGCAAGGAAGGCAGCGATGAAAGCAATCGGCGCGGGTCTGGCGGTTCTTGGAGTCTGGCTTCTGACGGGACGGGCCTTGCCCGCCACCGAGCACACCGTGCGATTTCGCGATGCGAAGGACTTCGCCTACGTGGCCCGAAGCTACTACTGCCCGTTCTTCACCCTCGGCTGCGACGTGCGTAAGAGCGACGTCGACTGGGCGATGGTCCGCAAGGCGGTCGAGGACTGGCGCGCGGTAGCCCCGTGCATGCTCGGCGACTACTACCCGCTGACCGCCTACAGTCTCGACCGGTCGGTGTGGATGGCCTGGCAATTCGACCTGCCCGAGCAGGGGCGGGGCATTGTGCAGGTGTTCCGGAGGCCGGAAAGCCCCTATGAGTCGGCGAGGTTCCCGCTTCGGGGTCTCGATCCGAAGGCGACCTACGAGGTGACCGACCTCGACGCGCCTTCCGGGCCGCAGCACCTTGTCGGCCGGTTGCTGCTGGAGCAAGGGCTGCCGGTGACCCTGGCGAAGCGGCCGGGCTCGGCCGTTTTCGCCTACCGTCGGGCCGCCGGGAGCAGCCGGCCGGCTTCGACGCCCCCCGCCGCCCCCAATCTTCGGTGACTCTGCTTGTGAGGGACCTCATCCCTGTGGTAAGATGAGGCCCACTGTTTTGTGGTCGACTGGGGCACAATCCGTCCCCAGGCGGGCCACGAGGTCCCCACCCTTGAGGAACGGCGGAGTGACAGGGGTGTGACATTGTGTTTCTTGAGGTGTGACCCTGCGCCTCTCTAAGGCGACCAGGCTTGGCGGGAGGTTCCCAATGGCAAACCGTGCGAGGAGGCATCACGTCATTCCCTCCTTCTACCTCGCCGGGTTCACCGCGTCGGGCCTGAAGGATGGGTGCTTGTATGTGTTCGACCAAGGCCAGATTAGTTCGTGGCAGTCGACGCCCATGAAGGCTGGCCACCGGCGGGATTTCTACGCGGTGGACTTGGGACCCGACGTTGATCCGGCATGCTTCGAGTCGGATGTTCTTGCGCCCCTTGAAACGGAGTTCAGCCGCGTTGTTCGAACGCTGGTCGAGACGAAGAAGTTACCCGAAGGGGACGACTTCAACGTATTGCTCAACTTCATCGCTGTGATGGCGACGCGGACACCGCGCATACGACGATTGGTGAGCCGAGTCACTGACATGGTGATGAAATACGTCGTGCAGTCGCAGGTCGCAACGGATGAGGGCTGGCAGCAGTTCTGCGATTGCTGCCGGAGAGCAGGTGGTGATCTTGATGTCGCCCAAGATCAGGAGATGCGAAAGTTCATTGCCGGCGGTGAGTATACGATCGACCTCGACCGCACCTCCCACGTGCAGAAGATCGTCGAACTCGTGGAGGGGACGCTTGCCTTGCTCGCTCAGCGTCGCTGGTCACTCGCGATCGCGGCACCGGGAACGCCGGACTTCGTGTGCTCCGATGCCCCGGTGAAGATGGTTCCGACCGCTGCGTTCGGCGAACAAGACCAGCTTCATCTGGCCAATCCGCACACGCTCGTGGCGATGCCACTCACGCGACGCACCCTCCTCTGGGGGTGCTACGAGGAGAGTCCGCCTGTTGTTCAAGTGAACGAGTTTTGCGTACTGTCAATCAACGCGATAACCATTACGGAAGCGAAGCAGGTCTTCTCCCCCGAAGAAGATTTTGTGTACCTGGGTTCGGACAAACGGGCAAGACGGAGGTCTGACCTGATTGAGTTCCTTCGCGCCCGCAACGGCAAGTACAGTCATTTGGACGAAGCCGTTGAGGATTGGTTTCACAAACGCTTCATGCGCCCGGGGGAAACGAAGGGGTAGTAGACACAGTAGTGGACTAGGGTCAGACCCTAAGAGATGAGTTTACACGGCATGCGGGGGCCGGCCCTGCGAGCCGCCGCGGACGCCGGTCAATAGATGGTGGAAGTCACACGGGTCACCAGCGCGAGAGGATTGAACTGAATGCCTTCCGTCTATCTGGAGACGACGATTGCCAGCTACCTGGCGGCGTCCCCGAGCCGCGATCTTGTCATGGCTGCCCACCAGCAGATCACACACGATTGGTGGCGAACGGCGCGCGACCGCTTCGACCTGTATGTCTCCGAGGCGGTGTTGAGCGAGATTCGGCGCGGTGATGCGGACGCCGCAGCACGGCGATTGGAATTGACCGCCGATTTGCCCGTCCTTGCGTTCTCCGAAGACGTGGAGTGGCTTATCCGAGCCTACGACCGACGCCTTGGACTGGTCGGGTCGGCAAGCGCAGACTTGCCGCATTTCGCCTATGCGGTATCCTACAACATGGACTACCTGGTCACTTGGAACTGCGCGCACATCGCCAATGGCCAGGTCATCAGGCGTCTCTTGGCCGTAAACGGCGAGATCGATCGGCCGACGCCAGTCATCGTGACCCCCGAAGAACTCTTGACGACGTATCCGGAAGATGTTCCATGATAGACGATCCCATTGTCCGAGAAATCCACGAAACGCGGCGTCGCATGCTCGAGGAATGTGACGGCGACGTGGGAAAACTGATAGCGCGCCTCAAGGCAGCCGAGGTTGAGGACAAGGATCGCCTGGTGACGATGGATGAAGTGCGGAAGCGCGCCGGCAGGCGCAAAGCCCGCATCTAGCGGGCTTTCCGGGCCCGCGCGCGGTTCGGCGCCCGCGATGGGACCGCGGTGAGCCAATAGGAGAAGGTCGGCCCAGTTGCAGCCCGTCTTGGCTTCCCGGGAAGGCCCAAAGGAAATGTCACTCCCATGCTGATCCGTCCGACGCTTTTCTTTCTTCTCTTGGCGGGCCTGGGCGCTCTTTCGGTTTCCGGATGCCGGGAGCAGCCGGCCGGGCCCGTGTCGGCCGGCTCCACGTCGCCGGCCTCCGCCGACGCCGACGAGCTGGGGAAGCTTCCCGGGCTGAGCCAGACCGGCGACCGGCGCCTGCTGGCCGAGCGGGCGAGGATTATCGAGGAGGCGGGCACGCCCGAGCAGCTCCTTCGGCCGGGCATCCCGGAGGCGGAGAACGCGGCGGCGGTGCTGGCGGGGCTCTTCCCGCCCGGCAGGGCCCGAGCCCTGCTCGAGCAGTCCGACGACCTGCTTCCCGACGGACGCTTTCGGCTTAACCCCATCGAGCTGGAGCGGGCCATTCGGTTCCGCACCCGGCTCGCCCGGGAGCACGAACTGGTGCGCCAGGCGCTCGGGCGGCCGCAGTGCCGCTTCGAGCTCCGCTACGACCGGGGCCTGCAAGCGGACCTGGGATTCATCGACGTGGTCCGGCTGGGGGCTCGATTGGAGGGGTTTTCGGTGGTGGAATCGCTTTCGGGCGGGGACGTCGACGCGGCGATCGAGTCCCTTGGCCGCATCCTGCGCTTGGCCGCCTGGCTGGCCGAGGAGAAGCATCCCACGCCCCGGCTCCAGGCGGCCGCCGTGCGCCGGGAAGGGCTCGCCCTGCTGGGCCGTATCGTGGAGCACCGCAAGCTCGGCCTGGAGCACCTCAAACGCCTGGAGCCGATGATGCGGGAGCACCTCGCGGCCTGGGCCCCGGACGCGCACGCCTGGATCGGCGATCGGGCCCTGGGGATGTACGCCTACGAGCTGGTCCGCGCCGGGCGGTGCCGGGAGCTGCTCACCGACGAGGAAATCGACCGGTTCCGGCAGGAAGGCATTCTCGACGAGCTGCCGGCCGCGGCGGCCCGGGCGGCCAACGAGGACGAGCTGTTCTACCTCCAGGCGATGCGGAGCATCGTCGACGCCTGCCGCCGCCCGTACTTTCAGAGGATTGCCGTGTTGGAGGCCATCGATCGGGATGGAAAACAGAAGGAACGCGAGCCCGACTACCCGCTGGTCGCCGTGAGGCTTCTTTTGCCGGACGTGCCGCAGGGGCACCTCCTCCAGGCCCGCGACCGTGCCGCCTGCGAAGTGTGGGCGTTGGCGCTGGGGTTGGGCGTGGGCCGCGACGCGCCCGGCGAGACGATCAGCCCGGTTTCCGGGCAGGCGTATCGGGTGGTGCGGCAGGAGGGGCGCGTCGAGGTGCGGGATCCCGCGGACCAAGGGGAGCCTCCTCTGGCGGCGGTCGTGCCGGACTTGGCTCCGTCCGGCCCGACCGGGACGCGCACCCCCTGACCCTCCGATCTCTTGTAGCACTTCGCGGTGAGAATTGCGGGCTAGCGAGGCGCGGCGGGGCCCTCTTTGAAGTCCCACGTCTCAACGCATCCCTGCTTGTCCTTGGTCACTCCACCGATCGCCAGCCTGTGGCCTTGCGGCGCGATCGCGACGTCGCTCCATCGTCCGCCCTGGGGGAAATCGGCCGATCGGACTTCGTGCTTCAGGGCCCCCGTCTCTGCGTCCAAGAACCGGATCGATTGTCCGCCGCAAAGCACCACGACGCTTTTTCCATTCGGTGAGAATGCCGCCGGTTTCGCCCAACCGGGGACCGTTTGCCGCCATTCCGTAATACCGGACAAAGCGTATGTCAGGCTCACTGCGGTCGTGCTGGTATCGTTTTCTTTGTCAAAGTGCCGGGAGCCGATCACCACCAATTCACTCTTCGGTGAAAATACGACAGCATGTGTGCCCCCGTTAGCCTCTGTCGTGATCGCGCGGATCTTCGTGCCGGTATGGGGATTCCAAATGATCACGCCGGTCCCGTTTGCGCGGCCGTCCTCCCAGCTTCCAGCGCTCGCCAGCAAGTTCCCGTCCGCAGAAAAAGCGACCGCGTTTGCGTGGCTATGCCCGAGCAGGTCATGTTGGAGCGTCCCGGTTGTGACTTCCCACACTTTCAGCCGGCCGGGACCTGTGCCCAGTCTGCCCGACCGTTCTACGCTTTCAAAAACACGAGAGAAGTCACCAAACGAGCTGCCGCACGTGGCCAAGAGGGTGCCGTCGGGCGAAAACGCCAACGACGCGACGCTCCCCATCGCTCGCCTGAGCGACTTCCAGCTCTCCGGGGTCTTCTTGTCGGCGAGTCTCGCCTTCTCATCATCCAGCAACCGTGCCAGCTCGCCGGTCCGCGCGTTGAAGAGTCTCACCTGACCCATTCCGGTCCCGACGGCCACAATGTTTCCATCGGGCGAGAACGCCAGCGCCTTGACCTCAGAATGGGAGACGCGCTCGGTCGCGGCGAGCACGGCGTCTTCCTCGCGGGTGGTGAGCGCCAGCGAGACGACGGCGTTTCCCGTTGCGCCGTCCACGATTCTCACGGCGGGCTGCCAGCCATCGTTCACCTTGCTGCGTCCCGACCCCAGCATGGTGAATGACGGGCTTTCATTCCCCACGGCAATCACCTTGCCGTCGGGAGAGCAGGCGATGGTGCCCACGCGCATGCCGGGATCGAAGCGCCTGATCGCCCGATCGATCCTGTCGGCCTCTGCTTTCATGGTGGCCACAAGCAACAGGCGGGAACCCTCCACGTTGGTGACCGTCTCCAGCACTCGTTGCACGTAGCGACGCTGCGTCTCGATGGGAAGGGGATTGAGCAAGTGCGCCTTCAGTTTGGCCGGGTCGTGAAGGTCGCGAAGGAAGGCTGAGAATTGCTCGTAGCGTTCCGTGCGCGACGGCTTAACGCGATCGGATGCGTATGCCAGGTTCCCCATCGCGGAAATGCGGGATGGGTTCATCGGCGCAGGAGACTCGATCATCGCCTGAAACAGCGCGTAACCCTCGTCGCGTCGTTGGGGCTTGACGTCCAAGAAGAGGTACGCTGCGTGAAATTGGGCTAGATCGCTCACAGGCGAATTCGGGAAGGACCGCCCAAGTTGAAGGATGCGACGGATCGCCTCGTCTCGGTCGATGGAAGGCGACTCGCCTCCCTTGGCCCGGGAAAACAGAGAATAAATCTCCTTCACGGCTGCTTCGCTCGCGCGCTGTTGCTTCTCGAGTTGGGGGTCGCTATAGGGCCAGTGCGCGGCGACTTGCTGCTCAAATTCCTTGAAAGCCTCGCCGGACTTCTGTTTGATCTCCGCCTCCCCTTTGCGTTGTTCCTTGGGAACCGATTGACAATCGACGCAGGCGAAGAGTAAGGGCACCATCTTTTCAAACGAGACCCCGACGCCCGCTTGAAATGCCGAGAAGTCCATGTCCTGCCACGCAGGCGCCGCGATCCTGTTCTGAACGCCGCCTTCTGCGGAACGAACAGGGGGAGTCTCGTCTTTCGGTGGGCGGGTGGATTCAACTCGCGTCCAAACCAGATCGACCAGGCGCGGCGTGGCCGGATCGATCTTGGCTTTCGGATCGGCGGTGCGCGCGCCGCGAATCTCATTGGCCGCCAGGCGCAGGGAGATCTCGCCGAAGCAATCGTCGCGCTGGCGCCACGCGCCGTTGAAGCGGCGCTGGATCCGCGACCATTTCAGCTCAATCTTGCCCGGTTCCTTGCCCGCGGAGCCGCCATACGTGCCGGCGTACTCACCGGCCGCGGTCTCGGTGAGCACGACCTGGCCCCACCCCTCGCCCGACCACCGGCCCGCAATGTCGGGCGGCTCGGTCGATTGCACCAAGAACATGCCCAACAGACCAATTCCCAGGGTCGCGATCATGGCGATGCCTCCCTTCAAGAGAGTAGTGCGCAGCCTGGAAACCCGGCGAGCCGCGGGCACGGCAGCCGCCGCCGGCAACGGCACGCTCGCCGGCTGCTGCAAGTGAGCCAAACAGCCTTCCAGCAGCTCGCTGACTTCCTTGGCCGAGCCGAATCGTTGCGACGGATCCTTTTCGAGTAGACGTTCGACAATGGCGATGAACCAGGGCGGCAGCTCAGGATTGAGCGATGCCATCGCCGGCGGTGCGTCATCGATCAGTCGCCGCAGGGTCGCCAGCGTCGAATCGGCCCGGAACGGCGAAACCCCGGTGGCCATCTCGTACAGCACGCAGCCCAGGCTGAAGAGGTCCGAGCGGCCATCGAGCGGCTCGCCCCGGGCCTGCTCGGGCGACATGTACTGCGGCGTGCCCGCGATGATGCCCCAGCGGGTCATCGAAACGTCGTCCGCCGCGCGGGCCAGGCCGAAGTCGGTCAGCACCGCCCGCTCCACTCCCTTCTCCAGCAGGATGTTGGCCGGCTTCACGTCGCGATGAACGAGCCCCTGCTCGTGGGCCGCGGCCAGGCCGGCCGCAGCCTGCATGCCGATGCGCAGGGTCTCCTTGAGCTCCAGCCGGCCTTGCGCGATGAGCCGTTGAGCCAGCGACTCTCCCGCCACCAGCGGCATGACCAGGAAAGGGAGCGGCCCAGTGGGCTGCACCTGGTGAATCGCCAGCACGTTCGGATGCACGACAGACGCGGCCGCCTGGGCCTCGCGGGCGAACCGCTTCCTTGCCAGGGAGCTCTGTGCGAGATGCGGCGCCAGCACCTTGATGGCAACGCACCGCTTCAGCTCGCGGTCGAACGCCTTGAGCACGACCCCCGTGCCGCCTCGCCCGATGATCTCCAGCACGTCGTAGCCGCCGAGCCGGCCGAGCACGTCCGGCTGGTCGGAGGGCTCGAGATGCTCGACCGTGAAATCGACGTTCGACCATTCCTCGCGAGCCGGCACGGCGTGATCGAGATCGTCCCTCATCAGCAGCGATGCCGCCTCCTGGCACCAGGCTGCACCGCCGGCCATCTGCTCGAGCGCCCTGGTGCAGGCCTCGCACTCCCCCAGGTGGCGGTGCAACGATTCCTCCGGCTCTCCGGACAGGTTCCCTGCCAGCGCCAGCTCCAAAAGCGCGACCGAGCATTCACCGGTCATGTCGCTTTCTCCAATTCCGTCACGGCGGCTCGCAGCCGAGCCAGCACGCGGCACTTGGCAACTCGTACCGCCCCGACCGTCATCCCGAGTTTGATCGCGGCCTCTGCCGGCGACGTTCCCACCACGGCGGTTTCCCAGAACGCCTCCCAGGTTGCCCGGTGGACTTCGCCTCGCACTCGGTCGCCCGCCCGATGAAACAGGGCACGGCGCAGCTCACGGTCGAAATCGACCGTGTCCGGCTCGCCGGCGGCGGGCAGCACGTCGAGCATCGATTGCAGGTCCCAACCGCCTGCCGCCGCCACGCGCCGCCCGCGCTGCCTCAGCCAATTGATCACCAGATTGCGGGCCACGCGCCGCAACCAGGCGCGAAATGAGCCGCACTCCTTGGCCGGGTCCCAGCGGTCGATGCTCCGGCTGACGGCCAGGAGCAGCTCCTGCATCACGTCCCGGGCGTCGGCGTCCTGGAGCCCATGCCGCCGCAGTAAGCGGTAAATCACGGGCTCATAAAGAGTTACGAACTCAACCCACGCCTCGTGATCTTCCGAATCACAGAGACGAAGCAACAAGCTGGCGCGGGTGGTCGGCGTGAGTGTCATGGTCGCTCTCTACCAGTATACACAGTCGAAACCGCCGGGCGTTACACGGAGTCCCCAAGAGAGCTGCCAAGGTGGCGGATTGGGTGGCACTGGCGTCTCGCCAGTGCCGATCTTGAAGCACGGGCGGTATTGCACGGGCGGCCCGTTGTGGTACGCTAGCTGAGGCTACGTGGTTCGTGAGCGTTCACGGGCGACTTTGACAGCCTGTGAATGGTTACCGAGATTCCAGGAGTCGCCATGAAGACAGCAAGCAAGATCGCGAATGCCCGTTTCCGAGTTTCTCGACGCCAAGTGCTGAAGCTTTCCCTGGCCACGGTAGCGCCGCTGGTGCTGCCCTCGCACGTTCTGGGCCTGGGCGCAGTGCCCGCGCCGTCCCAACGCATCGCGATGGGCTTCATCGGCGTGGGCAGCCACGGACTGGGCTACAACCTCAACACGTTCCTTTGGCTGGACGACGCCCGGGTCCTGGCCGTGTGCGACGTCTTCGGCAGCCGGCGCAAGGCGGCGAAGGAGACGGTCGACAAAAAATACGGCAACGGCGACTGCCGCGCGTACGCCGACTTCCGCGACCTCCTGGCGGCCAGGGACGTCGACGCCGTGTGCATCTCCACGCCCGACCACTGGCACGTGCCCATCTCGAGGATGGCGCTGGAGGCGGGCAAGGACGTGATGTGCGAGAAGCCTACGCTGACCATTGCCGAGGGCCGGGCCCTGGCGGAGCTCGTCGCCAGGAAGAAGGCCGTGTACCAGGTGGGCCTGGAAGACCGCTCGGTCATTCAGTACCACAAGCTGGCCGAGTGGGTCCGCAACGGGGCCATCGGCGAGCTGAAGAAGATTACCGTGGGGCTGCCCTCGGGCACGGCCTACCCGAAGGAAGACCCCGTCCCCGTTCCGCCCGACCTCAACTACGCCATGTGGCTTGGCCCAGCCCCCTTCCATCCGTTCACGCCCAACCGGACCGAGCTGATGCACTGGCGGCAGATCCGCGACTACTCGGGCGGGACGCTGACCGACTGGGGCGCCCACCTGTTGGACACGGCCCAGGTGGCCAACGGCGCGGAGAAGAGCGGCCCGGTGGAGGTCGAAGGGACGGGCAAGGTCCCGAAGAACTCGATGGCCACCATGCCCGTCGAGTTCGAGATCCGCTACCGCTACGCCAACGGAGTCGAGATGGAGGTCCGCTCGGGCGGCGTGCGGATCCGCTTCGAGGGGACCAAGGGCTGGGTGGGCAACAACGGGTGGCGCGGGCCGCTGGAGGCCAGCTCCGACAAAATCCTGCACACGAAGTACGAGCCGGCCGCCAGCAAGATCTGGCCGCTACCCCCGGGCGAGCACCGCAACTTCCTCGACTGCGTCAAGTCGCGCCAGCCGACCACCTACCCCGCCGAGGACGGCCAGCGGCTCAGCACGGTGATGCACGTCGGCAACATCGCCATGGAGCTGGGCCGCAAGCTGACGTGGGACCCGCAGAAGGAGGAATTCGCCGGCGACGACGCGGCCAACCGGCTGCGAAGCCGCGCGGCGCGAGAGGACTGGAAGACTGCCTGAGCCCCCGGGCTGGTTCCCGCGTTGCGAGCTCGGGCTTCCGACGACCTACGTCCCCGCCGCCGACCGGGGCTCAAGATCGACGTGGCGCCGAAGGACATCGCCTGACCGGCCAGCAAAGACGTAAAGGAAGTAAAGGTAAAGGGGTCAGGAGCATACACTGGGTATGCTGGATAGCATGCGCTCAGTTGGGGCTCACGTCGCAGTCTTCGGAGGACATCGAGGGCGGGGAGGTGATGATGTGGTCTTACGACCCGGTCGGCGACGTCTTCTACGCCCAGAGGGACAGCATCTTCCGTTACGCGAGGTAATGAGCGAACCTAACCAACAGGAAGCCGCTGCTATGAGAACCTGCAGGAGCCAGGCGGTTGCACGGAGACCGGTATTGGAACCGAGGACCGCCGCGCCCCGGGCGGCGGAGCCATGGCTGAGGGCCGGGATTGTTTCCGCTGCCCTCGGTGCGGTAGTCCTGCTGGCCGCAACCGCCCGGGCGGCCGACACGTGGACGGACGTCTCCACCCCGCTCATCGAGAGCCTTAAGAGCAAAGGCCAGAAGCTGGCCTGGCCGGGCGGCTGTTCGGGGGTCGTCGTCGACCGCTTGACGGGCGCGGTGGTCGTCAAGGTGGTGGGGGGCGGCCTGTGGCGCAGCTCCGACAAGGGCGCGACCTGGCTGCGAATCGACGGAGGCGCCATCTCGGGCCGGGACGAGACCGGATGGGCCACCAGCGTCGACCAGAACGATCCGAAGCGGATGGCCAGTTTCTCCCTCGACGGCCTGGCCGGGTGGACGGCCGATGGGACCCACTGGAAGAGCTTCACGAACAACGGCCGCAACTGGGACTTCGGGTCGGTGGACTGGTCGGCGGCGTCGCCGAAGACGATTGTCGTCGCGCGGCACGAGACCAGCCCGCCGGGAGAAGTCGACCTCTCGACCGACACCGGCGTCACGTGGAACAAGCTCGCGATCCACCTGAGCGGGGACCCGAACCAGGTCGCCATGGTCGGGGCCCTGGACGCAACGACGCTCATCTACGGCAACGGCAAAGGCATCCATCGCAGCACCGACACCGGCGCCACCTGGGAGCAGGTCTCGGAGGCGAACCCGCTGACCCGGACCCCCGTCCTCTTTCGCGGCGTCCATTACCTGGGCACGGCGGCCGGCCTCCTCGTCTCGAAGGACAAGGGCGCGACCTGGCAGCCGCAGGGGGCCGCGGTCAAGATCCGGCTCGGGCCCTTCTTCGGCGCCGACGAGAACACGATGGTTGTCGTCGGAGACGACGGGGCGCACCTGACCAAGGACGCCGGCAAGACCTGGACGCGCGTGGCCGGCCTGAAGCCTGCCCAGGACGGCTACGGCTTCGCTACGAACTGGTTCGGCTGCTACTCCTGGGACCCCGTGAACAACATCCTCTACGCCTCGGCCATGGGGAACCCT
>Ga0315290_10002775_pt1 | contig 12425 bp, 7 predicted proteins | sample YL17G12_0_MG_FD_203627 | JGI IMG/M metagenome (GOLD analysis project Ga0315290, IMG submission 203627) | Sediment microbial communities from Yellowstone Lake, YNP, Wyoming, USA - YL17G12_0 | ecosystem: Environmental > Aquatic > Freshwater > Lake > Sediment | place: USA: Wyoming | collected...
CAAAACTACGCAATCACTTGGAGCAAAAGATTAGCTTCTTATGATAAGTCCGCCGCCTCGCCGCTGGAGCATAAAAATAGAAACGTCCTCAATTTTTCGCCTTTAGAAAAATCATCTATAATTAAATCCATTAGCCTTATCTTCATTGTTAGTCTCATTATATTTACTCTTCCTTGGGCTCGCTCACCTTACACAAGCTTCGTCTTAAATGCAGAATCCCAAACTGTAAAATCGCAAGAACCGCAAATAAGTGACCGAACCTATATAGAGAAAATTGAGCTTTATATTGAACAAGCCAGGAAAGCCAAAGAAAATAAACAGACAGCTCTTCTTCAAGAAAATCTTAAAAAAGCCACCGAGAATTTAGCTGAATTTGAAAGGATAATTGATAATTTGGAGAAAAGAAAAGGCATTGCACTAGAAGAGGCCAGACAATATCGTGCTGCAATTTATTATTACAGGGGCACGGTCTATTATCTTCAAGACGACTTCATCAAAGCCATTAATTATTTTAAAAAGGCAATTGAATTAGAACCTAAAGCCGCTGGTTTCTATAATGATTTAGGGATGGCTTATTATTCCCAAGGAGATTACAAGAGGGCTTTGGAGGAATTTGATAAAGCCATAGATTTGATGCCGGGCGTATCCCTCTACCGTGAGAATCAAGAAAAAGCAAAGCTTAAACTCCTAAATCAGAACAAACCATCTACAGAAAGCCCCAAGAATGGCTCCTCGCTAAAGGCATTCAGAGTGATTGCCGCCTCGCCGTTGGCTTCTAGTAGAATTCGAGCAATGCGAGAGGTGATATGCGATATGCGATATGCTAAAGAAGGCTACTCCAGTTCGCCGGTAAAAAGACCTGACGCATTTCTGTTTAGGTTTAGCCAAGGCATTGGCAGAAAATCAAAGTCCTATTTAAAGAAGTTGATTACAGCGTATATTGTAAAGGATTTGGATAAGATAACCCAGATTAAGATAAATCAGGTAGGTAAAAATCAGTTCTTTATTTATGTTTTGGATGAAGAGCGCAATATATATGAAATAACCCTTTTAAAAAGGGATATCCAAAGGGCAAAAGAGGGAAGAGAATTACAGAAAAAAATAGCCCCTGATATTCTTAACATTGAGGGGTTGCATCTTTTGCCTATTCAATCCTTTGAATATGGGAAATATAACTTCAAGGGAGCTATTATCCGGGAGATTACAGGAAAACGTTTTTATAAGGAAGAAAGACAAGAGGTTAAAACCGGAAGTCAGCGTTATCAACTAGAAGAGCCAATTATCAGAAAAATTAGCCATCTTTGGGAAAATACAGGTTATGCCTTTAAGAAAGATTTCTCAGACAAGATTCTATTCGATCAGAATGGTATATGGCTAAAAGATACCTCTGGCTTAGGGAAGACAAATAAGATTTCAGATTTAGTTATCGGCCTTATTAATACTTTAATAGAAAAAGAAAGATTTGGTGATGAAAAATATATTTCAGCTGCTGCATACAATATATTAGAGATTGTTGTAGATACTATTGACCATATAAAACAACGTAGAGGCTGGACTATAAATATGTTGCGTCTGGAAACACCTGGTTATGAAGGCTTAGATAAAAAGAGTTTTACCTACCTAATAGGCAAATACGCGCATATAGACCAGATTGGTTATGTGCGTGGATTATTCCAGGAAAAGATAGAGGAATCTAAGAAGAAGATAGAGGAATCTAAGGAGAAAAATTCTCAGGGGTTCGGAGTGATATTCCATATTTATATGCGGACTGATGGCGTAAGGATAGAGGCAGACGCTTTTGGAGTAATTGAGGCAGCAGAAAGTTTTAGCCGAGGAGAGGACTCATATATCAGGTGCTTATACATAGGAGAACTTTACAATAAAGATGCAATTCTTTTCTTAAATGAGCCACGAGACCCAGCCTTACTAATGTCTCAGAAAAATATTCTATGTGAAAGCGACAGAGACCGTGATGAATTTATGTTTAATGAATTTGTAACCTTAGCGCATTTCCTTATCCAAGAAAATACTATGCACCCAGATACAGAAATAAAATACCCATCCAGTTTAGATAAAATTTTTGTGACCTTAACTTTAGAAAAACGAAAACCTCAGCCAAAGACATTAGGGGAATTAGACAGCCACTACCATGATTTATTTTATGTCAAGACCAAACGGATTTCTTTTACGAAGATAAAGCGCTATCACCAGCCCCGGGCAAGAATCGGCTTTGCAATATATTTGTATTTAGAAACAAGAAAGATTCTTGAGGGGTTAACAAATGCAATAGAAAAACGAGACCAGAAAGAATTGGATGATTTAATAGATAAATTAGCTACCTTTGTTGCAGATTTAGAAAAGATAAAGAGTGTCATTTTGGCTAAATATGATAGTCGGCCATTATTGGATTTTGAAAAATCCTGCAGAGCAATTGAAGATTTAGAAGATTCAAAGTCTTTACTCTTTAAGAGAACCCAAGAAGCCAAGTTAGAAGTAGTAAGAGAACTGCGGACAACTGTGCGTGAAGTTTTACATAGAAGTATTGTAAATATGCGCAATGCTCTTACAGAAAAAGATTTTGGGGAGATTGGAAAAATTATAGAAAAGATAAAGAAGGATATTACTGAATTTAACAATAAGCTTGGTATAAATGAAGAGATGTTTGCTAATGATGTCAGAAAAACCGGCTCCAGCCCATTGGTAATTCGCCTCTACGGTTCGTCTGTGTATGGCGCAGATGGACGTAGATTGGTGGGTTGCATGGTTGGCTTTAATGGAAGGCAATACACGCCCTACAACTATATGCAACAACCAGGAGACGATAGAAAAAGGAGATTTTTTGCCAAAAAGAGGTCTCCTTAAAAATGAAGAAAATAACTATCTATAAAGGAAAATATTTGCTAAAATGGGAGAAAGAAGAAGAACTTTTCGTTGGCAGATAAACCAGCAGGCTAAGGTAAAATTAGAAGGCGCCCCGGATTTTGCTCATTGCCAGATTAAAGATATAAACCTTAAAGGCTTACAGATTTCTTCGGGGTTGAAATTAGCCAAAGATGCCTTCTCTAAGTTTAATTTGTTTTTAGGCGAAGGCCACATTCTCAATATTGAAGCCTGGGTGGTCTGGCATAAAACTATAGGAGATTTAAATAGTTACGGAATTTATTTTACGCGGGTCAAAGACCAGGATAAAGAGAAGATTTATCGATTTGTGCAACAAGGTCATCCGGAACAGATCAAAAAACAATATTGTCAAGGCCTAAGAGAGGAAGGAGGTGAAGATATGCCAAAGTCAAGCACTGAAGACAGAAGAATATTCGCCCGTTTTGGCGCGAGATTTCCTTTAAGATTCTTGGATTTGAATTCGAATCGAGAGGGAATGGCCCAGACCCAAGACTTAAGCGCCAAAGGTGTGGGTTTGCTGGCCAATGAAGAATTGTCAGCGCGCACTCCCGTAGAGATGTGGCTTGAGATACCGGATAAAGGCGAGCCGCTCTACACCCGAGGAGAGGTGGTCTGGTCAAAGATGGTTGGCCCTAAGGAGTATAGAGCAGGGGTAAATCTGGATAAAGCGGATTTAATGGGTTTGTCCCGCGCTCTCAGGGCGATATAATAGTTAATGAAGTAAATAAAAACTTGCAAAGTGAATAAACTTATGTTAAATTTTAATATTCCCTCTAAAAGGCCTTAGAAAGCCTCTCTACCTAAAATAAAGCGACTAAAGGACGCCCTTTTAAAATCATCGGGTCAGTGATTAATGGGAGGAGAAATGCTACGTGCAAAGTTATTTTTACCTTTATTCTTAAGCTTAGGAATTATTACTTACTTAGCGGGTTGTGGTTCGAAACAAACAACTAAGGTTCAAACCGCGCTTTCGGTTTGGCATTGGATGACCGATAGAGAACCCGCCTTTCAGGAGTTAGCTAAAAGATATGAAGCTAAAACCGGGATTAAGGTAGATTTTGAACTTTATGCTCCTTCCGATGCCTATACGCAGAAGGTACGCGCAGCCGCCCAAGGGGCAACCCTTCCGGATATTTTCGGTATCTTAGGCGAGAAGAGGGATTTTGCTTCGTTCATCAAGGCCGGGCATATCTTGGATTTGACGCCCTATATGGATACGGATTCAGGCAAATGGCGAAACAGTTTTTTTAGCAAGGCCTTAGCCGTAAATGAATTCTCCCAGGGTAATAGCTACGAGGTAAAACCGGGTATTTATGGAGCGCCTATAGATATTATGACCATCCAGATGGTCTACAATAAGGATTTATTTAAAGCCTTAGGCCTTAATCCGGAAAATCCGCCCGCCACTTTCCAGGAATTTTTAAATATAGGTAAGAAGATTAGAAAGGCAAATATACAAGGTTTGGTTTCTGGCTGGGGCGAGGTCTGGATGATTGATTGTTTAGCTAATAATTATGCCTTTAACATTATGGGTCAGGATAAGGTGCTGGCTACTATCAAGGGTGAAGTTGCGTATACCGACCCGGATTGGGTTAGAGTTTTCACTTTATTTAAACAGATGCAGGAATCAGGAGTATTAGCAGGCGGCATAGTGACGATGATCAATAAGACTGCGGAGCAGCTTTTTGCCAATGAAAAGGCAGTGTTTGCCTTTAACGGCTCCTGGTGCGTTAATGTTTATAAAGGAATGAACCCCAATTTAAATTATGCGGCGATGTTACCGCCTAAAGTTTCAGATAAATTCCCCATGGCTATTTGGGGTGGCGCAGGTTCATCTTTTATGGTGAATGCCGGCTCCAAAAATAAAGAAGAGGCAGTGAAGCTTTTAGAGTGGCTTACAGATAAAGAACAGCAGGCATATTTAGCAGAAGCGACAAATAATCTGCCGGCAAATAAAGAAAGCTTAGCCAAAATCCCTGAGATTTTATCCCAGTTCGCTAATGATATGGATATAACGACGCATCCGAATATCTGGGGCGTTTCGGAGTTCCCTGCGGTGATAGAGGCATTCGATAAAGGGATTCAAACGATTATAATCGGCGAAAAGACTCCAGAGCAGGTTGCCGCTGAGGTGCAGAAAATCAAAGAAAGGGAACTGGCCAAGAAAAGAAGATGAGGATTAAGGATACCCTAGAAAACTATGCTTTTATTTTTCCTGCCGTAGTTATTTTTTCGATATTTTACATTATCCCTTTTGTCAATGTCTTCTGGTATAGCTTCCTGGATTGGGACGGCATAATGCGTATCAATGCCACTAATCTTACCTGGTTTACCAATTTCAAAGAGGTGATGACGGATAGAGTTTGGTGGCAGTCTGTCTGGCAGGCAAGTTACATTACGCTTATTGCGCTTACCTTTCAGAATGCCCTGGCGTTTTTCTTGGCTTGGGCCTGTGACCGCGAGATTCGCCTGAAGAATTTTTATCGGGTGATATTCTTTATACCGCCGATTCTCTCCGAAGTAGTAGTAGGGTTGGTTTGGAAGTGGATTTTAGACGGCAATTACGGTATCTTGAATAGCTGGCTGGTGCATTTAGGCTTTCCTAATTTAGTGAAAGATTGGCTTTCTAACCCTAATAGCGCGCTTACTACTTTGGCGGTGGTGCATTGCTGGAAGGGTTTTGGCTGGGGCTTCCTTTTATTCCTGGCGGGACTGCAGACCATACCCCGCGAACTTTATGAAGCCGCGCGCGTGGACGGGGCAAATGCCTGGCAGTCCTTTAAGAACATCACTGTGCCGATGATGATTCCGGTGACGGTGTTAGTCATGATTCTGACCGTCTTAGGCACGATGCAGGTGTTCGCTCTTATCTATACCATGACCGGCGGAGGCCCGGGATATCATACGGAGGTACCTGTTACCAGGATATTCGCTTCCATGCGCGGGTCATCGCGTTTCGGTTATGCCTGCGCGCAGGGAATTGTCTTTGGCGTGATTTTAATGATTATTTCTTTTATCCAATACCGTTTCTCTAAAAAAGCAAAGGCTTAAAAATTATGAAATCAGGTTTATATTACAAGACTAAAAAGACAACCCTAAACCTCTTAATCCACTTATTGTTATTAATCGTGGCAGTGACCTGTATTTTTCCCTTGCTCTGGATGGTTTCTTCAAGTTTTAAGACCCAGGAAACAATATTTAAGGATATGTCCATAATCCCCAAGGCCTTGCATTTCGAAAATTATTATAATGCTTGGATAGAGGGAGGTTTCGGCAAGTATTTTTTAAATAGCGTCTTTTACACCGTGGCCGTAGTTTTAGGCATCATTATTGTTTCATCGCTGGCGGCCTACGCCTTTTCGCGCCTGCAATTCCCCGGGAAGAACTTTATCTTTTACATTTTTATGGCAGCGATGATGATTCCTATCCAGGGAAGCTTTGTCCCGCTCTATGTATTATTGAACAACCTGCATTTAAGGAATACGCGCTTAGGCTACATCTTGGCGATGATTAATGTGGGGCTGTCCACGAGTATTTTCCTCTTAAAGACATTTTTCGATAAGATGCCTAAGGAGCTCGAAGATGCCGCGCGTATCGACGGTTGCTCTAAGCTAGGCATCTGGTGGAACGTGGCCCTTCCTTTGGCTAAACCGGTTTTGGCTGTGGTCGTGGTTTATAATTCGCTTAATGTCTGGAATGAATTTATGCTGGCCCTGCTTATTTTTGATTCTCGTGCGCTGATGCCGCTTCAGGTAGGCTTAATGTCTTTTCAGGGCGAGTTTGTAACAAGATATCCGCTTTTAATGGCCGGCCTTACTACCGCCGCCTTACCTATAATAATAATATATCTTTTGATGCAGAAGTACATTATCAAAGGAGTCACGCAGGGAGCGATTGTAGGATGAAGAAGTCTATTGCGTTTTTAGTGTCTATTGCGTTTTTAGCGTTAGGGGCAATAAACCCTATCTACTCTCAAGATAAGCCTTCTTCAGGCGAGTTGATAGTCAAGGCTTGGGAGGTGCACAGCAAGAGAGATATTGAGGTAACCTTCAAATACACCCAGGAGTGCATTGATTTGTATCAAGATTTAGCGGATAAGCAGCAGGCGTCCTTAAAGGAATTACCCAGGAGCAAAGATGAGATTGAGGCGGTGCAAGCCTTAAATGATGTGGCTACTGCCTATTTTATCCAGGCGGAAAGTTATATGCGCCAGGGAAAATTAGAAGAGGCTAAAAAGATTTTTCAGTTAATTATTGATAAATATCCCTTTGCCCAAGCCTGGGACCAATTCGGCTGGTATTGGCAGATTGCCGAGGTTTCTAAAAAGAGCATTAAAAAGATTGAGACTGGCTCAATTGAGATAGAGCAGAAAGAGAAGGTAAGCCAGCTGCCTACAAAAATAGTCTTGTATGAGCCGGGCAAAGAAGACTTCGTAGATTACGCTAAATACGGGGAATTTAAAAATATAGGCACCAGGGATTATCAGTATATCGTCAAAGACCAAGAAGGTTTAAGTGCCGCAGTTGGCGAGGGGATATATCCGAATACTACATCGGTGAGATGGGACCCCGAATTTAAAAAAGCCAAAGAAGAAAAAAGGCTGGAAGGTTCGCATTGGGATTTTTTGCAGTCGCCGGATTTAGAAGCGGCATTTTTAAAATGGGCAACTTCTTCTGAACCGCAGGGGGTAAAATTATTTTATACCGGTTTAATCCTGGAGAAATCCGGGTTGATAAGACAGGCGATTAAATGCTATTATGCGATTGTGGTGCATTTTCCCGGCAGTTATGGCTGGACATATTGGCATACGCCTTGGTACGTGGGTCAGGCAGCTGTGGCTAAAATAAATTTTCTTTTGCGCCGCAATCCCAATTTAGGATATAAGCTGGTGGATGCGGACATCAGGATAATCAACGGTTATGATAATGATTTGGTTAACGATGTAGTAATTACTAAGCCCGGCAGATTTGTCAAAATAAATCTTTTAGAAAAATTAAAACCCAAGCCATCTACGGATTTATTGAGCATAAAAAAGCGCCGGGGTAAAGGCAAGGTTCGCCTTATTCAGTATGAAACTGGCGACTGGCAGTTGATGGTGGATAATAAGCCTTTCCTGCTTAAGGCCATCACTTATTCGCCCACCAAGATAGGCCAATCTCCCCACGATGGAACTTTAGGTAATTGGCAGTATGAGGATTTTGATAAAAACAATAAAATTGATGCTCCTTACGATGCTTTTGTGGATAAGAACGGGAACAATCTAAAGGATCAAGATGAGCCCGCAGTGGGTGATTTTCAATTAATGAAAGAGATGGGCGTAAATGCCATAAGGCTTTATCATCATCCCAATAAAGTGAATAAAGAACTCCTGCGCGACCTTTATAACACCTACGGTATCAGGGTAATTATGGGTGACTTTTTAGGTGTTTATGCCTTAGGTTCGGGTGCGCCTTGGAATCCTGGCACGGACTACAACAACGAAGAACATAAGAAAAAGATGCTTCAGTCAGTTAAAGAGATGGTTTTAGAGTCTAAGGATGAACCGTATTTATTATTCTGGTTTTTAGGCAATGAAAATATTTATGGCGTGGCAAATAATGCCAACAAATATCCTGAAGCATTTTTTAAATTTGTCAGTGAAGTAGCCAAAGAGATTAAGGCCATTGACCCTGAGCATCCAGTGGCTATTTGTAGCGGCGATACGCTATTTTTGGATAAGTTTGGCAAGAATGCGCCGGATATTGATATATTTGGAGCTAATGCCTATCGAGGAGACTATGGTTTTGGCCGGTTCTGGCAAAGCGTAAAAGAAGAAGCGGATAGACCCGCATTTATTACTGAATTCGGCTGTCCTGCATATGCGCAAGGTAAATCCGTTGAGGAAGCAGAGGCTCTTCAGGCAGAATATCATCAGGCTGCCTGGGAGGATATCCAGAATAATATGGCTTTTGGCATTGGTGCGGGCAATTCCATTGGCGGAATTGTCTTTGAATGGCTGGATGAATGGTGGAAGGGATATGAGGCATTTATACACGATAAAAAAGGATTATGGATCGGGCCGTTTCCCGATGGTTATATGCATGAAGAATGGTTAGGGCTTTGTGCTCAAGGAGACGGTAAATCAAGCCCGTTTTTAAGACAGCTGCGCAAATCGTATTATATGTATAAGAAATTATGGAAGTAATTTGTCTAGATCCTTGACATCTTTGATGTCAAGGATCCAATTCGCACAATAACTTATGTCGGTAGCATATTAAACAACTGCTCCATAAGTTATGTGCTCATTGGAGGTAGAAAGGAGGCAGGGAAAAATATCAAAATTCAAATATCAAATATCAAAATTAAGAATAAAAGACAAGAAATAAATGAGGAGGTGTAAGAGATGAAAAAAATTAGTATCGTGGCGTTAGTGGGTATTTGCTTGGTTGGTTTTCTGACCCTGGCTTTTGCTCAGGAAAAGGCCAAGACGGTGCAGGCGCCGAGCCAGCCGGTCATCAAGGAGCCACTAAAGGAATTTGTGGTTTATGCTGATAGAAATACGCGCGAGAATCACTATATTCCTTCGGGTTGGATGGGCGATTACGGTGATATTAAATTGAACGACCAGTCTAGCGAAAATCCCCATTCAGGCACAACCTGTATGAACTTTACCTTTAGTGCCAAGAAATCCCAAGGCCAAGGTTGGGCAGGGGTGTATTGGCAGAACCCCGCGAATAACTGGGGCTCGAGAAAAGGCGGTTTTGACCTCACGGGAATGACTAAGCTTACTTTCTGGGCCCGCGGGGCAAAGGGTGGCGAAGCAATTCAGAAATTTATGGTCGGCGGCATCAAGGGAACTTACCCGGATTCTTCCAACGTAGAATTCGGCCCGGTGGAACTGACGGATACCTGGAAAGAATACACCATTAATCTGGCAGGGAAAGACCTTTCCTATATTAATGGTGGTTTTGGTTGGGTAACTACTGCTGACTTAAATCCTGCGGGATGTTCATTTTTCTTGGATGAGATAAAATTCAAAGCTGACCCCGGCATGAAACCCGAAGCGAAAAAACAGCAGAGTGTTCCCTTTTACATCTATGCCGATAAAAGCTCAATCAATAATCACTTCATCCCTTCAGGTTGGATGGGCGATTACGGTGACATCAAATACGACGGCGCCTCCAAAGAGGATCCTTATTTAGGCGATAGTTGCATCAAGATTATTTACAACGGTAAGGCCACTCAAGGTGCGCGTTGGGCAGGTATCTATTGGCAGAACCCCGCGAATAACTGGGGCACCGTTGATGCAGGCTTTGATCTCTCCAAAGCCACTAAGCTTACTTTCTGGGCCCGGGGAGCAAAAGGCGCAGAAAGAATCGAAGAGTTTAAGGTCGGCGGCATCATGGGTGAGTATTCTGACTCTGACTCCGCCAGCATCGGCCCGGTTATTTTGAACAAGGAATGGACGCAATACACCATTGATTTAAAAGGCAAAGATATGTCCTACGTCATTGGCGGATTTGTCTGGGCAACCAATATCGATGTCAATCCTGAAGGCTGTAGTTTCTATCTGGATGAGATTAAGTACGAGTAGAATAAAGCGTCACCAGGACTCAAGGACTCAAGGACACCAGAATAAAAAAATAAGGCTGGTGTCTTTGTGTCTTTGTGTCTTGGTGGCCTTGCCATTTCTATTAGGCGCTTCAAGAAAATCTCAACCCAAGGTCTATATCAAGAAACTTAAAAACAGCCATTATCAGTTAATTGTCGAGCGCAAGCCCTATATTGTAAAAGGTGTCTGTTATGCCCCTATACCCATAGGCCAGAATCACGAATACGATTGGTGGTCTGATCCGTATAAGCCCTGGATTGTAGACGGAAAATTAATGCAAGAGATGGGAGTCAACACAATAAGGCTTTATCAGTCCCATGATAATCCAGAAGAAGTTAAAAAGGTAATCAGGGATTTATATGAGCTTTACGGTATCCGTACCATTTTGGGGCATTGGTTGGGTTTTTGGGAATACCCCTGTCCTTTTTACGGAGACAAGGATTTTCAGGAGAGGATTAAAAAAGAAGTTTTAGAGATGGTTAATACCTATAAGGATGAGCCAGGGATACTTTTGTGGATTCTGGGCAATGAAAACAATTATTCCTGCTTAGGCCAGGTTAATCCCTGGTCTACCGATGAAATAGATAAAGAGCCCAATCCCCAAACGCAAAAATTTATGCGGGCTAAAATTTACTATTCTTACGTCAATGATTTAGCCCGCCAGATACAGGAGGCAGACCCCAATCACCCAGTTGCCTTGGGTAACGGGGAGTTAGTGGGTTTGGATGTGGCTAATCAATTCTGTCCCGACATAGATTTGGTAGCTTGCATTATTTATCGCGGCAAGACCTTTGGTAATCTTTTTAATTCTGTAAGAGCAACTTTTGACCGGCCAGTTCTTTTATCGGAGTTTGGCGCAGATGCCTACGATGCCTATTTAAAGAAGGAAGACCAGAATATACAGGCCTTTTTTTTGGAATCGCAATGGCGCCAGATTTATGAAAATTTAGCCAATAACAAGGAAGGCGCAGGCAATTGTTTGGGCGGGACAGTCTTTGAATGGACGGATGAATGGTGGAAGCACGACCAGAATAATCCGGAGAGTTGGAAGGTACACGATACAGAATCAAATTGGTCAAACGGCAGTTATTATTTTGATATCCAGGCCCCTAAGAATATGAATATGAACGAGGAGTGGTTTGGTATTGTGGCATTATCCGAAGATCAAAAAGAGTCCGGCTTAGATAAACGTATACCGCGAAAGAGCTATTATGTGATAAGAGAGTTTTGGAAAAATCCTCCCCAAAAAGTGAAAGGTCAAAAACCAAAATGGTTTTATTCAAAATAATAAAAAGTTTAAAATTTAAGTTTTTGGTATTTTGTTTTGTTTTTTACCTTTTACCATTTAGTTTTTATTTGTACGCCCAAGACAGCGCTAAAATAAATGCTCTTAGCAAGCAGATTATCGAAGCTAAGAGCGATAAAGATTTATATTCAGCCTTTGAAGAATTAATGGATTTGTATTTTTCCCGCGCAACCATTAAATCAGAAGGCGGGATTCCGCTTCCAGCGGGAAAGGAAAACAAATATAATGAGCTGGCGGATTTTTTAAACTCCTTGATTAAAAAGAAAAAGACGTTAGAGCCAGCGATAAATTATTATATTGCCCTGACGCGTTATTACCAACTTAAATATCTTGAAGAAACTCAAGAATGGGATGAATATTTTAGCAATGGCAATACCTATAGGGATCAAATCACGCAATCCGCGCAAAAGGCAATTGATGTTACAACTACGAAGGATACTGCGTATCTTTATGCCAGGCTAATTCTTTGGCGTTTTCATCGGGATCAACAGGATGCTTTCGAGGAGCCGGCATTAGCGGATTTGATGCGTGCAGCTTTAGAGTATTCCCAAGTTTCTCCTGACCTCATCCCGCTCAAAGATGCTGCTGACCAGCTTCTCTCTTATGGCGAGAAAGGAAAGGCTAAAG
>Ga0315290_10002776_pt1 | contig 12424 bp, 9 predicted proteins | sample YL17G12_0_MG_FD_203627 | JGI IMG/M metagenome (GOLD analysis project Ga0315290, IMG submission 203627) | Sediment microbial communities from Yellowstone Lake, YNP, Wyoming, USA - YL17G12_0 | ecosystem: Environmental > Aquatic > Freshwater > Lake > Sediment | place: USA: Wyoming | collected...
GCTGCCTCTAACCGAAATTCCTTCGTATAACGTTTCTGCTTTGCCATAACGAACACTCCTTTCACTGTACTTCTTGGGCGGCATTATACCCTCTCTTCGAGTGTCCGTCATTCGTTTAGCACCTCACCTGGCGGCCTACACCCGCGGCTATGCATATTCGACCGCTACGCGGTCAGATGGATTCCTGCCTGCGCAGGAATGACAGAGGGGGGGACAGGGCGGAAGATGGATTAGCTAGCGCGGCTCTTCGCTTCGCTTCGTGTCGGGCCCGCGCGGGAATGACAGAGAAGATGGTGGGCGCCCACCCGGCTACGTTGGTATAAACATGCTTATGCAAGCGTGGGCATGGCACCCGGCTGTATCCTATTGGCCTGATACGTTATTCATTTCAATATCAGAAAGCGACTGCGTGGATTTATCGCATTGGTGTCAATCCCGGAGTATATACTTGAGATTGCACCATTAGCAAATTCCAGGAGCCTTTACTGCGGTTGTATTGGTTCAGCGTGAATTGGACAAATCCGTTTCACGGTTAAGAGACTTTTCCTGCCTTCGGCAGATACTGAACCCGCCTTTGGCGGGGCTGTTCTATCAGGTTTTTTAAGGCATAAGGGAATCATGAATACATTTTGAAGGAAGTGGGTGGACACTAAGGCCCATCCCAACGGTATTGCATCATCCCTGCTGATTATACCTGGCAGGGCCAATCGTGATGTATTGTGGTTTATGTAAATACATTTCAGTACGTGGCATTTTCGTTGAGTATGGGTACATCAGGGCCTTGGGAGCTAAGAGGAGATAATTCTATATCACCGCCAGATATTGGATTATCTTCCAACTCCTGATAAATAGTGATTTTAGTCCATCTGACCCTGGTATCCCTAAAATAACATTAGTGTCTGCCTCTTCCCACTTTTGTAAAATGTGTAGGTGTGCTCCTAGTGCCACTGCAGCTTAAAATTCGATTTTAGTTCTTGTCAATTTTCAATATATCAATTGTCTTTCTTCCGTAACATATTGAAGCGAGATAATCAGAATCAGGTGAGAAAGCGATACGAGTTGAACGAACATTAAAGCAAAACAATTGCTTATACGTTTGTAAATCATAGATATAGATTTTGTAATTATCCTTTCTTGGAAATTCTGTCTTCATAAAAGATGATACTGCCAGATAATTCCCGTCAGGGCTTATATCCATAGATGTAATTCTATGCAATACTTCGGAAATTGCAATTATATGGAAAAAAGTTATTGGTTTTTTGGTCTCGTACGGCAATCGACAAATAAATTTCCCGGTATCTACCTCAAAGCAAAGTATATCGTCGCTGGCATCACCTGCGAAAAAGATCCTCTTGCTATCAGGAGAAAAACAAATATTTGTATCAGAACACGACATGCCATACGGAACTTGTACAGGAATTATTCGGCCTGTTTTCGTATCAACAATCTTTTCCAGAGCTGCTATATAATGGCCATCTTCCGATGCTGCAAATCCAGTTATATCCCCATAATTTTCAGACAAAGTATATGTGGGAAAATTCTCATCTGTATAATTACTTATTATGGCTACTCTGGTTATTTCATTTCCCTTACCTAATCCAAGGGCAACAAATATGCCATTTTTACTGACAGACATATTACTACAATACATATCATCTGTCAGCTCAAAACGGTTAACCTCGCGATCCTTATCGATATCCCAAAATACTATATACTCATTAGTATCCGGATTCCAGTCTCTTTCCTGGCCAGGTACTATTACCCTATCACACTCAACGCTTATACAGGGAGCCATAAGAGTTGCAGCCAATACGCTAACATATCTTGATTTTGAATGCAGGTTAAATACTTTCGGTTCTTTATCCAGATCGTCCCAGGACCAGACATATATTATACCCTTACGGTCTGTTCTGGCAATCAACCAATCTCCACTAGTGTATAGACGAGACACTTCTATAGGCGTATGTAAAGAAGAAACATGTATTTTATCGTAAGGTAATACCTTAGTCGTACTGCAGGAAAAAGAAGAAAGTAATAAAAATAACAGTAGTAGTATTAAGCCTTTATTTGTCTTGTTTTTTCCCAGCATATTATTCTCCCGGGTTAGTATTTCAATGTTAATACTCATATACTGAATAAAATATCAATATTTGTCAAATGGATTATGTACCAAGCCATGATCCACTGAGTTCGAATAAATCATCTATATGAATAATATATGGGCCATATTCATCCACTGCATCGGATGTGTCTGGAAAATAGTCTCCAATTCGCTTTATTACTTCTAGTTCATCCATAGGTTTTCTGTCTGGTTTACAAGCTCCAACACAAGGGCAGTTTTGCCTGAATCGCAGCATTAAATCATATGTCCTCATGGCCATTTGTTCGGCAATTAATCCATATCTTGCAGGATCATCCGTTTTTGTGCTAAGAACTCCATTTTTTGAATGACCTATCCAAATAGAAGAGCCGTCAAGTAACAATATCTTAACTGAAGGTCCCTCATGAGAAAAACTGTCCTGGATAGTATGGCGCATTTTAATCTGAATCGCAACGCCTCAGGTTAAGAGCAGCCCGCCGTGGGCGGGCTGGAGTTTATCGCTTTATGCTGCCAGGATAGATAAATAAGAATGAGGCGACCTTGCTGCCGCCCCTATCCTGTATAGGTTGCTGTGGCGTTCGGGTTGCTCCCCAGCAGAGCCTTATCTTCCGCAGCAACGGATGAGATTATAACGGCATAGATGCGTTGTGACCAGTGCAAAAAAAATACCTATTGTCGCGGGTATCCGATAGAGTTTGTCTCCTGGGCAGATAAGCGGCAGAGTGCACAAGGATCACGATATAGATGTAAGTCCTGTAACCATATATAGTTGGATTTATAGAGACACGGCCGCCGGAGGCGGATTGCAGAAATTTTTGCGTCAGAGCCATCGCCGGCGGCGTAAGCGGCGTACCCGTGAGGATTGCAGGGGTCAACTGCCTGATCGCCGTATGATAGATGAGCGTACCATAGCTGGGAACGCGGCACCAATGAGAACACCAACGGCCTGTTGCGTCAGTTCTTCCGCAAAGGCATGGATTTCAGATCAATCGAGCAGTCTGCACTTGACAAGGCCGTTGAATTATTGAATAATCGACCACGTAAATGTTTAAACTATCGGACCCCGACAGAGGTCTTCTGGAGCAAACCCAAGTGTTGCGCTTCAGATTGAATTTCGGGAAGTTATAATTGCTGGAGTTTTCTGAGCTTATGAGTATATAATCAATCGAGGACGTAAAAAAGTAAAAGAGTGGAGATTTAAGGGTGGAAGAGCTTTTTTCAAGGATAGGGAATTTTCAGGTTGTCAGGCTTTGCGATGCGGACGCTCGCGGAGTTACAGACCATTTGAAGGCTTTCAGGGAGTTGGTCCTTGAAAATCAGCCGATGTATCCCCATATAGATAAATGGATTGACCGGAAGGTTATTCCAGGGATGCAAACATCCGAGAGAATTGGTTATATCGGGTATCTTGATGGGATACCTGTGGTATCCGCTGTCGTAAAGCGGGGCGAATTTGCCAAGTTCTGTCATCTTAGAATAAAAGACGATCTTCAAGATATGCATCTTGGAGAGGCGTTTTTTGCTTTGATGAGTTTAGAGATAAGAGAGTATGCAAAGGAGATTCATTTTACACTTCCTGAAAGTCTTTGGGAAAACGAGAATAAATTTTTTAGTTCGTTTGGTTTTGTAAAAGCCATGAAGGCTGGGCACCAATATCGGCTGTTCGATAATGAGTTAAGATGTTCATCTCCATTTCATAAAGTTTGGGAATTGGTTTTAGGAAAACTTCCAAAGATTGCACGGATGTTTTTGATGAATGGTCATTCGCTCGATAGTAGAATTCTGATGAGTATAAAATCCGAATATGCAAAGAAGGTGTTAGAGGGAAAAAAGAAAGTTGAGATAAGAAAAAGATTTTCTAAGAAATGGGCTGGTCACAAAGTTAGCATATATGCTACTCGCCCGGAAAGTTCTTTGGTGGGAGAAGCGTGGATAAGTAAAATTGTTATTGGTGATCCTGAAAGTATTTGGGAAAAGTTTCATGTACAAATAGGCTGTACACGGGATGAATTTAATAATTATGCCGGGACTTTGGATAAGGTTTATGCAATCGTGTTAGAAAATCCTGTGCAATACGGAAAGAGCTTTTCATTGAATGATGTTTCGAATCTAACGAAAAAGAGGCTACGTCCGCCACAAAGCTACTATAGACTAGAAAATAATAAATCTTGGTCAGAAGCGGTGTCAATGGGGGCTTTGTTGCAGGCGCGTTTTGGGATACAAGAACCAGCCGAGGTTTTTTAATATATGGATTATTAGGTGAAGAAATTGATCCCCATCCTCAACCGAGTTGAGGGCAGGTTCTGCGCGGGGGTGACAGGTTAAACGAATAATTCGATTTTTTGTTTGCAGATTTTGTTGGTTAGGCGCTGTAATATTTTTACTCGCTGGCCTAAATATTCGAGTTGCTTTTTTGCGATTTTGCAATCATGATCGTAGCGGGCTTTGGTGTAAGCTTCGTTTAGTAAATCAAAACAACGTTTCCACTCGTCGGTAGCGTTTACAAATACGGTTCATTGCCGATGGCCGAGGATGGCGATTTTGTGGGTTTCGGCTAGTTTGATGGTTTCTGGCATGTCGATGATAATGGTTTTGTCGGCTTCGACGACCAGGCAGGCGGCTTTGTTTTTTTTGAGGTTTTCAATGGTGTCGGGACCGATGGCGGGTACGTCGAAGCGCATGTCCTGATTGGGCTTGGCGGTTTTTATCAGTGTCCAGCCGCCGGCACGGCACAGGCCGCCGGCACGGGCGATCATCCTGTCGGTTCCCTCGATCGCTTCGACCGCGATGACCTCGCGCTCTTTGACGGCGATGGCTTGGCCGATGTCAAGGTCGCCCATGCGCTTGACAATTTCCCAGCCGAACTCGATATCCTCCAACACCTGCCGGCTCGGCTGACAACGGGTCATCACTCCTTCGCGTGCTAGGTGCTCTTTACAATATTGTACGGAATCTTCCAAAATAATACCTCCCGTAGCCAGTTCGTCCGCCAGTGCACATAAGAAATTGTCATTGGTTTTGTTTTTGCCGCGTAATCTGCAGTACCAAATCCGAAACGCCCGCCAATCGGGCAGATACTGCAAAATCCGCCAGGGCGTGTAAATCCGCTGCTTGGCCACCCGCCCGACCATTATGGTATCGGTCACCCCGTGGCGTCGCAGTTTGCTGATCCATCGGCCGGGCCGGGCCAGCGGCACCCAATAGAATTGATCGACATGCCGGGCCAGTGCCGGGTCGGCCTGGTGGGCAAGTGCCGCACAGACTACCCGCACCCCTGCCGCCCGCGCGCCGTCGGCCACCATAAACGGCAGGCGACCCTGACCGGCAATCAAACCCAATATGGTTATGTGAGCGTCCCGCATAAATATGTTGTGCTCGTTTTGTCGATCGCGAATTACACGTTTTCAGGTACAACGAACGGCTCGCGATATTGGCGTGTGAGCATTTCATTGGCCTGGGCTGCCAGCTCGGCCTTGTCACCGTCACCGGCGAACCGTTCTTTATCGGCGTCTATCTCCAGCCAGGGGCCAAGAATCCTGGGCGTCTCGTTGAGGTCCACGCCATTGACCAGCAGATGCTCCTGGAACCTGTCGAAACTGTCTATCACTTCTTTGTCCGACTTGATCGCCTCCATGATCTGGTCGCGATCGGCTTGTTTTCCCAGCCGATGGGAAACGTTTGCCAGGTGGCACAACGATGTGGACAAATGCCCTTCGATGATATCGGCGTTCAGGTCGCTGACCTTACGGCTGCGGACAGCCTTGATGAAGTTGGCATAGTGTCCGGCGCCGCCGTCACTGGTAAACTGTTTGATTTTTCTGCCGTCGTTATCGTACACCCAGCCGCCGCCGTCACCGCCGGAGAAATAGCCGTGTTCACATTGAATAACAATACCAATTTGCGTATTGCGGTAGTGGTCCATCGCCAAATCGCCTTTCTTGTGGGGCAGACCGCGTACTTCAAAAATGATCGGCACCGGCTTATAGTCGAAAATCGCGATTTGCGTGTTGGCGGTCTGGCCGTCGTCGATATAGCCGAACCGTCCGCCGATGCTCATGACCCGATCGGGCAGTTTGTTCTGACCGACAGCCCAGCGGCACAGGTCCATCTCGTGAATCCCCTGATTGCCCAGATCGCCGTTGCCGGTGTTCCACACCCAGTGCCAATCGTAATGCAGACTCTCGCGCATCAAAGGCTCCATAGCAGCCGGACCCGTCCACAGGTCATAGTCTATATGCGAAGGCACCGTCTGTGGACCGCTGACTTTGCCGATACTGGCGCGTCGTTTGTAACAGAAGCCGCGGGCAATTTTGATATTGCCCATGTTGCCATTGCGTAAGTATTCGAACACGTCGCACAGAGCCTGATCGGACCGCTTTTGGGTGCCGGTCTGCACGATCCGTTTGTATTTGCGAGCCGCCTCGACCATCTTGCGGCCTTCATAGATGTTGTGCGAGACCGGCTTTTCAACATAAACATCTTTGCCCGCCTGACACGCCCAGATCGTCATCAGCGAATGCCAGTGATTCGGCGTTGCGATCGAGAGCGCATCGATATTCTTGTCATCCAGCAGTTTGCGGATATCGGTGTAGGCGTTAACCTTCTCGTTACGGTCGGTGAATTCCTTGACGTTCCGGTCCAGGATTTTCTGGTCCGGATCGCACAGGGCCACCACCCGCACGCCGGGAAGCTGGCTAAAACCACCAATGTGCGCACCGCCCTGACCGTTAATACCCGCCACGGCCACACGAATCTCGTCGTTGGCCCCTAACACACGGGCATACGGCATCATTACCGCGGCCGTGCCGACCGCAATCGAACTTTTCATAAATTTGCGGCGTGTAATCTCACCCATTTGCTGGTCTCCTGTTACTTCTATAATTACGGTCTCTGGAAACATTATTTCGAAACCGGTTTCGGTTCGGCGTATTGCAGGTAGTGCAATGCGATCTTCGCCTGCTGGGCGTTGCCCTGATGGAACAAAAACCGCCAGCGAAACGTAACGCTTTCACCGGCCTTAATCACCATATCGCCGGCGCCTTTCGGTTTGCCCTCGAAGTTGTGCGCCCCGAACGGATTGGCGGCAATCAAGCCGTAATCGCGAGCATGCCACCATGTTGGATAACGCGGGTTGTCGGGATGATCGAATATCGCCACCCCCACGGTCTTCTCGTCAATCTTGCCCCAGTAATCGACCCACCTGGCCCGCTTGCCCCACAGGTCTTTGCCGCTGACGCCTTCACTGTTGAGAGCCTGGCCGTTGGCGGTAGTAACGCCGCCTTTCGGATCGTTGCTCAGCCGCAGGTTCGGATGCGTACGAATCGCCATCGACCCTTCCTTGGTATCGCCCAGGGTAAGGTCACCCTCGGAAGCGTGAATGGTAATCTCAAAATCAATGATCCTGCCATCGGGTAAAACCTCGAAACTCGTGGTCCGCGTATCGGTGCATCGCACCTTCCCGTCAGGTCCGAGCCACTTGTTACTTGTCTGTATGCTGCCACACTTCGGTCCGCCGGTGGTCTTCAATATTTTGTCCTGAACAATTTTTCCGGTTTTGGGACCTTCGCTCCAGAAATCCACGCCGTTGACCAACCCGTGCGTAAACCACAAAGAACGATGATGCGGATGATCTTGGGCCTCGCCCTTAACATCCTTTTTCATCGGGAAGTTGCGAGTCATAGCGATGCCATGCGGTCCGATCACCGGGTACAGAATCGGTCGCGGGGTATCCTCATAAACGTATTCGGTAAATAACTCGCCGTTGATTTCGACACGTAATTTACCATCCAGCGATTTGATGCTAACGATATCGGATTGATCGATCGGCGATTCGCTATGCAGTGATACGCACAAAAAAAATAATACACCCACCACCGTCAACACAAACATCCGTGAGCGAAAAAAGGTCATTACCTTCGTCTCGACTTTCGCAGTTTTTTTAACCCAACTTTCATTCAGTATGGGTATGTCTAACTCTCTTTAATCATACTACGTAATATCTTTTCCATTTCACGCAGCTTTTTACGGAATTCCGGCAGGTCCTTGAGCAGCATAAGACTGCGTTTGGCCTGGGTAATCGGTTGAGCCGGCGAACCTACGATTGCCTGTCCTTCGGGGACGTCATTGATCACGCCGGCCTGAGCGCCGATCTTGACGTTATCGCCGATCTTGATATGTCCGACCACCCCGACCTGGCCGCCAAAGACGCAATACTGTCCCACCTGCACGCTCCCGGCGATACCCACCTGGGCCACCAGCAGACAGTTTGGTCCGATCCGCGTGTTGTGCCCGATCGCGATCAGATCGCTCATTTTCGTACCACGGCTGATCACCGTATCGCCCAGCGTTCCGCGGTCGATGGCACAATTGGCGCCCATTTCCACATCATCTTCTATGGTCACCCCGCCGATCTGCGGTATCTTGTGATGTACACCGTCGTGCGTAGCGTAGCCGAACCCATCCTGACCGATCACACATCCAGAATGAATCGTCACCCGGTCACCTATCGTACAGCCGTCATAGACCGTCACATTCGGATATATAATGCAATCCTTGCCTATTTTGCTGCCCGGCCCAATAGTGCAGTTGGGATAGATACAGGTGTTCTCTCCGATCTCGACATTCTCGGAGATGCACACAAAATCGTGAATATCGACCTCGGGGCCGATCTTGGCCGAGGCTGCTACGCCGGCCCGCGGACTAATGCCGATTTTTTTATGTTCGCGGTGACCATGCAGCAGCACCACAATCTGCATAAACGCGTAATATGGATCCTGGCAGCGGATAAACGTTCGGTCGTTGGCGCTATCGGGATCGGTGAAATCATCTTTTCCGATTACCACTGCCGATGCCCTGGAGTCCTTGACCTCTTTTTCATACCTGGAATTGGCCAGAAAACTTACTTCGCCTGTGCCCGCTTCACTCAGCGTCGCCGCTCCGGTTATCTCAATAGTCTCGTCCCCCACCACCTGTCCGCCCACATGCTCGGCCAGTTCTTTTACCGTTATCGTTTCCATTATCACCTTTCATCGGCCCCCAAACCCCGCTGGGGGCCTTCCGAGCGGCACAACTCACTCGGCTTCATTGCGATCAGCCGCCACCGCCGATCAAATCGACGATTATAGCCAACCCTACCGACAAGTCAATACCGAATACGCCGAAATGATGGGAATGGCTTGCGCCGCAACTATTAACAGGACGACCGACCGCGCCGCAGCAATGGGCGCCGATGCCATAATCAATGTTCGCTATACGACCACCAGCGTTGTCGGCAGTGCGGCTGAGCTTTTGGTTTACGGCACAGCCGGCAAGCTAAGTAAATAAATCACCCGGCGATGAGCCGACTCTGCCTTGCCGATTTCGGCTGTCAGTTCGAAAGGTTTATTAGAGGTTTAGGTTCTCTTAAAGGCTAAGCTGCTTAAATATGGTGCCGTACAACTCCATGCTGCGCAGACACGCCAGGACCACCGTTGCGCTCAATACCAGCGCCGTCAGTCCCAGCAAAGCGGTGTAAATATCGTTTTCACTTGTTCTGATTTTACGTTTCTTTTTTTCTTTGTCCGCTACCATATTTCCGCCTTTTTTTTAGTCTGTCACGGCTTATTTTCGGGTGGCCCTTTGTCAGGATATACAGGAACTCAACCGCATCAATCAAAACCTGTAGTTACGCTGTCACCAGGCACAGCGACCCCCTGTAAATTGACCATTCGACCGACTGACTCACTCGGTGTCACAAAGATTATTTCCAGTTTGCCAAGATAATCGGCGCCACGGACTATCGAAAACATCATACCTTTGCGAACCCCCGAGGAGCTTCCAACCGAGACTGCCGCTTTTTCGCCGTCTATTCCGGTAACTTCTCCGCGAATCGGCACTCCGGTTCTCTCCGGCTTAACCATCGACACCCCGGCGCCGGACTTAAAGTCACCTGAAGTTAATTCGATTTTGCCGATATCTTGTTTCAGCAGACTGTTTTCTTCTTCCAGTTCGTAAATTTTCTCTACTTGTTGTTTCCGTATAGCTATCAGTTGATTATTCTCCGCCTGCAGATTATTGAATTGGCGGGTCAACTCGATCCTTTGTGTTTCGGCTTCCATGGCCTTGGCCCGTTGTTCATCAAGTGCTCTCTGAATGTCCAGTTGTACGTCACGCATATTCTGGATGGTTTCGCTGAAGGACATCATAGTCCCAATCGCTTTCTCAGCCCGACCGGCCTCGGTAGCGCTTGATTGCTTTTCAGCGGCTATCTGCCGTGCCAGTTCACTGTTACGCCGTTGCACTATCCCGATATTCTCTTGGATGGGCCGGATAATGCTGTTATTTCGCATCCGCTCTTCGGTCAACTCCATGTTCGCCGCCAAAGCATTCACCTGGGCCGCCATCGTAATGGTTATCTGTTGCTCATAAGCGGTTTTGTAGTTGCTGGTGTTGGTGAAAAAAACCACTACCACACCACAAAGAAATATCGCCAACGCCGAAACCAACAACGCGAGTACTTTTGTTAGATTACTCAAGTCCTTGCTCCTTATATTCACTCATAGGTATATTATCTTCACTCCGGGTGTGCTTCAAAACCAGCCGGACAACTGCCAACCAGGCTGGCGGAGAACTACTACGCCCTCTTATCCTATTCACCCATTTTAGTAGAAACAGATCATAAGTCAACAAATTTCTGGATCGCAAAGCACAGACAATTTGCCCCCGCAAAACCGCATAAATAATACCAAAAAAAACCGGCGATACTTCTCATATCACCTTGTAACTAAAGAACTTATGAAAAACATCGCCACAAACTCGATCAGCATTGCCACAGAAAGGTAAACCCACGGTTTATGTCGCTAACCTCTTATTTTACAAGCGGTTAGACGCATAATGGTGGTTTTGCCCCCTCCAACCCATATAACAGTAAAGTACGATACTTTTTATTTCAAACTGAACGATTCCGACAGCGAATCCAGAGAACAAGACTCTATAGGTCGGCCGTAATCGTCGAGCCAGTAAGCATCGGGATTTCTCTTAAATATCAGGAAACTACCGCTTTTTTTGTCGTCCTTGGCACGGTGATATTTCATATAGATGTGCTCAGCGGTCATGCCGACGATTTCGACCTTGCCGCTCTCGTGCGACATGGTAAAACGGGCACGCTTGGCCAGACCTGAAACATTGGCCTTTGCCTGCTCGAAAACCCTGTATCCTTCCTCAATAGGAACAGCATACCCACTATTGCCGCTCGACGGACGACACTGAAAAACATAATAAGGCGACACCCCTGCAAAAGAAAGCTTACGGAACAAATCGATCATAGCCTGCGGATTGTCGTTTACGCCGCGGATAATCGGGGTCTGGTTACACAAAACAGCGCCCCCATTACGCAGAACCTTGACCGATGCGATAGCTATATCGGTCATCTCGTTGACGTGATTGAAATGGGTCATAACGTAGAGCTGTTTGCCGTAATCGAGGCATTTGCCGACCAGCTTTAACAACTGTGGATCGTTGACAATACGGTACGGGTTAAACGAGGGCATCTTAGTGCCCCAACGAATAATCTTGACATGCTCGATTGGCCCAACCGCATCGACAATCTTTTCGAGCTTGCTGGTAGCCAAAACCAATGGATCGCCTCCGGTCATCAGCACATTGGTAATCTCTTTATGTTGATTGATGTATTCAACCGCGGCCGGCAGATCGCTGAGCACTTCGCTATGGTCCTTAATGAACACGCGTTTGCGAAAACAGTAACGACAAATACCGCCACAAACGTTGACCACCAAAAGCACAACAGTAGATGAATACTTGTGCTCCACGCCCGGAAGCACGGTAATACCCTGCTCATCAGAAGGATCAAGACTGCCCCACTCCCGAAGCTCACATAAATCGGGAACTATAATTCTGCGGATGGGGTCGCCAGGGTCACTCCAGTCGATAAGCGATAAATAATAATCATTGGAACGGAAACGATATTTCTCGGTTACTTTCGCTAACTGCCCCTGCTGATCACTGGAAAGACCTTCTATATCCTCGATCTTGTTTAAATACTTAGGCCTTACCATATTATGATCGCTCGACATCGGGTTCACCTCATCTACTCCCACCTCAAATTAGCGGTCTTTCCCATACACACACCGCTCGCTTTTAAACCGCATTATACCAAAAAAATATCGATAATGCAACAAATTAATTGGTTAAGGCTTTTGCTGGGTGCATGTCACGTTTGTAGGTAGAAATTTGCCCTCCGGGATGGCAAAATGGGTGAATTTGACAAAAAACCTATTTGCCATGGAGGGCATTATCATGGATACCAAAATACTGGACGAATTGGAA
>Ga0315290_10002779_pt1 | contig 12416 bp, 9 predicted proteins | sample YL17G12_0_MG_FD_203627 | JGI IMG/M metagenome (GOLD analysis project Ga0315290, IMG submission 203627) | Sediment microbial communities from Yellowstone Lake, YNP, Wyoming, USA - YL17G12_0 | ecosystem: Environmental > Aquatic > Freshwater > Lake > Sediment | place: USA: Wyoming | collected...
CGACGATGCCGTCGCCATTCCGGGCGTTGGCACAACCCGCCACACCGTGCTTATATATCTATCGGGCTGCGGCGGTGGGGAGACCGTGTTTTACGGTGGCAAAGGCAAAGTCGTCGCGGCCGTGTCACCCGCCCCAGGGTTGGCCCTCCTCCACCGCCATGGCGACGACTGCCTCCTCCACGAGGGCGCGCGCGTGAGTGCGGGCTTGAAATTTGTGTTGCGCACGGACGTGGTGTACAGGGATTGAGAGTGAGGGTGTAGTGGAGTGGAGTGAGGGTGTAGTGGAGTGTGTATAATTCAGCCGTCAGCCGTGCGTCCCTGTTTTCTTTTCCTCGCTCTCATCCTCATCCATCCATCTCAACTGCTCGCAAACTGCCGCATCTTGCCAGGCTCAATAATTTCGATCCAATACCCGTCCGGGTCCGCAATGAACGCGATGTCTTTCATGGACCCTGCGTCCGGCCGCTTTACAAAGGGCACGCCCAAAAATTCAAACCGGGCGCAGGCGGCGGCCACGGACGGGACGGACACGCCGATGTGGCCAAACCCTTTCGACCCGTCATCGTTGCCGCTGCTGTACACCCTGCCAGCCTCAGCCTCGGTGCCGTAATTGTGGGTCAGCTCAAGGGTGTTGGGCAGGTTGAACACCCACTCCGCGCGGTCGGCCGGGTCGTCCGGGATGGCGGCCGTGTCCGAGGAGGAGGTGAAGCCCAAAAAGTAAAGGCTGAAGTCGCGCTCAGGGAAGTCGAGGCGCGTGAGCAGGGTCATGCCTAAGACGCCCGTGTAGAAGCGCAGGGACAATTCAGGGTCTTTTATGCGCAGCATGGTCTGTTGCAAGCCAAAGCCACGGGTTTCAGGGGGCGGGGCGGAGACGCCCTGATGGATGGATGGAGAGAAACGGGTTTGAGAAAAAAAGAAAGCCAGGATACCCTGCAAGCGCCACGCCTCTGACCCTCTCTCTCTTGCGCCTCTCACCGGCAGGGCCTGCAGCTCAGCCACCGTCGCCATGGGAGAGTGGAAGAATGGGCGCCGCTCGACCTCAAATTAAAAGAGCAAAAAAGGGACGAATTGCACAGTGTGATTCAAACCCACCCACCCTTCGCTCCTCACCGCGCCCGCCCCCGCCCGTCCGCCGTCTCCGCGACCAGCGCGCCCAACACCGGACTGCCCGGCACCAGGTGCCCCCGTGCCAGGGTCGCCGCCGTGTGAGAAGGGCGGGCCAGCCAGTCGACGATGAAGCCCGGGGTGGCGCAGGGGACGCCCGCGGCCGCCAGGGCATCAGCGCGCGGGTCGGGAGCGGAGGCCGGGGGCGAGCCGCCGCCACCCCGGCCCCGCCCGCGGGCTGGCGCCTCCGCCGCCAGCACCGTCCCGGGCGGCACGATGGCCAGGTCGGGGGGTGCAGCCACGCCCGCCCCGCCCGCCGCCAGGACAACCCCGCCGCCGGCCTCCAGGATGCGGACGAGGTCGTCCCGGTCGGGGCGCGCGCCGGGGGGGGCCATGCCGGGCAGGACGGCGAAACGCAGGCCCGCAAAGGCGCCGCCGCCCCCGCCCGCCGCCCGCTCACGCCAGTGCCGCGTGGCCCGGGGCGCGATGGCGGGGGTGGAGGAGGAAGGGCCGCCGCTGCCTTTGTCCGCCTGCACCAGCTCGTGCTCCGCCTCCCCAACCAGCCGCGCGCCGCTCGCACACGCGTCCACCCACGATGTCCCGACCACCCAGGCGCCCGCCGCCATGGCGGCCAGGGTCTTGGCGGTGCGGCGCAGGCGGGGCTCCACCAGGTGGGTCGTGCCCCGCCGCCACCGGGCGGCGGCGGCCCCGCCCTCGGCCGAGACGCCCAGGCGGCGCAGGGACGCCACGCACGCGGCCGCGTCCGCACTGTGCAGGCCGCCCACCGCCACGCTGGGGCGAGGGGGGGCGAAGGCGGGACGGGGAGCGTCAGCAGCAGTAGCAGCAGCCGTGACAGCCGGCGCGGACTGGCGACGCGCCTGCTTGGGCGGGCGCGGGCCTGGGCGGGCGGGCGAGAGCGCGGGCGCCTGGCTCGGGTTGAGCGCAGCCCGGGCGGGCGCGGGCGCTTTCCGGGCCTTGCCCCGTGGGGCGGGGCCGGGCGCGGGCGCGGGGGCGGGGGCGGGGGCAGGGGCGGGGGCAGGCTCAGGCTCAGGCTCAGCCTCAGGCTCAGGCGGAGGCGCGCTCACCGTCGTGGGCGCCGAGCCCGGCCCGGACGCCCCGGCCTCGGCCGCTGCCGCAGCTTGAGGAGGTGGTTGAGGCGCCTTCACCGGCCGCGCACACACACCACCACCGCCACCAGCCCGTGCCCGCCCCATCCACGCCCCCGCCAGCGGGTGGGCCTGCGTGGGGCGTGCCGCCACCAGCTGGGCCGCAAACCCGCTGGCCGCGCCCAGGGCGGCATGGGTCTGCGTCTCCGTGGGCAGGGTAGGCGGGGGCAAGCTCGGCGCGTCGGCCGGCGGCGCGCCGCCCTTCAAGCCCGTGCCGCCACCACGGCCGCCCCGCTTCTTGGCCGCCGGTTGGGGCGCCGCGTTCTCGTCGGGCGGGCCGGCCGGGTCATCGCCCTCGCCCGCCGAGACCTGGGTGAAGCGCAGGCGGCGGGCTTCCGCGGGGGCGGCCCGCTTGGTGCCTGCCGCCGCCGCAGGGGCGGGGAGGGTGGCCCCAGCAGCAGGCACTGTCGCTCCCGCCGCGCCCACCACCGCCACTGCTGCCGCCGCCTCGGCCTCGCCTTCACCTGACGTGCCCTCCTCCAGGCTATCCACGGGTTCCGGGCCGTGCAGTAGGTTGTAAACGTAGGGCGCGGCGGGCATGACGCGGCCATGGCGCAAGGAATCCCACAGCCAGGCCGGGTTGACGACTGCGATGCGGGCCGCGCAGGCGGGCGACTTGGCACGCGCGATCTTTGCGGACGTGGCGTCGTCCACGTCGGGGCAGACGACGTGGGTTGCGGTCGCGGTGGACATGGCCTTCGTGGCGACGACGCCCGTCGCGGCCAGCGCTTCGAGGACGAGCGCCCGGAAGTCGCCGACGAAGCCGGACAGGGTGACCTCGCACTCTCCTGCGCCCGCGATGGTGGGGAAGGCCAGGGGGCGGTACACCCGGTCGGCGGATGGCGGGATGGCCCGCGCCACGGCCGCGCACTGCCACACCCAGACGGGAGAGACGAGGAGTGGGGGCGGGGTGGCTTTGGCGGACACCAGCGCGGCGGGGTCGGCCGCATGCCAGGCCGCGACGTGGGTGATGCCGGGTGGGGGGGTGGACGGGCAGTCGGCGGCCCGGGTGGAGATGACGGTGCCGCCGAGTTCGGCTGTGGGGGCGGGGGCGTGAGTGTGAGTGGAGGGGCGCGGGGAGTCGCGCTCAGCGCGCTCGTCGTGCGGAAGAGGGTGGGGAGTCGCGCTCAGCGCGCTCGTCATGCGGAAGAGGGGTCGGCTCTGGCCGATGGCGCGTTTTTTTTCGTCCCTGCCGTTTTCTCGACCGCGCGTGCGCCCGTCCTCCAACTCCACTCCCTCCTCACTCACCAACCAGCCGCTCCACCGTGCTGGTGGACCCATCCCGGAACATGAGAGACTCGTGGAGGACGGGCGTGGCGTCCTGTGGTGCCCAAAGGGCCACGCCCTGCGCAGTTTTCAATGCGTAGAGAAAAAAGAGAAGGGTGAGAGAGAGCCTCGACCGAGGGGGGGGGTAAGGGCCCGCACCGGCTGTGGGGTTGCACACACACATATACGTGTGCACGCGCACACACACACGCACCTGAAAGACGGACATGGCGGGCGCGTGGGTGTGAGGAGAGGCCGTGCAGAAAAGACGACAATGAAAAAAGACGGGGAGGGAGTGCGCTCATTCCTACTTTCCGTGTGCACCCGCCTTTCAACACACCCTCTCCCACCACCCATGCGCGCCCTCGCCGCCCACACCGCCCGCCGGGCCGCCCAAGCCTGCAGCACGTCCTCGGCCAACTGGGGCGGGGGCCCACTCTCTGACGGTCTCACCCCACTCGCTGCGTTCCTCGCACAGCGTTCCACCATGTCGGCCGCGCCCCGACCCGCCACCTCGCCCTCCTCCACCGCCCTGCTGGACGCCCTGCTGGAAGACGCGCTCCGTGAGGCCAAGGCCGCCGGCACCTTCAAGGTGGAACGCGAGATCCAGGGGCCCCAGGGCCCCATCATCACCGTCAACGGGCGGGCTGTCCTCAACTTTTGCGGCAACCAATACTTGGGCCTCGCCAACCACCCGGCCCTGGTGGCCGCCGCCCGGGGCGCGTTGGACGCCTACGGCTTCGGCCTGGCCTCCGTCCGCTTCATCTGTGGGACCCAGACCATCCACACGGCCCTGGAACGCCGCCTAGCGGCCTTCCACGGCACGCCCGCCGCCATTCTGTACCCCTCCTGCTTTGACGCCAACGCCGGCTTGTTTGAGGCCTTGTTGGGCCCCGAGGACGCGGTCCTATCGGACGCACTCAACCACGCCTCCATCATCGATGGGGTGCGCCTGTGCAAGGCCAAGCGGTACGTGTACAAGCACCTGGACGCGGGCGACCTGGGTGCCAAGCTCGCCGATGCGGTCGCGGCCGGTGCGCGCACCAAGATCGTGGCCACCGACGGCGTCTTCTCCATGGACGGCGACATCGCGCCGCTGGCTGACCTGGCCGACGCCTGCGATTCCGCGGGCGCCCTGCTGTTCGTGGACGACTGCCACGGGACGGGCGTCATCGGGCCCGGGCTGCGCGGGACGGACGCAGCGACGGGGGCCGCGGGGCGGGTCGCGATCACAAACTCGACCCTGGGCAAAGCCCTGGGCGGCGCGACGGGCGGCTACACGGCCGCCTCCCAGGCCATCGTGACCACCCTGCGCCAGAAGGCCCGCCCCTACCTTTTCAGCAACACGCTGGCGCCGCCCGTCGTCGCGGCGGGCCTGGCGGCGCTGGACCTGCTGGACGAGCAGGCGTCCGCCCTGGCCGCCCGCCTGGATCGCAACACGCAGCGCTTCCGGGCGGCCATGACCGCCGCAGGCTTCACCCTGGCCGGCCAGACCCACCCCATTGCGCCCGTCATGCTGGGCGACGCGTCCCTGGCGTCGTCCTTCGCGGACGCGCTCCTCCAAAAAGGCGTGTACGTGATTGGCTTCTCCTACCCGGTCGTCCCCAAGGGCGCCGCCCGCATCCGGGTCCAGCTGTCGGCCGCACACACGGACCAGCATGTGGACGATGCGGTGGGCGCGTTCGTGGAGGTGGGGCGGGAGCTGGGCGTGGTGGGTTGAGAGTAGAGAAGGTGAAGAAGGTTGAAATGAGGTCACACGCCACCATCTCTGTCCACGGCGCTCACGAGCTCGAGTAGCAACCCAACGGGCAGCCCAAACACGGAGTCACGCCCGCCCACCAGGTCCTCAATAAACGGCCCCGCCGGCCCCTCCACCCGCAACCCCCCCGCACACCCGGCCGCCGCGGCCGCCGCGGCCTCCAGGGCTTCCTCCGGCACGCCACCCTCCTTGAACACCACGGACGCCACGTGTACCCCGCTCGCCCGCGCCCGGGACGGCCAGGCCGTGACGGTGAGGCCAGAGACCGTGGACGGCGGGTGTGTCCGGTACTCCCGTAGCCAGGCCATGGCTTGGGGCGTGTCGACGGGCTTCTCCCTTATCTCGGCCTTAAACTGGCCGCCTGTGACGACCTGGTCGGCCGTGATGAGGAGGGCGGGCACGGGCGGTGTCGAGGTCGCCGCCTCCGAGTCAGCATCCAGCTTGTCCGCCAGCGCGTCTGCCTTGGCAGCCGCCAGCTCCAGCACCAGGGCGTGCGCGTCTCCGGCTGCCCGGGCGGCTAAGCCCAGGCTCTTCTCGTCCAGGTCGGCCGTCAAGACGGAAAACTCAAATCCGTTTTCCCTGGCCAGGACGGCCAGCACGGCCCTGCGGGCTGGAGAAGCGGAGCCCAGGATGAAGCACCGCCCGGGACGGGCCAGGGCGGCCAGGCCGGCGGATGTGGCGTTGGCCATCACGGGCGGCCGCTGCATTGGAGAGAAACGCACTCGCCCAGCTTACAAAGCCTTGCACTGACATTTTTCTCATTCTTCTTGTGGGACGCACGCATAGTCGCCCATCACACTATGCCGCACGCGCCATCCACGTGAGAGGAAGCAGCCACGTGTGTGCGTGTGCGCGCGTGGGTGCGTGTCCGCGCACCGTCATCATCATGAGCGATGACCCCGCTCCCCATGCGCTGCTCTCCCCGCCACCTCCGCCGCTGCTCCCCATCTCTGCCGCCGCCGCCGCCGACCTGGCCGCCCTGGCGTCCGCCCTGCAATGCCCGGTCTGCCTGGACGTGCTCACTGACCCGCTGACCACGCCGTGCGGGCATGCGTACTGTGCGGGCTGTGTCAGCCGGGCGCTGGAGACCAAGCAGCAGTGCCCGACGTGTGGCACACCCGTCGCCTCAGCGTCCGTCTGTGCTCCTTCCCACGCCCTGCGCACGGTGGCGGAGCGGCTCGGAGCGGCCGCACTGGCGGCGGCGCACACCAAAGCCGCTGCGGGTGGTGCTATGCCAGCAGCCCCTGCTGCTGCTGAGGCGGCGGCAGCGGCGGCGGCCGCGCAGCCGGCGCCACCCCCTGCCATGACCACGGCCGCCGCTGTGTGGGCCTTGCTAGAACAGAGTGGTGGCAGGGCCGCCGCCGCCGCCGCTGCCCCGGCGTCTGACCTCCTCCCGCCTGTCAGCGACCTGAGCCCGGCCGACCTGGATGCCCTCATCTCCGGCCTCATCGCCCGACGCGCCGCGCTGGCCGCCCAGGACGCGGCGTCCGACCTCAAACTGTTGCTCCGTTTCTTAAAGAAGGCGCGCTCGACGCAGGCCGCCCGCCTGGCGGCGGCCCAGTCGGAGGTGGCGGCCGTGGACGCGGATCTGGCCTGGGTGGCGGCCAAAGTGGCCGGGAGTGGAGAGGCGGCGCAGCCGGCGGCCATCGCCGGGGCGCCGGCTCAACTCCTGCTGGAGGGAGTGGGCGGCGGCGACGGCGCTGCTGCTCCGCCTCCTCCGCCGTCCACTCACCTGACCGCGGTCGACCCAGCTGTTTTAAGAGCGGGCAAGCGCCGCTTGGCCGACGCGTTCGATGACTTGCAGGAGTGTTACCTCGCCCTGCGCCGGGAACGGGAGGCCGGCGAGCGGGGCGGGCAACAACAGCAACAACACCTCGCACTCACCGCTGGTGGTGACGGCGGCTCGGACGCCGCCCAGGCGGTCGTCCCGTCTGACCGGGGCGGTTCGACGGCCATGGTGCCGGTGGGCCCGGGCGGCGGCGAGCGGTACCACGCGCAGGCGGGTGGTGACCACCAGCCGCCGCCCCCGCCGACCGGCGGCCCGGGCCCCGCCCTCGCCGAGGTCTCCCGCCTCCTGGCCGTATGTGTCCGGGCGGGCCGCCTCACGCACGTCGCCTCCCTGCCCGCTGCCGGGGCGGGGCCCTCACACAGCGGCAACGCACCCACAACAACTCCCGCCGCCTCGTCCATCATTTCGTCCGTCGAGTTTGATGCGAGCGCGGCCCGCTTTGCGAGCGCAGGCGTGGCCAAGCAGGTGGCTGTCTGGGACTTGGCGTCGGTGCTGGCGTCGGCCGCGCCGCCGGACGCCACCGACCCGGCCCGCACCGTCCGCTCAGGAGGCTCGCCGGGAGGGTCACCCCCTCCTCCCCACGCCGCCCCGCACCCCACCCCGTCCATTGCCCTCGCCGCCCGTGCAAAACTGTCCTGCCTGTCCTGGGCGCGCGCGCCTGGTGGCCCGACCGACCTGCTCGCGTCCGCTGATTATGAGGGCGGGGTGACCCTGTGGGACGTCAGCACGGGCACCGCCCTGGTCGAGTATGACGCCCACGACCGGCGGGCCTGGTCCGTCGATTTCTGCCCCGTCCTGGGCGGCGGCGGCGGCGGGGGCGGGGCCACCATCTTCGCTACCGCGTCGGATGATGGGACGGCCCGGGTCTGGTGCGCCCGGTCCCGCCTACCCGTCGCCACGCTAGCTGTGGGGGCCAACGTGTGTTGTGCCCGCTTCGCGCCCGCCGGCATGGCCGGGGCGGCCGCCGCCGCCGGGTGCGAGCTCGCCCTCGGCTCGGCCGACCACCTCGTCCGCGTCTTTGACCTGCGGGCGACGGGGCGCGGGGCGCTGGCCACCCTGGCCGGCCACGCCCAGGCGGTGTCGTATGTTCGGTACGCGCCCGGGGGGGCCGGACTTGTGTCCGCGTCCACGGACGCGACGCTCCGCCTGTGGCGCCGTGGCTGGGCGGACGAGGAAGGAGATACGAGCGCTGCTGCGACCACGACCACCCCTCCTCCTTCGCAGCAGCAGCGTTGCGTGCGCGTGTACCGGGGCCATGCTAATGAACGCAACTTTGTGGGCCTGGACGTGGCGGGTGACCTGGTGGCAGCCGGGTCGGAGAGCGGGGAGGTGGTCGTGTACGCGGCCGCCCTATCCCGGCCCATCGCCCGGGCGGCGTGTGATGGTGGAAGCGGTGGGAGTGCCGCGATGACCGCCCCGGGCGGCCTGCCCGCGCCGCCCGCCTTCGTCTCGGCAGTCTGCTGGCGGCCCGCGCCCGAGGATGGCAGCGCGGGGCCGGCGAGCCTGCCGAGAACCCTGTTGGCGGCTACGTCCAGGGGGTCTGTTCATGTGCTGGAGCTCGCGGCTGGGGGCGGGGTGTGGTAAAATGAGGATGTTAGCAAACAAAAATGAGCAAAATATGAGAAGCGCTATCGCACTCGCTGCACGCTCGTGCCCAAAGGCCGTCGCCAGGGTGGGGAGCGGTGGGTGGTTGCACCGAAGAAAAAAAAAAAAGAGAGAAAAAAATGTGGGGTTTCATTCTCCTTTTCTCGCATCGCTTCCGTGTCCCTGCGCAGGGAGCCGCGCGTGCGGCGCGCTAAATCTCACACACGCGTCTGATCAGGACATCCACTGACCTGACGCCGTCATTGCTGGGCCCGATTGGAGGCGCGTGAGGCCGGACACGGCCCCAGAAAGCTATACACGCATCTTTCACGACAGGAAAACACACCTGCCTGCCATCGATGGCCTTTGTCGGCCTGGGCGGCGATGCCGCCTCCCGCCCGACCTTTTTCGAACTGGTCGCCGCGGACCGACTGATGCCGACGCTGAAGGCGGCAACGTCCTACACCCTGGCCGTCCTAGCCCAATCCCGGCCCCGCCTGGCTCGCGCGTCTGCCTGGGAGGACGAGGCGGCGGCAGTGCTGGGCATGGCCCTGGATGCGGCCGCCCTGGCGTCACCCACTGCCCCCGGATCCTTCGCGGACGGCCTGTACGGGCTGCGGCGGGCGGCACCGGACCCGGCAGCCCCTGGTGGCGTGGACAGGGGCCCGCTCTCGCCTGGTGCCCGGGTGCGGACTGTTCTCGCCCTGGCTACCTTACCGTACGCCCGGGCGAAAGGGGACGCGCTGCACCGACGCCTCGTCGCAGCGGAGGTAAGGCGTCTACGGGACGATGGTGGTGCGAGTGTGAGCGAGTGGGCGGCGGCCCAGGTCGCGGACGAAGCAGACACTACCAGTCCAGCCCAGGCACGCCAAGCCCGCTTGGCCGCTGCCCGGGCCGCCGCGACGGCCGCCTACATCCGGGCCTACCCCGCCACGATTGCGGCGTGTGAAGCCTTGCGCCTGGCCTATCAGCTGGCGTACTTGCTGGACCTGTCGCCGCCGGCTGTGAGGCGGCGAAGGGCAGAAGGAGGAGCTGCATCACCTCCCACCACCACCTCCCTGGACCCGCCCCCGCCCTTTTTCTCGCCCACCCTGCACTGGCTGGGCCAGGTCGTCGTGCGCGTCTCTGGCTCCGAAACAGCCACCGAAGCCCGCGCCGTCGCCGCTCAGCGCGACGCGGCGCTGGCCGCCGCCCGCACATCACGGAACGCCCCTTTGAGCGTCGGCGCCCTGCACGCGCGGTGGGCGGCCGCCGACTACGCCCGCCCCGCCCTCATCCTGGGCGTGTTTGCGTTCAAGGCCCTGGAATGGTGGTACAGCAGCGGAGAGGCAGCGTTAGGGGCGGCCAGTGGGAAAGGGCCGCGGCCGCCGCCGCCGCCACCCCCGCTCGTGCCGCCCGCGCTCGATGGCGTGCCCCTCCCGTCGGACCCGGCCGCCTGCCCGCTGTGCCGCCGCCACCGCACCAACCCCGCCCTGGCCGTCCCGTCGGGCTATGTCTTCTGCTACCCCTGCCTGCACGCGCACGCCCTGGAGCACGGCGAGTGCCCTGTGACGCGGGTGGAGTTGGGGGTGGGCGGGGTGCGGCGCCTGTATGAGGCGTCGTGAGAGGTGAGGGAGGCGATAGATGGGATTGGAGCCCCCCGCAGTGTGTTGGCATGCCCGGCCTGTGGTGGTGTGGCGCGGTGTGCACGTTGAAGGCAGAGCAAGCCTGGCGTGTGTTACGAGAGAAAGAATAGAAGGAAACGCTTCTCCACATATACCTCCGCCTCCATCCATTGCCCCGCCCTTGCTCTTCCATTCCATCCCCACAGCTCCTCTCTTCTCGCGCTCCCTCTCTTCTTTCTTTCAGCAGTCCAGCAACAGCCGGCGCGGGTCCTCAACCACGTCCTTCACCCGCTTCAGGAAGGTCACGGCCTCCCGCCCGTCGATCAGGCGGTGGTCATACGTGAGCGCGATGTTCATCATCGGGCGGGCCTCGATGCCACCCCCCGCCACGACGACCGGCCGCTGGACGATCGAGTGCATGCCCAGGATGGCGGACTGAGGCGGGTTGATGATGGGGGTGGACAGCAGGGAGCCGTAGACGCCGCCGTTGGAGATGGTGAAGGTGCCGCCGGCCATGTCGTCGACGGAGATGGTGCCGTCACGGGCTTTTTTGCCGAGTTCCGCGATCCCGCGCTCCACGCCCGCAAAGGAGAGCGTGTCCGCGTTCCGAAGGACGGGCACGACCAGACCTTTCGGCGTGGCGACTGCGATGGAGATGTCGGTGTAGTCCCGGTACACAATCTCCGACCCGTCGATGACCGCGTTGACGGCGGGCACGGCTTCGAGCGCGTCGGCCGCGCCCTTCACAAACGCAGACATGAACCCCAGCTTGACGCCGTGCGCTGCCAGAAAGGCCTCGCCAAACTCCTTGCGCAGGGCCATCAGCCCGCTCATGTCGACCTCGTTGAAGGTGGTCAGCATGGCGTACGTGTTCTGGGAAGCCTTGAGGCGTTCCGCGACCCGGGAGCGCAGGCGAGTCATCTGGACCCGGCGCTCCGGGCGCGGGGTGGGCGCGCCGGGAGGGGGCGGGTGAGGCGTGGAGGCGGTCGGCGGCGGCGGCGGGGGGCGCGGGGGCGGCACGGCCGCCGCAGGAGCAGGCGGCGCCTTGGCCTTGCCAGCCTTCTTGGCGGCGTCCGCGACCGCCGCGGCCGGAGCCGCAGCAGGCGCCGCAGCCTCGGCCGCCGGCGCCTCATCCTCAACCCCGCCCTGCTCCACGGACGCCACCGCCTGGCCGACCGCCACCGTGTCGCCCGCCGCAACCAGTACGGCCGTCACCCGCCCCGCCTCCTTCTCCGTGTACCGCACGTCGATCGTCACCTTGTCCGTCTCGATCTGGGCGATGACGTCATCCTCGCGCACCACATCACCCACGCCCTTGTCGACCGACGCAACGCTCCCCTCCGTGATGGAGTCGCCCATGGAGGGGACGGCGACCGTGATGGCCGGAGCGTGCGTGGCGGGCGAGGTGAAGAAGGAGCGGGCGGCGGCAGGGGTGGTGGTCGCGGGCCAGGAGGCGGGTGGTGGGGCGCCGGGCGTGGGCCTGGGGGAGGGAAGAGCAAGGGGTTGAGGGCGAGCAGCGTCGCGCGCGCCGGGTGCTCTCCAGCGCCGCCGCCGCTCCTGTGTCTCCCTTTTCTTTCTCCACCCCGCATAACGCTCTCCTCTCTCATACCTGTTCAGGGCTGCGCTGGTGGCCCAGGCGCGAGGGGCGGCGACGGCCGCCGCTGTGTGGAAAGGAAGAGAGAAGAAAAAGGGCGTCAGTTCGATGGCGCCGCTTTACGTTTGGTTCTCGCGCGCGCGCGTGCGGGCGCCTCGATCGGCCTCGTCCACGCGCCCCAGGGTGTGGGGGATATCAGTGAGGGTGTGCACTCGCTCGCACACAGGTGCATGAGGTGCGTGAGTGCGCGGCCCCTCACAGGCACAGGCGGAGAGAAGTGCGCGCCGCCGCCGCTGCCGCACCCATTGGCGCCCTGACGTCTTCTCTCAAAACTCACCACGCCCTTCCGCCGCCCGGGCCGCCCGCAGGAGGGCGAGCCGGAGCATGGAGCACGGCGCGTGTGCGCGTGTGAAAAAGGAGAGCGGAGAAGAGGCGAGCACACGCCTCGCTCCGTGAAAAGAGGGACTGGAGAAGCAGGAGCGCGCTTGGTTCTCCTAGGAGACCTCCTCCGCGGCTCGCTCTCTCCTTCCGAACCCTGTGTGTCTCCATT
>Ga0315290_10002781_pt1 | contig 12411 bp, 11 predicted proteins | sample YL17G12_0_MG_FD_203627 | JGI IMG/M metagenome (GOLD analysis project Ga0315290, IMG submission 203627) | Sediment microbial communities from Yellowstone Lake, YNP, Wyoming, USA - YL17G12_0 | ecosystem: Environmental > Aquatic > Freshwater > Lake > Sediment | place: USA: Wyoming | collected...
CGCTCTGCGTCGAAAGATGCGTCACGATGGACATCCCGATCGGGAACATCATCGCGGCGGTTGCCGTGTTGCTGATCCACATCGAGATCACGAAGGACACGCCGCCGAACACGACGAGCAGGCGCCCTGCGCTGCGTCCGACAACACGTGACGAGAGTGCCGAGAACGCGATGCGGCGATCGAGCCCGTGGACGTACATCGATTCGGCCAGGATGAAACTGCCGATGAACAGGAAAATGATGGGATCGGCGAACGACGCCAGCGCCTTCTGTGCGGGGGCGACCTGAAGCACGATAGCGAGGAGCGGGCCCAGCAGCGCGGTGACGGCCAGCGGCAAGGCCTCGGTAATCCAGCACACCACAACCAACGCGAGGATGGCCGCCAGTCGGTGTGCGGGCGGCGCGAGCGATGCCATCGGCATGGCGAGGAGGACGACGAATACCGCCGGCCCCAACACCATCCCGACGGTCTTTCGGCGCTGATTGAACTGCTGCTCCGCGGGCGAGTACGCCTCGACGGCTTCGACCGCCTGGTGCCTGTTCCGGATCAGCGGGTCCATTGACCCTCCCATACCACCTCGGCCCAGCCGGTGAGGTGGAGCCCGTCGTTGAGCCACTCGACGCGCTGGGTGCCCCCGGGGGAGACGACCTCGACGTCGCGGGCAGCGCCGCCAAAGGTCATGCCCGCCACGGCAGCCGCGCAGGCGCCGGTCCCCGACGCGCGGGTCGGCCCGACGCCCCGTTCCCAGATCAGGATGCGCACACGTGTCGGGTGTTCGACGACGGCGAACTCGACGTTCGTGCCGTCGGGGAAGAACGGGTGATGCTCGAGCGCCGGACCAAGCGCCCGGTACCGTTCTTCATCCAGAGCGGACTCAAGGACCACGCACTGGGGGTTGCCAACACGAAGCGCGATGACACGCACCGATTTCCCATGGACGTTCAGGACAGCCTGTCTCACATCCTGCGGATGCCCCATCGCGGCACGGCACACGAATCGTGGCGGAGCGGACTCGAGGATGGACACATCCTTGCTGCCCGCGTCCGTGTGAATGACGACTGACGCCGGCGGAGCGAGGCCGGCTCGAACCGCGGACCAGCACCGGAGGGCAGCCAGGCCGCGCACACCGTTGCCCGACACCTCGGAGAAACTCCCGTCGGCGTTGTACAGCCTCATGTCAGCGCCTTGAGCGGAGACCCGATACAGAATCAACCCGTCCGCGCCGACACCCGTGTGGCGTTCGCAGAGAGTGCGAGCCAGGCTCGGGCCGTCAGGACCATCGAGCGCATCCGTCTCGAGGTACAGGAAGTCGTTTCCGTAGGCGTGCGCCTTCGCGAGTTGCAGTCCCATGATGTCCTCCGGGATCCGCGTGCCTTACCCCAAGCGCCGCACGAGGTCGACGCCCGCTCCGCATCCGACCTCCAGCACGCGCCGGCCGGCGTGCCCGTCGGGGTCGATTACCTGCAGGAGATGGTGCAGTACGTCGACGCGATACTTATCGAGGTCGGCAAAGAACCCCGGCGATCCGACCGCGTGGGACGTGATCTCGAGATCGTGGATGTGGCGATTCCAGTACGCCCGGACGGCAGTGATGGCGGGCACCGGCGGCGCAGGTCTGTCAGGCACGGGCGATTACTATAGAATACTCAGGCCTTTCCGGCAACGCGCCGCCCGCGGAATGTACTCGCCATGACGCGTGACCTCTCCCGGCTGACCTCGGGGCCCTTCGGCGTCCTCGCGATCGGTGGCGGCATCCACGGCCTCGCCGTGGCGTACGACGCCGCCCAGCGAGGATACGCGGCCGTCGATGTCTGCGGGGCGCTCATGGCCCGCGCCTGTCACTGGGACTCACGGCGTCTTGCTCGCGAGATCGAGGCGGTGAGCGCCTTCTAGAACGTCGCCTGGCGCCTCAGAACTCCTTGCGGCTATCGATGAGCATCGTCACCGGGCCGTCGTTGACGAGCTCCACGAGCATATGGGCCTGATAGGTTCCCGTCTCGACCCTGATGCCGCCGGCCCTGAGTTCGCCGACCACCGCGTCGAAAAGCAGGCGCCCCGCCTCGGGCGCAGCCGCGCGGTCGAAGGATGGGCGCCGGCCTTTTCGGCAGTCTCCGTACAACGTGATCTGGGAGACGGCCAGGATGGCGCCGCCCACCTCGCCGAGCGGCAGGTTCATCTTCCCATCGCCGTCTTCGAACAGCCGCAAGCCCCGGATCCTGGCCGCCACGTACGCCACGTCCGCCGGACCATCGTCTCTGGCAGCACCCACGAGAGCGAGCAGACCCTCGCCGATCTCCCCCACCACGGCGCCGTCGACGCGCACCCGGGCCTCGCGGACGCGCTGCACGACCGCTCTCATCACGCGCCATCCAGTCCCGCGATGGCCAGCGTCCGGGCCTCGATCGCCAGCTCTGCCTGCGGATTCAGGCGCGTGTCCAGGAGGTGGCTCGCGACGACATTCGACAACGCGCGAAGCATCGACGATTTCACGCCGGCATGCTCGCGTTCGAGATCGAAGATCAGCCGCTTCACGCGCTTGCGCTGCAGGCCGAGATCGCCGCAGGCCGAGCAGCAACATCCCACGATCGGCAGGTCGCTCTCCTTCGCGTAGGCCCGCGCTTCGTCTTCGGAGACGAGGAACAGCGGCCGAATCACGATATGGTGACCGTTGTCGGACGTCAGCTTCGCGGGCATGGCCTTCAGGGCCCCGGCGAAGAAGAGATTCAGCAGCGCCGTCTCGATGAAGTCATCACTGTGATGGCCGAGCGCAATCTTCGTGGCGCCGAGTCCGGCCGCGAGACGATAGAGGACGCCTCGGCGAAACCGGGCGCAGAGCGAACACGGCGTATCCCCCGGGTCGAGCAGGTCGTCCATCACCGAGCCGATCGACGTGCGCTCAACGTGGTGTTCCCAGCCCCGGGCCACGCAGGCCTGGTGGATGAGATCGTACTGGAATCCCTCGTAGCCGGAGTCGACGGTGACAGCCACGAGGCTGAACGTGATGGGCGCGCGAAGGCGCAGGACGTCGAGGATCTGCATCAGCGCCCAGCTGTCCTTGCCACCGGACAGCCCGACCATCACGCGGTCGCCGTCCTCGATCAGACCGTGCGCCGAGATGGCCCGCGTCACCTTCCGGGCCAGACGGGCTTCGAGTGTGTTTCGATACGACATGGGGCAGCGCTACCTACCGCAGGATCAACGTCTCGATGGCCCGCGGCCAGGTGATGCCGGCGGCCACGCGAGAGGCTTCAGCGCCCATTCTCTCCGCGAGCGGCTGGTCGGCCGCCAGCTCGCCGAGAGCCTGCGCGATCGACGCCGGCGTGGCCTCGCACACGATGCCCGACCGGCCAGTCTCCACCAGTTCCGCGGCCCCGCCGCTGTCGCTACACGTGATGACGGCCTTGGCCGAGGCAAACGCCTCAATCGTGACAAGCCCGTAGTCCTCGTCGCGCGCAGGGAACACCACCGCCCGGCACGTCGCGAGGTGAGCCACCAGCGCGTCAGAGTCGATGCGCCCGACGAGGCGCGCGCGGCCCTCGAGACCCAGATCGCGCACCATCTGTTGCAACCGGGGCGCCTCTTCGCCGTCGCCCGCAATCGTGCACCGCACGGCGGCTGCCGCCGGCTCGGCCAGGGCTCGCAATAGCAGGTCCATGCGCTTCAACGGGGTCAGCCGGGAGACCGCGAAGAATTCTCCGCCATAGCCGTCGCAGCGGTAGGGCCGCGGCGGCGGTGGCGGGTACAACACCTCAGATGGGATCTTGCCGAACTGTCGAAGCCGCCGCTGAATCGTGCCGGACTGCGCGTAGACGCGGTTGACGTGCCGCGTCAGCAGGTAGTGGTCAACCGCGTGAATTGCCTTCCGGCGTACACGCTCCTTCAGGCGGCCCCTCCAGGAAAGCGTCGCCTGGAAGCGTTCCCAGAGGTCGTAGTACTCACGCATCCGGTGGTTCAGCCACACGACGTGGCGGGGGTGACGGACCGCGTAGCTCGGATACCTGAACGAAATGACCTGGTCAATGGCAGACCCGTCGTGGGCCACGCCGACGTCGGTCATCCAGTTGGCAAGGTATGCTGAGGCCTGGCGGCCGAATCGGTTCTGCGGTGTCACGATGAGACCCGCCTCGTGACCCGCCTCGCGGAGGGCCTCGACGACCGAGCGGGCGATCACCAGATGACCGCCTTCGGAGAAAGGCGGGCTCGACGTGACGACGGCGACTTTCATGGAAATGACGGCTGGTCGACTACAGGTTCATGCCATCGTAGCAGATGGCGGGGCCCCGGCCTACCCGTTCCATCTCGGCCAGGCGGGATGGATCGGCGTCGAAGGGGGCAGAGTTATTCCCGTCAGGGTCCTCAGGGTTTCAGGTCCGGCGTGACGCGCACGCCGAGATAGCGGTGGTCCTGGGAAGCGGCGTCCACGAACATGGGGACGAACCCGCTGTCGCACGTCACCGCGAGGTGCCAGACTCGCGTTCCCTGGTATGGGAACCCCTCATCGAGGGGAACGCTGAGCACCCCGGTCTCGCCAGGCCCGAGCGTGAGGGACTGTCGGGGACCCCCTGCGCGGAAGGCCGTGACCCGGACCGCGACCGCGCCAGCAGCCAGCGACAGATCAAGTGTCTTCGCCGCTTCTGCCGTCCTCACGATGAACTCGGCCCGTGAGCGGCCCCGCGTCCAGAAATGCCATTGTTCCGGAGGGTAGGCGTTGTCGTCCAGGAAGAAGACCTGGAACCGACGATTCTCCCCGAACCAGGCGCGGGCCCGGTTGGACTGCGCGTTGATGGGCAGGGCGTCGACCATGGTCAACTCGACAGGCAGCAGGCGCAGCAGACCCTGCTTGGCTGCGTCGGCCGGGTGGAACGCCGAGTAAAAGGGATTGAACACAATCTGGCCGCAGAAGAGCGTTCCGAAGACCCAGGGCGCCATCGCCGGCCATAGCCGCTCGATCGGCGGCAGAACGAAGAGGAAAACGCCGTAGGCGCCCAGAAAGTACCGATTCCCGCTGCCGCCACCGCCGCCAGCATAGGTGTAAGGCATCCAAACGATCAGCAACACGATCTCGGCGACGGCTGCGGCGAGAATCGACCATTGCCAGGCGTAGCGGCGGCGGCGTGCCAGGAGGAACGCCAGTGTCGCAAACACGGCCGGGAAGAAATACGGCACGAGGCCGGAGTAGCGGCCGACGGCCGCGTAGGCCAGGTTGCGACTGAAGACTCTCCAGAACACGCGGCGATCGAAGATGACCTCGGTCAGAATGCGGTTAGTGGTAACCGTCTGGCCCATGTTCTCCCACTGCTCGGCTCGGGTTTGAAAGGGAAAGGGACCGTAGAACGTCTTGCGGTCGCCTCCCTGGTAGTTCCACTCTCCGCTGACGGCCACATTCCCGGCAATCAGGAGCGCACCGACGAACACGAAGGCCGACGCGGACCAGCAGGCCGACCCCCACTGCCGCCTGGCGCAGAGCCACGCCAGCATCGGGATGACGAACACGGCCAGCGACGGCTTCGAGAACGTCGCGAGGCCCAGCAGGATCGCCGCCAGCACGTTCGATCGAGGTTGCAGCAACCAGGCCGTGCCGCGGGGTGCAGATGCCGACGGAGCCACTTCCTTGTAGAGCCAGCAGAAGTAGCCCAGAGTGACGAGGCTGAAGTTGAACACCTCCGGCGAGACCCACACGGCGTACGCCGGGACGACCGAACCCATCAGAAATCCGCTGGACAGCACGGCCGCCACCGTGGCGCCTGACCGTGCGTTGATGAAGACATACGCGGCCAGGACGACCAGGGCGAGCAGGAGCGCATGGAAGAGCAGGAACCCGTTTGTCCCGAGCACGGCCACGAACGGAGCCGCGAACAGAGGGTAGATGTACGACTTTCCGAAGAAAAGTTCCGCCGGGTCCCCGCGTGGTCCGGTGTGGAACTGCACGAACGGCGGCGACGCCGAGAAGTCGACGTCGAACGTCTGCCCCTTCTGCAGAAACACCCCGAGCGGCCCAGACGGGAACTCACGCCAGACGCGGCTCAGATCCTCACGGCGGTACGCCAGATCGCCGTCGGCGGCGAGGCTGTGCGCCATCATGTAGTAGGTTGCCTCGTCGCTCTGGAACCCGAACGCCGCGCGCGGGAAATCCACGGACAGGGCCACGCCGCCGTAGACGCAAAACACAATTGCGGCGACGACCAGGCCCGGGCGCAGGTCCGTGTGTCTGCTGGCCACCGCGTTCAGTGCCCCTGCTCCGGGCTGCCATCGAGAAACGACAGGTCGGCTTCGAGTATGCCTCGGCGGTGTGTGGCTCTCGATACGTCGTGCAGAATCGTGTAGAGACGCTCCATCCGCCTGACAAACGTCCCGATGTCGTAGCGCTCTCCCGTCAGCCGCGCGTTGGAGGCGAGGCGCAGGCGTTCGTCGGCGTCGTCCATCAGCGCCACGATCGCACCCGCCAGGGCACTGGCGTCCCGCTTCGGCACGATGCGCGCATCCCTGCCTGAGGTGAGGACGTCCACCAGGCCATCGGCGTCGCTGGAGACTATCGCTTTGCCGGCCGCAAGGGCCTCGAAGCATGTCAATGGCGTACCTTCCCACAGGGAAGGAAACACGACGAGGTCGAAGGCCGGCAAGACCCCGGCAACGTCTCGCACGAATCCCACGAACCTGAGTCGATCCCCGAGGCCCAGTTCGCGGGCCTGCGCCTCGAGCGGTGCGCGCAGCGGGCCCTCTCCTGCCACGACGAAACGCGCCCACGGCCGCACGTCGAGCACGAGACGCGCCGCATCCACCAGGAAGCTGTTGCCCTTGGATTCGTGCAGTCGCGTGACGGTGCCAATCGCGAAGTCACCGTCGTCGAGGCCCATCGACCGGCGGGCCGAAGCTGCCCGGTCTGGGTCGACCGGAGCGCCGAACTCGTCGAGGGGTGCGCCGAGGTAGACGACCTTCACCTTCTCCGGCCTCACGAGGCGCGCGTGCACCACGAACTCGGCCGTGCTGCGCGACACGGCGAGCGCCAGGTCTGTATAGGGTTCGAGCGCGCGGTCGGCGACCTTCTGGAACCAGGGCGTGTCGGTGAGGTTGGCATGTTCGTGGAGGATGCTCGGGAGCCGTCGAAGAGCGCAGGCCGCGCGGCCGAAGGTCGTCGCCCCGTACCCGTGCATGTGCACGATGTCGATCTTCTTCCGATCGATGACCTTCAGCAGGGCCGGCAACGTCGAGGGATCGAACCTCGACTTGTGCAGGTAGGTCACGTCCACTCCGGAGGCCTCGAGCGTGCCCTCGGACAGGTCCTTCTTTCGCAGGCTGACCAGAGACACATTGAACCGCTCCCTGTCGAAGCGCGGGATCATCCACGCGAAGAGCCGCTTCACGCCATGCATCCGCGACCCTTCCCAGCCCAGATGGTCGCAGACTTGGAGAATCTCCAGTTTTCGAACGCGCATGGTCCTTGAGCCTCCAGACCGTGTGCTTCAGGATTCCCGAGCGCTGGCGGGCCCCACGGCCGCCAGGGCCTGGCGGGTCCGCTCGAGGTACGCCTCATACGTGTACCGCGTATCCGCGAGATGGGTCGCGTTCCGGACGATCTGCTCCGACAGGGTTCGATCGGCCAGGACCCTGGCCAGCCCTGCGCCGAATGCCTCGGGCGTCGGATCGGTCAGAATCGCCACGTCAGGATTGAGTACCTGTGTGTGGGTGAGCAGGTTCGTTGCGACGATCGGCCGCCCGGCCCGCAGGTACTGGTAGATCTTGAGAGGGGTATTCGTACCTCGGCTCCGGGGCGAAGCCAGGGCATTCGCAGCGGCAAGGAAACGCGGGACTTCCTCGGCCGGCCGTTCGCCTGCGAAGACGGTGAGGTGGCCCACGCCCGCGAGTCGAGCGTCCTCCCGTGCCCGTGCGACCTGCTCCGGGCGGCCGCCGACCAGCAGTAGCCTCGCGCCGGGCAGTTGTTCGACGACGGTTCGCATGGCGGCCAACAGCAGATCCAACCCCTGGTAGGCTTCGAACGTGCCCGTGTACACCACCAGAGGCGCATCGTCCGAAATGCCTGCTTCCGCGCGAACGCTGCCTGCCTCGGCCGTTTCCGCCGTCTCGCCCGAGCCAGGGGCATTCTCGATCAGCACGACGGGTGCCGCCGGACGGAGGCGGCGCACGTGTTCCTCCAGGTGAGGGCAGATGACGATGACCGCCGCCGAACGGTTCACCATCTGGCGTTCCAACCAGCGGAAGGCGCCGACCAGCACCGAAGACCGTGTGACGTTGAAATTGGACAACTGCTCGGGGAGGCTGGAATGCATGTCGTAAAGGTGCGGCACCCGAAGCAGTCGAGCCAGCACAAGTCCGATCGCCCCGCCTTCCTCGTGAGAGTGGACGAGATGGAATGTGCCTGTCGTTGCGACGTGCGCGGCCCTGACGGCCAGCCCGAGGTCGAGCAGGATCTTCAGGAACGACGGCCCGATCTTGACCCGCCGCGCAAAAGGCGGCCGCCAACTCCTGCAGATCGTCAATCCACTCATGGTGACATCCCGGCCGAAGGGATAGGTCACGAGCACCACGTCGTGGCCGAGATCGGTCAACGCTCGAATCCGGTGGTACTCGCTGAACGGCGTGCCTCGAGGTTCGAAGAACGGCTCCGGCGCGATCATCAGGATGCGCATGTGGAACTCAAACCGACCACTCACGACGTCAGCCTCGTGGCAACCCGCCATCCGATTCTAACGGGCGGCCGCCGCCCAGTCAACGAACACGCCCTGGCGCCGATCGCGCCGCGTGTTCCAGACCAACCCGCATCTGCCACGAGCGGCGACGCCAGGCAGGCCGGCCCTCGGGCGTCGCACCCCGATGAGGCACAGCATCGCCCTGCAGCGGACGAGTGGCCGTCAGCCCGATCGGGGCGGCCATTCCTGCGCAGGCGCAGGATGGGTCGGGGCGACGCGAGCTAATGTTCGCACCGTCTTGCGCCGATAGAACCAGAAGGTATCAATATGTGTTCTCTTACAGGCTTTGATGGCCGGCCCGAACGCATACAATAGAACTTCTAGTCATGAACAGAGCCTTAATATATGTCACGAACCATCGGGGCAGGACACTGGCGCGTGTTTTGCTCTCGCTGTGGCAAGTGTCAGTCAGGGTGAGAGAGGATACGGACATGCAGCGACGATTCTTCAGGTTGTGCGTTGCCGCTTCGGCGTTGATCGCTGCCGTAGGCTGTGAGGTGGCGAAGAGCGAGAACCCAACCAGCCCCTCGGTGGCCGGTCCTATCCCGGGGGTGAACATCACGGCCCCGAAGCTGCTGGAGCCCTCCGCTGGAGTGTCAATCCGTTTCCCCGATCAGCCGATCACGCTGCTGTTCGAGAATTCCTCGACCAACGGTCAGCGGACGATCAGCTACACGGTCGAGGTCGCCCTCGATGTCGCCTTCACGAACCAGGTCTACTCCCGGCAGGGCCTGGAGCCAGGACCCAACGGTCGGACGACCTTGAAACTCCCCGACGCCCTGGCGTCGGACCGCACCTACTACTGGAGGGTATCGGCCCTGGACGGGGCCAATACGAGCCCGTATTCCGCCGTCGGTCCCTTCTCGATCATTCCGGCGAGCGAACTCAAGGCACCGGTGCCCCGTGCCCCGGTCGGAGGGGTCACGGTCGCCACGCTCGCACCGGAATTGAGGGCGTTGAACGCCGTCCGATCTGGAGCGATTGGTTCCGTCAGTTACACATTTGAGGTCTCGGAAAACGAGACCTTCACGGCGAAGGTGGCCACCGCGACCGTTGCCGAGCAGGCCCTGGAGACCCGTGTCACGCTCTCACAAGCACTCACCCCAAACGGGCGGTACTTCTGGCGCGTCCGAGCGTACGACTCGACGACGACAAGTCCGTGGTCGGTGACCGAGACGTTCAAGACCTCGGAGAAGTCCGCGCCGGCCCCGGGGCCTTCCGCACCCCGGACCATTGGCATCGACGAAGCGGCGTCGCTCATCCGCTTCATCTACGAGGACAACCGGTACAACATCGGCAGCGGATCGAACCGTGACCTTCGCAACCTCTACCTGGAGCGGGCCGTGGCGGCGCTGCACTTCGGCCACTCGCGCTACAATCCCCGGGGGCCCGATTCGAACTGGTGCATCAAGAACGGCGGAAGCGGCCGTCCGCAGTCGGACGATGTCATCGCCCGATGTGACACCCGCGATGCGTGGGATCTCGTCGGTGGCATGGGCGCCGACGGCTATTCCTGGCACAAGGACTATCTCGGACGCCTGCCGTCTGATCAGATCGTCTATGCGCCATCGGCCTCAACGCTGAATGATTTGCCCCGGTAGAACGTTCCCTCACTCGGCGAGGCGAACATAATCCCTTCCGGCCGCGATGCCGCGTGGTGACCTGTTCTCCTTGTGCGGACGGCTTGTGTCGGCGACCCGACTGGGGTACGTACGCCGCACATGACCCTTGTCGGCTGTCGTCAGCGCGATCTCAGGGGAAGGTGTGAGATGACACGTCTTGAGCGTTGGATGGTGATCTCGGCCATGGCGCTGCTGTCCTTGATCTCGGCGACGGCCCAGCCCGTCAGAAGCCACGGGCCGGTTCCGCGCCGAGCACCTTCCAGTCGCCGAAGGCCAGTTCACGCGCGCTGAACTGGTAGATGACAACCCGCTTGCCAGCGAGGCGGTCCACGCCACTCGCGAGTTCATGCCGGAGTCGAGCCCGGGTGGCGAACGCCCCGTTGTCGTTCTCGACGATGCGATCTACCGGGCGCTTCAGCGCGAGACTCAGGTGCTCCACGAAGCCGGCCGACTCTCCCCATCCCATTGACGCCAGGGCGTAGATGTTGCTGAAGCTGTCTCCGAGCACCAGCACGTCAGCCGCCCGCGACGGCCTCCACGGTGCGCCGCCGACGTCGAGCACCCGCCGAAGTCTCACGGTTTCGGCCGGGTAGAAGCGCGAATTCGCGGGCAGGTTCAGCATCATGCGAAGATCGCCGAAGGCGGTGACTGCGGTCGGTTCGACCCGGTAGCCGGGGTCCGCACGTGGCGGGAGAGAGACGTGCTGCATGACGAAGTCCGCCAACTGCCCGGCGACCAGCTCCATCGATTCCGGACGCCAGTGCGTGTCCGTCGCGAGGTACTGCGGGCGGCCCAGCCGGTCGCGCGCGGCCCGCAAGGCGTCGGTTGGATCGAACACCAGGGCACCGAGGGATTCAAACGCCTCGACGGCACCCGCGAATGAAGGATTCTGAACACTCGTGGCCGCACCCTCATAGGTCCGTGCGAGCTTCTCGGGGTGGATCGCCGGCTTGACCGGCGTGGGCACAACGACCAATGTGATGGCACGCTCCTGGAGTTGGCGGACGAACAGGCCGATGGCTGCCCGGGGATCAGGATGGGGCGGCGGAGCCCACTCTTCGCTGTCCGTGGCGCGGCGCGCCATCCGAGCCGAATCCAAGAACCCCGGTCCCGTGAGGTACTCCACGTCAGCCCGGTAGAACAGCCAGCCGTCTCGTCCGCAGTACGCCCGCTCGTTGCCGGCGCCCAGCCACCCGCTCAGCACGAGCTGGGCTGTCGGCCGCAGGGATCGGCCGACCACCGACTCGTGATCGAGCGCATCGTCTATCCGCCGCGCCTCCGACACCATGACGCGATTGGCCGACACGATCCGGGCGGGCAGGCTCATGTCCCCGAGGGGCTCCCCGGTCTGGCCCGGCTGCAGGGCGCTGCCAATCGCGCCGAGCAGGGCACGCGCTCGCGCGATCGTGTCCTGGTCCGTCATCGATGGCTGTCCGGTCCACTGGAGCGCCTGCCCTGCGAGGAGCACGCCGAGCACGACGGATACGAGCACGAATGCTACGACCGGGTGGACTGTGGTGTGCCCGACGTCGATCGCCGCAGCGTCTCTTCGCGACGGTTCCGAGGTGGGTCGATTGAGCGGACTCATCAGAAGATGAAGTAGATGAAAGGGTTATAGGCTTGCGTCGTCAGAGCCACGATCGACAGCAGGAACAGCATGACGATCGACGCGGCCTTCTGCCACGTCAGCGTCCGCGTCCAATCCCAGGCCTGTGGCCCCAGCCAGACGACCAGCCCTGACACGACCATCGTGCCCAGGAAGTACGGCTGGTACACCAGGCCACCCAGCAGACCCGCGCCATCCTGAACGTCGCCGAACCCCGCCATTCGACCGAGGTAGCGCGCGGCACTCGGCAGGTCGCTGGCCCGAAAGAACACCCAGGCGATGAGCACGACGAGGAACGTCCAGGCGACGCGGACCGCCGCCGGCAGCCGGCCATAGAGCGACCGCACCCCCCGAACGCGCTCGAGGACGAGGAGCGCGCCGTGCAGGCCGCCCCATACGACGAAATTCCACGCGGCCCCGTGCCAGAGGCCTCCGAGCAGCATGGTGACCAGGGCAGCGGCAGCGTAGATCCAGACCG
>Ga0315290_10002784_pt1 | contig 12410 bp, 13 predicted proteins | sample YL17G12_0_MG_FD_203627 | JGI IMG/M metagenome (GOLD analysis project Ga0315290, IMG submission 203627) | Sediment microbial communities from Yellowstone Lake, YNP, Wyoming, USA - YL17G12_0 | ecosystem: Environmental > Aquatic > Freshwater > Lake > Sediment | place: USA: Wyoming | collected...
GCGGGTCGGGTCGGGACTCTCGGAACGCGATCAGGAGGCGATGGGGACGTGGTCGATGCGCGGAGGCGGGGCGTCTGCGCGCGTCGTGGGGGCCGCGACGGGCTCCGCGCGAACGCCGGACACCGGCCGAGGGGTCGGGGCTTCCGGCAGGCTCCAGACCGGCAGCGTCGAGCTCGCGACGGCGTGCGGCTGGTCGCCGGTGCAGCCGCAGTCGCAGCGCGGGACGAGCGACTCGCCCGGCCGGTGGCAGCCGGCCGCGTGCTCCGCGTGGCCGCCTGCGCGTGCCGCCGAGGCGGTCTCGTGGTGGCCGGCGTGCATCCCCGCCGCGGACGACGCGCGCGCGATCGCCGCGGCGGCGCACGGGGTCGTCCCGGCGCTCACGACGGCGAGCGCGCTGGCGAGCGCCCAGAGGCGGCGGAGCATAAGCGTCATCCTATCAAAGAGCGTGGCCCCCGGCGCCGGGGCGGTGACGGGGAGTGCCGCCGCGCGCGGGACCTGCGCGTGCGCACGTGCTGCGCAGTTCGGAGCCGGAACACCGCGGACTGTCGAGCGGGCTCGCCCGCTCAGCCCTCGCGCGCGGGAGCCCGGACGCCCTCGAGCCGCGCCTCGCGCAGCGCCGAGCGGCGCAGCTTGCCGGCGTCGTCGCGCAGCGGCTGCGCCACGCACTCGAAGCTCGTCGGGACCTTGTGGGATGCCAGGTGCTTCGCGAGGTGGTCGCGCAGCTCCGCCGGATCGATCTCGCTCTCCGCCTCGTAGATCGCGTGCAGGCGCTGGCCGAGGTCGTCGTCCGGGAGCCCGATCACCGCGGAGGAGCGCACGCGCGGGTGGGCGTCGAGCGCGGCCTCGACCTCGGCCGGGTAGACGTTCGAGCCGCCCACCACGACCATGTCGCTCTGGCGCTCGACGAGGGTGAGGTAGCCGTCGGCGTCGAAGTGGCCGAGGTCGCCGAGCGTCTCCCAGCCGTCGGGCGTCGCCGTGGGCTCGGCCCCGATGTAGCGGTAGGTCGTGCCGCGGCCCTGCGCGGGCATCATGTAGACGAGCCCGATCTCTCCCGGCGCGCACTCGCGACCCTCCGCGTCGAGGATCCGGATCTTGCGCCCGCCGCTCGGGCGGCCCACCGAGCCCGGGTGCGCGAGCCACTCGCTGCCCGAGATCAGCGTGCCGGCGATGCGCTCCGAGCCGCCGTAGGCCTCCCAGATCTTCTCGGGCCCGAGCCACTCGATCCAGGCGCGCTTGAGCCAGGCGGGGCTCGGCGCGCCGGTGCACATCACGCGGCGCAGCGACGAGAGGTCGAAGCGCTCGCGCACCGCCTCCGGCAGGCGCCAGATGCGCTGCATCATCGTCGGCACGAAGAGCGCCCAGTCGACGCGGTGCTCCTCGATCAGCTCGAGACACCGCAGCGCGTCGAAGCGCGTCGTCACGACGAGCCTGCGCCCCGCGAGCAGCGTCTGCCAGCTCGTGATGAAGGGGCCCGCGTGGTAGAGCGGCCCGGGGACCAGCGTCGTGCCCCCCGGCTCCATGCCGTTCTCCGGCCGCTCCGGGTCGCAGAGCGCGGGGGTGAGCTCGAGGATCAGCTTCGGGCGGCCCGTGCTCCCGCCCGAGGTCATGCAGCGCACGTGCTGCGGCACGACGTCTGGGAGCGGCGCGTCCGAGAGCGTCGCGTCGGGCGCGTGCCCGGCCGGCAGCGCTGGGCGTCCGGGGCAGTCCTCCGGGTCGACGCCGAGCGCGAGCGCGGGCTGCGCGAGCGCGAGGATGGCGCGCCGCTCGATCGCGGGCAGACGCGCGGAGATCGGCTGCGGCGTGGCACCCAGCTTCCAGGTGGCGAGGCAGGCCACGAAGAACTCGATTCCGTTCGGGAGCCCGAGCGTCACGAGGTCGCCGGCGCGGACGCCGCGCGCGGCGTAGTCGCGCGCCAGCCGGTTGCTGCGGCGCTCGAGCTCGCCGGTGCGGATCCGCTCGCCCTCGTGGACGATCGCGACCCGCTCCGGGTCGCGATCGGCGTGCCAGGCCATGGCCCGGCCGTAGGAGGAGATCGCCACCGCCGCTCCGTGCGAGGGTCCGGCCGCGCCGGGCCCTTTTCGAGACGGAGCGTATCAGATATGATCCGCCCCTCGCCCGCGCGCTGCCGAGTGGACCCGATCCAGCGGATCCGAGGCCGGCCGGGATCCGGCCAGACGGACGCTCCCGGAGGACCCGTGGACAAGCGAACGACCGCCGCCGAGATCGTCGCCGAGCTGCGCGACGGCATGACGCTCGGCATCGGGGGCTGGGGCTCGCGCCGCAAGCCGATGGCGCTCGTGCGCGAGATCCTGCGCTCTCCGGTGCGCGACCTCACCGTCGTCACCTACGGCGGCCCCGACGTGGGGCTGCTCTGCGCGGCCGGCAAGCTGCGACGCGTCGTCTACGGCTTCGTCTCGCTCGACTCGATCCCGCTCGAGCCGCACTTTCGCCAGGCCCGTCAGGCCGGGAGCATCGAGGCAGTGGAGCTCGACGAGGGCATGTTCCAGTGGGGGCTCTACGCGGCGAGCCTGCGGCTGCCCTTCCTGCCGACGCGCGCGGGGCTCGGCTCCGATGTGATGAAGGTGCTCCCGTGGCTGCGCACCGTGCGCTCGCCCTATCAGGACGGCGAGGAGCTGCTCGCGGTGCCGGCGCTCCCGGTCGACGTGGCGATCGTGCACATGAACCGGGCCGACGTCCGCGGCAACGCGCAGTTCCTCGGCCCCGACCTCTACTTCGACGACCTCCTGCTCGGCGCGGCCAAGCGGCGCTTCGTCTCCTGCGAGCGGCTAATACCGACGGAGGAGCTCACGCGCGAGGGCTCGTTCCTGACGCTGCGCATCCACCGCGGCATGGTCGACGGCGTGGTCGAGACGCCGCACGGCGCGCACTTCACCGAGTGCCCGCCCGACTACGGCCGCGACGAGGCGTTCCAGACCGAGTACGCGACTGCCGCGCGCGACCCCGAGGCATGGAAGGCCTTCGAGCAGCGCTGGCTCGCGCTCGACTCCGAGGCCGAGTACCAGCGCGCGGTGGCCGCCCGCGCGAACGGGAGTCTGCAGTGAGCGGGGCCACGCGCGCGGAGGTGTGTGCGGTCGCGATCGCGGAGGCCTTCCGCGACGACGGCGAGATCCTGGTCTCTCCGATCGGGAACCTGCCGCAGATCGGAGCGCGGCTTGCGCGGCTCAGCTTCGCGCCCGAGATCCTGATGACCGACGGCGTCGCCTTCCTGGTCGCCGACGTGCAGCCGCTCGGCGCCCCGAGCGGCCCATCGATCGTCGAGGGCTACATGCCCTATCGCGCGGTCTTCGACACGGTGTGGTCGGGCCGGCGCCACGTGATGATGGGCGCCTCGCAGATCGACCGCTTCGGCAACCAGAACATCTCCTGCATCGGCGAGTTCCAGAAGCCCAAGGCGCAGCTCCTCGGCATGCGCGGCGCCCCCGGCAACACGATCAACCACACCACGAGCTACTGGATCCCGAACCACTCGAAGCAGGTCTTCGTGCCGAAGGTCGACGTGGTGAGCGGCGTCGGCTACGACCGCGCCGCCGCGCTTGGGCCGAAGGCCTCGCGCTTCCACGAGATCCGGCGCGTGGTGTCGAACCTCGCGGTCTTCGACTTCGAGACCCCGGACCATGCCATGCGCCTGCGCTCGCTGCACCCCGGCACGAGCGTCGACGAGGTGCTGGCGCAGACGGGGTTCCCGCTGGTCGTCCCGGCCTCCGTCCCCGCGACGCGCGAGCCGAGCGACGAGGAGCTGCGTCTGATCCGCGAGCGGATCGATCCCAAGGGGCTGCGCGACCGCGAGGTGCGCAGCTAGCGAGGAGCCCCGACCCCGGTCCCCCCATGGCCTCCCCCCTCCACACGAAGATCTGCGACCTGCTGGGCATGCCCCACCCCATCCTCCAGACGGGGATGGGCTGGGTCGCGACGCCCGAGCTCACGGCGGCCGCGTGCAACGCCGGCGCCTTCGGCTTCCTCGCCGCGGCGACGATCCCCCCGAATGAAGTTGCCGCCGCGATCGAGTGCGTGAAGGCCGCAACCGACCGGCCCTTCGGCGTGAACTTCCTGATGGATGCGCCCGGCGCCGACACGATCGCCGACGCGATCATCGCGCACCGCGTGCGCGCCGCCGGCTACAACCGCGCGCCGAACCCGAAGATCATCGTGCGCCTCAAAGAGGCCGGCGTCGCGTGCGTGCCCACCTGCGGCGCGCCGCGCCACGCGGTGAAGGCGCAGCGGCTCGGCGCCGACGCGATCATCGTGCAGGGCGGGGAGGGCGGCGGCCACACGGGGACCTTCCCGACCTCGCTGCTCGTTCCGGCCTGCGTCGACGCCGTCGACGTGCCGGTGATCGCCGCCGGTGGCTTCCGCGACGGGCGCGGGCTCGTGGCAGCGCTCGCCTGGGGCGCCTCGGGCATCGCGATGGGGACGCGCTTCCTGCTGACGCGCGAGAGCCCCGTGCCCGACGCGTCGGCCCGGCGCTACCTCGAGGCGCGCGTCGAGGACGTGCTGGTGACCACCCGCATCGACGGGCTCCCGCAGCGCGTCGTGCGCAACGAGCTCGTCGACCGCCTCGAGTCGAGCAGCGGCCCGGCGCTGCTCTTCCAGGCGCTGCGCAGCGCGCTCGAGTATCGCAAGATCTCGGGCGCGAGCATCCCGGAGCTGCTGCGCTCGGCTTTCGCGCTGCGCCAGCGCGAGCGCCTCACGCGTTCGCAGATGCTGATGGCGGCGAACGCGCCCATGCTCGCGAAGCGCGGCGTGGCCGACGGGGATCCAGTGGGCGGCTACCTCCCGAGCGGGACGGTGGCGGGGCTGATCGAGGACCGCCCGAGCTGCGCGGAGCTCATCGGGCGCATCATCGAAGAGGCGGAGCGCACGCTCGCGTCGCTCTGCGGCTGAGGGAGACCGATGGCCTTCGACGTAATGCTCGAGGATGGGGTGGCGGAGCTGGTGCTGAACAAGCCGCCCGTGAATGCGCTCGCGAGCGGCGAGTGGGCCGCGCTCGCCGAGCGCCTGCGCTCGCTCGGGCGCGACCCCGAGGTGCGGGTCGTGGTGCTCGCCGCCGAGGGGCGCGGCTTCTGCGCCGGCGTCGACATCAAGGAGCTCGCCGAGGACGGCTCGCGCATCACGGCGGTGAACCGCGGCTGCTACGACGCCTTCGGCGCGGTCTACGACTGCGAGGTGCCGGTGATCGCGGCGCCCCACGGCTTCTGCCTCGGCGGCGGGATCGGCCTCTGCGGCGCCTCGGACGTGATCATCGCCGCCGACGACGTGAGCTTCGGCCTGCCCGAGATCGACCGCGGCGCGCTCGGAGCGGCGACCCACCTGATGCGCATGTTCGGGATCTGGAAGGCGCGGCGCATGCTCTACACCGGCGAGCCGATCGGCGCGGAGGAGGCCTTCCGCCTCGGCGCGCTCGACTCCGTGGTGCCGCGCGCGCAGCTGCGCGCTGCGGCGCGCGAGCTCGCCGTGAAGATCGCCGGCAAGAGCCCGAAGGCCGTGCGGCTCGCCAAGGAGTCGCTGAACGGCATCGAGCTCCTCGACGTGAAGCAGAGCTACCGCTTCGAGCAGGGCTTCACGCTCGAGCTCTACACCTCGCCGGACTCGGCCGAGGCGCGGCGCGCCTTCGTCGAGAAGCGCGAGGCGCGCTTCGACAAGGACCGGCGCTGATGGACCTGCGCTACAGCGCCGAGCAGGCGGCCTTCCGCCTGGAGGCCCGCGCGTGGCTCGCGGCGAACGTGCCCAAGCAGCCGCTGCACTCCTTCGACACCCAGCAGGGTTTCGAGGAGCACCGCGCCTGGGAGAAGCGGCTGCACGCGGGCGGCTTCGCGATGGTGCCGTGGCCGGTCGAATATGGCGGGCGCGGGGCGGACCTGCTCGAGTGGCTCGTCTTCGAGGAGGAGTACTACCGCGCCGGGGCGCCCGGGCGCGTCAACCAGAACGGGATCTTCCTGCTCGGGCCCACGCTGATGGAGTACGGGACCCAGGCGCAGAAGGCGCGTTTCCTGCCGAAGATGGCCTCGAGCGAGGAGGTCTGGGCGCAGGGCTGGTCGGAGCCGAACGCGGGCAGCGACATGGCGGCGATCCAGGCCACCGCGATCCGCGACGGCGACGCCTTCGTGCTGCGGGGACAGAAGACCTGGGCCTCGCGCGGTGCCTTCGCGCACTGGATGTTCGGGCTCTTCCGCACCGATCCCGACAGCAAGCGGCACCAGGGGCTCTCCTTCCTCTTGATCCCCCTCGACCTCCCGGGCATCAGCGTGCGCCCGATCCGCAAGCTCAACGGCAAGGCCGCCTTCGCGGAGGTCTTCTTCGACGGCGCACGCGTGCCGGTGGAGAACCTGCTCGGACAGGCGGGCTTTGGCTGGAACGTCGCGATGTCGACGGCGGGGTTCGAGCGCGGGCTGATGCTGCGCAGCCCCGCGCGCTTCCAGGTGACGGCCGCGAAGCTCGTCGAGCTGTGGCGCGCGAATGCGGAGCACGGCGATCCCTCGCTGCGGCGTCGCGTCGTCGAGTGCTGGATCGCGGCCGAAGCCTACACGCTCGAGACCTATCGCACGGTGTCGAGGCTGATCGCCGGTGGGAAGATCGGTGCCGAGGCGAGCCTGAACAAGATCTTCTGGTCGGAGCTCGACCTGCGCATGCACGAGACCGCGCTCGAGATCCTGGGCTGGCGCGGCGAGCTGCTGCCCGAGGCGGAGGAGGCCGTGGGCGTCGGCGAGTGGCTCGACGGCTACTACTTCGCGCTGGCGGGCCCGATCTACGCCGGCACGAACGAGATCCAGCGCAACGTGATCGCCGAGCGCCTGCTCGGCCTGCCGCGGTAGCCGGCATGCGCTTCCTCTTCAGCGACGACCAGCTGGCGCTCCAGGAGACGGTGCGCAACTTCCTCGCCGGCGAGTGCCCGCCCGCGCGCATCCGCGAGCTCTGGGAGAGCGAGTCGGGCCGTTCGGCCGAGCTCTGGGGCAAGCTCGCGGAGCTCGGGCTCCCGGGCCTCGCCGTGCCCGAGGAGCGCGGTGGCCTCGGCCTCGACGAGACCTCTGCCGTGTTGATCCACGAGGAGCTCGGCCGCGCGGCCCTCGCCGAGCCGGTGATCGCGACCGGGGCGGTGGCGGCGCCGCTGCTCGCGGAGCTCGGCGACCCGGGCTTCGCGGGCCCGTGGCTCGAGCGCATCGCCGCGGGCGAGGCGATCGTGGCCGTCGGCCACGCGGCCTCGCCGCTCGTCGCCGACGCGCACGTGGCCCAGCTGCTGCTGCTCCCGCACGGCGACGAGCTGCATGCCCTGGCACCCGCAGACGCGCAGCTGGTGGCACAGCCCGCGACCGACCCGGCGCAGAAGCTCTTCCGCGTGGCGTGGAAGCCGCGCGAGGCGACGCGGGTGGCCGACGCGAAGGCCGGCCGCGCGCTGCTCGCGGCGGCGCTCGACCGCGCGGCGCTGGCCGCAGCGGCGCAGCTCCTCGGCGTGGCCGACCAGCTGCTCGCGATGGCGTCGACCTATGCCGGACAGCGCCACCAGTTCGGCAAGCCGATCGGCTCCTTCCAGGCCGTGAAGCACCTGCTCGCGAACGTGAAGGTGCAGATCGAGTACGCCCGGCCGGCGGTGCATCGCGCCGCCTGGTCGGTGGCGCACGCCGTCCCGGGCCGCGCTCTCCACGTCTCGATGGCGAAGCTCGGCGCGGCCGAGGCGGCCGCCTCCGCCGCGCGCACCGCCCTTCAGGTCCACGGCGCGATCGGCTACACCTGGGAGCAGGACCTGCACATCTGGATGCGCCGGGCCTGGTCGCTCGGCAACGCCTGGGGTACGAGCTCGTTCCACCGCGACCGCGTCTCGGACGCGGTGCTCGACTCCGGGGCCCGGCTCGGCCCCGGCACCACCTTCTGAGGAGACCCACCATGGCAGAGGCCTATCTCATCGACGCCGTCCGCACCCCGGTCGGGAAGCGCGGCGGATCGCTCGCCGGCGTGCACTCGGCCGACCTCGGCGCCCACGTGTTGCGGGCGCTCGTGCAGCGGACGGGGATCGACCCGGCCGCTGTCGAGGACGTGATCTTCGGCTGCTGCGACACGGTGGGCTCGCAGTCGGGCGACATCGCGCGCACCTGCTGGCTGGTGGCGGGCCTCCCCGAGCACGTGCCGGGCGTCACGATCGACCGGCAGTGCGGCTCGTCGCAGCAGGCGGTGCACTTCGCGTCGCAGGCCGTGATGAGCGGCACCTCCGATCTCGTGGTCGCCGGCGGCGTGCAGAACATGAGCCAGATCCCGATCGCGTTCGCGATGACCGCCGCCGAGTCGCTCGGCATGAAGGATCCCTTCTCGGGCTCGAAGGGCTGGGTGGAACGCTACGGGACGCAGGAGGTCTCGCAGTTCCGCGGTGCGGACATGATGGCCGAGCAGTGGGAGATCTCGCGCGAGGACATGGAGCGCTGGGCGCTCGAGAGCCACCGCCGCGCCGTGCGCGCCACCGACGAGGGCCGCTTTCGGGGCGAGATCGCGCCGCTCGCCGGGCTCTCCCACGACGAGGGCCCGCGCCGCGACACGAGCCTCGAGAAGATGGCGAAGCTCCAGACGCTGCGGCCCGGAGGCCGCGTCACCGCCGCCCACGCCAGCCAGATCTCCGATGGGGCCTCGTGCGTGCTCGTGGCCTCCGAGCGGGCGGTGCGCGAGCACGGCCTGCGCCCGCGCGCGCGCATCCACCACCTGAGCGTCCGCGCGGCCGACCCGGTGATCATGCTCTCCGCGCCGATCCCGGCGACGGCCCACGCGTTCAAAAAAACCGGCATGAAGATCCAGGACATCGATGCCGTGGAGATCAACGAGGCCTTCGCGTCGCCGGTGCTCGCCTGGATCAAGGAGACAGGCGCCGACCCGGCGCGCGTGAACCCGAATGGCGGCGCGATCGCGCTCGGGCACCCGATCGGCGCGACCGGCACGCGGCTCATGACGACGCTGCTCTCCGAGCTCGAGCGCACCGGCGGACGCTACGGCCTCCAGACGATGTGCGAGGGCGGGGGTCAGGCGAACGTCACGATCCTCGAGCGCCTCTAGGGCGGGGGACGCATGCACTTCGCCTTCGACGAGGCGCAGCAGGAGCTGCGCACGCAGGCGCGCGCGTTTCTGGCCGAGCACTCCGGCTCGGAGCAGGTGCGGCGCGCGATGGCGAGCGAAGAGGGCTTCGACCCGGGCGTGTGGAAGCAGCTTTCGGCCGAGCTCGGCTGGACGGCGCTGCTCGTCCCCGAGGCGTACGGGGGCCTCGGGCTGGGGCAGGTCGAGCTGGTGGCGCTGGTCGAGGTGATGGGCGAGGCGCTGCTCTGCTCGCCCTTCTTCTCGAGCGTCTGCCTCGGCGCGCAGGCGCTGCTCGTCGCGGGGAGCGAGGCGCAGAAGCAGGAGCACCTCCCGGCGATCGCCGAGGGCTCGAGGCTCGCGACGCTGGCCGCGATGGAGCGCAATGGCCGCTTCGACGCCTCCGGGATCGAGGCGCTGGCGCGTCGCTCGGGCGACGGCTGGCTGCTCTCGGGCGTGAAGCGTTACGTGGTCGACGGCCACTGCGCGGACCTGCTGGTGGTGGCCGCGCGCGCCGAGGGGAGCCGCGGCGAGCAGGGCGTGAGCCTCTTCCTGGTGCCGGCGCGCAGCGCCGGTGTCGAGCGGCGCGCGCTCCCGACGCTCGACACGACGCGGCGCCTGGCCGAGATCGAGCTGCGCGACGTGCGCGTGCCCGAGGCCGCGCTGCTCGGCCCGGCGGGGGGCGGCTGGCCCGCGCTGGAGCGGACCCAGGACCTCGCCTGCGTGGCGCTCGCCGCCGAGCAGGTGGGCGGCGCGCAGCGCTGCCTCGACCTCTCGGTCGCCTACGCGAAGCAGCGCGTGCAGTTCGGGCGGCCGATCGGCTCCTTCCAGGCGATCCAGCACAAGTGCGCGGACGTGATGGTGGCCGTCGAGGCGGCGCGCTCCGGCTGCTACTGGGCGGCCTGCGTGGCCGCGGAAGGCGGGGAGGGCCTCGGGGTCGCGGCGTCGCTCGCGAAGTGCACCGCGTCGGAGGCCTTCTTCCGCAGCGCCGCCGAGAGCCTCCAGATCCACGGCGGGGTCGGGTTCACCTGGGAGTACGACGTCCACCTCTACTTCAAGCGCGCGCGCGGCGGCGAGGCGCTGCTCGGCGACCCGGCCTGGCACCGCGAGCGCGTGGCGCGGCACCTGGGGCTCGAGCCGTGAAGGACCCGCTCGATCTCTCGGGACGCGTCGCGATCGTGACGGGCGGCACCCGCGGCGTCGGGCGCGGGATCACCACGCGGCTGCTCGAGGCCGGCGCGGACGTCGTGATCTGCGGGCGCAACGCGCCGGAGCAGGCGGTCGCCGCGGGCGGGCGCGAGGCCGTCTTCGTCGCCGCCGACGTGCGCGAGGTCGAGCAGATCGACCGCGTGGTCGCCGCGACGCGCGAGCGCTTCGGGCGCCTCGACCTGCTCGTGAACAACGCCGGCGGCGCACCGGCCGTGGACGCCGCCACCGCCTCGCCGCGCTTCACCGAGTCGATCATCCGCCTGAACCTGATCGCGCCGCTGCACTTCTCGCAGCGCGCGAACGCCGTGATGCGGGAGCAGGAGTCCGGCGGCTCGATCCTCTTCATCACCAGCGTGAGTGCCCTGCGGCCCTCGCCGGGCACCGCCGCCTACGGCGCGGCGAAGGCGGGCCTGATGAGCCTCGCCACCAGCCTCGCGGTCGAGTGGGCGCCGCGCGTGCGCGTCAACTGCGTAGCGGCCGGGCTCGTCCGCACCGAGCTCTCGCACCTGCACTACGGCGACGAGGCGGGCCTCGCGCGCGTCGCCGCCACCATCCCGCTCGGGCGGCTCGCGGAGCCGCGCGACGTGGGCGACGCCTGCCTCTTCCTCGCCTCCCCGCTCGCCGGCTACGTCACCGGCTCGACGCTGGTCGTCCACGGCGGCGGCGAGCGCCCGGCGTTTTTGGCGGCGGCGAGGGAGTGAGTTGTCGAACCTGGCGTGCGCGGTCCGAGCTTCGGGGACGGGGACGGGTTAGCGCGCGCCGGCCTGCAGGGTGTGTTCGAGCCGGTGCACGGTGTAGTGCGCCTCCGCGTTGAAGATCACGGCCGGGGTCCAGCCGGGGACCTCCGAGATCCGCCGCATCCGGAGGGTCATCGCGCCGGTCGCGTCGAGCACCCACGGATCGTCTGGGTCCTCGAACCAGAGCGTCACCATGTGGAACTCGCCGTCGTGGTCGCGGCGGATCACGGCCCGGTAGATGTCGCGCTCGGCGAAGCCGAGCTCGAGCAGCAGGTTGTAGGCGATCAGGTCGAGGCCGTCGCAGTCGTCGCCGTTCTGGACGAAGAGGTCGTGGCTCGTGGGCCACTCGTCGCCGGCGAGGTCCTGCTTCTCGTCGAAGCGGTAGTAGATCATCGCCTGCTCCTGGGTCCAGATCACGAATCGCTGCGCGAGCTTGCGCCGCTCCTCGCCGGCGAACTTGCGGAAGGCGGTGCGCAGGGAACCCGTGGCGTCCTGCCCCCGGGCCCGGAGCTCGACGTCGGCCGCGCGGCTCTCGGCCTCGCGCTGCTGCCAGTCGCGGACCTTGTCGAACCAGACGTCGCCGGCCTGCGCGTCGACGAAGAAGCGATAGGTGACCCAGGACTTCGGTCGGGTGGCGCAGCCGGGGAGCACCAGAGGGGAAAGCACCACGGCGAGAAGGAGGGCTCTGGCCCGCATGCAGACGAGACTAACCACCGCGGATGGGACCCGCCGCAGGGGGCTCCTGCGTGGCGAGGGGAGGAACGGCTGGAACGGGAACGGGCCCGCGGAGGGACTCCGCGGGCCCGTTACCTCTCAGGACTCGGCTCAGCGCTCGGTCTTCTCGGCCGAGGGCTTCGGGTGCCAGCCCGGCGGCGGGAGGGAAACGGCCTTCTCCTCCCTCACCACCGTCTCCTTGACGACGGTCGGCGCGGGGCGGGCCGGCTCCACGACGATGTCATCGGCAGCGCCGAGGTCATCCGCCACGGCCGCAAAAGGCATCAGGCTCGCGAACGCCGCGAGTGCGAGGATTCTTCGCATGGGTCAGATTCTCCTTTCGGGCCCGGGAGCGAAAGCTTCGGGGGGCCCGCAGCGAGAGATGGTTTATCACCGCGGATTCTAGCGCGCAACCGGCCTGATTGGTTCCACCCGGAGGGCCTCGCTGGCGTCGATCTCCAGCCAGCAGGCGGCCGCTACCCCATAGAGGGCGGCGATCGTGTACAGGGGGGCGTCGAAGGAGCCCCAGGTCTGGAGGCACCACCCCGCCCTAGCTGATGCCTCCGCTCGCCTGCGGCTCGCTGCGCGCGCCCTGCGGGCGCTTGCGGTTTGCCGCGGGGGTTTTCGTCCGGGGATTGCGGGGTCCGACCTTCGGGACGAGGAGGCACCTCTTGCCGGGCAGACCAC
>Ga0315290_10002785_pt1 | contig 12409 bp, 12 predicted proteins | sample YL17G12_0_MG_FD_203627 | JGI IMG/M metagenome (GOLD analysis project Ga0315290, IMG submission 203627) | Sediment microbial communities from Yellowstone Lake, YNP, Wyoming, USA - YL17G12_0 | ecosystem: Environmental > Aquatic > Freshwater > Lake > Sediment | place: USA: Wyoming | collected...
CGGCGAGATCGCGCCCGATCCCCCGCGCGCAGGCGCGCATCGCGTCGAGGAGCACGATCAGCGCGGCCTTCCCGGTCTCGCGCAGCGGCACGAAGACGGCGGCCTGCGCAAGCGCCTGCGCCGCGCTCGGGCGCGACGCCGCGGGGAGCGACTCGAGGAGGCGCGCCTCGAGCGCGGCGCGCTCGCGGCCCGCGCGCTCCTCACGGCGGCGCGGGTCGTCGCTCGGGTCGAGCGCGGCCACCCTGCGCGCGAGCACGCGCGCCGGCTCCGGCGCCTCGCGCCACGAGCGGCTCGAGGCCTCGCCCTCCTGCGAGCCGCGAAAGCCGTGCTCGGCCAGGAACGCCTCGAGGCTGCGGCGGCCGTGCGCCACCTCCCAGAGCGCGCGCGCCGTGCGGAACTCCTCCATCTCCGGGTAGCCGCCGAGGAGCTCGTTCACGCGGCCCGCGAGCCCCGCCTCGCCCGCGAGCGCCGTGACCTCGGCCATCGCGTTCGAGCAGAGCATCGACACCAGGATGTGTGCAGGATCGGTGCGCGCGAAGGCCGCGTGCAGCTCGGCGAAGTGGGTTCGACACCATTCGGCGTCCAATAGACCCGGGCTCATCGTCGTCTCGCGCCACGCGCGCTCCGCCTCGGCGCGCAGGCCGCGCATCCGCGCCGGCGCCTCGGCCGCTGCCACGGCCGTCTTCGCGGCGACCAGGCCCCGGCGCCCGGCGTCCGGCGCGCGCGCCGCGCGCGCGCGGCCCGTCCCGAAGGCCAGGCTCTCGGCCGCAGCGCCCCCGCCCGCCTCGCCCGACGCGCGCTCGTAGAGCCGGCGCCAGGACTCGACGTTGGCGCTCGGCCGCCCGTAGAAGATCGACCACATCCACTCGTCGGTGTCGGCCGGCGGCGCGAGCTCGTGCGCGTCGAGGAGCCCGAGATCGAAGGCCGCGAGCCGCACCGCGCGCTCACCCGTCTCGCCCCAGATCGACCAGCTGAGCGGCGTCGAGACGCCCGGGAAGGCGCCCTTCTCGTTCACGCGCGACCAGGAGGCCGCGCGGCTGCGCGTGTGCAGGACATTCGGGGCCTCGGGGTCCACGCCGCCTCCCGCCGGGTGCTCAGTGGGTGAGCAGGAAGCCTTCCTGGTAGGAGCCCGCCATGCGGCCGAGGCCGCGCGCCTGCGCCGCGAGCGACCACAAACGGAAGGCGAGCACCGGGTCGGCGCTCGGGAAGCTCTCGGCCGCCGAGCCGCGATCGGCGAGGAAGCGCTCCTCGCAGATCGCCTCGGAGAGATCGAGGTCGATGCGGACGCCACCCGGGAGCTCGAAGCACGCGGGCGTGCCGTCGCGGTTGCGCAGCACGCGCGGCGGCTCGGCGAAGACGCGCACCTCGCCGTCGATCGAGGTGCAGCCGAGGCTCGCGTCGGGGCCCGCCGAGAACGGGCGGTCGCAGCCCGTCATCGTGTTCAGCGTGACGAAGAGGTCGCGCTCCACCCCGGTCATCAGCAGCGCCACGAGCCGCCCGATGCGGCGCAGGTCGCGCGGCCCCCAGGAGCGGTCCCGAAAGCCCGGCGCGCGCTCGAGCGAGAGCCCCGCGAGCTTTCCGCTGGCGCGCACGCCGGCCTGCACGTGGCGCTGGTGCAGCGCGTCGCCGAGGCGGAAGAGCGAGCCGAAGTCGATCGGCGGCGTGAAGGCGCTCCAGCTGAGGTCGAGCTCGAGCTCCGGACAGCGCACGCGCGCGGAGCGCCACGGATCGACCTCGAGCGAGAGCAGCTCCGAGCGGAAGGGGTCGCGCGTCTCGACGCGCCGCACCAGCGCGCGCCCGTCGCGGTGCACGCTCACGAGGTGGTTTCCGACGCCGCGCCCCGGGAGCCACGACGCGTGCACGAGCGCCGTCGTGCGCTGCTCGACGTCGGTGAGCGTGTAGGCCCAGGTCTCGCAGTAGGCCGGGTCGTCGGAGGCGTGGGGCGACTCGTGGATCGGCTCGACCATGGGGGCCGTATGCTAGCGCCCGGGTCCGCCTCGAGGGCGCCTCGAACGGATGGGCCCGAGGCGCGCCCATCTGGCCAGCCCCGCGCCGAACAGCACGAGCGTGCCGGACTCGGGAGTGAAGAGCAGATCCCTCGGACGATCCAGGCCTCCGCCCGAAGCAACGCTCTCGAGGAGTGCTCCCGTGGAGCGTGCCGTCGCTCGCCACGACCAGGGCAGCGAACGCCTCCCCTGCACCGGTAGGTCGTGGCAGCGATCGGATTCGGATCCGGGGCGAAGCCCTACGGGCAGGCTGCGTGGGCGAGGAGGGGACCCGACAGACTCGCGACGAGTACTGGGCGGCCGGGCGCCGCGGAGGTCGCCGCCTCCGCGGCGGGAAGCAGTGGCGCCGGGAGCCAGCCGTCGGGCTCGGCCGGGATGCCGCCCGGGCCGCGCACCGCGAAGCTCCCGGCGCGCTCGCCGCTGCGGCGCGCGGCGCAGCGCTCGCGCATCTGCGAGGCCGCGTCCAGAAAGCTCGCCGGAAGCTCCGCGAGCGTCCCGGCGAGATTCACGGCGGGGCTGTGGATCTCGACCGTGCCCGAGAGGTCGGGGTTGCCCGAGGCCGCACTCACCACGCTGTCGGGGAACTGGAAGAAGTTGTCGGTCGTGATGTGGCCCGCGTCGAGATGCACGAGGTGGCTCGCCTCGAGCGCGACCCCGCCAGCGTCGCCCGAGGCCGCGTCGGGCACCGCTCCGATCAGGCCCTTCAAGATCCCCGTCGAGAAGAGCTGGAGCCGCGCTCCGAGGTCCGGCGCGCTCTCCGCGGACACCTCGCCGCCGTCGCGCACGTCGATCTGTGGCGCCCCGAGCACGACGGCGCCCGCGTCGATTGCGATCCTCGGCGCGTGCAGCGCCACCGCCCCCGCCGCGCCCGAGCCCAGGCTGAACGAGGACACCCGGCTCACGCCGAACTCGGGGTTGCGGACCTCGATCGACTTCTCCGCCACGAGGGTCACGTCGCCCGCGTCGCCGTTGGGTCTTCTGGTCCCCGGATGGGGCAGGCTCGTGCTGTCCACGGAGCCGCCGTTCGCAACCAGGATGCGGTCCCCGCGGAGGAGGATGGTGCCCCCTTTGCCTCCGCCGAGCGTCGAGGTCGCGACGGTGGCACCGTACTCCACCGTGATCTCCGGCGCTTTCAGGGTGATCGAGCCGCCGTCGGCCCCCCAAGGACGTCGCCGAGAAGATGCCCGTGAACAGGGCTGGGTCGCTCAAAAGGGCTTGCAGAAGCGGGGGCTGCTCGCCGCTCCTCATTCGTGAGGACGATCGAGCGCGTCGCGTCGATATCGATCGCTCCGGGTCTGGCCCGCCACCAAGCCGGGGGCGGCGCCGGGTCGGAGCACGCTGCTCACGTTGAGGTAGGCCGGCTGGCCCGGGCCGATCTTCACCGTCTCGGCCTCGACCCTGATGCTAGCGACGTCCCCCGCTCCGTTGGTTCCCGCGTTGATGGTGCCCCGGGACCGATCACGACCGAGTCGACGTCAACGCGGATGCTGCCGCCGTGGCCTGGCCCGTCCATGCCGGCGAAAATCCCAGCACCACCGTCACGAATCTCGATGGAGCCTGCTTCGATCGCGATCGCGCCCGCGTCGCCCGGCCCTCCGAAGAACGTGGCGACGCTCACCTGCGAGGCGGCGCGCTCGTTGGCGCCCTGGACGAGGACGATATCCGCCTTGATCGATACATTCGGTGGGGCTTCGGAGCTTCTCTTCGATGTGCAGGAGGGGCAGTTGGCATCGATCGTCCGCCGTTCACGACCTCGACCGATCCGCCATCGATCTCGATCGTTCCCGGGATTCCCTAGCCCGCGCTGATGCCGAAGGCGTAGGGCTTCAGGCGTGCCGCGAGGACTGGTGTCTTGCCGTCCACCCGGAGGCTCCCGTCGTCCCCTTTGAGAACGATCTTGATGGTTCCTGCCTTGCCCGGGCTCTTCCATCCGGCGGCGCTGATGTTCGAGCGGTCGGAGAGGGTTATCGAGTCCGCGACGATCGCGACGGTCCCGGCGTCGCCTCTCGCGTCCCTCGCCGGGGTGCCTATGGCCGTTGCGCTCACGCCAACGCCGTTCGTGACCGTCAGCGCACCCGCCTGGATGTGGATCTCGCCGCCGGCGCCGCGGCGAGCACGCTTGCCCGCGAGCGGTCGGCGTAGCAGCGCTCGCGGTTCTCGCCGAGGGCGACGTCGTCGGCGCTGCCCGCGTGGAACGAGCCGCGCACGCCGAGCTGCGCATCCTCGCCGAAGACGACACCGCTCGGGTTCAGCAGCCATACGTCCGCGCCCGAGATGGTCGAGCGCAAGCTGCCGTCGATCTCGGAGCGCGTCCCGCCGGTCACCCGGGAGATCACGTTCGAGACGCTCTGGGACCCCTCGATCGGGTCGGGCCCCGTGAAGGTGCGGGCTGCGCACTCGGGGCCAGGCGGCCGTATGCTGGCGTGGGGCGTGCGGGGGCGGGGAGTTCGGAGCGGCGATGCAGGGCGGCGGGCGGCTCCTCTACTTCTTCGATCACCCGCACGGCCGCTCGGCGGGCGGGCTCGCCGGGCTCCTCGGCGGGAAGGGCGCGGGCCTGGCCGAGATGACGGCGGAGCTCGGCCTCCCCGTCCCGCCCGGCTTCACGCTCACGACCGAGGCCTGCCGCGAGGTCGAGCGCGAGGGCTGGACTCCCGGCCTCGACGCGGCGCTGCGCGCGGGCCTCGCGGGCCTCGAGGCGCGCGCGGGCCGCACGCTCGCCGACCCAGCGAACCCGCTGCTCGTGAGCGTGCGCTCGGGCGCCCCCGTCTCGATGCCCGGCATGCTCGACACGGTCCTAAACGTGGGCGCGACGCGCGCGAGCCTCACGGGCCTCGCCGCGCGCGGCGGCGCGTCCTTCGCCGACGAGTGCCGCGAGCACCTGCACGCGAGCCTCCGCGCTGCGCTCGGCGGCGAGCCCGTCCCGGAGGATCCGTGGCGGCAGCTGCGCCTCGCCGTCGAGGCCGTCTTCCGCTCCTGGCACGGGGAGCGGGCGCGCAGCTACCGCCGCCGCGCGCGCGTCGCGGACGACCTCGGCACGGCGGTGAGCGTGCAGGCGATGGTCTTCGGCAACCTCGACGACGCCTCCGCCACGGGGGTGCTCCTCACGCGCGACCCGGCGACGGGCGAGCCGCGCGCGACCGGCGACCTGCTCTTCCGCGCGCAGGGCGACGAGGTGGTCTCGGGCCGGCGGCGCACGCAGCCCGTCACCGCGCTCGGCGAGCGCCTGCCGCGCGCCGCTGCCGATCTCACGCGGGCAGCGGCCCGGCTCGAGCGCCACCTGCGCGACCTCTGCGAGATCGAGTTCACCGTCGAGTCGGGCCGGCTCTGGCTGCTCCAGGCGCGCGTCGGCACGCGCAGCCCGCGCGCGGCGCTGCGCATCGCGATCGATCTCGCCGAGGATCCCGCCTTCCCGGTCGACCGCGCCGAGGCCGTGCGGCGCGTGGCGCCGCTCTTGCGGACGCCGCCTCAAATCTCGAGCGCGCGCGATGCGGGCGCGGCGCTCGTCGCGCGCGGGCTCGGCGCCTCGCCGGGCCTCGCCACGGGCGAGATCGCGCTCGACCCCGACGCGGCGGTCGCGGCTGCGGAGGCGGGCCGGCCCGCGATCCTCGTGCGCAGCGAGACCTCGCCCGAGGACGTGCGCGGCATCGCCGTCGCCGCGGGCCTGCTCACCGCCCGCGGCGGCGTCGCGAGCCACGCGGCGGTCGTGGCGCGCGCGTGGGGCATCCCGGCCGTTGTCGGCGTGGAGGCGCTCGCCTTCGATCAGGGCGACGGCGTGATCGCGCTTGGCGGCCTGCGCCTCGCCGCGGGCGATCTCCTCTCGCTCGACGGCGCCACGGGCGAGGTCTTCCGCGGGCGCGTGGGCGGCGCCGAGCTGCCCGTGCCGGAGGTCGCAACGCTGCTCGCGTGGGCGCGTGAGCTCGGCATCGACCTCGAGCTGGGCGAGGCGGGGGCGGCGTCGCGCGTGGAGGCCTCCGCGATCGCGGCGGCGACGCAGGGGGCCGCGCCGTCGGATCGCGCTCGCACCGGCGCGGCGCCATCGGACCGGACGCACTCGGGGGTCGAGCGGCGGCGGAGCGAGGTCTCCGAGGCCGCGCTCGCCGACGCGATCGTGCGCGCGCTCTCGATCGGCGGTGCCGCGACGAGCGAGCGGCTCGCCGCGTCGCTGGGCGCGCCCGCGAGCGCGGTCGCTGCGGCGCTCGATGCGCTGCGCGCGCAGGGCCTCGTCGAGCCCGCGCGGCCCGCGGGCCTGCGCCTCGGCGCCGCCGGCCGCGAGCGCGCCGCAACGCTGCTCGCCGAGGAGCGCCGGCAGCTCGGCGCCGCGCGCGCGCAAGACGCGCTCGACCGCTTCGTGCGGCTCGACGCCCCCTTCAAGCACATCGTCGCCGACTGGCAGCTCCGCGCGCGCGCCGGCGCGGAGCCCATCCCGAACGACCACACCGATGCCGCCTACGACGCCGCCACCGTCGCGCGCCTGCGCGTCCACCACGCGGAGGCCCTCGCCTGGCTCGACGCGCTCGCGCCCGTGCTCCCGCGCCTCGCAAGCTACCGCCGCCGCCTCGAGGCCGCGCTCGCGTGCCTGCTTGCCGGCGACGCGCGCTTCCTGGCGTCGCCGCGCGTCGACAGCTACCACGGCGCCTGGTTCGAGCTGCACGAGGAGCTGATCCGCCTCGCCGGCCGCACCCGCGCCGAGGAGGCCGCCGCCGGCCGCGCGGGTTGACGCCCCGCGATCGCTATCCGACCCTACTTCCGCTTCCCCGAGGCGCCGGTAGCTCAGCTGGATAGAGCATCAGGCTTCGAACCTGAGGGTCGGGGGTTCGAGTCCCTCCCGGCGCGCCACGCAAGCTATTGAAATAACTAACGTTTATCTGGCTCTGACACTCGACTCTCCCGCGCTGTGCTGCAACCAGTGCTGCAACCGGATCGTCAAGACAACGACGCTTGAAGCCGCGGACTGCGGGTGCGGCGCACCTACAAGAACGCCGGCCTCGAACCGCAGGGTCTTCACGTACTCCGCCGGACTTGGGCCACCGGTCTCGCGGAGAGTGGCGTCAATGCAGAGGTGATCCGCCGAATGGGCGGCTGGTCCTCGCTGGAGGTCGTGCAGCGGTCCTATTTCAATGTGGGCGAGGAGTCGATGCGCGAGGCGATCGCGCGGGTCGGTTGATCAGCACCTCGACCACCAAGTGCCCCAGGGATGCGCTTCCTGCTCGCACTCGCGCTGGGGCTCGTCGCGATCGGTAATGGCTCCCGGAAGAAGGCTCCCGGAAGAAGGTGCTGCCCGGTCCGAGATCGAGCTGACGGAATCGCCGCCTAGCGCAGCTCATAGACCTGGGGATACGTGACCGTCATCGCGTCGGCATCGAAATACGCCTTGCCGACGGCCTGGACCCGATTCAGCCATTTGAGCCCCGGCGCACCCGTCGTGAACCGGGGGCACATATAGGCGATCCCTGTCTCGGCGTGCAGGCGACCCGTGTACTCGACGAAGACGAGACCGCCGTCCTCGGATTCCAGAGTGAGCCGGATGTCGGGTCGCGCCGTGCCATCCGGAGACTGCATGAGCCAGTCGGCCGATGCTCGTCCCCGCTGAACGAGACGGAAGCGATCGCCTTCCCAGACCGAGTCGACGAGCTCTCCGATCATCAAAGTGCCGCTCGGTGTATTCTCCATGACGAGCGTCTCTCTGACCTTCATGAAGACCGTGCAAAGCGGTACGAGCTCGAGCTCCCCTCTTCCGTCCATCACGCGTTCCTCCTGACGTGGATTCTCACATACCCCGAAGCCAGACGCGCCTCGTATTCCCTGCCTCTCGAAGGATTCGTTCGGCCGGGTGTTTCGAGCTGCCTCGTTCTTCTTTCCGATGCGGTGGCCGCGGCTCGGCTCCTTTCCACATGGCACGACCGGAACATGTTAGGTACTCCAGGAAGATCCCCGGAATCCCTCATCGAGCGGGGTCCCACGGCTGTTGGCGAGGCGACAGATGAGTTCGTGCTGGCCCGTCGTGAAGACCAGCTCCAGGAGTCGCCGTTCGTCGTAGTGCTCGGCCAGCCTTTGCCACGTGGCCTCGCAGATCCGCGCGTCGGTGTGGAGCTCGTCGGCCGCCCGCATGAGATCACGATCCGAGTCGCGCCAACCCGGGGATGCCCTCGCGGCGAGAGAGGGCAACGTGTTGGCCCCAGACGAACTCGCAGCGACACAAACGGGCCACCCGCAGCGCGACGTGCTCTCGCTCGCGTAGCGGGAGGAGCGGAGCATCGAGGAAGTACCTGCCGAATGCCGTAGATGCGCGCAGCAAGGCCGGGTGCCGAAGGGGTGATCGTGTGAGGTGCAGATCCCGCGTGGCCTCCTCGGGTGTGTCGCAGAGGGTCCGCGCATCTGGCATGAGCTCGGACCTGGGCAGTGGGGCGCGATGCGGAGCCTGGGAGGTCTCGCCATGAGCGGCATCCCCACGGGGGATTTCATTGATCAAGTCAGCACCCCTGTTTGTCTTGCACAAATGATACGAATAAAGTTACGATCGTAACGAACTTGTTCGTGAGGTGCTTCGTTGTCCACGAGATCCGCACTACCGGATCGCGAACCCGCAGGAGAATCCCAGGAGAGCACCGCGCGCCGCCGGATCCTGGCCGCCGCGATCCAGGTCTTCGGGACCTACGGATTCAGCAAGTCGACGGTCCAGGAGATCGCCGCCGCCGCCCATGTCTCGAAGCCCCTCTTCTACCGACAGTTCAAGGACAAGCAGGACGTGTTCGAGGCGGTGATCGAGCGGGTCTTCGACGCTTGGCACGAGGCGATGACCGGGCAGGTCGCCCGGACTGCGGGCACGACGGCCGAGGCGCTGCGCGCCCTCTTCGTGGGAGCGCTCGAATACGCCCAGGCGCGCCCGCTCCTGAACCATCTACTGACCCGCGACTCCCAGCTCTTGCTTTCGACCCAGAGCGGTGTCTGGGATCGCGCGTGCGGGGCGTTGCGGGACCTGATCGTGCAGATCCTGCGCCGCGGGATCGCAGCCGGCGAGGTTCGTGCTGACATCCCGGTCGAACACATGGCGGACCTGTTGACCGAGATCAACTTCGTCTACACGAATCGGCAGCTCCATACGGGAATGGCGATTGGCAGCCAACTCGCCGAGAACATCTCTCTTTGCCTCTTTGGTGCCGTCGCCGCAGGCTCCACGGAGCGTGCGCGTGTGAAGGAGGGATCGCAATGAGTTCGGATCCGGAAACGCCGCTGGCCGGAGCCGAGCTGATCGATCCGGAGCTCTATGCCCGGAACGGCTATCCGTTCGAGACCTGGGATCGACTGCGCCGTGAGGCTCCGGTGCTGTACTTCGAGGGGCCGGATTATCCCTTCTGGGTCCTCACGCGACACCAGGACATCGTGGAGACTTCACGCCAACCGGAGATCTTCTCGAATCAGCCGCGCTTCCAGATCATGGTCGGGGCCGACTACGGGAGCGACGACGCCCGCGAGCCCGAGACCATGATCCACATGGACCCGCCGCAACATCGCCAGTTTCGCGAGCTGCTGGCGCGTCGGTTCACGCCACGCGAGATGCGCAGGATCGAATCACAGATGTCCGATCTCGCCCGCGAGATCATCGATGGCCTTGCCGAGACAGGGCTCGAAGGCGAATGCGACTTCGTCGAGAAGATCGCCGCACCGCTTCCGCTGGCGGCGGTCGCGTGGTTGCTCGATCTGCCGCGGTCGGACTGGATGGATCTCTACCACTGGTCGAATGCCGTGGTCGGCGCGACGGATCCCGAATACCAGAAGCCCGGAGAGAGCGCCCACGCGACACGTATGCGCGCCAGCGCCAACATCTACGACTATTTCTACGCACTCATCGAGGATCGAAGGAAGCGAGTCGGCGACGACCTCGTCAGCCTGCTCACGCGAGCGCAAGTCGATGGCGACGCGCTCACGCCCCACCAGCTCGTCTCGTATTGTCTCTTTCTCGTCGCCGGCGGTACCGAGACCACGCGCAACGCGTTGAGCGGCGGCGTTCAGGGCTTCTTCCAGAACCCCGCCGAGTGGCAGAAGCTGGTCGACGATCCCTCGAAGGCGCAACGTGCGACCGAGGAGGTCCTACGCTGGTCGACCCCGGTGGTCCAGATGGCGCGCACGCCGACTCGCGACGTCGAGATCCGAGGCCAGAAGATCCGAGCCGGCGAGACCGTGGCGATGTTCTATGGCTCGGGCAATCGCGACGAGACGGTCTTCGAAGACCCCTACCGCTTCGACATCGATCGCCACCCCAACCCCCATCTCTCTCTGGGCGTCGGGGAGCACTACTGCATGGGGGCGAACCTCGCGCGCCTCGAACTGCGCGTGATGCTACGGCAGCTGGCCTCCCGCTTCCGAGAGCTCCAGCCGGCAGGCCCCATCGAGCGCCTGCGTTCGAGCAGCACCGGCGGCGTGAAGGCGCTTCCCATCCACTACCGACTCCACGGCTGAGAACAGCCGGGAGGAGGAGACCTAGATGAGCGACCTGGAAATTCGGCCGATGGGACCGGTCATCGGCGCCGAGATCTACGGCGTCGACCTCGGCGGCGAGCTTTCCAAGCAGACCCTTTACGAGATCGAGAAGGCGCTCCTCAACCATCTGGTGATCGCCTTCCGCGGACAGGACATCACCCCAGATCAACACCTCGAGTTCGGGAGACACTTCGGCGAGGTCTACTGCCCGCCGATGTCCGCCTTCCCGCCCGATCATCCCGAGATCATGCTCCTCGACACGACGACGCCGAAGGGTGCCGGCGCGGACAACTGGCACTATGACGCCACCTTCATGCCGGAACCGCCGATGGCGAGCGTCCTGAGGCCAGTGATGCTGCCGTCCGGCGGTGGCGGCGACACCTGCTTCGCAAACATGTACGCAGCCTACGAGGCGCTCTCCGAGCCGATGCGCGAGATGATCGCGGGCATGAAGGCGGTACACGACCTGACGCGACAGCTGCGCATCTCGGTGGATCGGGGCATCAGTCCCGTAGGCTTCGACGAGCTTCGGCAGCAATGGCCGCCCGTCGAGCATCCGGTCGTTCGGACGCACCCCGTGACCGGTCGCAAGGCGCTCTACCTGAACAAGGTCACGGGCAGCCGTCTCGTCGGTCTTACGGACCGCGAGAACGATCTGCTCGTTCCCTTCCTCCTCGACCACGTGCGCGATCCGGTCTTCCAATGTCGCGTGCGCTGGGCACCGGACATGATCTTGATGTGGGACAATCGTTGTGCACAGCACTGTGGCGTGCCGGACTTCACGGACCGCCGGATCATGCATCGCGTAACCATCGCTGGCGACCGGCCGCGCTGACCACCCCCGCCCACGGGCCCCCGAGGAAACTTGCCATAACGCCGCTTCTCGGTCCCAAGGCGGAAACCCAGGTAATATTCCCTATGCCCAGGCTCCCGGGTGAGGCGGAAGACGCGGATCTTTCGGGTGGTCCGTTTCCCCCGCCCACGGCATGGCGGCCGACGTGCTAGCGACCCGCCTCGACGCTAGGCCACGGGACGCAGCAGGCCGCGCCCGCGCTGCGCCATCGCCCAGGATCCGGCGAAGAGCACGACGGCGAGGAATGGCAGTCCCGGCGGATAGGCGTTTCAAGCGGGCATTTTAGGTCCGGGAAGGGAGATTTCGTCAACTCCCGAGGGGAAGGACCGCCTCGGAAGGCCGAGGCCCCTATGCGGGCAGTGCGACGAGGGGCAGGGGGCGACGCATGGACGCGCTATAGCGTGCTCGCCTCCGGGGGAAAGGCGTTGTCGACGTTGAGGCGGGGCCTATGGTGTGCCCTTTCAGAGGGGGATCTCGATGCTCCGGTTGCTCCTCAACGTGCTGTGGCTGATCTGCGGAGGCTTCGTGACCTCCCTTGGCTATCTGCTGGGCGGCCTGCTGCTGTGCCTCACGGTTGTGGGGATCCCGTTTGGCGTGCAGTGCTTCAAACTGGCGGGTCTCGCGTTCTGGCCCTTCGGGCAGACCGCCGAGGTGGACCCCGGATCCGCCGGGGACGGGATGCTCGGTCTCGTGATGAACGTCATCTGGTTCGTGGTGGCGGGGATCTGGATCGCCCTGGCCCATCTGGCCCATGCGCTGGCCCTCGCGATCACCATCATCGGGCTGCCGTTTGCCGTGCAGCACATCAAGTTGGCCGCGCTCTCGCTGACGCCGTTCGGCCGCAGGATCGTGGATGCGTCCCGCTGAGGTCGACTAGTCCACCAAGGTGAAGTGGAGCTTCTCACCGTCATGGAAGCTCGCCTTGATCTTCACCTTGTTGCCGACAAACAGGCTGCGGACCCCGTCCGCGGCTGCACAGCGAAGCTCAGCACCCTCGGATTCGAGCACCATGTTCTCGTCCGCTGAGCGCCGCAGATCATCGGTGGAGAGGCGCACCTCCACCAGCGGATCG
>Ga0315290_10002786_pt1 | contig 12408 bp, 14 predicted proteins | sample YL17G12_0_MG_FD_203627 | JGI IMG/M metagenome (GOLD analysis project Ga0315290, IMG submission 203627) | Sediment microbial communities from Yellowstone Lake, YNP, Wyoming, USA - YL17G12_0 | ecosystem: Environmental > Aquatic > Freshwater > Lake > Sediment | place: USA: Wyoming | collected...
TGAACTACATCAACGTCAGGCCCATCGTCCTGCTGCCGCACATCGTCGAGCTGAACATCGGCCACAGCATTATCGCGCGCGCAGCCCTGGTGGGCCTCGAGCGCGCCGTGCGGGAGATGGTGGAGCTGCTGAGGGCATGAACATCGGGATTCGGGGCTCGGGGCTCGGGACTCGGGACTCGGGACTCCCGACTTCGCCTGGGCACACAGCGCCAGGCTTCGTCCAGGCAGGCGGGATACGAGGTTCGGCATGCGCCTAGCGATTGGAGCCGCTGCCATCCTGCTCGTGCTGGCGGCGACCGCCCTGGCGGCCGAGCCGCAAGCGGTCACCTTCGCTGCGCGTGATGGCGTGCAGGTGGCGGGGACGTTGTATTTGCCCGACAAGCAACCGGCGCCGGCCGTGTTGCTGCTGCACATGCTGTCCCGGTCGCAGCGCGACTGGGATGCCACCGCGGTCATGCTGGCCGAGTCGGGCATTGCCGCCCTGGCGATTGACTTCCGGCGCAACGGCGGGCCGCGGCCCTCGACGGGCGAATCGGACAGCGGCGATTTCAGCGATCTGATCCTGGATGCGGAGGCCGCTCGCGCCTACCTGGCCGCGCGACCTGAGATCATTCCCGGCCGAATCGGCGTGGCCGGTGCGTCCCTCGGGGCCAACGTGGCCGTGCTTGAAGCCGGCAACGACCCCACCGTCCGTTCCCTGGCCGTGCTGTCGGTGAGCCTCGACTATCGCGGCCTGAAACTGGAGCAGGCGCTCAAGAAGTACGGGTCACGACCGGCGCTGCTCGTCGCCAGCAGCGAGGACCCGTTCGCGCTTCGGTCGGCCCGCCAGGCCGTGACCATGGGAGACGGACCGCGGGAACTGCGGGTGCTGTCCGGCGCCGGGCACGGAACGGTCATGCTGGCCCGGGACCCCGACCTAGCCTCGACTCTGGTGGACTGGTTCCTCCGCACGTTGCTATGATCGTAGGCCATGAAAGCTGAATCCATCGTCTTTGGTGTCGCAGGTACTGTCTTCGGCCTCATTGTGGGCTGGATCCTCGGGACGCAGCAGGCGCCCGGACGGCCCGTGGGGACGACCGCTGCGCCGGCGGCGCAGACGGCCGCGGCGGCGACCGCCCCACCGGCGGCCAGGGCCGCGATCGATGAAGCCCAGGTCTCCGCGCTGAAGAACATCGCCGCGAAGGATCCCGCAAATGTCCAGTCGCGCATTCAGCTTGGCAATATGTACTTCGATGGCGAGCGCTACCAGGAAGCCATCCGGTGGTACGACGAGGCATTCACGCTGAACCCGAAGGACGTCAACGTCAGTACTGACCTCGGGGTCTGTTACTACTACACCGACCAGGCGGACCGTGCCGTGCGCCAACTGGAAGAGTCGCTGCGCCTCGATCCCCGGCACGTCAAGACGTTGCTGAACCTCGGCATCGTGAAGTCCTTCGGCAAACAGGATCTGGCCGGGGCCGCCGCTGCGTGGGAAGAGGTGATCAAGATCGATCCCAACAGCCAGGAAGGGCAGGCGGCGCAGCGGGCGCTGTCGAACCTGCAGGCGGCACACCCAGGCGGAACGCCCGTTCCTCCACCCGGCACGCCAGCGGCGACGCAGACGCCGAAGCCGGGCGGCACCGTCAAGTAGCGGACGCCGACACATGCTGGCGCGGTTCCTGGTCTGGGCGGTGCTCCTGCTCGTCGTGTGGCGCGCAGTGCGGCGCCTGCTTGCCGGTGTCGCCCAGGGGGCCTCGACGCCGCGCCCGCGGCCGCCCGCGCCGCCCGACAAGGGCGAACTGATGGTGCGCGACCCGGTGTGCGGAACCTTCGTGCTGCCGTCCCGCGCAGTCGCGCTCCGCGACAAGACCGGCACCCATCATTTCTGTTCGGACACGTGCCGCCAGGCGTACCACCCCCGTTAGAGCCATGGCCCGGCCAGCCGTCCTGATCACCCGTCGCATTCCCGCATCGGTGGTGGCGCGGCTGGAGCCCGCGTGCGAGGTCGATCTCTACGACGGCGCGGGCGGCATGTCGCGCACTGATCTGCACGCTCGCCTCGCCGGCAAGCAGGCGCTGATGTGCCTGCTCACGGACCTCGTTGACGCGGACGTGATGGACGCCGCACCGGGACTCCGGATTGTCGCCAACATCGCGGTCGGCTACGACAACATCGACTGCGCCGCGGCCCGCTCGCGGGGCATCGTCGTCACCAACACGCCGGACGTGCTGACCGAGGCGACGGCCGACTTCACGTGGGGCCTGATCCTGGCCGTGACCCGGCGCATCGCCGAAGGCGAACGGCTGCTTCGGCGCGGCGACTGGACGGGCTGGGCCCTCGACTTCATGCTGGGGGCCGAGCTTCGCGGCAAGCAACTGGGCATTGTCGGCCTGGGACGCATCGGGCGTGCGGTGGCCGCGCGAGCGGGGGCCTTCGGCATGCGGGTGGCCTTCGCCACGCTCGACGCCGACGCGCCGCCCGCGGCTACAGACGAGCCGTCCTGGACACGCCTCGGGCTCGACGAGCTGCTGTCCTCGTCTGACGTGCTGTCGTTCCACGTGCCCCTGACGCCAGCGACGAGGCACCTGATCGATCGGCGCGCGATCCTGCGCATGAAGCGGCGCGCCTACATCGTCAATACCTCCCGCGGGCCCGTGGTTGACGAAGAAGCGCTGGCATGGGCGCTTCGGGAAGGGCTGCTGGCCGGGGCCGCGCTGGACGTGTACGAGCGCGAGCCGGAGGTACACGCGGGCCTGGTCGGGCTCGAGAACGTCGTGCTGGCGCCCCATCTTGGCAGCGCGACCGTCGAGACGCGGACCGCCATGGCGGATCTCGCGGCGCGCAACGTGCTCGCGGTGCTGTCTGGCGCACCGCCCCTCACACCGGTCGTGGCGTGAACGCGCCGAACTCCCGCGACGTCGCATGGATCATGCGAGGCATGGCGCTCGCGATCACGGGACTCGAGTTGCCCGTCATTGAGAAGATCGCCGAGGAGCAGCGTGAAGATGCGTTCCAGCTGCTGATCGCGACGCTGCTGTCGGCCCGCACTCAGGATGCCACAACCGCCGGCGCATCGGATCGCCTGTTCAGGAAGGCGCGCACGCCGAGGCGGATGGCCGCGCTTAGCGCGCGGGAGATCGCGGCCCTGATCTACCCGGTGAGCTTCTATCGGACCAAGGCGAAGCACGTGAAGGCGACGTGCGACATCCTGCTGGAGCGGTTCGCGGGCCGGGTGCCGGGGACGATGGAAGCACTGCTCACACTGCCTGGTGTCGGCCGGAAAACAGCGAACCTGGTTCTGATCCTGGGGTTCAAGAGCCTTCGCAACATCTGCGTGGACATCCACGTCCACCGGATTTCGAACCGCCTCGGCTGGGTGCGAACGAAGACGCCGGAGCGGACCGAGCAGGCTCTCTACGAGCGCGTCGCGGCGCGATGGTGGCCGTACATCAATCTCTACCTGGTCACGTGGGGACAGAACGTCTGCCGGCCCACGCACCCGCGCTGCGGCGAATGCGACGTGCGGGAGCGATGCCCGCGCGTCGGCGTCGTCACCGTTGGCAAGGCCCGCGCCAAGCAGGCGTAAGGCCCTGTTCATGAGTGACTGTTCCATGTGGATGTGCTGACCGGCCATAAGCGCCTGTAAGACAACAAGCACTGACACCCTTGTTTTCCAACAGGCTCTAACCCCATCTGGTGTATCATCCGCCGTGTCCCCAGGCCGGCGCCCCCCCCGGCACTTAGCCATCTTTGACGAATCGCACAGAGGAGAAACGACATGCGCAGACTGTCGCGTACAGGCATCCTGGTGATGGCGCTGATGTCGTGGGTCGTCATGCAGGGTGTCGGATTCGCGCAGGCACCGGCGGCGGGGCCCATCGTGGTGATCGAGACCTCCAAGGGGACGATCACCCTCGAAACCTATCCGTCCGAAGCGCCCAAGACGGTAGAGAACTTCCTGGCTCTCGTGAAGTCCAACTTCTACAACCGGCAGCACTTCCATCGGGCCGAGTCATTCGTCATCCAGGTGGGCGATCCGGACTCGAAGGGGGATCTGTCCAGGCAGTCGCTGTGGGGGCGGCGAGGCAACGGGAAACCCATCGGCGTGGCGGAGATCAGCAAGAAACTGACCAACAAGAAGGGTGCCGTTGGCATGGCCTATGCCGGGGACCCGACCAAGGCGGACAGCCAGTTCTACATCGTGCGTCAGGCAAAGAAAATCCCGGAAGGCAAGTATGCGATTTTCGGTCAGGTGACGTCGGGCATGGACGTCGTCGACAAAATCGAAGTCGGTGATCTCATCAAGCGGATGTATGTAAAATAGGTGTAGACGAGATCAGCTCGCAGAGCGCGCAGAGCCAGCAGAAGACGAACATGGGGTGGTTTCACATTGAACGCCATCCCGGCCGACCACCATCGAGCCATCAGCCTTCCTGCGGCTCTGCGTCCTCTGCGGTTCTCGCAGTCGCCTCACCGCTGTCCCTGTCAGCCTCCCTCCCGCCCAGCAACGTCTCGCCACCGGCGCGGTTGAGAAACGTCTTCAGGACCGGGTAGCGCTCCACCATGTCGTCCGAGTAGTCCCCCGGCACGGGTTGCCCCAGCTTGTGGCGCAGGGTGGCGGCATTGGCCACTGCCTTTCCGGCGAAGTGGTTGTTCATGTAGACGTAGATCTTGTGCACCAGGCTCCGCACCCTGGTGACGGTGTCCGCGAAGCTGTCCAGTTCGCCCGGCGAGTAGAGGTAATTGTAGCGTTCGTCCGGGTGGTCGTGCGTCCACCACTTCTCGGCGTTTCGGCCGTGCAGCCGCATGTAGTAGAGGCCGCGCAGATTCGGCAGATGGTCCTGGCGGATCGAGAAGCGGAACTTCGGTTCGTCGATCTGGACCCACGATGCGCCGTGCCCGCCGAGCAGCGCGAGCGCGTCGTCCATATGGTCGCTCCAGCTGCGGTGGCGCAATTCCACCGCGACCGGGTAGCCCGCGAACGCCTCGAGGAGCCAGGCCATGTACTCGCGGGCGTCGTCGCCGTGCCGGAAGCTGGGCGGGAACTGGGCCAGCAGGGCTCCAAGCTTGCCCGCGGCGGCGAGCGGGTCGATGGCGCGCTTGAAGGCGTCGACGTCGACGCTTGTCACCGATGGAATCGCGCCCTCGTCGGCCTCAACGTGCGGCGCCGTGGCTTTCCGGTACATGCCCGGATGGGTGAACTTCTGGAAGAGCTTCAGCGAGAAGTCAAACGCCGACGGCGTCTGCCTCGCCCATTTTTCGGTGGTGGCCGGCTCGGGTGGGCGGTAGAAGCTCGAGTTCACTTCAACGGTGTCGAAGTGCTCGGCGTAGTACGCCAGGTCGTCCGCGTGCCCGCCGCGCGAACCGCCCCGCCCGGACGGATAGAAGATGCCGTTCCAGGTGCCTGGTCCAGTCGGATAACTCCAGCCCGATGTGCCGATGCGCACTTCGCCCATCGCGTGTGAGCCGATTGTACATTGCGCGGACCCACGCCCGGGGCTCCCGCCTTCGCCTGGGCGGAACGTGCCAGGCTTCGGCGTGGCAAGCGGGGCTCGGGATTCCCGACTTCGCCTGACCACCATACGTCAGGCTTCGTCGTAAGGCCCTGTCAATGAATGAGGTTGACATTGGGTGTGTTCGGACCGGCCATCAGAGCCTGTAGGAAAACAATCAGTGACCACTGTGTCTTCTGACAGGCTCTCACTGGCGGGGCGTCGGTCCGACGTCGCCGAGCAGGATCGACGTCGACAGGAACCTCCCCACCTTCGCGAGCAGCGTCGACCGGTCTTTGTGTCCCTTGCCGCTGCGGATAAAGGCCAACCCCTGATCGAAGTCGAGATCCTTGACCCGCAGCTCGCAGCACGCCGACACCCGGAGGCCGCCGCCATAGATGAGCGCCACCATCAGGCGCGGCGTCCCCCACATCGCGCCCAACCACGCCACCGTCTCCGGCATGCTTAGTGCCCCGATTCCTAAGTACAACCACGTATTCCGGGCGGGGCATCCCGCCTCGCTGCGTTGCTCCTTCCTCGAATATTCCCGATATTCTCGGTCGTCTCGCCTTGCGATCCGGGTGCCGCGCTCCGGACTACTGTTGCCGTAATTAGGAATCGGAGCACTTAGCACCACCGGCAGGCGCTCCCCCCGCGTGGCTTTCACACTCGCCGACACACTCTCCACGTTCAAACCCAGCACCTCCCGGCACAGGAACAGAATCGCGCAGAACGCCTGATTCTGCGTACTGGCCGACACCCGCTGGCGCACCGCCAGGTGAGCCAGGTAATCGCGGACCAATTCCGACTCCACGCGAGGATGGGGAACCCCTTGCTGCTGGGCGGCGCAGTCGAGGAACCGCCGCACCCAGTCCGCGTACGTGCACTCCGTTCGATAGGAATAGTGACGGGTCCTCAAGCGCATGCGCAACTGCTCCAGCGCCGCCAACGGACTCGTCCTCCCTTGCTCATCCACGACCGTGCTGGCCGGCCGCCGATGCCAGTCGGTTCGCTTGAGGAAATTGACGAAGTAGATGCGGAGCGCCTGGTCTGCTTGACGCACCTGCCAGTCCTCTGGCCCGCCGTTCCGCTCCAGTTCCTCGCAGAACCCTCGCACTTGATCCGCCAGGGGCTGGTCTGAGGCCGGGCGCGACAGGAACCGGCGCACCCAGCGCACGATGTAGGGAGCCGCCGCCGGTCGTACCAACTGGGCCTTGAGCAGGAACTCCCCGAACTGCTGCAATGACGACTCGAGCTCACGCATGCTTCACCTCGGCCCCAGAGGCGCAAGGTGCATACCATCCCGGCTCTTGCGCAGTTTCACGGTTCCAGCAACGGGTTACGCAACGCACCGACGCGGAGCCCTCGCGGTTCCGTGTCAACCAAGGTTGACGGTTTGCCACCCGGGTTGACCCCAATCCTGCGAATGGCACCTTCCGCCTATCCACGGATTTCCCGGCAATTGGCGCCGACACCAATTGCCGGCCCGGGGGCCGATGAACCCAGGCGACTCGCGCTGATAGAAGGACTTGCCCCGTGACTGAATGGCGGCAATAATGCCCGCGGGCGGTGGGTGGTTCCCAAGAGCGAGTGGACGCGCACCGGGCGTCTGACCAGTAATTGACGCCATCCACCTACGTAAAGCCCGTCCAAACAGCAATCGTTCCGAGGATCAACACAATTAGGAGGATGCCAATGAAATACGTGATCAGCTGGTTCGAACGCCCGCAGGGTTCGCCCATCGAGTATGAGAATGCCCAGAAGCGAATCCTTGAGGTATTCGGTCAATGGAAGGCGCCCGCCAATTTCAAGATCGAATTCTTCGTGATACGAGTCGGCGAGTGGGGTGGGCATATGCTGGTAGAGTGCGACGATCCGGTGGCCGTTCACAAGTTTTGTTCGATGCTTCCTGCTTTCGTATTCGAGGCGCGACCCGTCATTACGGTCGAGGAAGCCGTCCGCGGCGAACTCGAGGTAATTACCTGGCGAGATGGACTGAAAAGCAAGTAATGGTGGCCATCACCTTCATCTCCGGCCAGACCGCGGGCTAACCAGCGAATGGAGCCGACGCACCGATAGCTGCGAACGGCGCGCGGCTCATTCGCGTCGTTGGCACACCGCAGGGAGTTGGGAACAATCCGACTTAGGCCGATCGCCCGGGTAGGGGACAAACGTGAGAAAACACGCCTGCGCACTCGCGCTCGTTATCAGCCTCGCTGCGGTCGGTTGCACCACCAATCCCACTCCCGTCATTGCGCTAGGGCCCTGGGGCGGTTCGCACGTAAGCATGCACGTTACTTCGGCCGGGGCGCGCCTCGAGTACGACTGTGCCGAGGGTGTCATCGAAGAACCGCTACGCCCGGACGCAGAAGGCCGGTTTACGGCGGCCGGCAGCCACACGCCTGCTCACGGTGGTCCGATTCGGGAGGGCGAAATCCTGCCAGTATTTCGTGCACGATACGATGGTCACGTAGACGGAGAGCGGATGAGCCTGCTCGTCACCTTTACGGAAACCGGGGTTGTGCTGGGCTCGTTCCAGCTCCGACGTGGGAGCTCTGGTTTGCTGGTACCCTGCCTGTAGTTCGACCTCCGTCGAGCGGGTGCCTCACGAACTAAGACTTCTTGTCGCGCGGAGCCGCGATAGACAGTCCGAACGGCGCCTGAGCCACACCGTTGGGCCAACATGAACAACACCGAGAGAGCAGACGACGAATACACAATCCGACGGACCTTGCTCGGCAGGGCAAGACACGGGCCACAGCCACCGGTGGGCCCGCTCCGGATGGCGTTGGACGATGCGGCGTACGAACTCACGCGTCGAACCCCGCGAGCACGCGGCCGACCTGGCGTAGCATGCGTCGGCGGCACTGGGAAGCACGTACAGCGGGCTCTGAAACGCAGGCAGGGGCCAAACACGGCGCTCCACCGGACCGGTGCGGGTGGTATCGTAGGCGCCGGCGGGTGAGCGCTGACGCTCGACGACAACGGAACTGGGACGAATGGCAGTCGAAGACCGCGGGGGGGACTGGTGAAAACCGCGCGCCAAGTCGCGCTGGCAGTGGCGTGCTGCGCCGTAGTGCTGGCGATCGTGATCGCGATCCTATCAATGTGATACGCAACCGGCAGACTCGAGTCAATCCGGGGCAGCCCTGTCTATGCGAGCGCCGAGATTGCGATGCACGACCTGATGGTCAAGAACCACCAGGTTGCCCGAATCGAAATCGTGGGCGCGGGAAACGACGGACCAGGTTTGCGGTACGTGGTCGCGCGCGTCTGGCCGCCACAGGTACCAGGAGGTCCAGAACCCAACCCGCGCGAAGAGGGTAAGTACTTCTTGCGGATGGAGCATGGGTGGGTCCATCTTCCGGCAGACGAGATCAGCGGTCCGGTTGTCGCCGTCGGTAAACTGCTCCTGAACCATCTTCCTGGGAATGATCGAGAGCGCCGGCGGCTGATCGCTGATCGTCAGGCGTCAATGAAGAGCGTGTTCGCATGAATAGCCAGGATGCGTCGCGAAAGGCGCAAGCCACATTGCTGCCCGCTGGAGTGGCCGGGTGGTTCGCGTACCTAGTGTTCGATTTTCTGTTTCACGCTGTGCTCTTCGCGCCGTGGTGGCGGGCGACCGACAGTTACTGGCTACCACCCAGCGAGCTGTTTCGCCGGATTCCGATTGGGTACGCGTCGTTTGCGATCTACTGCGCCGGGTTAACGTGGTTGCTCAGACGCCTGTATGGCGACCGCCTGAATCTGTCCAGCGGTCTGCGGTTCGGCGCGATCGCCGGGCTTGTATTCGGGCTCTGTTTCGTACTGGCAGCGTACTCGGCTTTTCGCATGCCGCCTTCGGCTCTGGTCGTGTGGCCGGCCTCGTTCCTGCTGGATTCGACCATCGCGGCTGGAGTCATGTCTTGGGTGCTGGTTGCTGGCCGCCCATGGCGGCGCGTTGCTATGGTCATTGTGGCAGCAGCGGTACTGTTCATCATGGGTGTCGTCGTTCAGAACATGTTCCTCCCGACGCCTGCGGATCACCTGTTTCAATCAGGTGGGATCTGACGCCTAATCAGGCCGTCGAGCGGACGCCGGGTAAAACGCGGCGGCGCTGCGCGGGAGCGTATCGACGCGATCAGCTTCACAGAACTCCAGCAGGTGCAGGCGACGCTGTGCAGCGCGCCTGACCTGCGACGGTCAGGGATTGGTTCAGATAAGATGAAACGGCGGCATGTTGACCATCAACGAGATCTTCCATTCCATCCAGGGTGAGTCCACCTACGCGGGCGCCCCGTGCGTATTCGTCCGCCTGACGGCCTGCGACCTCCGCTGCACCTGGTGCGACACGCCGTACGCTTTCACCGAGGGCCGGAAGATGACGGTAGACGATGTGGTCGCCCAGGTGAAGGGTTACGGATGCCCGCTGGTCGAACTTACGGGCGGAGAGCCGTTGTTGCAGGAAGACGTGTATCCGTTGATGACGGCCCTGCTCGCCTGCGGCGTGCGCGTGCTGGTGGAGACGGGCGGCCACATCAGCGTGGCTCGTGTCCCGGCTGGCGTGGTGAAGGTCATCGACGTGAAATGCCCGGCCAGCGGGGAGGCCGGGCGGAACCATTGGTCCAACCTCGACCAGCTGACGCCGGCCGACCAGGTCAAGTTTGTCATCCAGGATCGCGCCGACTACGAGTTCGCGCGGCAGGTGATCGCGCGGCATCACCTCGACACCCGATGCGCGGCGGTGCTGTGCTCGCCCGTGCACGACGTGCTTGCGCCACGGGACCTCGCGTCGTGGATTCTGGCCGACAGCCTGCCGGTGCGGCTGCAACTGCAGGTGCACAAGTACATCTGGGGGGCCGATGTCCGAGGCGTCTGAACCCGCAGCGAGGGCCGTCGTCCTGCTGAGCGGCGGCCTGGATTCCTACACGGCTGCCGCGCTCGCGCGCGCCGACGGGTTCGAGCTCTACGCCCTGACGGTGGCGTACGGGCAGCGGCACGCGGTGGAGCTCGAGGCCGCGCGCCGGGTCGCTCGCGCACTCGGTGTCGTACGCCACGTCGAGCTGCCGCTGGACCTCGCGGCCTTTGGAGGGTCCGCGCTGACGGGGAGCGGCGACGTGCCCAAGGAGCGCGCCCTCGACGAGCCCGGTATCCCGACCACCTACGTGCCCGCCCGCAACACGGTGTTCCTGGCGCTGGCGCTGGCATGGGCGGAGAGCCTTGGCGCGCGCGATCTCGTTGTCGGCGTCAACGCGGTCGACTACTCGGGCTACCCCGACTGCCGCCCCGCGTTCATCACGGCGTTCGAGTCGCTGGCGGCCGTCGCCACCAGGGCGGGTGTGGAAGGCGCACGACTCCGCGTCCGAACGCCCCTCATCAACCTGTCGAAGGCCGACATCATCCGTCGCGGCGTCGCCCTGGGCCTGGATTATGGCCTGACACACAGCTGCTACGACCCGGCCCCGGACGGCGCGCCGTGCCGTCGCTGCGACAGTTGCCGGCTTCGGGCCAGGGGATTCGCCGACGCCGGCGTCCGAGACCCCCTGGGTGACCGCTGATGATTGCGCCCGCGAAGAAGGACGACCTGTGACCGAACGCCTCTACTACGCGGACCCCGCCTGTGTTGAGTTCGAGGCCGCCGTCGTGTCCTGCGACACGATCGATGGCCGGCCGGTGGTCGTGCTCGACCGCACGGCGTTCTATCCGACGTCGGGAGGCCAGCCGTACGATATCGGCGCTCTCGGCGGCGTGCAGGTTGTCGACGTCATCGAACTGGACGACGAGCGGATTGGCCACGTGGTGAGTGAGCCCCTGCTCGCCGGCACAACCGTGCGCGGGCAAGTCGATTGGATCCGCCGTTTCGATCACATGCAGCAGCACACCGGCCAGCACATCCTCTCGGCGGCATTCGATCGCGTGCACGGAGCGCGCACAGTCGGGTTCCATCTCGGGGCCGTGGTCTCGACGCTCGACCTGGACAAGGTGTTGAACGCTCACTCGATGGCCGCCGCCGAGGCCGAGGCCAACCGCATCGTGTGGGAGAACAGGCCCGTTCGCATCCGGGTCGTCTCGGCGGACGAAGCGGCGTTGATGCCGTTGCGCAAGGAGCCGGCCCGCAGCGGCCCCCTGCGACTCATCGAGGTGGAGGGCTTCGATCTGTCGGCGTGTGGAGGGACGCACGTCGCACATGCGGGACAGGTTGGCGTGATCGCGCTGCGATCGTGGGAGAAGTTCCGCGGCGGCATGCGGCTCGAATTCGTCTGCGGCATGCGCGCGCTCCGCGAGTTTCGCGTGCTTCGGGACGCCGTGGCGGGCAGCCTCCGACTGCTGTCTGTCGATCCCCAGGATCTCCCATCAGCCATCGAACGCGCCCAGGGCGAGAACAAGGAACTGCGACGGACGATTCGGGATCACCAGGAGCGCCTCGCCAGCCACGACGCCGAAGCGCTGGTTGCCCGGGCGCACCAGGTCGGTGACACCCTGGTCCTGATCGAGGCCGTCGACGGGTGGGATCAGACGGGATTGAAATCCCTGGCGGCCGCAGCCGCCAGCCGGCCAGGCGTCGTGGCCGCACTCCTGTCCACGACGGACCCGGCTCTGGTTGTCATCGCCCGGGCGCCGGATGTTCCGCTCGACGCGGCTGCCGTGCTCAAGGTCCTGCTGGCGCGATTCGGCGGAAAGGGCGGCGGGAAGGCCGAACTGGCGCAGGGCGGCGGGCTTGCCGGCCCCCGGGCCGAGGTGCTCGCCGAACTGCGTGAGCTTATCGAGCCCTCGCTTCGGCGCGCACCTTGATGGCGCGCAGCCACATGTGGCGGATGAGTACGCTGCCCGGCGTAATCACCCTCCAGTAGCTCGCAAATTCGTCGCGCGACGCGGGATCGGTGGCGAACACCCGGGTCTCGGTTCGCAGCAGGCTCCACTCGGGACCCTGCGGCTCGACGACGAAGTTCAT
>Ga0315290_10002787_pt1 | contig 12405 bp, 11 predicted proteins | sample YL17G12_0_MG_FD_203627 | JGI IMG/M metagenome (GOLD analysis project Ga0315290, IMG submission 203627) | Sediment microbial communities from Yellowstone Lake, YNP, Wyoming, USA - YL17G12_0 | ecosystem: Environmental > Aquatic > Freshwater > Lake > Sediment | place: USA: Wyoming | collected...
TGGCCCACGTCCCCCTCACCGCGCCCTCTCACGCCTCGATCCTCACGGGCGTCACCCCGCTCGGCCACGGCGTCCGCGACAACGGGGGCTACGCGCTCCCGCCCCAGATCCGCACCGCGGCGGAGGACTTCGGGCAGGCCGGCTACCGGACGGCGGCCTTCGTGTCAGGGTTCCCCCTCAACCGACGGTTCGGCTTCGACCGCGGTTTCGAGACCTACGACGACCACCTGCCGAAGGGCAACGACCCGCGCCGCGCCCTCCACGTCGAGCGGTTCGCCGACGCCACCACCGACGCGGTTCTGCGGTGGATGGTCGAGCCCGACCCCTCGCCGGGCCGCCGCCCGTTCTTCCTCTGGGTCCACTACTACGACCCCCACGCCCCCTACGAGCCGCCGGCCGAGTTCGCCGCGCGCTTCGCGGCCGAGCCTTACGACGGCGAGGTGGCGTTCGTCGATGCGCAGCTCGCCCGCCTGCTGCGGAAGCTGGAGGAGAAGGGGGAGCTCGTTCGCACCCTGATCCTCGTGACCGCCGACCACGGCGAGTCGCTCGGCGAGCACGGAGAGCAATCCCACGGCCTCTTCATCTACGACTCGACGCTCAGGGTCCCGTTCCTCGTGGCCGGCCCTGGCATCGCCCCCGGGCGCGTGGCCGAAACGGTCGCCCGCGGCATCGACGTGTTGCCGACCCTCCTCGAAGGCGCCGGCTTCCCGCCACGGCCGGAGATCGAAGGCCGATCGCTGCGCCCGGCGATCGAGGGGCGGGAGATGAGCGACGCCCCTGCCTACGCCGAGACACTCTACCCGCAGCGCGAGCTGGGCTGGGCGCCCCTCTTCGCGTGGCGGACCTCGCGCCACAAGATGATCGAGGCCCCGAAGCCGGAGCTCTACGACCTCGAGAAGGACCCCGGCGAGGCGCAGAACCGCGCCGCGGGCGAGAACGCGCGCTTCGTGGAGATGCAGCAGAAGCTGCAGGCGGCGCTCTCGCGCCCGGCTCCCGACGCGGCGTCCGCGGTCGACGCCGAGGCCGCCGAGCGGCTGCGCGCGCTCGGCTACGTGGGCGGCGGCGGAGGCGCGCCGGTGGCCGCAGGGGCGTCTCTCCGCGACCCCAAGGACGGCGTCCGCCTCCTGCCCGGGCTCAACAAGGGGATGATGGCGGTGCGCACCGAACCCGCGGTCGCCATTCGCGAGCTGACCGCGGTGCTCGCCGAGGACCCGGGGCTCCTCGTCGCCCGGCGCTCCCTGGCCATGGCCTACGGTGAGTCCGGGCAGTACGCTCGCGCGGTCACCGAGCTGCGGTGGCTGCAGAAAGACGCGATCCTCAGCGCCGAGGACGAGGTCGTGCTCGGGGACAATCTGCGGTTCGCCGGCCGTTTCGACGAGGCCACGGGCGTGCTCCAGGAAACCGCGCGCAAGAACCCGCGCTTCGCCCAGCCGTGGATCTCCCTCGCCGAGGTCCGCATCAAGCAGGGGAAGCTCGGCGACGCGTCCGCGGCCTACGAGCACGTCCTGCAGATCGCGCCCGACCACGTCGAAGCCCTCCGCGGCCTGGGCGACCTCGCCTTCGTCGAGCAGAACCTCGACGAGTCGGCGCGTCGCTACGGCCGCATCCTCGACGTCGAGCCGGGGGACACCGGGGCCATGACCAAGCTCGGGGTGGTGAAGATGCGCACGGGCCGCACCGACGAGGCGATCGCTCTCTTCCGCCGGGCGATCGAGCGCGAGCCGAAGAACGGCGAGGCGCTGCTCTACCTCGCGGGAGCTCTCGCCTCGAGCGGGGCGCCGGCCGATGCACTTCCGTATTTCGAGCGGGCGCTCGGCGCGGGGCCGCGGACGACCATGGCGCTCAACGGTCTTGCCCTGACGCGCATGGCGGTGGGGGATCGGCGGGGAGCGGCGGAGGCGTTTCGCGAGTCGCTGCGCCTGGACCCGAAGCAACCCGACGTTTCCCGCACGCTTTCTGAGCTGGGGGGTGCTGCGTCGCACCCCCCAGGCCCCCCCGCCACTCCGCCGAAGTGAATTCGGCTCCGTGGCGAGCCCGTTGCCCATTGCCGGGTGCTGCGTCGCACCCCCCAGGCCCCCCGCTGCGCTCGCCCGAGTGAATCGAATCGGGCTCACTCCGCAGCCCGCTGCCTGCAAGCCGGGTGCTGCAGCGCGGTTCCCGTAAACCAGGGCCCCGGTGACGACGGCTCTATCCTGGACCGGCGGAGGCTTCGCCTAGGCCGATTCGCCGGCGTCGGCGAGGACCTTCTCGCGGATGGCTGGGGAGAGGCGGAAGCCCCGGCGAATGATCTCCCGAGCGACCGTGGGGGGGACGTGAATCTCCCCGAAGATCCGCTGAAGAAGCGAGAGCTGTCCGAGCTGGTGAAGAGCGATGAGGGGGCTGGTGTCGGCTACGACCGTGGCCATGCCTCGAGAGCCGCCTTTTCGGCCTCCCACTCGTCCGCCGTCATGTCGATGAACGGGATGCCGAGATGGGACGCGTACCGGATGAAGTCGAGACGGGGCATGCCCAAAAGCTCGGCCGCCTTGCCGCTGGAGATGGCCCCGCGGCGGTAGAGCTCGAGGAGGATCATCTCCTGAGCCGCTTCCTGCACGGGCTGGTTGGTCTGGTGGAGCAGGGTGGCCACCGCCGAGTCGAGATCCACTTTGACGGTGCTCATGAGACTTGTCTCACCGTCATTCTACCGCTTCTTCCCAAGAGCCGATAGGCGGACGCAGGCTCCCCCGCCGTCGTTGCCGTCACGCACCACGATCCTCGCCTGGTACCGCCCGGGGGCCAGGCAGCGCATGGGCGTCAGGCCGCCGTCTGCCCCGGAGGCGAGATCGGCCAGGCGAGCCAGACCGTCTCGCGCTCAATCGTGCGCGCAAAACGCCCGCCCTCGCGGAGCAAGCGCTCCCACTCCTCCCGCGTGTAGACGACGATCTCCGCGGGCACGGGAAGATCGAGGAGGTCCCAGTCGAGGGCGCGACGCTCGAATGGATCCGCCGCCGCCTCGACGATGGCGATCAGGTCGACGTCGCTGCCGACCCCCCAGTTGCCGCGAGCGTACGAGCCGTAGTAACCGAGACGCAGAAGCCCCGCGTGGCGGGAGGCTTCGCGCGGGGCCCAGGCCTCGAGTGCCGCCACGACCGATCCACGGTCAGGCCATTTGAGAACGGACGAAGTCGAGGATCTCACCGGCATAGAGGATCGCCTGCTCGCTCTGAAGGGGTCCGTAGTGCTCGAACGGCGCCCCTTCCGGATGGCCGTTGGCGTAACGCGTGGGCACGTACAGGTTGTCCAGCACCTTGGCCTTGTCGATCAACTGCGGCGGCACCGGGAACGGCAGGTCGGCCAGAAGGCGGGCCACGACGTGCCCCCACCCCTCCTGGCCCCTGGCGAGGTGCAGGGCTTTGGCCGCCTTCTCCGCCGACTGCTGCGCCGCGAAGCAGGCCCATTCGTGGCGCTGCTCGGCCCGGGACGAGCGCGCCTGCTCGAGGTCACGGACTGCCTGCGCGAGCCAATCTGCCGATCGATCTGCCACGCTCGTTCCTCGTGCCCGTCCGCAGAGTACCCCGCGCCCTGACGGGGATCAAGGAACCGGCGGCCCGCTCCCCCCGATCACGAACGCCTCACGCGCTTCGGTCGCCTTGCCGGCCGCGAGGTCGGTGACGACGACGATCACTTCGTACCGGCCGGGGGGCGCGCCGTCGAGCGGGACGCCGAGGCTGCGGCCGAGCGTGCCGTCCGAGGCCGCCTGGAGCGGCGTCTCGGGCATGGCCGCGAGGAAGCGGCCGTCGCTCCGGCGGATCGAGAAGCCCGCGGTCACCTTCGGCCGGCCGGTGGCGGCGTCCGTGCCGGCGCCGTACACCTCGAAGCGGCAGTGCAGGATCCCCGCCGGGGCGAACTGCCGGCGGGCGGTCGGCTCGGGCGCGCCCGGGCCCGCCTTCTCCTCCCGCGGCCCCGCCGCGAGGGCCACGCTCGACACGCGCAGGCCGGCGAGGTCCGGGACCTCGAACTCGTGCAGGAGGCTACCCGTTCCGCCCCCGTTGCCGTCACGCACCACGATCCTCGCCTGGTGCCGCCCGGGCGCGAGGACGAGCTCGCGGGTGATGGGGAAGCCGTCGCGCTCGTAGCGGGCGCGGCTCTCCGGGCGGAGGCTCATCTCGAACTGCTGGTCGAACCGGGTGAACTCTCCCGTGTCCTCGCGGGCCACCAGGAGGAGGAACTCCAGCTTGTCCCGCGCGGTCCCGCCCTTCTCCGTGAAGGCGAAAGAGCGGACGTCCGCCTCCACCGTCAAACGCACCGCCGCCTTGCCCGGCTCCTTCTCCCCGAGGACGTCGGCGATCGCGCGCAGCGGCACGTCGGGGAGGTCGAACGGCGCGTCGAGGGCGCGCTGGATGGCGGCGTTCGTCCCCTCGGCCGCCTCCTTCCGGCTCCCGCTCCCGCCGGGCGCGTAGTACCCCCGCCGGGCCCGCACCGCGACTCCGTCGCGCGCCACCTTGACCTCGATCGCGCGGAAACGGCCGTCGGCCTTGCGGTTCGCCGGTGCGTAGCCGAGCAGGTAGTAGCTGCGCGACTCGCGGCCGATGCGGGCGAGGCCCGCCGCGAGGTCGTTGCGGTCGCGCAGGCTGAAGCCGCCGGTGTCCGCGGCCAGCCCTTCGCTGCCCTCGCCGCGCTCGCGCGACTCCGTGAACCACGAGCCCAGATCGCGGAACTCCGTGCGCGTCCCGATCTCGGCCGACATCCCGGTGGTGGCGCCGCTGAGCCCGCGCGCGTCGAGGAAGTAGACCGCCGTGTTCACGCGCCGCGCCTCGCTGACGACCTGCCGGTAGATGCCGAGCCGCGGGTCCTGGATCATCCCGCCCGAGGCGAAGACGAGCGACTTCTTCCCGCGCTCGGCGGCCAGGGCCTCGAGTGCCCGCTCCACGACGCCGAGGGCCTGCTCGTTCCGCATGGCGGCCCGGGCGTAGACGCCGGCGGCGCGGGACTGCACGTCGCTGCGCCAGCCCCCGACCTGGTCGGACTGGCTCAGCGCCCGGTTGCCAGGGGAGGAGGTGTCCTGCAGGATCTCGCCCGTGTCCAGGTAGCGGCGCATGACCACGTCGGTCACCATGGGATCGCGGTCGCGGTCGATGCGCATCGCCTCCCAGTCGGTCATCCGGTCGCGCACCGTCTCCCCGACGAGCCGCGGCTGCAGGCGGTCGAGCGCCCGGCGGAGCGCCTCGCGCCCCTCGGGCATGCGGGCGGTCCAGCGGGCGCCCTCCGCGGTTCCGACGAGGGCGACGCGGTCGCCGTCCGCGACGCCCGTCGCGAGGAAGTCGGCGATCGCCACGCGGGCGCGGACCGCCTCCGCCGGATCGAGGTGCAGCTCGTCGAAGACGATCACGAAGTGGCTGCCGAGGCGCGACGCGGGCTCGCGGTTCGAAGACGCGCGGGGCTCGGCGGCCGGCGCCCCGGCCGGCGCGGCCGTAACCGGGGCGGCCGGCGCGGGGCGGTGGACCGCTTCGAAGGCGACGACCTCCTGCAAGACGCCGTCCTCCGTCACCGTGAAGTCCTCGCGGCGAAGGTCGAGCACGGGCTCCCCACTGCGGCCCGTGGCGACCACGTCCACCGTGACGATCTCCGCCTGGGTTGGGAACGAGGGCTGCGGCGGCGGGGTCTGGGGGCTCGCCGCACCCGGTCGGAGGAGAGCGATCGCCAGAGCCAGGGCGACCTTCGGCATTCCGCGTCCCGGCACTTCTCTCATGAACGATTCTCCCTTGCGCCCCATCAGGACAATATCAGACGGACCGGGTCCGGGCGCTCAAGCGAACTCCGGCCCCAGGACGACGGGCTCGAACCCCGGCCGCGCCGGTGGCCTGGCGTGGCCGAGAACCATCCGCGTGAAGGGCCGCTGACGGGGGAGGCTTCCGCCCAGGCCACTTCCTCGGCGGCCAGCAGTGCGGCGAGTGAGGCGGCGGCGCCGGCGGCCGCATCGTCGCCCAAGGCGCGCCAGAGCAGGTGGCCGGAGCACGCGGGAGCTACACGGGTCGTTTCCTGGCGTCGCTGCTGCCCCGAGCCGCTGTCCGCCGAAAGACCCCGCCCCGGCTCGAGGGTGCTGCGACCTCTTGAAATGGTGTAGCACGCGTGCTACGCTCGGTTGTGGCCAAGACCATCAACCAACGCGAGCTCCGGAACAGCAGCGGCAAGATCATGCGCGCGCTCGATCGCGGTGAGACCTTCATCGTGACGCGCAACAGCGTCCCCGTCGGCGAGCTTCGGCCACCGCCGCGGCACTTCGTGGCTGCCGCTGCCGTCGTCGCCGCCTTTGCCTCCGCTCCGCGGCTCGATCGCGAGCGCTTCCGCCGCGACCTGGATACGCTCGTCGATCAGGATCCCTCCCCCCGTGCCTGAGGGTCGCCGCGGCCGAGGTCTGCTGGACACATCGGTCGTCATCGATCTCGAGCGGATCGACGCGAGCTCCCTGCCGGCCGAGGTGACCGTATCGGCGCTGACGCTGGCCGAGCTTGCCGCTGGCCCTCACGCCACCACGGACCCGGAAGAGAGAGCGCGACGGCAGGAGCGCCTGCAGCGTGCCGAAGCGATCTTCTCGCCACTGCCGTTCGACGCAAAGGCCGCCCGCGCCTACGGCCGGATCTACGCGGCCGTCGCGGCTCGGGATCGCAAGGCCAGGGGACGTCGGGCGGTCGATCTGCTGATCGCCGCGACCGCCCTGGCCGAGGGGCTGCCGCTCTACACGCGCAACCCCGACGACTTCCACGGACTCGCCTCGCTCCTGGACGTGCACGCGCTGGACGCAGCCGAGTAGCGCTCTTCCCCTTCTTAGAAATCGAGGGCGAGCCTGATGGGCCGCTACCTGCGGGGCGCCCTCGCGATCGCTCTGCCCCCCGAGAACGATAGGCGATTGCTCTTCCGCGTTCCAGGGCGTGGACATGGGGGTGGAAGTTCGCCCTGTCCCCGAACGTCTGGACCACCGACACCATCCCGGGCCGAAAACCCTTCTCCTCCACCGCCGCCGCCATGAGCCAGCAGGGCACGGCTGATCGCCAACCCCGAGGCGGAGAAGCCGCCGGCGCGGGAGGTCCTCCGCCTCGCCGAGCACGGTGACGGGTGCCCATCGTTACGACGAGCCGTACCCCGCGGCCCCCGCGCGCTCAGCACGAGCGCGCGGGGCCGTGGCTTTCGAGGCGGAGCCCCTGTCCTGGATCAGGGCCGCTCGCGCTCGTGGGTTTGCGTGCTAGCCTTCGTCATGCGCGCCCGCTACGTCTGGGATTACGACGTCAGCGAGGAGGAGTTCGATGCCCTGCTCGCGGGCCAGGCCGTCGTCGGCCGGCTCGACCGCGCCTGGGCGGCGGCCCGTCTGATCGACAGCGCGCCCTACGACGAGATCGTGCGCCGGATCGGGTTCGGCGACCTGGTCCGGCACTGGCCCGAGTGGCGGCCTCGCGTGCGGTCCTCATCGGCGCGACGCGGCCTGGACTTCCTCGTCGAGTGGCTGCCGCGGCACCACCCCGAGTTGCTGGCCTAGCTGTGGATCCCGCTTGGTTCGAAGAGGTTCTGTACCCGTTCCAGGACGAGGTTCTGGCTGTGATGGCCCGGGTCGAGACGGGGTTCTACCTGACGGGAGGCACGGCGCTGGGGCGAGTTCACCTCCGGCACCGGTACTCGGAGGACCTCGACCTGTTCGTGAATGACGACGACCGCTTCCAGGCGTGGACCGACAGGCTCCTGGCCGAATGGCGTGGCGAGGCGCCCTGGACGGTGAACGTTCAGCGGCGGGACCCGCGGTTTATCCGGGCGCTCCTGGCACGCCACGACGCGCAGCTCAAGATCGAGTTCGTGAACGACGTGCGCGGTCGAGTGGGCGTCCCCGCCCGACACGCGAGATTCGGCCTGGTCGATACGCCGGAGAACATCCTCGCGAACAAGGTCACCGCGCTCCTTGACCGCGAGGAGCCCAAGGACCTCGCCGACGTCTGGGGCTTGTGCCAGCGAGGCGGCCTCGTGCTGCGGGACGCCCTCGTCGGAGCTGCGTCCAAGGCGGTGGGCGTCTTCGCGGCCGACGTCGCCCGCGTGCTGGTCGGGGCAACTCCGGACGATTGGCGGCTCGTTCGCTGGATACCACCGTCGCCGACGGTCGACGAGTTCATCCGGGACTTGCGGGGCCTCGGGGAGGATCTGCTGCTGGTCCGCTGACCCGCGGTGGGAGACACGGCGTCAGCTCGGCGCGACTCACGGCGGTGCCGGAAGTACACCCGCAACATCTTCGGCACCGTGAAGACCCACTGGGCATGGCCCACATCCTCCACGCCCAGCCCGAAGCCGGGGGGAGAGACGCCGGCCAGAAGTGCAGGCGGACCCTCCGCCTACGCGGGTCGAGTCTGGGGCAAGAGCAGGCCCGGCCACCACCGAGCCTACCTCAGGCCTCGTCGTTGCCATCGTGGTGCGGCCAGCAGCTCCTCCCGGTCCGACGCCACCACGCTACGCAACGGGAGCGGAGGCTCGAGAGGGCGGGAACCCACACCCACTCGCACGGTGGCGAAGCGCGCACGCGGGGTGACGTGCGGAGCCGCTCAGCCGAACTCGGGCCCGAACACCGCGAGCTCGCGCTCCGGCTCGCCCGCCGGCCGCGTCTCGCCCAGGTTCATCCGCGTGAAAGGGCGCTGCTCCCGGAAGCCCAGCTCCCCGAGGGTGGCTAGCCAGCGCGGCTCGACGCGGGCGTCGATGACGAGCGGCCGGTCCCGCGGGGTCGAGAAGCACGCGACGACGAGGTCGCGGCCGATCGCTTCACTCTCCGCCACCACGGGTCCGACGTGGTCGGAGTGGTCCCCGTGGCGGCCGAAGCAGTAGGCACCGCCCGGCGTCGCCCAGGCCAGCTCAGGAGCGGAGCCGAACGCCCAGCGGAGGACCGGGCTGCGATCGGCGCCGAACACGTCGCGGTCGCGGGCCAACACTTCCTCGAGGTGCTCCGCGGCGAGAGGGCGCACGGCGGGGGTCAGGTCTTGAATCGTGCTCTCGCGAACAGGGCACAATTCAAGACCGGACCCCTTACGTTCGGCCGCCGCCGGCTCGACCCGCATCCGTACGAGCGCCCCGCCATCGACGAAGCCGCGCTGGGCGTAGATGCCCCGGCCAGCCGGCGTCGCGTCGAGGCCCACGCACCGCAGGCGCCCGGTCCGCACCTCGGCCTTGCACCGGACGAGGACCTCGTCGAAGACCCGCGTGCCGAGGCCGTGGCCGCGCTGCTCGGAGTCCACCAGGATCATGCAGATCCACGCGAGCGCATCGCCGTAGCGCACGGCACCTCCGGACGCCACGACGCGTCCGTCCAGACGGCCGACGCGGAAGAGCCCCGGGCCCAGGGAGAGGAGCACCCGCCAGTCGGCGAGTGTCTGGTTCCAGCCGCTCGCCCGGGAGAGGCGCAGGCCGTCCGCGAGATCGGCCTCCGTCATGTCGCGGAAGTCGAGGCGGGGCTCTCCTTCCGTCACACGTGCTCCGCTACCGCGCCGGGCCGACGAACACGAAGTCGCGAAAGGCGGAGGGGTCGTGGAAGCTCTTCAGAGAAGGCGGTGACCACGCCACCTGCACGGCGTCCTTCTCCGGGTTCGCCTTGCCGCCGGGCCGGTCGATGCGGAACACGTTGAAGCGCCAGCGGTCGCCGGGCCTGGGGGGTGTCGCGACGCGGGCCGCCGAGGGCAGCGCGCGCAGCCCGCGCCAGGGCAGGAACGCGGTGGCCGTCCAGCCGGTCGTGCGTCCCTCGGCATCCTTCGCCGCGTGCACCCGCGTCTCGAGCCCGGCCAGGTCCCAGGCGAAATCGCTCTTGTAGTTCGGCATCGGCGAGATCATGTCGAGGTCGCACACGACGTTGGCCGGGCTGATCTCGAGCTCGTAGTAGTGGCGGCCCGAGCGGTCGGCGTCGAGGAAGATCTCCACGACCTCCTCTTCCCAGAGGTGCTCGTCGCGCTTCGTCATCGTGTTCCAGGGCGAGGGGTCGGTGGCATCGAAGCGCAGGAAGAGCCCCTCGTCGCTCCACACCGCGCGGAACCGCGTCGTGTAAGCCGCAGGACCCCACTCGACGGGAGCGGCTCCAGCCCATGCCGCCTCCTCGGCGGCCAGCAGCATCGCGCGCTCGGCCGTGGTGGCGACCACGGTGTAGCCGGGGGCTGCGTCGGTGGCAAGCGCGCCCCCCGCCATGAGGGAGAGCCCGGCCGCGGCGAGCCCCGCCCCCGCGAGCCCGGCGAATGACAGGGTCACGAGCGGGGACCTCACGCGCCGAGCCCCAGGAGACGCTCGGCGTTCTCGTGGTAGACCTTCTTCAGGACGGCGTCGGGCAGGGCGATGCCGTAGATCCGCCAACGCCCCTGCGGCGGGATGGGCGCCGGCGCGTAGTCGAAGTACTCGTCGTCGGTCTCGAGGAAGCGGTAGTAGATCTCGTAGAGCTCGTCCTTGAAGACCTGCTGCGGTGTCGTCTCCCCCTCCGGCGGCGGCACCGCGTCGGTGCCGAAGAAGATCCGGTCCTGGTAGGCCTCGAAGAACTTCCGCGAGGCGCGCGGCTGGCGGCCGAGCTCGCCGACGCGGGCGCCGAGCTCGACGGTGAGGTTCGGGAAGCGGTCGAGCGACTCGGACACGAACGGCAGGTTCTCCGCGTCGTGGCCCACGTGCAGGCCCACGAAGAGGGTCTTCGGGTGGCGCGCGAAGACGCGGTCGCGCGCCTCCATCAGCTCCCGGTGGCTCGGGAAGTCCTTTCCGTAGAAGGACCAGTCGGGGTGGTGCCCGAGCTCGTCCCACCGCTCGTTCGTGCAGTCGATGGGGAGGAAGAAGGCCTCGGGGTCCGAGACGTGGATGTAGACGGGCAGGCGGTGCGCCGCGCACGCCTCCCACATCGGGTCGAACCGCCGGTCGTCCACCTTGACGAGCGGCCCTTCGCGGCCGCGCTCGCGGAGGAAGAGGCCGAGGGTCTTCAGGACCTTGAGGCCCGCCGCCCCCGCCCGGGCCGCCTTCTCGATCGCGTCGGCCTGGAGCTGCGGGAAGCCCGGGTCCGTCCACTCGCCCCACATCGGCTCCGTGCACGTGTGAAAGCGGCCCGGGTGGGCGTGGTCGAAGGCGGCGATCGCCTGCTCCAGGCCCCGGCCGGAGCCGCCGGTCAGGTTGACGACGGCCTTCACGCCCTTCCGGTCCATCACCGCGAGCGCGTCCTTCGCGGTCGTGTTGAAGGTGACCGCGTCCTCGCTGGCCGCACCCTTGCGGCCGCCCTTCGCGAAGGTGAAGTGCGTGTGAACGTCGATGACCGGAAAGCGCGGGGTCGCAACGCGCGTCTCCTTCGCGTGGAGCATGGAGCGCGGGCGGAAGTCGCTGAGGAGGAGTGGCCCGCTGCCGGGAGGGCACGCGGGCTCGGCTCCCGGCGCGCTTCGCGGGGCGACCGTGCTCAAAGCACCCATCCCGAGGGCGGCGAGACAGCTCCTGCGGTCCAGCTCCATGATCGGTCTCCTTCTAGCGTGGGCACCGGGCCAGGATCGCGTGCACTCGGCGAGTCAGGGCCAGCGCCGACTCGGAATCGCGAAGCCACATGTTCCGGCCGAACATCACGCCCGTCGCCCCGCAGTCCATGTACAGCTTGATCTTGCGGAGGACGGCCGCGTCGTCGTCCTGCTTCACGCCGCCGGAGAAGAGCACCATCACCCGTCCAGCGGAGCGGACCACGCGGCGGAGGCGGGCGGGAGCGTCCTCGCGCAACGACCGGTACGGCTCCGGGCTCGCCCCGTGATCCTCGACGGGCTCGTGCAGCTTCACGACGTCCGCGCCCAGCTCCTCTGAGACGCGGGCCGCGTAGTCCTGGGCGTAGAGCGTGCCCTTGCCGCCCTTCGCCTCGATGTCGCGGCCGCGGGGGTAGGCCCACACGACGAGGGGCATGCCGAAGCGCTCGCACTCCTGCCGGACCTTGCCGTACTCGCGGATCTCCACGTCCTGCCGCGGCGACCCCACGTACACCGTGTACCCGACCGCGTCCGCCCCGAGGCGAACCGCATCCTCGACGCTCGCGAAAGCGGGCGAGACGGCCTCGGCGTCGTCGGCGATGTTCGTCTTGCCGTTGAGCTTCAGGATGAGGGGAATGCGCCCCGCATAGTCCCGCATGTACTTCTCGGCGAGGCCGACGCCGAGGGCGATCGCCGAGAAGCGACCCTCCGCGGCGAGGCGGAACTGGTAGCTCGTGTCGAGCGCGGGCGGGTTCGGGAAGAAGTCGGTCGGCCCGTGCTCGAGCCCCTGGTCGAGGGGCAGGACCATGAGCGTTCCGTTGCCCGGGCCGTGGCCGTAGAGCAGCCGCCACAGCCGGGCCCGCTTTCCGTGGGCCAGGGAGAGGGAGGAGAGCGACGTCCCGGGGCTATCGTTTCTTGCTTGACTCTTGCGTTTCATTGCGATAGTTTG
>Ga0315290_10002788_pt1 | contig 12405 bp, 10 predicted proteins | sample YL17G12_0_MG_FD_203627 | JGI IMG/M metagenome (GOLD analysis project Ga0315290, IMG submission 203627) | Sediment microbial communities from Yellowstone Lake, YNP, Wyoming, USA - YL17G12_0 | ecosystem: Environmental > Aquatic > Freshwater > Lake > Sediment | place: USA: Wyoming | collected...
AAAACCTTGTAGAGCGGATATTTCATCCAGGTTTTCAATGGTGGTTTGATATTATAAAAAGCCCGGAGCTCCCCTTTGGGAAAAAAAAGATTCTGCCCGTCCTTCATAAATTCCACGTCTTTTGCGCTGTAGAATGCTTCGTCGTAATACAGGGGTGTATTTTTGTCGAGGTCCTTGAACAGGATCAAAGCGGAAAAGAGGATTAGAGCCGCCACAAGAATATAATCTCTTTTATAACTCATCGAATCTGCTAATTTTTTCATCCGAGCCTTAAATGGAAAAAACCGATCATCAGTTTTGCTGCTCATCGGCGGAAAAGAATATGCTATAGAAAACGCCGGGAAATTCAATCAAGGAAAATAGTCTCCCATGAGACGGTTATATTATGAAGAATAAAGCAAATTCACCTGGTTATTGCAGCGGGAAAACCTCAATGGTAAACAGCCGAACCTCGATCAAGCACACTTCGGCGGTTTATTTCTTTGCAGCGTATGCCTGAATGGCGGTCACAGCTGATGTATTGATGATGTCCTCAACGTTGCAGCCGCGCGACAGGTCATTGCAAGGCATTTTCAGCCCCTGAAGGAAGGGCCCTATTGCTTCCGTTTTTCCCATCCGTTGAGCAATTTTGTATCCGATGTTAGCGGCGTCCAGGTCAGGAAAAATGAAGGTGTTTGCCTTACCGGCGACCTTGCTTCCCGGAGATTTCTTCTCGCCGATGGAAGGAATCACGGCCGCGTCGAACTGCATCTCGCCGTCAATTTGCAGATTCGGGCGCTTTTCTTTGGCAATTTTAAGTGCTTCAAGTACCTTTTGGGTATCAGGATGTTGCGCGCTGCCTTTTGTCGAGAAGGAAAGCATTGCTACAAGCGGTTCGGTTTCGAGAAAGAACCTGGCGTTGTCGGCTGAAGTGAGCGCGATTTCCGCAAGTTGAACGGCATTCGGCTGAGGAACCACCGCGCAATCGGCAAACACCATCAGACCGTTTTTGCCGAACGAAGCGTCCGGTGAAACCATAATGAAGAAGCTGCTGACAATCGAAAAACCAGGGGCGACGCCGATGAGATGCAGCGCTGCTCGCACAGTATCGGCAGTGGCATGAACCGCTCCGGCGACGGAACCGTCAGCCTCTCCGCTTTCGACCATCGCGGCGCCGAAGAACATCGGGTCTTTGATCGTTTTACCCGCCTCTTCAAGGGTCACGCCCTTGTGCTTGCGTTTTTCGTAATAGAGCTGGGCGTATTTTTCAAAATTCGGTGATTTTTCCGGTTCCACGAGAGGAAGCTCACCGAGCTGGACGCCTAATTTTTGCGCTTTCGCGCGGATATCATCCTCTTTGCCGAGCAGTACAACCCTGGTAATTTTCTCTTTATGAAGAATGACTGCGGCTCTGATTGTCCTTTCATCTTCCCCTTCGGGAAGAACGATTGTTTTATTGAGTTTTGAAGCTCTTTCTCTGATATTTTCAACAAACCCCATCCGGCACCTCTGAAAAATAGTTTAAAAAAATATCTTAAAGCTCGGATTCGTAAAATGCAAATTTTCCAACCGGTCATGGAAAATCAAAGAATATCACACCGAATAATAGCAATATATCGTTACAGTTCCTTAAATTATTCTATTGGGGGGTGATATCTGGAGGATGTTTCAAATTCCAGGTCGCAGAATAATCGGGTGTATCTATTGTTTTTCGGTTCTACGAAAGAGGATGATCTCAATCGGCGGGCTTCAGGTTGCCGGCATTCTTTGATTCTTTCGCCTGGGATTTCATTCTGAAGATTAATATTTCGAAGCTGATAGCTGCTTTTTTTGTGAACAGCTGCATATTTATTGCTGCCTGCTTCGAGATTTCGCTTTGATAGTTTGCCATGTAAAGCAGGGCGACGATCCTGTTCTGGACAATGATCGGCAATAAGCATATCTCTTGCGGCCAGGGTGTGTTAAGCAGTTTAAAGATGGCGCGATTATTATTGCTGATCGAGGCTGGCCCGCAGTAAATAGAACTCGCTTTGATCATATCGAGGAAAAATGAATCCGCCAGGAGGGAGAACGTAAATTCCTGTATCGTGTTTTTGTCAACGGTTCTTCCCATTCCCATCCAGCCCGTGATTTCTTCGGGATTAATGAAAAACAGCACTGCATCGTCAACAAAATTGCAAGCGAGCGTGAGCATCGTAATCGCCACCTGTTCCCTGTTCGTGGCGCGCGCCAGCATCATTGTAGCTTCGCCGAGCGATATCGGCTCGACGACCGGTGTTGAACGGTCAACGACCTTTGGATGTTTCCAGCCCGTACGCTCCCTGTAATCGGTGAAAAAATCTTCCTCCGAGAGAAGTTCGTCAAGCGATTGGCTCTCTTCCGGGAAAATATTCCCGTTTTCATTCGGGGCAAGGAGGGATGAATCTTTTTTGAGGTAGTTTTCCATCTCTTTCAAATCGGAGAAGGCGGGTCCGGATTTGGGTGCCAGGTCGTTATCGAACTCCTCGAGGATTTTTTGGAGATCATTTTCCCGCGTCTTCTCTTTCAATAACGGCAAAATCTCTTTATCTACCGGAGATGCCGGTTTTTGGATACCTTTGCCCTTAAGGATGTTTTCTTCGGCGCTGGGATCGAAATCGTAATAAGACTTCATCGTGTCAACCCACTGGATCTCCGGGAAGATATATTGCGATATGGTTTTGCCGGTGATATGTTCGATATCGCGTATCTCATCAGGTTTCAGAATGTCAATGCCGGCGATCTTCATTCTGCTGCCCGCTATCTCAAACGGGATGCATTTATATTTGATAGCGGTTTCCCTGTTGAGGGAGGTGATTACGGATCTGGCAATTTCGCCGACTTTCCTCAGGTTGATCCCCTTGGCATTTTTGGTGACCTGCAGAAGACTGATGAGGACATCTTCTGAAATCAAACCCAGTTTGACGAGATTCGTTCCGATCCTGCCTCCGTATATGATCTGGCGGTGCAAGGCAAGCTCCAGCTCGGCTCCTGTTATTATTCCCTTTTCGATAAGATACTCGCCCATCCGGACTTTCATAAAATTCACCAACCATTCTGGTTACTTGGAAAAATTATAAAACAAAAGGCACAAAAACAAAACATAGTTTTTGTACCTTGTTCCTGAAAAACCTGAGTATATCTTCCGGCTTTCAGTTTATTATTTAATAAGGTCCAAGATCGTTGTAATCTTTTCCATCTCTTTTTCTTCTTCCCCCTCCCAGCCGATCATCATATATCTAATTACCCCGTTTTTATCAATGAATACTTTTGTGGGAAGCCCGGGGATCACGAATTCATCGTTGGTCTTGTCAATATCGTTGTCCAGCAAAACATGGAATGGGTATTGGTTATCCTTGAGGAATTTGGCAACTCTTTCTTTCCGCAGTTGTTCATGATCGCGCGTATTGATGAAGATAAAACTCACGCTGTCGTCATTCTTGCGGCTCTCGACCAGTTTTTTCAGGAACGGAAATGATGCCCGGCACGGCGGGCACCAGGTCGCCCAGAAATCGATTACCAGGGATTTACCGCGGAAATTTTTCAGCGATATTTTCTTTCCCTGCATATCTTCGAGCGTGAATTCGGGAGCTTTCATATCCAGCATTTCGCTCTTGATCTTCGACGCACGGTTCGCCTTTGCCTTTGTTTCCAAATCTGTGAAATATTTATCGAAGCCTGCCTCACTGCCTTTTGTCTTAATGTGGGCTCGTTTTAAAAGGCTGTTCATTTCAGGGGTTGAATTCCCGTTCAGGATGAATTTTTCCGTCACTACCAGGGCTTTCGGGAAATTTCCGGTTTCCACAAGCGCCTTTGTGTAATATTCATTTATAGTTTCATCAGCGGAGCCGGTAAGAGCAGTGGAGCGTTCGAGAGTTTTCAACGCATCGTTCTTTTTACCGTTCAGCAGAAGGGCTTTTCCATACGTTCCGAGCATCTTTCCGAGTTCATAATCAACTTGCTCTTTCCATTCGGTCCTCGTTCTGTTGGCAGGCTTCGGTTCGATCCTATCCTTGATTTCTTTTTGTATCTGCGCAACGGCAGCGGATGAAAAATAAAGAGCGGTATTATAATCTTTCGGATTCTTTAGAAGAAGCGAGGAGAAATATTCCTTGATAGATGGGCCTGCGATAGAATCGGCTGATTTCAAATATTTTACTGCATTTGCGATCTTTCTGTTTTTGACGTATTCATCGAGCAGCGAGGTTTGGAGAAAATATATATAATCATCGGTATTGTATGATTTGGAAATGTCATTGATGAATTTCTCTTTGAGAAGAGGATCGGTGATCTCTGAGTAATCTTTGACTTTTTCCTCGAGAAAGAATTCATCCCTCGGATTCTTTTCCATCAACCTCTGCCTCAGAGCAGGCGCCATATCCTGCAGCTCCGGATCCTCGCAATATGCGAGCATAGCGGATAGTTCATTCGCGGACAGGTTTTTATTACCGGCGTTCTTTTTCACATCGGCAACTATCTCCTTTACGCCTTCCTCGACCTTTAAATCTTTTAAAAGATAATAGTAAGTCCCCAGAAAGAATTTCCTGAATTCCGGATGGGCTTTAATATCCTCTTTTATATTTTGCAGAGCGGCAGTCTTCATCACCCTTGTTCGGATGACGCCCACATCACCCCGCCAATTGATCAACAGATCGGAAAGAGCTCCCTTTGCGCCCGGGAGGATATTGCCGTCTTTATCGTTCAGCAGGATTGTATATCCCTTGTCACCATTGGAATCGTTCTTGTCGCCGGATACGAATCTGAATGCCACGGCGAGGGCGGTTTCTTCCAGGTTGATCGCGGTCGTCCAGATCCCATTGAGCTTCTTCATTTCCGAACTTCTTGCATCGTTGGCGCCCGGAATGCATACATAATACGCCATCTCGATGCTTCCGGCGTCCTGAAGCGCGGTTCCGGATGGATTGTAATATATCTCTATCGTCTTTCCCGGTTCCGGGTTCTTTGGCTCACAGGAAAAACGCTCTGCGCTCACTTGATCCTTGCAAGCGATAATGCTTAAAACCATTATTGACATCAAGCCTATCATGCATATTTTTCTCATATTTTCTTCTTCCTCAACATAAAAAACCTTGCAAACCCCGAAATAATATACCAAGGCAGTTTTGAATACCATTTATTAAAGTCTATTTGATTTAAAGAGAACGGAAGGTGGAAATCAGCGTAATTTTTCTCTCTGGCTTCTGAGGGCGAACGATTTTCCGTCAATAGCTCTTTGCACGGCAAGGATTCCATCGAGATGGTCGCATTCATGCTGCAGAAGTTCCGATAAATCTCCCTCAAGGGACAACATCTGTTGCGCCCACTCAATGTCGAGAAAATTTATTTTACAGGTACGGTGCCGGCGGACCCTGACCAGTATATCAGGGAAAGACATACAGTCGTCCCATATCTCGATCATTTCCGGGCTCAGGTCTAATAGGGTGGGATTAATGAATATAATGGGACTTCCCGTATTCATATAGATAATCCGCTTGAAAACCCCAATCTGCGGAGCCGCAATCGCTCTTCCAATTTCGTGTCGAATCCTGAAATCCATAAGCGTGTCATGCAGATCTGTCGCGATGTCTTTTATAATGCGGAATTCATTTTGCTCAACCGGCTCCGAAGGGCGGTAGAGATCGGGACAGCCAAGCATCAGGATTTCTTTTATTGCCATAACTCTTGTATTATATCTCGCCTTGGGAATGTGGATTAATATACCGTTCCCGGACCTGATCAATCCTCATCCACTGTTATTATAATGGCGATTGTCCTGCTGTTTTGTTCAAGAAGGTGGTAGTTAATGATCTTGAATTTCTTTCGAGCGATCCATAAGACCGTCTTGGTGTCTTCGATCTGCATCTGCCTGCCGCCCGATTGAACGGCATTTTTTTCACGCAAGGTGATCTCCCAGACGTCTTCGCCCTGCTTGATGGCGAGCACATTGTAGTCGCGGTAAACGCCGATGACTTTCTTGTTAACCGGAGCCTTTCTCGGGTCAAAAACCCCGAACAAAAGAGCGGCAACAATCAGCGCCACGAGGAGGTAGTATAAAAAAGTGCCTCTCGCAAAAAAACTTGGATAAACCTGGGTTTTAGTTTCCATTTTTAACCGCTTCTATGTTTTCTGTTCATCTTTGCAAGTATTAATTGGGTTTACATTAAGACCCTCGCCGCTTTTATCCAAAGCAGAAAGCGCGGCAGCGCCCGGAGCCACGATCCCTCCCGATACGATATATTTCATCCCCTCGTTGTAGGTCATATCGATAGGGATAAGGTCTTCCGACGGGATAAGGATAAGCATCCCGCCGGTCGGATTCGGCGTGGTGGGCATGATGACGTTTATCAGCTTCCTGCCCGTTTTCTGCCGGATGCTCTCCCACGCCTCGCTCGTTATGAAGCCAAGCTGCCAGATTCCCTTTCTTGGATATTCGGCGAGAACCACGCGAGTCTGATTTTGTTCGCTCCGGCTGGAAAATGTATTCGTGAGCTGTTTGATCCCTCCGTAAACACCCTTGATGAACGGGACTTGGGAGATCGCTTTCTCGCTGTACCTGAGGATGGTTGCTCCGAGGGATGTGTTTACAATGAACCCTACAAGAAAAACGACGGCGATCACAAGGAAAACCTGAAAGCCCGGTATCTTTATCCCGAGACGGTTTTCGATGAACTCGATGTTTATGTCGCTGAAGAAATTGTATATTAGCGACAGGAACCATAATGTCCCCATAACCGGCAACAAAATGATGATTCCGGTTATTATATGCTTCCTGAAGCACCTGAAAGTACTCGCCAAGCGTATGCCCTTTCCGGTTGCCGTGTTAATGCCTGTTTTTGCTGCGACCAGCCGGTCAATCCAGAGCTAAAGCGCAAAGGGATTATTTTTTAAGCTGTTTCAACCCTTCGTCAATCTTGGCGGTAAAGTCGTGATTTGCCTCCGGATTGCCGTCCGTGAAATATTCGCAGCGGTAGCCGTTGCGGATACACATAGGAATAAGGGAGTTGTATCCTTTACGGCAGAAAAGGATGTTCGGCTCACCGATATCCTTATACTCGTTCTTCTTCAGGATACTCCAGCGGCAACGGAGAACCAGTTTCGCGTGCAGCGTATCCATGACCTTTACCTGAACTTTTTCGATGAACGCTTCACTCTTCTTAATAGTTTTTAAAAATTCAGCATTTACCATATATATTCCCCAATCTTTCAAGTAATTTTAATATAGGATTATAGAATGTCAAAATATTCATTCAATTACTTTTTCATGCAATGCTGATATGATATATTTTTAAGGATGCGAATTGTGTTTGCGTCCCGGCATGAAACAGATGGCTCGGATATTGAACATTTCCCAGGCGGAATTGTCAAATAACATAAGGTATAATTTAAGATGGGTCAGATGTTTAAAACCATAATCGCTTTCATCATTATCATCGCCATCCTTGTCCTGTGCTATCTGCTGTTTATTGAAAAAAAGTCTCTTGACAGCATTTTCCAGCTGGGCAAAGAGAAGGTCGAAGCGAAGACTCTGGAATTCAAGGTAAAAAGCCAGATACAATTCAATAAGAACTTAAAAGACTATGAAATCGAAGTAAAGACCGAGGAGGGGGTTGTCACCCTTACGGGAACCGTGGATTCCCCGGAGAAAGCGGTTCTTGCCGCCCAGATTGCGGATAACGTTGACGGCGTGGAGAGGGTGATAAACCGGATCAAGGTCTCGAAGGCTCTCGACGATGTCGCGAACGATGGGCGGAGCGAGAGAGAGCGGCTGCTCGACAGGGAACTCGAGCAGAAGGCGCAAGCCGTCCTGGATACGTCGCCTGAGCTGACGGGGACGGAGATAAAGGCGGTGGCATTCAAGCGGGTTATTTTTATCAGCGGCAGAACCCTGACCGAAGCGCAAAAAGATTATGCGGTGAAAATTGTCCGCAGGATCGACAAGGTGCGCGACGTCAAGGATGACCTCCGCCTTAAATATGAATGAGCGGCTATGATCTGCCCGCATTGCAAGAGCGCGATGAGAGAGGAAAAAAGGTCGTTTCATAAGAAAAGAAAGTGGATTTGCCCCGTTTGTGGGATGGTTCGGATGCAGGATACGACGCGGAGCCAGCTTTTAAAAAAGAGGAAGTTCAAGGGTCTTCATGGTGATTGATCGGCCGTTTATGGCGAATAACAGATGCTCCGCGTTCGTGCTTCTTCCGCTGATTCTTTTCATTTTTATCCTCTCGCCAACCATCTCCTCACAAAATCAAGATGTTTCACGTCTTTTCGAACAGGCGGAAATAAAATATAAAGAATTCATTCAGGAAACGAAGAGGCATATCTATCCCGAGAGATGGGAAGAGTGCCTGAACCGCTACAGGGAGATCGTCATACTCGGCAAGAATTCGGAATATGTTGACGATGCTGCCTATATGGTGGCATACATATATTTTCGTATGTTCGAGCGATTCTCGAATCAGGCGTATATGAACAGCGCCCTGAGTTCTTTTTCATTTCTGATCTCCCGCTATCCCGAATCCCTCTTCATCGAGAAGGCTTTATATTACACGGGCTTTATTAATTACAAGTATAGAAACGATCGTGAAAGCGCACGCCGGTTTTTCGACCAGCTCATTGATAAATATCCGAAAGGTAAATATGCAGAGGATGCCAAGAAACTTCTGGACGACATCGCCCGGGCAGGGGTCATCCATGTCCCCGCAGGCAAGGGCAAATATGCTGTCCTTAACGATCTCAGGTACTGGTCATCGCCGGATTACACGCGCATCGTCATCTATTTCGATAATCCCGTTTCGTTCGAAAACCATCGCGCGTATGATCCGGACCGTATCTATTTCGATTTCGAGGGGGCGAGAATCTCGAAAACCATCGCCGCGTGGATGTTGACCATCGAGGACAATTTCCTGAAACGTGTCCGCATTGGCCATTACAACCCGAAAGTGACGAGGGTTGTGCTCGACCTCGAGAAGGTCGGTAAGTACAACATTTTTTCATTGCTCGATCCATTCAGGATTGTCATTGACATTACGGGCAGCGGATTCGAGAAGACCGGGAAGTCCGCCGACGTGGCCGGCAAAACGGTAAAACCGTCCGCAGACCAGCAAACCGCGGACAAAAGAGAAATGGGAGCGGACGCGGCTGGCAAAACTGCATTTCCTGTCACGGTCGTGGATCTGTCCGGGGATGCGGCTTCGAAAAAAGCCGGTCAGGGCGGCAAGACTGCGGCAGACGGCCGATCTCCCTCCAAATCCCCCGTTACGGTCATCCCTTTGCGAAACAGCAGCGGCAATTATTCAATTGTTCGCCAGCTTGGACTTGGCGTCACAACGATAGTCCTCGATCCGGGACATGGCGGGAAAGACCCCGGTGTCGTGTTCAGGAACGGTGTATATGAAAAAGACCTCGTTCTCGACTTCGCCTTTCGGATGAAGGCTGTGCTTGAAAAAGACGGTAAGTACCAGGTTTATATGACCCGGGATTCTGATACGTTCATCCCGCTCGAAGAACGCACGGCGAAAGCGATGCAGTACAAGGCGGACCTCTTCATCTCGCTTCATATGAACTCGAACCGTTCGAGCTCTCTCGAAGGAATGGAGGCGTATTTCCTCGGATTCGCCACGGACCGCCAGACCGAAGCTCTCGCCGCGCAGGAAAACTCCGTGAGCCAGAAGAGCATCGGCGAGCTGCAGGAGATATTGAAACTTATGATAAACGCCAAGATCGAGGAATCGAAAGACCTTGCGAAAATACTCTCCGTCGGTGTGTCCAATTATATGAAGGATAATTTTTCATCTTTCCGAACCCGCGGCGTCCGTCAGGCGCCGTTCATCGTTCTAATCGGGGCGAGTATGCCGTCTGTCCTGATCGAGCTCGGCTACCTCACCAATCAGTCCGAAGGGAAAAACCTTACAAATCCGCTTTACCGCCAGTCGCTTGCCGAGTCCCTTGCGAATGGTCTCGAGGATTACATCCGGAACCTGAACGGAAAATTCGCGGAGCGTTGAGCCATGCCGGGCGATAATTCAATCTTGCGCTTCTATAAAATCTGCGGAGAACTTGCGCTGCCGGGGGATAAATCGCTCGCCCATCGGTATCTTTTTTTCGCTCCGTTTGCCGGGAAACCGGTCAGACTGCTGAATCTGCCCGGCGGCCTTGATGTCCGTTCGAGCGTCGAATGTCTGAGAAAAATCGGCGTACGCATCGAGGGCGAACCGCCGGAAGCAGTGGTTCATCCCTTTATGCCTGATACCAGGAAAACCGGTTCACCCCCCCTCGAATTGAACAGCGGAAACTCCGGCACGACCGCCCGCTTCCTTATGGGGTTTCTTAGCGCGTTCGGCATTGGCGCAAGAATATCCGGCGATGAGTCCCTGAGCAAACGGCCCATGAAAAGAGTGACGGCGCCATTGGTCAAAATGGGTTGCCGGATAAACCTTGAAAATGGAGAAAGATTACCTGCGGTTGTGGAACCGGCGGTGACGGCGTTGAGCGGGATCGAATGGACTCTGGAAACACCGAGCGCGCAGGTGAAGACAGCCATACTTCTTGCCGGCCTGAGGGCAGGGGGCGAAACCGTTATCCGTGAAGATGAACATACCAGAAATCATACGGAAATTATCCTGAAAGAGGCGGGAGCGGATATACATTTTAATCAAGGCGAAATTGTTCTCCAACCGCTCGAAAAGCCGCTGAATTTTCCGGATGAGATCGAAATCCCCGGTGATATCTCCACTGCGGCGTTCTTCGTCACCGCCGCAGTCCTGCTCGGTGGCTCGGAGCTTATCCTGCGTCGCGTTCTTCTCAATCCGCATCGGGCATATTATCTGGATATCCTGAAAAGGATGGGCGCCGGGATAGAGATAGAGCGAGAATATGAAAGTTTCGGAGAAAAGGCAGGCGACGTGCGCGTAGAATATCGAGGCAGGCTTAAAGGGATTGAAATCTCGGGAGGCGAAACTGTCAAATGCATAGACGAGATACCGGCGCTGGCGGTAGCCGCCGCTTTCGCGAAAGGGCGCTCCGTTTTCCGTGATCTTCAGGAACTGAGAGTGAAGGAATCCGACCGGCTGCGGGCGCTCGAATTCAATCTGCAAAAGCTGGGCATCGACGTCCGGGCGGACGGTTCGTCCCTTGAAATCAACGGGCGATCTACAGCCGTTTTTCTGAATCCCACGGATGTGGCAAAGGCTGAAAGGACCGGAAGAAACGTGGAATACGCCAGAGAATCGTCTTTGGAGCTGGATTCGTTCGGCGATCACCGTATAGCAATGGCGATGCATATCGCCTCGATCGCAGGACATATAGACTGTAACGTCCAAGGCTCCGAAAGCGCGGCGATCTCGGCCCCGGAATTCTATGCGGAGCTAAACCGGCTGCTGCTCGAACGAAGATCCGGTAATATCTTCCTCGCAGGTTTTATGGGTGCGGGCAAGACGACAGTTGGGAAGTTGCTCGCGAAAGAACTGGACTATTCTTTCATAGACCTCGACGAACGGGTGCGTGCGACGGCGGGCAAACCGATTTGGCGGATTTTCACGGAGGACGGTGAAGAACGGTTCCGGGAGCTGGAAAAAAAAGAATTGCTGAGCCTTTCCGGGATTGACAAAACGGTCGTCGCCCTCGGCGGCGGCACAACTTGTGATCCTGAAAACACAGCCTTCATCTATAAAAAAGGACTGGTCATCGTCCTGACCGCACCTCAAGATGTACTCTATGCACGAATCAAGGATGAACCCGGAAGGCCGCTCTCCAGGGACCGGGAAGATTTCAACGCGCTCTTTTATCAGCGCAATATCAATGGCTGCTATGAGACAGCTGATTTTATAATAGATACATCCAAAGAGAACACTTCGCGAATTGCACAATCATTGACTGAGTTATTGCGTCATTCAAAAAAGGGATAAATTGTAATCAGGAAGGCGGTGTAATATTTAATGTATTGAGTGAATATCACTCGCGACCATTTCTTTGCTTTCTTGCTGAACCGTTCAATTTCATCCGCTTGGAAACCGATAAAGAAACAGCCTTGTAATAGTCTTCCTTGTAACGCTGATCATTTTCTTCGTTTCCGTTTTCATAGCCGGCTGGTTTGGCGTTTGGCTAATTCCCGGATGGACGAGAATGCCGCTTGAAAACTGTCGCGGCTTGATAGAGCTGCCAACGTTTTTTCAGCGGTTTCCCGATATACAGGGTTTTGCATTGCCTCCAGGATAGCCTTTGCCAGCTTGCGTGAAGACAGGCGGGAACGCCAGATCGGTTCAGGCCCGAGACCCCGATCATGGACTTCATAGCCGTTGAAAAATTGGTCTGCCATATGCGGGATGATTATCTGCGGAATCCCGGCCCTCGCGGCAGTGGCGATTGTTCCGGCGCCGCCGTGGTGGATGGCGGCCGAGACTCTGGGAAAAA
>Ga0315290_10002795_pt1 | contig 12388 bp, 8 predicted proteins | sample YL17G12_0_MG_FD_203627 | JGI IMG/M metagenome (GOLD analysis project Ga0315290, IMG submission 203627) | Sediment microbial communities from Yellowstone Lake, YNP, Wyoming, USA - YL17G12_0 | ecosystem: Environmental > Aquatic > Freshwater > Lake > Sediment | place: USA: Wyoming | collected...
CTTCGGAATGCGTATCTTCACGGGGATCCGGATTCCGGTCTGGTCTATCGAAACCTCGTTATTAGAAAGTTCCACCCTGATTTCATCCGCTATCAGGTTTGCTTTATCGGATTTTGATGGGATAAGCTTCTCTGCGTTTATAAAATGTTCGGTTTTGGACTTAATTGGTTCTTCACTGGATTTATGCGGTTGCGGAGAGCTTTTAAGGGATCTTTCTGCCGCTTTCATCTCGATTTCTTCCTGTTCCCTGGTCAATTCCGTGAATTCGAGACGATAAGCCGAGGCGGCGGGAGATATGTCATCCAACTCCTTGTCGTAGCCCATCAAAATTTTATCACTACGTTTTTCTCCGGGCTTTTCCTTTTTTTCTATATCCGGTGTCTTATAAGTTGCATTCGGCGCGAAGCTGATTTCACCAGGATGTTCTTTTGTCCCTGATGATGGTTGCCGGTGTGTCTCTTTTAATGCCGGCGGTTTATCAGGGATAGAGAGCGTAATTTTCTGTGGTGTGTCCTTCAGCCCGGCATTTTCTGTCTGTAAAATGGACTGTTCGCTTTTTTCCAATGAAGGAGCAACCTGCGGCTTTTCCGCAGTTTGAAAGCGTTTTTCAAGAAACGATTCGTCTTTCACCTTGATACTTAGATTGATGCCCTGTTCCAATGCGATTTTTTTGAAAGTCATTTTGATGAGCTGTTTCAATGTCTGAAAAACTCCTTTTCCTTCGGTGGCGACCACCTCGAAATCCGGCCTGCCTTCGCGGTTCAGGGTCGTTTTGAGTTCTTCGATTGGCAAAGTGTTTTTTAGATCACGTTTGTTGTATTGAACAACCATCGGTATTTTGCTGAGGTCATCACCCTGTTCGATCAGGTTCTGCCGGAGGTTTTCAAGGCTTTCTTTATTTGCCGTCATTAACTCTTTTTGCGAATCTGCGACGAACACAACCCCATCGCATCCGCGGAGCACCAGTTTTCTCGTTGTGTTATAATATACCTGCCCGGGAACTGTATAGAGCTGGATACGCGTTTTCATTCCCTGTATCTCTCCGAGCTCAAGAGGGAGAAAATCGAAGAACAGGGTCCTGTCGTCACTCGTGGCAAGAGACAACATTCGTCCTTTATCCTTCTCGGGAAGCGTATTATATACGTACTGAAGATTTGTCGTTTTGCCGCTCAGGCCGGGACCGTAATAAACGATCTTGATATTCAATTCTTTGGTTGCTGCGTTGAAGAAGACCATATACTCTCCATCCCGGTGTTTTCTTGACCGCTATTTTATCTACATATCAGATATTTGTCAAAGGTTATTAATCATCAGGCGCAGCGAAGAATCAGGTTTCAGAACATTCGATGGTAGGGGCTATTGAGCATGACAGCTGTGATTGTGTTCAGGGCGAATAATGCTGAGATGATCAATATGAATATGACGAGCCACTTTCCTTTTTCGATCCTCAGAAGCCTTTCCATCCCCCACCCGATTACAAGGGATATCGCCGGCAGGGCAGGCATCAGCCATCTGATAGATAAAGGTGTCAAAATGGAGATAACCGCAAACGAGGTCATGGTTATTATCGAGCCGGTGATGAATAAAAAGCCCGGTGTCCGCTTTCGCTTGTCGGCATAAGCGGCATAACAAAAAACAAAAGTTATAAACAACGGCATTCCGAGGTAAAGGGGAAAGGATCCCGTCGTTTGGGCAAGGCGGTGAAGCATAGACTCTTTCGAATGCCAATCCGCGGAGCCGGATGAATGAAGAACACTGACTGCTTGCTCCTTGATGAGGAAAATATAATGGATGTAGTAGATCAAAAAGGATGCTATAAGGGCTGCTATTATTATAATCGCCAGCATTGCAACCCTCCGGTTGTTTTTGGGATTCGAATAAGCCACATAAGCGCTGAATAGCATCAGGGGGAGCAAAAGGAGAAGGAAAAGAGTTGTGCTGAAATGACTGAGCAGGGCGATTACGAGCAAAATTGCCGGGATTATCATCTTTGTCGCTAAATGCAGGGACTTGTAGTTGAATGCCAAAGCTACGAGAAAAAACCAGAATGTGAACAGAGAAAAAATATCCGTGCAGTTGCCGTACTGAAATTTCAGGAAGGTGATAGGGAAAAGACTGTACACAGCGGCCGCGATCAAACCCGCCCGATCGCTTTTCATCATTCTCGTCGCAAAAAGAAAAATGATGACGGGAATAAGGCTATCTATCAATGCGATGCTCCACTTCAATATTACGGCGTTCGGCAGAGCTGTGATCGCTTTAAATGGGATGAGTATCAGGTAAAAAAGGGTTGGATATGGGAACGAAAATTTCTCATCCGGTGTTGTGGAGGTCTGAAACAGCTCGCCGTGCCTGAACACAGCTCCCATCCTGTGCGCATGAAAATCAATATCGGATATGATGGTTCCGGGATAAAGACAGACAACCGCGCGGACAACGAATCCGGCGAAAAGCAAAAGTAGCAGAAGCTGGTAAACGGCAAGGATGGGATTAAGTTTGAGTTTTCGTAAAAGCGGAGGAAGCAGAAGGCGGTTCAGCAGGATGAAGATTAAAGCCGCCAGAGCGATGACTGGCATAACTTCCGTGAACGGAAGAAAAAGCAATCGCTTGAAAAACAAGGCGAAGGTTGAGAATGAAATAAAGAAGAACGCGATCCAGAATGCCGCTTTTTTGTGACAAAGGGCCGCACCCGCCATCAGAAGAATCAATGTAATACTTAGACGGAGCAGAAGTCTTGCGGGCGGAAGGACAAATACGCCCGTTTTTTGCGGCTCTGCTTTGAGGCTCTCCAGCAGTATCGCCTTCGGCGGGGTGTCGTCCTCTCCTTCGTTTACAAACTGGAAAAAAATGAACGGTCCTTTGAGTTTTCCCTCGGAAAAAATAAATCGAATCTCGGCGCCTGCGGATGTGAGAGGCGTTTCAGCCGCTTTTTTCTTGTTTACATAAATCGAGAAAGGTTGCGGATTTTCCTGAGATTCGCTGCTCAACGCTCGAAGCGTAAAAGTGTAGATCAGGCCGTATCCGGTATCAGGCAACGTGAGCTGCGTGACGTTTCGAATCCGTCTGTAGCTTTTACCCTCGATCTTCGTCTGCAGGGGATGAGCGTTGCTAAGATAGATCCGGTCAAGGCCCTCGCCGAATTTTATCTTGAAAGGAGGCTGATGCTGATATGCCGCAAATATAAAGAAACATAGAATGAACGCGGAAAGAATGTATTTCAATAATGTTTTTACAATCCCGCTGATTCGGTATTCTTTCATCGCTTGACTCTCAATTTAACCGGTTGAAAAAGGATTTTTCTTATGAAATTCAATTCATCGCTTTTGAAAAAATGGGCTGTCCATAGTAGAAACGGCAGCGAAAGAAATGCGATGAATTTCAGCGGAAATCGCAGCGCGAGAGTCATAGAATTCGCCTGAAAGGATAAAATCACGGCTCCAGCCGAGACTGTAAATACCAGCGCCAGCCGCTTCCATTCCCAGGGGATTCTATAGAATCTTTGTCCGTAAATCAGAGCCAGGCCCGCCATCGCTGCATACGAAATGATCGCTGTGATGCCGGCGCCATAGGCTCCGTACTTTGGGATCAGAATCAGGTTGAGAGTTATGCTGATTATCAGGGACATCCCTGTGATGAGCGGATAGTATTTTGTTTTTTTACCTATGCTGATTCCGATATTTGTAAGGAAATACGCCGCCTGGAAAACGAAAGCGAAAGCAATGAGAGGAACAACCGGCAGGGCGGAGAACCACTTATGATCAATGACGAGAATGGCGTCAATGATTTCGAACAGTTCTCTGGCGAAGCAGGATATGAAAACGGCTATCATCAGTTCGAAAGATAAATGGTATGTCGAGAGCCTTGCAATTCGCCTCGGAGCGTCCGGTTCTTTATGGATTTTAAATGAATAGGGATTCCATGCCATATTGAAGGCATATGTGAAAAACTTTATCGCGTTTCCGATGTTATAACCGACGCCGTATATCCCCACGGCTGCGAGGTTCTTGAATTGGCTTAGCAGGTAGCGGTCGGATTGATTCAAGAGATTGTGCGCAAGATTATGCGGTACCTTCGGCAGTCCGAAGACGACGAGGTCTTTTAACATTTTAGCATCGAGCTTAAGCGAGACCTTTTGCCATACGATAGGCAGAAAAGCTGTTGAGAAAAACAGGGCTGTCAGCAGGTCCACCATCACGATCCCGTGAACGTTCCATTGGAAAACAGCAACGAAGATAAACTTAAGGATCATGTTAGAAGCGAACCTTAAGATGGAGATGGTCGCGAAGGATTTGGCTCTACCTTCTGCCTGGAGTAATGTGAACGGTACATTCAGGAAGCTGCGTACGAAGCAAGTGATAAGGGTCAGGGTGAACAGGGGCGCATATAAAGCGAGCATATGTGTTTTTGCGTCGGGCGTCAGGTGCGGATTATATAGGAATAGCCAGGCTATTTTATCAATGAATATGTAAATAGGGAAAAACATAACGATGTTGACTATGATGAGGCCGTAGTAGGTTGCGCCCAGGAGTTTTTTTCTGCTTTCAGGGTCATCATAATCGAAATAGAGGCGCATAAACCCATCATTCAAGCCAAGTCTCATCAGCATCATTAGAAGCGTCCCGAAGAGGGTTACGATCAGAAGAATACCGTATTCGTCCGGAGTCAGCATTTTGATATAAACAGGGAAAAGGAGGAAATTTATGATGTTGTTTATAAAATCTCCGAGAGAATAGGCTATGGACTGCCTGGTGAGGGTTTTGACTTCTTCTTTCAGCATTCAGGGAATCTTTAATATGGTCTTATATAGTTAATATCAACCAGGTCTCTCATCAGGCGCTTGGATTGGCGGTCGTTTCCGAGGGGAGGTTTGTTTTTCTTGATATCATCTCTCCACTGGTTCAATAGGTAGCGGAAGGTCTTCATCCTTTCCGTATCGAGCACCGGGCTTTCCATAGGTTTACCGTTTATGTCCAGCTGTTGAAGCCTTTCCGTTATTTGTTCGCTGCGGAATATATCGCCTTTTAATTCCTGCATGTTTACCCTGGGATTTATTTCGGGGCATAAGTATTTCCATTCGCCGGTTCGATAGCAGAACAGGTTTCTCTTGAATGCAGGTCCCAAAACTGATGCTTTATAAGGGTTTTCGTACAGGGTAAGCGCGGCGAATGGCGCGCCTGCGGCTGGATTACCGTTCTTATCCAGAAGCGGAATACCCTCGATGAATATTTTTTCCGTGAGTTTGAAACCGAGCAATTCCTTGAGAGTGGGATAGATATCAATTATCCTTGCGAGCGTTTTCACCCTCTGATTGCTTTTGATCACCCTGGGATAATGAATGATGAGCGGGACATGCGTCTCTTCGTCGGAGAGGGTCAGGTGATGGGTGGCAAGGTTGTATTCGCCGAAGAACTCCCCGTGATCGGATACAATGATCAAGATTGTGTTTTCAAGCCGTTCCTTCTTTTCCAGGAAATCCCTTATTCTTCCGATCTGATCGTCAATATATTTGATTGCGCCGTCGTATTGGTTGATTACATATCTCCAGTCCGCGGGTTTCATTTGTGGAACTACATCTCTGATAAATTCGGCCTCGCTCAAGTCTCTGCAGATGTCGCCCGTGAATTTTCCTGAATAACCGCTGTTAAAAAGATTCCGATATTTTTGCGGCGGGAGATAAGGGTCATGCGCGTCCATATAGTTCACGAAAAGGAAGTATGGTTCGTCGCCGGATTTTTTGATCCAATCGAGAGCGTAGTCTGTGACAAGCTCTGCGGTGTTGAGGGTTTTAATGGCGTTCGAATGGATGGGGCGCCGTATTTTAAGATGTGAAAGGAGGTCGAACAGTTTAAGATTATTAAGCCTGTTGATAATGCTTATGTCGCAATCGAAAATATCGAAACCCTGATCGAAGTTGATTCCACGAGAGAGAAGAGGGTTGGCGGAAAAGCATGCGGTTCTGTATCCCAGGAGCCGGATTCTTTCTGCCAGCGTCAGGCTCTTTTCGGAGATCGAGAACTCCTGGCGCACGGCGCCGGAGGTGACGCTTGTCATCAAGCTGAAATGAGCGGGCACAGTCCAGCTGGAAGAGGAATAATGTCTTTCAAACAGAACCCCATCGGAGGCAAGCTCATCCATTACCGGTGAAACCTTTTTGTCATATCCATAGCATGAAAGGTGATCAGCCCTGACCGTATCGAGCATCAGGATTATCACGCTGTCCAGCCGCATTTCTTTTGAGCGGCTTGCTGGAGGCGAAGGGTAACGTTCGACGTTTTTGTATTCCTTCCAGTCGTAAGCCGCGAGCATGAGGATGAGAATAATTGCTGCTGTGGCATAGAAAGACTTTTTAATCTTTAAAAGCGTATCGAGCACCCAGGCAAGCGGCTTCAGCAGCAGGTAGGCCGCAGTGAGTATGAGCAGGTCTATTGCGACGCTCACAGGATGGAACCTAGGTAAAATAAAGTATTCGTTGAAACTGACGAGGCTAATGCCGGTGCCGAATAGAAGAACTGCGGTGGAAAAAATGACAGAGAAATCGCCGTACGCTATTTTCAAATAATTGCGTAAATAATGATAAATTATACCCAGCGCCACTCCATAAAGCGCTCCGATTATAGAATAAAAAACGGGAACCAGCAAAAGCATCCAGGTCGAATCGTTGAAACCCTTGAGATCGAGGAATATCGATTGACTCTCGATGGCTCCCGGTATGAAGCCGATAATGAAACCGGCCGCTATGCCGGATTTAATTCGGCGCCGCAGTGTGTCATGCGTATCTTTAAAAATTGTCTTTTTCACTTCTTTATAATAGAGCTTGAAGGAGGATAATAGCAAAAAACTTAAGCGGTAACAAATGATGATTGATCAGTGAAAAGCTGAAAAAAAAGCAGGAAGATCAATGATCCTCCTGCACGCCCCTCTCTTTAATATAATTGCAAAAACCCGGGCGATTTTATCGAAAGGCCGTTGATTGGTTAATTTAGGTCAACCATTGGTTATTATTTCAAGGGAAGGTACTTTTAAGGGACAGCCTCTCTGCACCCGGGTTATCAAATAGCTATCAAGGCCATCGCCTTGATTCGTTATCATAATATATAGCAAGAGTCATGCCAAAGATGTGGTTGTAAGTTGTTAACAGATAAGGAGTTAGGGGCGCGATATTTAAAGAAATTCAATATGCGTGGTCATTTCGCCCATTATGCGTAATATTACCATTTTATTGGTTGTGATTCTTTCTGCGGTTTCAGATATTCTATTATATTAAACATCGTCCAGAGCTTCCACCGGTTGCCTTGAACATTTTTACTTAAAGATAGAACGGCTTTTTTTAGCTGCCGGATATGTTATCATTCCGTCGCGCTTATGTTCAATTCATATTTCTGGAAGCGATGATGACAGACCTGATTCAAACTGTGAAAAATGCCGGGATCGCCGGTATGGGCGGAGGCGGTTTTCCCGCATATCTGAAGCTTCGCAATAAAGTGGATGTAGTAATAGCGAATGGGGCGGAATGTGAACCGCTTATGTGGAGCGACTATCACGCGATATTATATGATGTTGACAGTCTGATCGAGGGAACCAGGGAACTAAAGGATGCTGTAGGTGCAAAAAAGGCGATCATTGCTGTAAAGGCAAAGCGCAAGGATCTTATCAAAAAGCTTCAATCATCCCTTAAATACGGCATTCAATTGTCGTTGCTGGATGATTATTATCCTGCCGGTGACGAAATGGTTCTTGTAAATGACCTGCTTGGTATTTCGGTTCAAGAGGGAATGTTTCCTGTGAATGCAGGAGTGCTTGTCAATAATGTCTCGACAATCATTCAGATTCAAAAAGCTATCCGGGGCGAGCCGTTCACAAGCAGGTTTGTGACAGTCGCGGGGGAGGTCCGCCGGCCGTTCGTTGCCGATGTTCCCCTCGGAACGGCCTTTTCCCGATTGATTGAACTCGCAGGCGGATCGGAATTGGAGGATTTTGCCATTATGGAAGGCGGAGTGATGATGGGACGGCCCGCTGCCGGAGATGACGTCGTCAGGAAAACCACTTCCGGTATCGTCGCGCTTCCTGGCGATCACCCCGCCGTTCTGGAACAGATGGGGGATATTGCGAGGCAATACAAGATTGCGCGCTCGGTATGCGATCAATGCTATGCGTGCAGCGAGGTCTGTCCGCGACTGATGCTCGGCCACAGTATCGAACCACATAAAATTATGAGAATGGCAGCTTTTTCTCTTCCGGAGTCCCCGGCTGCGACGAGCTTCGCTTCATATTGCTCATTGTGCGGCCTCTGTTCTCTTTATGCCTGCCCGCTCGGTATTTCGCCGAGGCGCGTGATTGAGAACATTCGTAATAATACTGCCGGGCAGCAGCGTCCATCAACATCGCGAGGGCTCGACCCGATGTTGAACCTGAAAAGAGTTCCGATGTCGCGGCTTATATACCGGCTTTGCCTGGAAAAATATGAAAACAGAGAAGTGCGGTTGATAAAAGAAGATTTGAAAATTACGAAGGTTCGTCTATTAATGCTCCAGCATCGAGGTGAACCGGCTCTGCCGGTCGTAAAACCGGGGGATCGGGTTCAGGCGGGAGACCTCGTGGGGAAGGCTGCGGATAAAGATCCGGCGCTGCCGGTGCACGCAAGCATTGATGGAAAGGTTACGGTCGCGAACAACGATTTCGTCGAAATCGTTCGCTGATCGTTGAAAATCTGGATCGAGGGAGTTATGAATCATCCGGCTTTGGGAATTTTAGAGTTCAACAGCATCGCGCAGGGGATGAAGGCGGCAGATGAAGCGCTGAAGGAGGCGCGGGTTGAGATACTCATTGCCAGGACTATCTGTCCAGGCAAATATATCCTGATAATCAACGGCGATGTTGATGAGGTTAAGGCCTCCGTAAAACGAAGCTCCGATTCCGGGGAATACCACAAGGTGGACTCGGTTGTGATACCGAACCTCCATCCGCAGATTCCTCCGGCTTTAAGCGCCGCTGCCGAGGTTCCAAATCCTGGTGCGATAGGAATTGTCGAGACCTTCTCGGCGCCTTCCGCGATCGTCTCGGCCGATGCCGCCGTCAAGGCGGCGGATGTGCAGCTCATCGAGATTCGGATAGCGAATGGGATAGGCGGAAAGAGTTTTTATTCCCTCACCGGTGCCGAAGCCAGTGTGAGGGCGGCCATCAATGCCGGTGTGGATGCGGCAAAGGACAGCGGTTTACTGATGAATCACGTCGTCATCCCCTCGCCTCATGACGGGCTCTACAGACATATTTTATAAGAATAGGATGCTCATAATGCACGAGCTCTCGGTCGCGAATTCTATTATCTCTTCGCTGGAAAAATTGAAGGCCGAGAACGGATTTAAAATCCTGCGCAGAGTAGCGCTTTCCATAGGCAGGCTCTCGGGGGTTAACGCGGAAGCGCTTAGGTTAGCCCTTGATTCTTTGAGAAAAGATACAATATTAGGAGATGTGCAGCTTGAAATCAGGGAAGAGTGTCTCCGGATAAAGTGCAATGATTGTGGAAAAGAGACGGACATACAGGATTATAATTTTGCGTGCGAGTTCTGCGGCAAAGCGGATTATGAAATCATATCAGGCGATTCGCTGGAGATAACGGAAATCGAGGTTGATTAATGCTATTTGTCTTGGAGAACTGAATCAATTTAAACAAGAGGTATGCTAAAATGAAACGGCTTCAAGTACTAATCTTTTTTTTAGCGCTTATGGCATTATTTTCCTGTGATAATGACAAGAACAACCCGCCTGTTATAAACAGCTTTACGGCAAATCCATCGTCGGTTCAGGAGGGAAGCAGCTTTTTGCTTTCTTGGGATGTCTCGAATGCCGAATCAGTTGTAATAGATAACAGCATCGGATCTGTGGAACTTTCAGGGAGCAGGCCCATCATTCTGGGGGCTGTCGGGACTTATACATACACTCTGACAGCAACGAACAGCGTTGGAACGGCAACGGCAATCTTGACAGTAACCTGTAATCGAGGAGAACCGGAGGCAACCAAACTTCAACCGTCATCGGCTGGTATTTATCATTCAGCTTTTGTTTTCCGGGGAAACGAGGGATGGGAGGATGCTGTCACGAGAAACGAGGTGATGGATTTCGAGTCGCTTGTCGGCAAACAGCTGGTATGGGCTTATTTCAGCAACAACTGGTTCGACGGGATAGCGTTTCCGCAAGAAGGCGTCAACATACTTAAAGATTTGGGTAGAGTGCCTTTCATTCGCCTGATGCCGAGACACAAGGATCACTGGAACAATCCCGGCGGCGAAACCCTTTATACGATGCAGAACATTATCAGCGGGATGTTCGACGAAGACCTTCGCGCCTGGGCGCGGGCTGCCCGCGACTGCGGCGTTCCTCTCCTGGTGGAATTCGGAACCGAGGTGAACGGCGAGTGGTTTCCCTGGAATGGCAAGTATCATGGCGCCGGAACACTTAACGGCTATGGCGACCCTAATTATCCCGATGGGCCGGAGCGGTTCAGGGATGCCTACAGGCATATCATCCAGCTATTCAGGGGAGAGGAAGCGAAGAATATCACCTGGTTTTTCCACGTTAACTGTTCCAGTTTCCCGAATGAGACCTGGAATGAAATGTCGTATTATTATCCTGGTGATGATTATATAGATTGGCTCGGGGTATCGGTTTATGGTCCGCAGACGCCTGACAGCGATTATGAATCCTTCACGGCGATAATGGATGAAACATATCCCAAGCTGACCGCGCTGTCTTCGAATAAGCCAATCGGGCTTCTCGAATTCGCCGTCTGCGAAGGCAAATGGAGTAAAGCTGCGTGGATACAGGATGCCTTCAATTCGCTGATAACAAGCAAGTATCCCCGGTTGAAGGCGATCAGCTGGTGGAATGAGAAATGGCAGAATGACGACAACAGCTGGTCGGATTTGACCGTAAATTCATCTGCGCAATCCCTCGATGCCTATAAAATCGGTGTCACGAATTCCATTTTCATCACAAGTCCGGTCTTCGGTGAAGGATCAACCGGGATTCAAGAAATATCACGACAAAGACGATAGCTCTGAATTGATGGTTAATAGTTTATTTCTGCCGCCTGCCTGATAAAGGATTCTACAATCTCTTTGCGGGTGATCCTATTTTGTTCAAGCCCGATTTTCATATCGCGGATTGGAGAGCGGCGGTTTCAAGATAATTGAAGTTCCATTGTTCGAGCTGGAACACTGATACGCTCCTGAATCTATTTGTATCGTCAAGGATTGCGTATAGATAGCCTGATAAAAGGTTTTGTTTTTGTGCAGCGACTTTATCAAGCAGCCTGTGATCCACCTTATAAACCACGAATTGTCTTTGCCGGTAAATATTCCTTAGAAATATAGGCGAACCCCAATGCTTCCCGATTGAATATGAAAAGCATACCAACCGTGGCGACGGCTGCCGTTCTGATGTTAAAGACAAATAATAAGAGAAGATAAAACCCTACGGGCACAAGAAGATTGAGGTATGCCCCGATCCGCATACTGACGGCGATAAGCGGGGAACCAGTAATTTTTGAAACCGCCGCTGTAAACGCAGGCAGCATCGGATTGTACCACAAGGTTTCGCCGTAAAAGATCGAGTCGGATAGAGGATGGCCGTCGAGCATGGATTGGGCCATCGAAATATTCCTAACCATATCTTTATCGAAAATCCAGTCCACTTTGTTGGCGGCTTGCTGCCCTTGATAAAAAGAGAAAAATATCATGGCGGCCACGATAATATGTATGATCAGTTCGGAAATTTTTAGTTTTTGCTTCATATATTTATCCATTGGAATTATAACCGATAATAATCGAATTTTCCTTTCTAAATATTACTTTGAAAGACGTGGTTAATCACCGATCTGATATAAAGCGTTTATTAGTTCAATATATTCAGATAGGTCGCAATCATCCGCATCTTAACGCTTGACATTCGAGCAATGAGGTAGTTAAATTGCTCCCTTACGTTATTTTGATATTGCGGGGTGGAGCAGCCTGGAAGCTCGTTGGGCTCATAACCCAAAGGTCGCAGGTTCAAATCCTGCCCCCGCTACCATGCAATAGTTAAAGCCCCTGAATCGAAATGTGGGGCTTTTTTGTTTTATCTGTTTTCTTAAAATAATTTTTTATCTTACTTAGTATAAAACAAATAAAATTTCATTACGATTTCTGAATAGTTTCAATCCTATAGAGAAAACAGGTTTTTAGTAATTCAGGTGTAATGTTCAAATATCAGTAATAATATTCTGCTGGAGTGTCATAGATTTCAATAGCAATTCAATGCCTTTATAAAAGCTTGATATTATGTTTCGAATATACTTTAACCATATCATCAGGCCATATGCCGGACTGAATTTCGCCTATATGAGCCTTTCGCA